>Ga0180009_10001195_pt1 | contig 32414 bp, 47 predicted proteins | sample OS_PC_MetaG_FD_123537 | JGI IMG/M metagenome (GOLD analysis project Ga0180009, IMG submission 123537) | Groundwater microbial communities from the Aspo Hard Rock Laboratory (HRL) deep subsurface site, Sweden - OS_PC_MetaG | ecosystem: Environmental > Aquatic > Deep subsurface > Groundwater...
CACCAAGGCCGAACGCGGCTCGGGTTTCCCCAATCCAGTCGCCCGCGTCACGTCCAACAGCCCGTTATGGGACTGGCTTGAAGTCACAGAGTGGCTCCACGCCCAGTCGAGGATCGACCGCGATGCGGTGATCGAGGCGCGAATCGTCAAGGAAGCGAACCGCTTCATCGAACTGCACGATGGGCAGCCGGACAATTTCACGCGGCGACTGGAAATGCTAGAAGCAGCCTAACAGCGGCCAGATTATTGGAGCCTTAGTTTGCGTCTGCACCTGGATCCTAGGTCGAGGATTCGCCGTCTGCTTATCGTGGCACGTACACCGCATCAGAAACATGGTAGACCAAAACGGCTTCCATCGCGAAGCCGTTCGGTCGGCGCAGATTCGATGGGTGGACAAGATGCTCGTGACCATTGTGCGACAGATATGTCGAGCCTCTTTTCCAGAATACTCGGATGACGACGGGGTCGCCATTCCCATCACTGGCGTGGATTTCGCCTCGAGGGCCATTGTTCGCTGGCATAATTTACTCCTTGATCTCGACAGTCAGCACCAAACAATCCGGCCGTTACGCAGCAGAAAGTGAGCTCGGCAGCCATCCTTGCGCCAAACCGAGGGTTGCAGGGTTGGCGTGGCATCGATGACCCTGAGCGCCCAGACAGGCTCGCTATCGGGCAACAGATTCATTTCTAGCAAAGTGCTGCACCCGCAAGGGCACCGCATCGCAGCGATCCAGTAACGGCCATCCTCGCCGACTAGGTAGAGCTTACCGGGTATGGCGTCGTCAGGCAGATCTTCGTCTTCGATCACCTGGTAACGGCCCCACCGGGCAAAATACATGTCCCGTAGCCACAGTCCTACTCGCCTAGGTATCGATCTCCACTTTGGCATCAGCTTTTCCTCGACAGTTGGGGCATATTGAGCAGGGGTTCGCGGCCACCAGTCGCAAGCAACTTGCCCATGACCGGGCACGGCTTTTCGTAAGTCTCTGTGGTGAATTCGACTTCCGCAAGATTCATGCGCACCGCATCGAAGGCGGCTGGATTGGGGTTATGCCGGAACGGATAAAGGCGCGCGATCAACTCGAGCACCGCGCTCGCCGCAGCGATCATGTTGATGCTGATGACAGCCGGCTGCTCCTCGTCACGGCCCTTGATGTACTTTTCCGCGCGCTGCCGTGCATATTCTTCCGGCGCGGCCCGTTCCAGACTTTCAGCATGGACCTGTTCGGGCGTATAAACACCCCTGGAAAGAAGGCTGGATCCTCCTGGGACGATAAAGTTCACGGCCGTGTCGATCTGATCGATCGATCCATCTTCGTCAGCCACAGCGCCAACGCCAACGTCGACGAGCGTTTGCAACTGGGTTGCCACCAGTCGGTCAAGGATTGCCCTGCCTTCTGCACCGTCGACACAGCCTGCAAGAATATCGCAGCCAGCCAGTGCAACCACTGCATCGCGGTCCACAATATTCGCCGGGATGGCCAGGACCTGCGTACCGAACCCAAGTGCGTCAATGGCTCTCTTGGCGACATCAACTTTATGCGTGCCTTCGCGTGCATCTTCTGCGTTCGCGTTCAAGATCCTGTCGAGGTTTCTGGTTTCGACACGCTGGGGATCGACAAGGACAATACGGCCGAATCCGAGTCTGGCGCATTGCTCGGCAACGATGCTGCCTGTTCCTGACACCCCGACAATGCCAATGCTGAGCCGCCTCAGTTCGCTGCGCATCTCTTGCCCAAAGCCGCGCGAATGCCGCCCGACCGTTCCCAGGGTAGCTGAACTGTCTGATTGTGTTTCGCACCACCAGAACTGCGGCTGCCGGCCAGCAATGCCAATCTGGGCAATGGCGTGCTGCGATCCATCGGGTAGGCCGACCCGACCCAGCATTTGCCCCGACGGCATGACAACTACGCTGGCATGGGGCGCCTCGCTATCGAGATAACCATGGAGACTTTCGAAAAAGGCATCGTCCCCGACGTCATCGATCTCGGAGAAGTACGCTTGGTTACCCGGGTGGCAGTGGAACTTGACGATAGACAAGCCAGTTGCCGCCGCCCGCGTGAGCAGGGGATCCAACCATTCGAATGGCCACTGGATCGCGACGGGTGTGCGCAGCGTGCAGACATCTACCGGAACCGGTACAATCTCTTTCACGAGGATGCGGACCGGGCTTGCACTCGCGCCCAACACGCACAATCCGATCGCGGCCGATTCCTTGCCGTCGCCCGGAAACAGATGGCCCATCAGCGCCATCTGTTCCTTCTCTGCCATCGTCAGCGTGAAGGTTTGTGTCACCGTTCGAGCTCGCGCTTGAACCAATCGAGCATGTAGCCGTAGTGAGAGGCAATGCTGTCGCTTTCTGGGTTCCAGCTGTTCACGCCCTCAACACGGTGGCGCGACCAGCGCTGCCAGCTTCCTCCGTCGATTGCGACGGTGACATCGGCCTGGGGGATATTCGCGCCGTTGGTGCGACTGATCGCCGGACTGAAATAGGCCATATCGATGACGCCCGCCGGGTAGCTGGTGACGTCGAATGCGATATCCACTTGCCCAGGCTCAAATCCTGCGGGCGGGCTCCATCCCCGCACAATGATCCAGAGCTGCCCGCAGTTGACAGCTTCCCAGTTCAGCCCAAGGCCGTTCAGGAACGCGGTGTCTTCTTCTGGCAAGGCGAACTCGCGCCGCTCGCTGAGGCCGTCCTGCACATGCAGCTTGTTGGCAACAAACCGCTCGACGCCCGGCAGGGTCAGATCGACGTGATCGCCGGGCTGGATTTCCACCGGGTCTCCCTTGCCGCTCTTGAGGCGCAGACGATATTCTTCGACGGGAACAAAGCCGGCCAGCGTAAGGATCTCATCGCGGGTCGGGTTCGGGTCAGCGGTGGCTGCCCGTTTCTTGTTCACCCGAAACGCATAGCGCTTGGCCGGGGGCTTCTTGTCGTGCGGATTGGCAGCGGTGAACGCTTCGATGTCCAATTCTTCGAGCGGCGGCTCGTCTTCGTTATTGGCGACCATTTTGGTTTCCTTCCATGTCAGGGCGGGAGTGCCGCTGCATTTTTGCATTGTAGGATTAGCGTGCTTGAAATGTCAAGCATATCAAGCGCGCTTGATAAATAACGCGGATCGCGCTACTTTCGGGGACTCAGGAGCGCCAAGGGACTCAAATCATGTCAGGCTCAAGCAAGTCGCCAGTAACGCTGGGTGTCCATTTGGCGGCGATTCGCAGCGACCGAAAGTTGACGCTTCGACAGGTCGAGGAAGCCACAGGCAAGGAAGTGTCCAACGCCTACCTCAGTCAAATCGAAAACGGCAAGGTTGGCGCCCCGTCACCGCATGTTCTGAATGCTTTGGCTGAGCTTTATAAGGTTGATTATACCCACTTAATGGAACTGGCGGGATATTTGCGCGCGCCGACCGAACGCGAGGCAGGAGAGCGCCATGGGCGCGCAGCAACATTTGCGGAAATCAGCCTTACGGATGACGAAGAAGCCGAGCTTCTGCGGTTCCTGAAATTTCTGCGAGCGCAAAAGGACGATAAATAATGCGCCCCGACGACAGTTCACTTAGCTCAAGCGAGCTGTTGAAAGTTGAGACAATTGCCAAGAACCTGCTGCATCGTTCCGATGCGTGGGGAACTGTTCCTCTCCCGCTTGAAGACATTCTTGCCGCCGCAAAGCTCAAGATTGCGCCGTACAGCATTTTCGACCCGCGCTCGATTAAGGCCTACGTTGCGGCCAAGGGCAGCCAGGTCGCGAAAACCATCAAGTCTGCGCTGGGGAAGGTCTTTGGAATTCTCGATGCGTCCGAGGAGATCATCCATATTGATGATTCGCTGACCCCCGGCAAACAGCTGTTCCTCACCCTCCATGAGACAGGACACTTCGAGCTGCCCCACCAGCGCAAGTTGTTCCGCTTCTTCGAGGACAGCGAGCAGGAACTAGAGCCTTCCATTGCCGATCAGTTCGAGCGCGAAGCCAACAATTTCGCTCGATTTGTCATGTTCAATGGGGACGCATTCAAGCAGCGCGCGGCGGATATGCCGCTGGCCTTCGCCTCAATCAAGAAGCTGCAAGGACAGTTCAAGACGTCGATGTACGCCTCGATTCGCGAATATGCCCGCACCCATCACCAGGTCTGCTTTGTAGCGGCGCTCGAGCCGACCGAGGTTCGCCCGGCGCTGGGGATTTGTGCGCCAGTCAGGCGGGTCGAAGTTTCGCTTTCCTATGAACAGATGTTCGGGCGGCCACAGACCACGCTGATCACGCCTGGGCATGCACTTTGGCCGTTGGTCCCGCTCGGTGGCCGGCGCGTTACTCGGCCGACCACTTTCATCTTGACCGATCTCAACGGTGACCAGCACGAATTCATCGGAGAGGCCCTGGATACGACCTTCAACGTCCTGCTTTTTGCGTGCCCCAAAAAGTCGTTCAAGACTTCTTAGGTTGGATCCGAAGTGACAGATGTCGGGCCCGACAGGCCATGCTGGCTCATCGCCACTTGACATAAGCAAATTCGAGCGACCTGGGATCCGGGGTGGGCGATGCCCGATAAGATTACGCGCTCAAACGACGCTAGAAATACTCCACATTCGATGTGCAATGGTGGCGCGGCCTCCAATCGGACCTTGGCTACCGAAAAACTCCTAGAGCAAATAGCGCTGCACGCGCAGCAGGCCAAAGTTCACTGCGGTCAGGAAGGACCTTGGCCATGGTGTTTAGCCCGACAAGGAGCGTTTTCAACGCCAGAGCGGTTGCCTTGACATCAGTGTCTGCAGGAAGCTCACCTCGGACAATGGCCAGTTTGAGCAAATTCTCGATCCTTTGCAGGCGTTCGATCATAACCGCTGCGACTTTGGGCCCGAGCGCTTCATCGACGTTGCAGAGTGCGCCGACGCTGTTGACTGCGAGGCATCCCTTGGCATCGGGATCCGCTGCTAGCGTGGCGCAAATCTGCCGAAATGTCTCGCTGATCAACGTGCAAACCGAACCTTCAGGTGCGCTGTCGGCCATGGCGTGGTCTGGCGAACGCGAGAGGTAGCGATCGAGGGCTTCCAGAAACATCGCTTCCTGGCTGACGAAGGCATTGTAAAAGCTCGAGCGCGTGATGCCCAGGCGCTCCGACAAGGCTTTGACCGAAGTCTCCTTGAAGCCATCACGCCAGAAAGCCAGCATGGCGACTTCCAGCGCTGCATCGCGATCGAACTCTACGGGTCTCCCGGCTCGGGACATTATTTTATACACCTATGGACAAAATTGCAGACCTGTTTTATACACTTGTGTACATAACTGATCTCTCCTCAGATGTCGAGGAGTTCCGGTTGTGCGTGCAATTTACAAAGGAGGGTCAGCATGGCCGCATTTTTCATCGTTACGACCACGGTCAAGGATCAGGACGCGTATCAGACTTATGTCCAGAGTGTCGGTCCAACGCTCGCGCCTTTCGGCGGCAAGGCGCTTTTGCGCGGGAAAGCTGATTGCGCCCTGGCTGGTGAACTCACGCATCAGACCGTGGGCATAATCGAGTTCCCGGACCTTGCCGCGATCAAGGCCTGGCACGCGTCGGACGCCTATCAGGCGCTCATTCCCGTACGCAACGTGGCCGCCGATATGACGATCACGGCCTACGCCGTTCCCGCATAACTCCCTCATCTCACTTCAAGGAAAGCAGATCATGTTCACCTATCACGACAAATCGACTGCGCCCGCAGACTCGCTCCTCTTTATCGAGGGAGCGGAAGCGATGTTTGGATTCCTGCCAAACTTGCATAAAATTCTGGCAGAATCGCCCGCCGCCCATGAAGCCTATTCAGTGCTGTACAAGCTGGCGACCGAGAAAACGGACCTCACCCCCGTTGAAGTCCAGATCGTTCTGATGACGGCCAACTTCCACAACACCTGCCATTATTGCATGGCAGGTCATTCGATGATCATGACCATGCTCAAAGCGCCGCAGGAGATCATCACTGCCCTGCGCGACAACCAGCCGATCAACGATGCCAAGCTAGAAGCTTTGCGAACATTTGCGCGGCAATTGCTTGAGGCGCGAGGCCATGTCGGCGACGAAGCCCTGAAGACCTTCCTGGAAGCGGGCTATACCAACGCGCAGGCGCTGGATGTGCTGGTTTGCCTCTCTGCGAAATTGCTTTCAAACTTTACCAATGCTCTGGCTCACACTGAACTTGACGAGCCGATGAAGGCGATGGAGTGGACGCCGCCGGTTGCGTGAAGCCTGGCGCGTCGTCGTGGTGCTCGAGCAAAAAAATTCACCTTTTGAGTCACAACTCCGGCGCGCCAACACTCCTTATTGATACGGTCCGGACATTCCGGTTCCGTCATTCAACTCAAGGAGCAACACAGATGAAGACCTTCGACGTACAAAGCATCGGGATCGCAAAGCCGGCCGCAGCCGTATTCGCGTTCGTGGCTGAGCCTTCCAACCTTCCCAAATGGACGCATGCGTTTAAAAGCGCGGACGCCCATTCTGCAGAACTGGTCACGCCAAATGGCGCGGTACCGATTTCGCTGCAGACCATCACGCACGAAGGCCATGGCACGATCGACTGGAAAATGACGTTTCCTGACGGCACCGCAGGCGTGGCCTATTCCCGGGTGACTCCCGATGGAGCAGAAGGTGCGGTATACAGCTTTGTGTTGATGGCTCCGCCCGTTCCACTCGAGATGCTGGAAGGAGCGCTGAGCGCGCAGATGGAAATACTTGCAGGCGAACTGGTAGCGCTCAAGGGTCTCTTGGAAGCATGATCAGGCTTGACGCCAATCAGGTTGTGGCGGCGCGGGAAGGAGACCGCGCCGCCCTCGACGCCATAGTCCGTTCGGCAGAACGGCCGGTGTTCAATCTGGCCATGCGAATGCTTGCCAACCGGGCCGACGCGGAGGACGCGACACAGGAAATCCTGGTCAAGATCATCACTCACCTTGGCTCGGTCCGGGACGTCGGATCTGCGGGTGCCTGGGCATTCAAGATCGCGTGCCGCCACTTGGTGCACGAACGCAAGCGCGGCGCTATTGAAGCGATGCAGCTCAGCTTCGAGGTCTTTGCTGCAGACCTGGAGACGGGCCTTTCGCCACTGTCGGGCCATGGATTAAATGACGTTGAAGCTGCAATCGCCGTTGAGGAGGTGAAAATCGGCTGCACGCTGGCGATGCTGGTCTGTTTGTCGCGAGAGCTTAGAATCGCTTACATTCTGGGGGAGATATTCGAAGTGTCGGCTACCGAAGCGGCTGATGTTCTGGGTATCGAATCCGCAGCGTACCGGCAAAGACTGCTCCGGGCGCGTACAGCGGTGACGGCGTTCGTGAAAAGGTCCTGCGGTCTGGTGACCGAGACGGCAGGCTGCCGGTGCCAAAGCCGCGTTGGCCAAGCGCTGAGCATCGGCCGAATTGTGAAGGGCCAGCGAGACCTGACATCGGAGCTACCCGATCCGACCGAAGTTCGCCGCAATGTCTTGATGCTTGAGCAAGGCAGAACTTCGGCGGCGTTGATGCGATCTAATCCAGAATTCGTCTGCAAAATGGGTGAACTGGTGATGCAGATGGCTGACGCTAGAAGTCGGAGCCTGTGAACTCTGGCACCAGTGTCGCTGGCAGACCGATACTCCCTTGCACCCTGAACTAAAGTAACTGCAATGTGCAAAGGCAATAGACGAGGAAAGCCTTTCTCGCGCCGCGAGCGCACTCAACGTTTGCGTGTCGCTACGATGTTTCGATGAGCTCGACCCGGTATCCGTCTGGATCTTCGATGAACGCAATGACTTCGATGTCGTCGCGATCCGGTGAGGCGTTGGACATCGGTCCGGCAGGACGGATAATCCGCGCTCCTTTTGCGGCAAGTGCTTCGCAAGCGGCATAGGCATCGGTCACGCCAAGCGCGATATGCCCATAGCCGTTACCGCGATCATAGGCCGAAATGTCCCAATTGTGAGTCAGCTCGATCACGACCGAACTGGCTTCCGAACCGAAGCCGACGAAGGCGAGTGTGAAACGCCCCGCCGGATATTCCTCGCGCCGGAACAGGGTCATGCCGAGCGTGTCGACATAAAAGGCGAGCGATCGGTCAAGGTCACCTACCCGCAGCATGGTGTGAATGATACGCATGACGGTTCTATCCTTTGGTCGAGGCCGGAAACCCGCTCATCCCGGGAACCTGGCCGAGGAAGTCGAGTTTGCCGATCGGGACGCCACTATGGCGCAGCAAGGCGTAAGCGATGGAGATGTGGAAGATCATGCTGGGCAGGGCAAAACCCAGCAGATAATCGTGTCCGTTCGCGGCGAGTTCGAGTTTGCCAAAACGAACTGTGACTGCGGTGAGTTCCGAATTCGCGATGGTGCGCGGATCGATCGTGTCGATGTAGGCCAGCGTCTTGTCGATCCGGGCCTGCAGTTCGGCAAAGCTGGTTTCGTCGTCGGCAAAACCAGGGTTGGCGCTGCCAGACAGGCGCGCCGCTGCGCCCTTGGCGAAGTCGCATGCGAATTGCACCTGCCCCGAGAGTGGATACATGTCGGGGAACAGCCGGGCGCCGATCAGCGCTTCGGGCTTGATCTTGTGGCTTTCAGCATGGGCCTCGGCTTGGCGAAGCAAATCAGACAGGACGCCGAGATAGTGCCGCATGACGGGAATCGAGGCCGTCGCCATTGTGATATTCATGGGATTATCCACTTTATGTGTTCTGGAATGGCCTGAAGCCGCGAGGATCGCTGCGCCTAGTTGCCTGAGTTCCAGGCGACGGCGGCAAAGGCATCGTCGAGCTGGGTCTTGGCGATGTGATTGATATAGTTGGCAATCGATTTGAGCCCGACGCCAAGGATGATTTCAAGCACCTGTTGCTCGCCATAGCCAATCTTGATGAGCGTTTCGAGCGCAGGAGCAGACGGGTACCCGCGGGTGGTGACCACTTCGGCGCTAAACCGGCGCAGGGCTTCCAGTTTAGGATCGGCAATGGGGGTATCGTTGCGGATCGCCTGGACCACGTCGTCTGGCACCTTCTGCATCGCCGAAAGCGCGGTGTGTGCGCCGACGCAGTATTCGCAGCCGTTTTCGGCGCTAGTCGTGAGCATCACAACCTGCCGTTCAGTCGCCGAGAGCGAGGTCTTGTCGAACAGCGCGCCGGTGCTCTGATAGGCCTCCAGCACCGGGGGAGAATTGGCCATTGTGCCGAGCATGTTGGGAACGAAGCCGAACGCCTTCTGGATTCCGGCAAGCATGTCGCCGGCAGGGCTTGGGGCAGTTTCGACGGTATGGACGCGATAAGGCATAGGTCTGTCCTTTGAACTGGGTGCGCTCTCCCGCCGCTGCGCGCAGGCAGAGGCGGGATGAGCGTCGGATCAGGGGTTGAATTCAGGCGCGCTCGACGGGGAAGCCGTGCGCATCGCTCGCCCGCTGCCGGGCAGAGAGGAAGCGGTCGAAATATTCGGAACGCTCGGGCGCTCCGCCGAGCGCTTCGTTGGCAGCTGCGATGCCGACCGTGACACCGCTGGCGCCCCACGCGCCTTCGAGCACTTCGTTGATGATGACCCAGTCGCCAAGGCGGTTGGGAAAGGTCCCATCGACATCAAAAGTCCGCGCGATGATATCGTTCATCTGTGCGTGGACGTGCGATTTTTCCGATTGGGTGGCGGCGCCATCGAGATACCAGATCTCGAACAGGAAACGCCCGCCTTTGGGAGCGGAGCTGTCCGGCTCGCCGCCGACAAACCATTCGGTCGCGGGATCGAGTTCGTGGAACAGGACGTAGGTCGCGGCGCGGCCTTGCGCGCTGTCGCGACCGACTTCGCCGATCAAAAGGACCGGCGTTACGTCGGCAGCAAGCTGAGCCTTCTGAGCCTTGGTCAGCGCACCGCGCTGGTAGGTGATACGAAGTAGAGGCATGTTGAATTCCTTGGGACGAGGGTTAGATGAGCGGCAGGTTGGTAGCGGCCTTCCTGCCCTTTCGTCAGGAAAGGGGTTTTCTGCGCTCGGCGGCAGCCTGCACGGCAGGCATGGCATTGTTTTCGAAATCGGCTTGGACGAGGCTGGCTGCGATCTGGGTCAGCTCTTCGCCTGCGCGGTCTGGCGAGCCGACATCGAATGGGGGCTTGGGATCATATTCGATCAGCAATTGGGTCGCTTTGGCAACGGTCTCGCCGCGCAGTTCGGAAAGAACCGAGAGCCCAAAATCGATGCCCGCGGTGACCCCGCCGCCCGTGATGCGGTTGCGGTCAATTACCACCCGTTCCCTGACGCCCTCTACACCGAGCATTTCCAGCATGGGATAGGTCGCCCAATGGGTTGCCGCCTTGTAGCCATCAAGGATGCCTGCGGCAGCCATGATGATCGTTCCAAAGCAAATGCCTGTCACATAACGCGCATCGGCAGCGGCTCGGGCGAGGAACTCCATCGCTTTCTGGTTGCCGAGGACATCCCAGGCTCCAAAACCGCCTGGCACGCACAAGATATCGATGTCGCTAGGGCAAGTTTCGAATGTGTGGGTTGGTTGCAGTACCAGGTCAGTGTCTGTGATCACTGGGTTTAGGTCTTGCCACACGAGATAAGTTTCGGCCTGCATGGCCCAAAGGGACTGCGGCCCGGCAAGGTCGAGCAATGTGAGCCTTGGGTAAACCAGCATTGCCACTTTCAATTTGGCAGGTGGATTGTTGTCCGACATGTTCATCTCCTTGGGATGCAATTGAAAAGGGGGGAGCGGCGGGTCAAAGGCGACCCGGCCCGCCGCTCCGGCTGCTGCCTGCCGGGCTATTGCAGGGGCAGCGGGCAGGCCCCGACGGGGGGCTTGGGCCTGCCTATTTGCAGATTTCGCCGGTGTAGCGGACCAGCCCGACCATGGCGTTCGGATCGCGCAGATCGACCAGCCCATAACTGTTGAAGGTGCCGCCATAACCCTTGAGCGTCCCGCGCGAGATCGGCTGCTGGATGTGGTAGGTGATCTCCAGCATGTAGCGTCCCGGCTTGCCTGGAACTGCCGTCAGCACGCCCAGGTCCTTGGTCTGGATCGCGCCGCCATCGTCGCGCCCGAAATAGTGCTCCATGTCCATTTCAAGGCCGGTCGGGGTCTGGCGGGTTGCTAAAATCTTGCCGGCCGCGTTCTGCACACTGCCGCTCAGCGATGCGGAGATGATGATCGGTTTGCCTTCGCCTTCGCCGAAGAAGTTCGGAATTGCGACGCCGCCGATTGGCATGCAGCTCTTGCCGGTCTCAGCCGCGCTGGCGGCATTTGCAGAAACGAGGCTAAGCGCGACTGCCGCCAGGATGGGGAGATTAGTTTTCATGGATCAATCCTTACTTTGGGGGGGGCTCAAGCGGCAGCGACAGCTGCGCCGATTTCTTCGTTGGTCAGCGCGCGACCATCGATGTTCCAGGTGCCATCGACCGCGTGGACGCCGTTCGACCAGATGCGGTCCTTGGCCAGCGAACCGCCCGACAGGTCATGCAGGATCTGGGTTGCTTCGCCGAAGAAGGCGGTCTGGATCGCGTGATCGGCGAGCGCGAAGGACGGGGTCTTGGTTTCGACCCAGGCCCCGTCGACCGGCTTGCCGCCTGCGAAAGTATGACCCTGGGGCAGGACGTTGAGATGCGTGGTGACATTGGGCGTCATCACTGCATTGCCGCCCAGACCATGGTGGCGCAGGAACGAGTCGGTGATTTGCTGAACGGCGTCGCCAACCTTGTCGGCCGGGATGACACCTTCGGTCAGGGTAATGCTGATGGGCATTCGAGTTTCCTTTGTTTTCGTGAGGCAAGATCGGCGTTGCCTCCCGCCGCGACTCGTTATATAACGACCGTTATTCATTTATTAGATAGCGATCGTTATTTCGTCAATCATAAAATAACGTTCGTGATACAATGGAGTGAAAATGCGATATCAACCGGACCACAAACTGGAAGCGCGCGCACGCCTGATCGAAGCTGCTGGCCGCGGATTTCGGCGGCGCGGCTATGGCGGGATCGGCGTCGACGGGCTGGCGAAGGAAGCGGGTGTGACTTCTGGGGCCTTCTATGGTCACTTCAAATCGAAGGACGCAGCCTTTGAGGAAGCGCTGCTGGCCGGGCTTGAAGAGTTGCGCGCAGCTGTGCTCGGCATGCAGGAGCAGCATGGGGCGGCGTGGGCCGAAGCGCTGGTCGATTTCTATCTGGGTGAGAAACGCACCTGCGAACTGGGCGCAAGCTGTGCCTTGCAAAGCCTGACCCCCGATGTCCAGCGCGCCGATCCTGCGCTAAAGGCGCTGTTTGAAAGCAAAGTCAAATCGCTCGCTGCTGCGATCGCGCAGGGTCTGACGGGCGATGATGCGCAGCGCAGCGCCAAAGCATGGGCACTCATCGCGATCCTGACCGGAGCGGTCACGCTGGCGCGGTCGGTGGACGATCCAGCCACCGCTGATCAGATTGCGGCATCCGCGCGGTCATCCGCGCTGGCGCTAGTGAATGGGAGCTAAGGGTTTAGTCAAGGCAGACTGCGTGGATCGACCATTCCGAGCGCTTACCATGCCTGAGCAATAATGTGCGTATTTGGTGGCCGGAGCAGCGAGGGGGGCGGGCTGCTCCGGCCACCGGGGCTCAGGCAGCAGCTCGCGCGGCTGCTTGCGCTGAGGCGAAGTCGCCATCGGGATCTGCGGTCAGTAGTGTGGGCTGAAAGCGCACTTCGGCGATGTCCTCTACTCCGGCCTGATTGAGCCAGGCCTTGAGATAGGTCGAGTGGTGGTCGGTGCCGAAGGCGGGCGAAGGCATCGCTGGGCCATAGGCACCGCTGGTCAGCACCAGCACGGCCTTTTTGCCGGTCAATAGGCCAGAATAGCCCTTCTCAGGATCGAGGCCAAAGGTCAGGCCTGGCTGATGGATGATGTCGATGAACTGCTTGAGCTTATAGGGGATACCGCCATTCCACATCGGCACGGCGATCAGGTAGATGTCGGCTGAGGCGAAGCGTCCGGCAATCGCAGTAATCTCGTCCCACGCGGTTTTCTGCGCGCCGTCATGATCCTGACCGGTGATGATCGCCATCTTGGCGGCGGCCTTGTTACCATCGAACTCAGGCAGCTTTTCCATCGCCAGATCAAGCAGGTCGATCTCGGCATCGGGGTTTTTGGCGGTGAAGGCTTTAAGCCAGGCATCGGCCACGGCAGCGGATTTGGATTCGGCGCCGCGCGGCGAGGCTTTGATATAGAGCACTTTGGTCATAGGGTTCTTCCTTCTGAACGGGTTGGGGAATTTCATCGGATCGGTCACTTTGCTGCGAACATCGCCTTGATTTCGGTGGCAACCTGGGGGGTGTTTTCGTCGAGCACAAAGTGGCCGGCATCGAGCCAGACCAGCTTCGCTTGCGGCAAATCACGCTTGAAGGCCTCGGCACCGGCGGGAATGAATAACGGATCGTTCTTGCCCCAGATGATCAGGGTTTTGGGCTTGTGCTCGCGGAAAGCAGCATGCCAGCTGTCGTAGAGACCGACGTTGGTCTTGTAATTTTCAAGCAGGTCGAGCTGATACGCATCAGTGCCCGGCCGATCGAGCAGCGCCTGGTCGTAGGTCCAGTTATCAGGGCTGATCGCCTCTGGGTTCTTTGCGCCCACCATATATTGGAACTGGGTGGTCCCGGCGGCGAGGAAGCTGAGCGCAGCCGCTTCAGTCTCTGGCCCGCGCTTCTCCCACAGCGGCAGGAAAATGGCTTTGGGCATATCGCCAACGCCCTCGAGATAGGCATTGGCGTTCTGGACGATGAGGCCCTTCACAGCGTCGGGGCGCTGGGTGAAGATGCGCAAGCCAACCGGGCCGCCGTAATCCTGCATATAGAGGACATAGGATTTGAGGCCGAGCTGGTCGATCAAACCGGTCACATGGTCGGTCAGACTGTCAAAGGTATAGGCAAATTCGCTAGCAGGCGGCGCGTCGGACTGGCCAAAGCCGATGTAATCCGGCGCAATGACGTGGAACTTGTCGGCCAGAGCCGGGATCAGATCGCGGTACATGAACGAGCTCGACGGAAAGCCGTGCAACAAGATGATCGTCGGCAGCGCCGGATTGCCCGCTTCGCGGTAGAAGATCTTGTGGCTGTTTACCGTGGCATAGCGATGGGCGACAGGATGAGAGTTCATTGCGATTTTTTCCTTTGCGTGAGTCGGGGCAGCGATGGCCGAACTGGGTGAAATGACGAACGATGCAGCCAACGCGGATGCTGTGACCGAGAGCATGAGGAGAGAGCGACGGGGTAGGATCATGAGGCACCTTCTGTAACCGTTAATATGAGCTTATAATGGTGTCTGAACCTCAGACACTTGTCAATCGCATTTTTATCAGTTACAGATATTCTTCATTCTCAAGGAAATTGACGTGCCGACAGACATTGAAAAGCAGCAGGATTTCAGAGATGGAATGCCTTTTCTGGGCGGCGCGCCGTGGCTTGATCTGGCCAACAGCAGCTTCTCTCTTGATGGCAATGCGTTCGACTTTTTGGCGGATGATGCGAACTTTGCGCGATGGAGCGAGGCCGCGGGATTCGCGGTCGAGTCGCGGAAATTGGACTTCGAACGTGAAGCAGCGATTCGCCTGCGTGGTCTGGCGCGCGCGGTATTCGCCACACTGACCGCCGGGGATACTCTGAGCGCCGATCAGATCGGCCAACTCAACGAGCTACTCAATAATCGGACAATCCGAGAGCGCCTTCGGCTTGCCAACGGCGCGGCGGAGTTAGATTTTTGCGATCAGATAGACGGGCCTGAAGTTGCGACCCGGCTGGCTAGCGACCTTGCCAATTTCCTCGATGACCACGAACCTGATCGGCTCAAAACCTGCGACGGGCCAACCTGTGCGATGGTGTTCTATGATCGCGGCAAGAACAACCGGCGGCGTTGGTGTACCATGTCGATCTGTGGCAATCGCGACAAGGTTGCGAACTATCGGGCGCGCAAATCTGAAGCCCAGTAGGAGCCTGAGCACCTTCCCTGTCAGGGACCGTTGTCGCCCCGTTGATCGTTGGCGGAGAACACGCGTGAGGCCAGTGTCTGCAACGACGACGCAAACGTCAGCTTGAAGAGGATCGGAGACGCTTCGATCAAGGCTTTTTCATCTTGGTTGGCTTGGCACCTCGGCACGTGTGTCCTCGCAAACTCAAGGCGCAATCCAGCTCGCTATGCGTTTGGTTGCAGCCAGACTGGCCCAGGCGGTCGCAGCGACAATCGCCGCATCACCGGGAAAGTGAGCCTGGAAATCTTCGATCAGACGGCGTTCGACCCGGTAAGGTGTGACGGCTGTCAGCAGTGCCAGTCTGGCGGCGATCCGGTCTGATTCGACGACTATTCCGGACAAAGCATTGTCCATCCAGTGATTGGACAAGGGCATGGTTTCGCCGTGCCAGTCATCTAGAAATTCGGTAACGGCGCAGCGAACGTCAATCGGCAAATATTGCCCGCCGGCCGTCTCGACAGCGGCGTTGAACCGGGCGAGCGCGGAGGCAATGATCGGGTCCGGCCGCGCCCAGTTGAACGCGTCAGGCAAGGGCGCGCGGTCAAGCAAGCCAAGTGAGCGCCCGGCCTCGGCCCGGACCGTAACCAGCCTCCGTCCCAAGGTTCCGCCAAACACTCGCCCGAACAGGTTTCGGCCGATCCGTGATGTAAAGCGCATCGGGGACGGACTTTCGTCCAGAAAGACACTGACCATGCGGTTGACATAGTGGAACAGGAGTGCCGTCCCGAGCATCTGCGGAGCAAGCCGCAGCGGAAACGGGGGATTGGCAAGGCGCGCATCTCCGGGCGTGAGCGTCGCCTTGGCCCATTGCAGAACGGCGTTTTCATCGGCCTCGCGTCCATCACTCCTGATGGCCATGGCAAGCCCGTGATCGCCCGTTGCATCGAGCATCGCACTGTGAACTTCGACACAATAGGGGCATTCATTGACCTGGGAGATACCTGCCGACACGATTTCCCGCTCGGTCCGGTGATCGGGATCGACGACAAAAACCTCGCGGAAGGCGATCCACAGGCCTGCCAGCACTTCCGGACAGGCCGATTGAATCGTCAGCGGTGGGACAAGCGCAAATTCCCGCTCGATCGCCTCATAGGTCTGCGCCAGCAGGCCTTTCGCTTGCGTGCGCTTGACCGGTTCGAGGTAACGAACACTACCGCCCGTCATGGTCTGAATGAACGACATCAGACTTTCTCGATTGCGGTGCGCGCGAGCTTTCGCCAGGTCAGAATATGCAGGAAAAGAGCAATCTGCACGAGGACGCCGGGTAACCAGACAAAGGGTATGTGGTTGACCCAATCATTGTGGTTCGTTGGACCAAAGGCATGAATGGCGGGCATTGAAGTGCCTGCAATGATGACGACAGCGAGAAGCAGTAGAGAACCAAGCAGGCTCCAGCCAATCAGGAGCCAGCGCGGTGCATGGCCAGTCATGAGCAAGAGTGCTACGATGGCTGCGGTGATGCCGGTCACAATGTCGAAATTGACTCCTGTATAGGTCATTTGCGGTGGCATGATCCGGTCAGCTGCAGCTTGGTGCATCAACAGCTCAAGCGGCAGGCGGAACGCCTGTGCGCCAATCAGCAGCGCAAAGGGCGTGTTGTCGACAATCGCACCAGCCAGCTGTGAGCGGGCAAAAGTCACGGTCGTGATCGTGAGCGGCACCATCATAAGCAGAAGCGGCGGAGGTGGCGCGGTACTCCCCGCTAGAATTCCCGAACCTGCGAGGACAAATTCCAGCGCCATGATGCAAGCGATTACAATCCCGACAACGACGGCTCGCAAAGGGTTTGCACGCGCAACGAGGCATATCACGAACAGAACCATTATCGCGGCCAGCGCCGGGATACCCGCCGTAACGGAAAGGCTCGCCTGACTGGCGGCGATCATCGCCCTAACACCTCGTTAGGCGAGCAAGTTCGAGCGAATTCAAAGCTAGCCATCGGGCGTCCTTTTGGATGATGATTGCAATCCATATGATTGGATGATATTAAACATCCAAAGAGTCAAGCTCCTTTGAGTGGAGCGATACCGGAGGCCGAGAGAATATGCGCATGTCCCGTGAAGCGATGGCGCAACACCACCAAGAGATCGTGACAGCTGGTGCCCGTCTATTGCGCGAACGCGGAATTGAGGGGTTGAGCGTGGCTGATCTTATGCAGGCCGCAGGTCTCACACATGGTGGTTTCTATCGGCACTTTGCCTCAAAAGACGCCTTCGTCCGCGAAGCCATTGCCGCAGCCTTTGCAAGCATAGAAGAAATGCGAAACGGCTGGCGTGGGACTCCGATGGAGCAGCTCATCACATGTACGGAACAATATTTGAGCGAAATGCATGTCGCCCAACCGGGCATGGGTTGCCCGACCGCCGCCTTTGCTGGCGAGATGGTGCGCGCCAGTGAGGAAACTCAAACCGTGTTTATGGATGGCTTTCTAGGCATAACCGATTGGATCGCCAAGCGACTGGAAGGTGATGAAAAACATCGTCGCGAACGGGCTGCCCAGATCATGACGACAATGGTGGGGGCGGTTATTGCTGCTCGGGCCAGTGGAAACAGCGAAGGGGGCGTCCAGATTCTCGAAGCAGCACGTGTTCAGGTGCGCTCGATGCTGGCCTGAATGCCATTCGAGCCAGCAGACGTCCATTCCGGCTGGTGCGCCACCCTGACGGTCGAAAAGTGTCCTTGACTCCTTAGCGTATATTCATCATCTAAAATTGGATGATGCATATACGCTAAGGAGATTCGCGATGACGACACAGGCTCACGGTGCTGAAAAACCAATGTCTGGGTGGCGTCGTTTCTGGGCAAACCTCAATGCGTTCGCCGAAGCGATGGATATGTCCGAGTCCGAGTTCCTGCATCGACGGCTCGCTTCGCTCGAGGTGGAGGTCGCCGCCTTGAAGCACAAGCAGGCCGGGAAATAGGCAATGGCGTCTATTGGGAAAACCTTCGTTACTGGAGCATCGGGCAAGACTGGCGCGGCATTGTCGCTTGAACTTCTGGCGCGCGGGCATGCCGTAAAAGCCTTTGTGCGCGGCAAGGATGCCCGCAGTAGAGAGCTCGAAAATGCCGGTGCCGAAGTGGTCACGGGCGACTTGTTCGACGTCCTTTCATTGGCACAGGCCATGGAGGGATGCGACCGCGCTTACTACTGCCCTCCTTGGCATCCATACATGATCCAGAGCGCGACCGGCTTTGCTGTCGCCGCGCGCCGTAGCGGGATATCCACGATAGTTCATCTGAGCCAGTGGCTTGCGAGCCCCAACAATCCATCGCTCGCAACCCGTCAAAACTGGCTTGTAGAAGAATTGTTCGCCGGGCTGGACGGGATCGACGTGATCACGCTCAACCCCGGCTTCTTTGCTGACAATTATCTTGTGTTGATCGGCATGGCTGCTCAACTCGGGGTGTTCCCTTGGCCAAATGGCCAATCACGTAACGCCCCGCCGTCGAATGAAGACATCGCCCGAGTTGCGGCGGCAGTCTTGATCGATCCCAAGCCTCATGTAGGCAAGGCCTATCGTCCGACAGGTCCCGAACTACTGACGGCGAAAGACATTGCTGCAATTATGGGATCGGTGCTGGGTACGCGCGTCCGCCATATCGAAATGCCGCTCTTCATGTTCTTCAAGGCGGCGCGGGTCGTGGGGCTCAGCGCCTCACAAATTGGCGGGCTCCGGCACTATATGAAAGAGGAACGAAAGGGCGCTTTTGAATTCATGGCACCGAATTCACATGTGCTTGAAGTGACAGGGTCTTCGCCGGAAAGTTTTGAAACAACCGCTCGTCGCTATGCCCAACGCCCTGAAGCGCAGCGCAGTCTGTCAAACAAACTCGCTGCCATCGGTCAGTTTATGCAGATAGGCATGACGCCAGGATACAATCTCGCGCGCATCGAGCGCTTACAAATGCAGCCAGCCTCAAGGTTACTCACATTTTCGGTTGATGACCCTGTGTGGAGAGAGACGCGCGGGTCTTGATTCGGCTTCAACTGTGTCCTGACAACGACCCACAACTTCGACCGGTTTGACGCGTTGCAGCAGCATCCGATGCGAGCGCGGCTCAGTCTGGCGGTCAACGACCCCGTCTGGCGCGATACCCGCCGGGAAGCTTTGTCGCAGCCATGATCAGTTGAGCGGGAATGCCGCCAGGAATTTTTTGGCTGAGGCAATTTGACCGGGCGGGAGCTGCCGCAGGATCCCTGCTGGGCTCCGCAAGGCGCTGACCAGACAAGGGAAGCTGACGTCACTTGGCGTATCCGGCTTGCCCAGGCCATAGGCACAGCTGCTGGGCGCGATCCTCACCCAGGCTTGCCAGCCGCCATGTTCAAATTGCGCAAGAACCGGCACCGCAAGATCGGCGTTCGGCACAAACAGCGCTTTAAGCGCCAGCAAGTCCCAGTCGGGGAAATGCAGACCGTCCGGGTTAGCGGGTATCGGCACCCATTGCAGGCTCCAACGGACCATTTGCAGAACCATAGGTTCGAGCGCGCGGCCCATGTCGCTCAACGCATAAGGATCCCGCAGGCCACCGTTCACGACCAAGCCCGCTGCCGCCATATCCTTCAACCGCCGCGCCAGCAAATTGGTGCCCATGCCCTTCAACCGCCTCTCCAGTTCGGAAAATCGGCGCGGCGCGATCAAGAGGTCGCGAACGATCAGCAACGCCCAACGCTCGCCAAGCAGATCGGCGGCGCGGGCGATCCCGCAGTTCTGACGGTAGCTGCGTTCAGGCATCTTGCGTCAATCTCCTATCAAGCCTAGCAAAGCAATCACTATATTTTATTAAAGTGATTCGAAATGTGAACCTGACCAGCGCCCTACGCGCAAATGCCGCATTTACCGCCGTTTGTGCGCTCACGTGCCTTGTTCTGACTGGCCCTGTCACCAGCTATACCGCCATTCCGGACCGGCTGTGGACGGTGGGGTTGGGGCTAATGCTCGCGCTTTACGTGCCGATTCTGCTGTTTGCCGCCGCCAGGCCGATGGTCTGGTTGGTCAGGACAATCATCACGCTCGATTGGAGCTACGTAGTGATCGCGACGGCATTCTTCCTGATACACTTTGATCGGGCTGATGGCCCGGGGATTGCGCTGATGATCGTCTCAATTTCGTTGGTCGCCTTGTTCGCCTGGCTGCAAATGCGCGGGCTGGCGGCGATGCAGCAGAAGGTGCCGCAATGACCGGATCGGGGCTTGAGTTCCTCCACCACCCGGCGCGCGACTGCCAGGGCAAACCGCCGCTGTTGTTCATTCACGGCGGCTTTCATGGCGCGTGGTGCTGGGCGGAGCATTTCTTGCCGTGGTTCGCCGGGCGCGGCTTTGATTGCCACGCCATCAGCTACCGCGATCACGGAAGCAGCAAGCGAACCGGACGGCACGCCAGTTGGCGACTCAAAGACTATGTCGTTGACGTCCGCTGGGCCGCAGAACAATTGCCAGTGCGCCCGATCCTCATTGGCCATTCGTTGGGCGGAAGCATTGCGCAAAAGCTGGCGGCTGAGTCCAGCTATCCAGGTTTGGTTCTGCTGGCTCCGTCGCCGATTGGCGGATCGAACCGGGCAGCTATGCGGATGATGGCGTCGCATCCGGCGGCGATGTGGCGCGCGCTGGTGGGTGGGCGGATGGACGCCGCCTTGCCAGCATTCATGCGCTTCTTCGTGTCGCCGGATTTTCCTGCCCATGAACGCAAGGCGCTGCAGGCGCGCTGCACCGGACTGACGTCAAGTAGATCGGCAAACGACGCCTTCTATTTTGACACACCCAAACCACGGCCGCTCGGTACTCCAACGCTGGTCATCTCGGGCGAAAATGACTGGTCGATCCCCCGCTATAAGAATGAAAGGCTCGCCTTGGCCTATGGCGGAGACCATATCACCGTACCGACTGCTCACGACATTATGTGTGACACACGGTGGGAAGCAGCTGCGGAGCAGGTTCTTGTCTGGCTCGATGCGCAGTTCAGGCGATAGGCGACAGATCTGGCCCAAGCATCGGCAAGTAGGCACGGAAATGATGGCGTGATCGCTGGTCTGAAACTTCAGGAGGCCGAAACCCTCATCACATGCTTGCTCAGTGCAATTGCAGCTCCGCGCGGACTTTGCGCGACAGACCGGCAACCACAAGTTCGTGTGAGCGTGCCAGATGTTCCTTGAGTTCGTCGTCGCTCAAACCAGGCAGAGCGTAACGCTGGATCCACTTCATGCCTCGCGAGGCAAGATAGGGCGCAGGTCTGAGACCAGGCATGTCACGCAGCACTTCATAGCCGATTGGTGAGGTCTTGAAGGTGATGCCAGGCAGTTCGCCGTCAATCCATCCGCAGATTGCAAAGACCTTCCCGCCCACTTTCCACACGTCCGAACCGCCCCATTGCACGACATGGGTCGTGGTGGGCAGGGCGACGCAAAAGCTGTTGAAGTCTTCGCGGGTCATGACGGTTTAGCGAAGGCTGCGCGCGCTGCGGAGACCGCTGCACGGGTGATGCAGCCCTCGGCATGATCGTTGACCAGACCCATTGCCTGCATGAAGGCGTAAACGGTCGTCGGGCCCACGAATTTCCAGCCGCGACGCTTCAGCTCCTTCGCCAGTGCCAGTGCGGTGGGGGAGACAGTTTGCGCCGTTCTGGACAGGTCTCGTGCCTCTTCGTAGCGCCAGAAGAACGCGGCGAGCGATCCTTCTTGCGCGACCATGTCCACCGCGCGGGCGGCATTGTTGATCGTCGCCTCGATCTTGCCGCGATGCCGCACGATGCCGGGATCGCCGAGCAAGCGGCTGATGTCGCGCTCGCCAAAACTGGCAATCGCGGTGAAATTGAAGGCGGCAAAGGTTGCCCGAAAACGCTCGCGCTTGGCCAAGATCGTGCGCCAACTGAGCCCGGACTGAAATGCCTCCAGACTGATCTTCTCAAACAGCCTGCGACCATCAGCGACCGGGAAACCCCATTCCCGGTCGTGATAGGCCACATAGTCCGGTGTCGCCGCGCACCAGCCGCAACGCGGCTGGCCGTCATCTGCCGTAAAAAGAGAAGTCATGAGGTGGTCTCCCGGTCTGGTATGTCAGATGCCATGGTGCGCGCGGCCCGCACACCGCTGAAGGCAGAGACGCAAAATGGCACCAGATAGTTGAGCCCCAGTCGCAGCCAATCTATCGCAGCGCCGTGCCACACCGCCGCGCCTTGATTGATGAGGTTGAGGCACGTCCCGACCAGCAAAGAGACACTCAGCGCGGTGCGCAACACCGGCCCACGGGTCATTGCTGAGAAGAGTGACTGGAAGGTCACATGCCCTCCAGCAGATTGCGCTTGGCGATGATCGCATCACCCAAAAATGAGGAGAATGCCCGGATACGCGCGCTGCTGCGGACGTCGCGGTGCGTGAGAATCCAGACGTCGAGACGCGGATCGATCGTGCTTGCGCCAACGCGGACAAGATCCGTTTCGACATCACCAATGAACCTCGGAAGCATGGCGAGGCCCATGCCTGACTTGCAGGCTGCCACTTGAGTTAGCAGGCTGACAAATTCACCGCGCACAGGGAATTTGGGAAACGCGCTTTGTTTTACCCAGTCTCGATATCGTCCCTGGGACGTAAAGCCAATCCATACGCCGCCTGCCGGATCGTCGACGTCGCGGTCGGCGAGATAATCATGGGCGGCATAGGGCGCCATCGCGCAACCCGACAGGCGGCGACCAATCAGATGGTCAGGCGGACTTTTGGAAAAGCGCACGGCAACGTCAGCTTCGCGGCGATCAAGGTCGACGGTTTCGTAGCTGACCGGAATCTGTAATTCGATATCGGGATAGAGCACCGCGAACGAAGCAAGGTCCGGCATCAGCAAATGGGTTGCGAAAGCATCGATCATCGAGACCCGGATCGGCCCCTCGAGGCGGCTATCCTGTCCAACGATGCGGCGTTCTAGCCCGCCGAGTTCGTCTTCAACCCGCTCGGCGGTCTTGAGCATGTCTTCGCCTGTGGGTGTCAAGACATAGCCACTCGGCAAGCGCTCAAAGAGCCGGACGCGCAGCTGTGATTCTAGTGCGTCAATCCGCCGCGCCACGGTCGAGTGGCTGACGCCGAGGCGTGCCGCTGCACTGCGAACATTTCCGCCCCGTAGCAGCGCGAGGAAGAGCTTGATGTCGTCCCAGTCCATACTTGTCTCATTTTTGAAGTTATGGGCGTCAAAGTTGAAGATTGAGCTTCATAAATAGACCGCGCTAAAAGGCAATAGCAATTGGCGGGACAGTACTTGAATCGCCGTCCATTCAAAGGAGAAAAGCAGTGTCAGAAGCGGCAACATTGATCGTCACAGCGACATTCAATTCCGACAATATGGTCGCCGCGCAGCGCTATATGCAGGCGGCCGTGCCGATGCTTGTCGAAGGCGGCGGCGAAATCTTGCGGCGCGTTAAGGTGGACCGCTCCATCGTCGGCAGCGCCGCCTACGAGGCATGCCTTGTCGTCAGCTTCCCAGACGAGGCTGCGGTCGAGGCCATATTCGGCAGCGCAGATTATGCTGCTCTGGTCGAAGACCGCGACGCCGGATTTGTAAGGATGGACATCGTCCTGGCCCGCAGCCTGTGAGATTGAAAATGCTCGCCAGAATAGCCCTGAGGCGTGTCGCGCCGTGCAGCCTGCTGATTACATTTCTTGCGCTATCGGGCTGTGCGACAATTCCGACCGAAGTCGCGACCTATCGACAGACGCTGCGCCATGAAAGCGTGGACGGGCTCGACATGGCCTATTTTGAAGCTGGGCCCGTGAGTGGACAGACAATTGTCCTTCTGCACGGTCTGCCCACCTCATCGTATCTCTACCGCAATGTCGCGAAGGTGTTGGGTGAACGAGGCTATCACGTGATCGTGCCTGACTTGATTGGGTATGGCGCCAGCGCAAAACCGTCAGACACCGCTCAGCTGGCCTTCGCGCGGCAGGCTGAACGTCTGAATCTCCTATTCAATAGGCTTCACGTTTCTCACGCGACTTTCGTTGTGCATGACATGGGCGGCATTGTCGGGTGGGAACTGCTGAGTGCGCATCCGCAATTGTTTGATCGTCTACTCATCCTCAACACAACTGCCTATCAACGCGGATTCAATCCGCCGCCTGAAATGAAGCAGTTGGCCGGTAGCATGGGCGGAATGATGAGCTTCATGATGCAAGGGCAATTGCTGGGACCAAAGTTGACCCGTAAATTCTTCCGGCAATTCACGGCTCATCCTGAACGGCTAACAAAGGCTGATATCAACCAATATTGGTGGCCTATCCATGAAGGCACCACCCGGTCGATGCGCTACATGGCCCGTAATTTCAACACGTTGATTGCCGAATTTCCACGATACCAGACGGCGCTTAAAAATTTCAAAGGCCCGACCCGCATTCTTTGGGGTACGCAAGACAAGGTTTTGGAATTCGGCACTATTGCACCGCAATTTGCACGGGATTTGGAGACACCTCCTGACCGTATTCAAGCCGTTGAGGACTCTGGCCACTTCATCCAGGAAGATCATCCCGAAGCGGTCGTCCGTGCGATTGAAACACTCATGCAGGCCCCGATCGACCGCTGAGTCAGTGGTCGGAAGAATTTGGAACCCATTCAATAATCGAGAAACGCCTAAGGAGGCAAACGCCATGCACACCCCGACCCAAGGAATGCCATTAGTTTCAACCGAGCAAGCTTCTCCCGAAGCTGCCGCCATTTTGGACGAAACCCAGAGGGCAATCGGGATGGTCCCGAACATGTATCGAGGCATGGCCAATTATCCGGCGCTGCTCCGAACCTACAGCTATGGCTATAACCTGTTTCGCAGCACATCGGGTTTCAGCCCGGTTGAGCAGGAAGTCGTGTTCCTTACCATCGCCCGGGAGAACAGCTGTGCTTACTGCATGGCGGCGCACAGTATGGTGGCCGATCAAATGCAGAAGATGCCTGCCGATGCTCTGGCTGCTCTGCGCGAAGGAAGGCAGATTGGCGATTCACGCCTCGCATCTTTGCAAGAGCTGACGCGACTGCTCACGGTCAATCGCGGCATGATCGAGCGGGCTGATGTTGAGCGCTTCCTTGCCGCCGGGTTTGCAGAAAGCCAGGTGCTGGCTGTCCTGCTCGCCATCGGCGTCAAGATTTTCAGCAACTACAGCAATCATGTGCTGGCAACCCCGGTAGACGATGCGTTTTCGGGCTACGCGTGGACGAAGGCCGACTGAGCAAGCGATGGTCAGCTCAACGAGTTGCATTGGCCCTGCGGGTTGCCCCCCGGTTTGGTCCCTCGGGTCGCAAAGTCTAGGCGGACCCTTCTTCCCCCCGCAGGGTCAATGCATCCAACGTCAAAATCAGGAGTCAAAAATGAACCTTCTCAAATCCATATTCGTAACGAGCTACATGATGACAGCCATGGCGCTCATCGGCTTCGCAGGCTGGATGATCGCAAATGGTGACTATGTGCTGGGATGGGTTGGCGTGCTGCTAACTGCCGCGCCTTTCATGATGCTGTTATCCTACATCATGATGTTCCGCACGGTCGCGCGCACAAGCGAGCGTTTTCCAATGTTGTCCATTGCAGGCTTTGCTGGCGTGGCCCTGAGCGGGTGGTGCTATACGCTAGGCGGCCCGATGCTCCCCGTCGGCTTGGCGCTGTTGGGCTGGCTTGGCTTCCTCGCCTATGCCTATTGGTATTCAAGCTATGGCGGACGCCAACCAAGCGCCAAGATCAAAACCGGCGCGCCGCTGCCTGCGTTTTCGTTGAAGAGTTCGACTGGCGCAACTGTCACGTCGGCCCAACTCGCGGAAAAGCCTTCGGTTCTGGTCTTCTTCCGTGGCAATTGGTGTCCGCTTTGTGTGGCGCAGGTAAAGGAACTCGTCGCTCGGTATCGCGATCTCGATGCGATGGGCGTGCGCGTAGCAATGATCTCGCCGCAGCCGCACAAGAACACCGAAGCGCTGGCCAAAAAGTTCGACGTACCCTTCGATTTTTTGACTGACAATGGCAGCAAGGCCGCGCGTATCTTGGGCATCGCGCAAAATAACGGGCTTCCCTTCGGAATGCAGATGCTGGGCTATGACAGCGAGACCGTGCTGCCGACAGTCATCATCACCGATGCGGCAGGCAAAGTGATCTGGACCCACCAGACCGACAATTACCGCGTGCGCCCTGAACCTGATGTGTTCCTTGATGTGATCCGCAAGCAAGGCTTGGTTCCGGCTTGAATGCCGCACAGCGACGTTCATATCGGTCAGCCCCTCACCCTATGTCCTTCGGGTGCAGACCGCTTTGTCCCTAATAGCCCTCGGGCGCAACTGGAGCGGCGGACTGGGTCGCATTTGACCCATCGCTCCCCTTGTTTTCATAGCTCTGGAGCAGCAAGTGTGTCGTTCATCAGCTATGTTCAAGGCAGCGTGCGTGAGACTGGGAAAAGGCGCTTTGCGGCAACCGGTCTTGTTGGTCATCGCGCCTTGCTGCTGCGCCAGTGCGCCGGACTTTGACCAACCAGCGCCTTGAAAGCGCGGCTGAACGCGGCCGTATCCTGGTAGCCCACCAGGGCGGCGATTTCGGACAAGCCCAACTGGGTCTCGGCGAGCTTGCGGCACGCAATGTTCATCCGCCATTGGGAGACATAGGCCATGACACTCTGACCCATGGTCTCACGAAAGCGGGCCGCAAAGCGGGATGGGGAAATCGCCGCAGCTTGTGCCAACATTTCGACGGTCAGCGGTTCGCCAATCTGCTGATGGATCACCGCCAGCGCGCGGCCGACTTTGGGATCCTGCAGGGCCTTGAACCACCCAGCACGTTCGACGCCAGCCGAACGGGCATGATCTTTGAGCGCTTCGGCAAACAGGATCTCGATCAGCCGCGAAGCCGCGAAACTGTCCTGCTCGCTCCGGGCAAGCTCGAGCTCGATCATTGCAACAATGTGGGCGAGCATCGGGTTCGCGCCCGGCGCGCGGGTATCGACAATGAGCACCCGGGGCAGAGCCGCGATCAGGGGATTGAGGCTGTCGCTGCGCAGCGAGAATCCGCCGCAGACCAGCTCGGTTTCGCTACCGGCAGGCGAGCGCCCTTCGCTGCTCATGCGCCAGCGCCCGGTCGTCAGGACGTTTTCAAAGGCGCGCACCCGCGCGCCCTTGCCCTGCGACATGCGGTGCGCCGTTCCGTCCGTACACATAACAATCTGGCCGTGCTCGAGCCGAAGCGGGGCTTCGTCCTCGAAATGGAGGTCGAAGTTTCCCTCGAGAACAAGATGGAACGGGACCACCCTGACATTGCCCGGCAGCTTCATAAGTTCGCGCAGGTTGTCAGCACTCGGCACATCGACCGCCCAAGGCGGGCGATGGTGGCCGTGGAGCAGTATGCTGCCTTCGACCCTGAGGCTGGTGAGCGCATCCTCGAACGGTTGCGGGACCAGGGGCTGCGCCCAACGTGGGCCGACGCGCAATTCAGTCGTATCTGCAATGAATTCAGCGGTTCTGGACATAGGGGCGAACATTCTTCCTGCTATTCTATCGTCAGGCCTCGGCACTTGCCGAGGTTCTGCGGTGATTTGTACGGCCCCTGTTGCATTCCCGCGGGTCGCAAATGGTCAGCATAGCTGTCCGAAACGGCGAGCTCTTCGCATGTGCCCTCATCCTGAGGCTCGCCGTTTCAATCACAAATACAGGAGAACAGTTGTTTCTGCAACATATTTGCTATCATCCATCATAGATACGACTGATCAATGCTATTATGTCTTGTGCTTCCTCGGCCGCGCATCCCGCGCTCGCCAGACGGAAGGAGGACAACATGGCGTCGATGACGGCAGAATTGCACTATCTTACCCTTACAGCTCTGTTCACGGCTGTGTTGTGGATCCCAATCATCGCCAATCGGCTGCTCGAGATGGGGCCATGGGCCGCGCTCAAGAATCCGCAGCCCGATGTAAGGCCCGAAGCCGACTGGGCTTACCGACTGTCCAATGCTCACCGCAACGCGATCGAAAATCTGGTGGTCTTCGCCCCGCTCGCGCTGGGCGTGCATGTGCTGGGCCTGTCGAGTCCCGCAACCATCGCGGCAGCCGGGATCTTCTTTGCCGCCCGCGTCGCGCACGCAATGATCTACACCTTCGGCATACCGCTGCTGCGCACCATCGCGTTCTTCGTCGGCTTCATCTGCCAGGTCGTCTTCGCCGCGCATCTGCTCAGCTGGATGTAAGGGGGGACACCACTATGACCATGAAGTTTCATTACCTGTCTGGCTCGCCTTTCTCATGGAAGGTATGGCTGGCGCTCGAACACGGCGGCTTCGCATACGAGCCTGTGCGGCTTCAGGTGGATGCAGGCGATCTGCGCTCGCCGGAGTTTCTCGCCCTCAACCCAAAGGGGAAGCTGCCGGTGCTGTTGGACGGCGCGCTGGTGCTAAGCGAATCCGACGCGATTGCCGAATATCTGGCAGACCTGCGGGCGCCATCGGGTGCCGCCCTGTGGCCCGCTGACATCATTCAGCGCGCGCATGGACGGCGCTTTGCCGCAGCAGCAACAAACTACGTCTACCCCCAAGTCCGCCAGATCATGGAACAAACCCTTTTCCTGAAAGCGGGCGCGGCAGACCTTGAAGCGATCGGAACCGCGCGGGCGCAGCTTTCGATTGATCTCAGGCTGCTGGCAGAAGCCATGCAGGAGGCCTTTGCGATCGGCTCCACTCCGACAATTGCCGATTTCACACTCTACCCATTTATCGCCTTGCTGGGGCGGATCGACGCGCAGAAGCCGGGCCATTTTGCCGCCGCTGTCGTGCCCGAACGCCTGGCCACCTGGGCCAGAAGGATTGAAGACCTATCCTGGTTCGAGCGGACCATTCCGCCGCACTGGAGGGTGCCATGAGCTCTGGTTCAGGAAAGTCGGTTTGCGTTGTCATCGGGGTTGGCCCCGGCAATGGCGCAGCTCTGGTGGGCAAGTTCGCGATGGCGGGATACCGCGTGGCGATGATCGCCCGATCGCCCGACACGCTGGCTGAGCTTGAGGTCCATTTTGCCGACGCCAAGGGGTATGTCTGTGATGTGGCCGACGCGGAAGGGCTCAATACCGCGCTGGCCGCGATCGAACGGGACGAAGGTCCGGTCGAAGTGCTGGTCTACAACGCCGGCAAGGGCCTGTGGGGCGATGCGCTCGAAGTATCGGCGCAGGACTTCGAAGCGAGCTGGCGGGTCAATTGCTTCGGGGCCTACAATGCCGCGCGCGTCGTTTTGCCCGGGATGATTGAACGCGGGGCCGGGAACATCGTTTTCATAGGAGCTACCGCCTCCCGCCGCGGCGGGGCGAAGGCCGTCGGCTTTGCCGCCGCCAAGGCCGCCCAGCGTAGCCTGGCGGAGTCGCTAGCCCGCGCGTTCGGTCCAAAAGGCATTCATGTCTCGCTGATCGTGGTGGACGGAATCGTGGCCGAACCTTTCATGCTTGAGCGGTTCAAGGACAGGCCGCGCGACTTTTTCGTCGAGCCGATCGACATCGCAGGCATGGCCCTGATGCTGGTCAATCAACCACGTTCAACATGGTCATTCGAGCTTGAAGCACGTCCCTTCGGAGAGATCTGGTGAACGCTGCCCACGCGCCAGTTGAAAGGAATTCGATGCGACTCTTTTATGCCCCAACTTCACCATTCGCGCGCAAGGTCCGCGTGCTGATTGCCGAAAAGGCCATCGACGGAATCGAACTGGTCAATGTCAGCCCGTTCGATGCCCCGGCCGAGCTTGTGACCTCCAACCCCCTGAGCAAGGTTCCCGCCCTGATCCTCGGCGATGGCCGTGCGCTCTATGACAGCCCGGTGATCTGCGAATATCTCGACCAGGCGAGCGGGGGAACCTTGTTGATCCCGCTCGGCGGTGACGAGCGCTGGCAGGTTTTGCGCCGCCAGGCGCTGGCCGACGGGATCATGGAAACCTGCCTGTCGTTGGCACTGGAAGTGAACCGCCGTCCCGAGAACGAACGCTCGCCGGACTGGATCGAACACTGGTGCCGAACCATGCGCCGCAGTGCCGATGCGCTCGAAACCGAGATCGGAAGTTATTCCGCATCCATCGACATTGGCCATATCGCCACCGCGTGTGCCTTGGCCTATCTCGATTTTCGGGCAGCTCAGCACGTCGATTGGCGGACGGGCCGTCCTGAACTGGCAGCCTGGTTCGGTGAGTTTTTGCAGCGGCCGTCGATGCTGGCGACGCAGGTGCCAGAATAATGCTGCGCTTTGCTGGTTATGCTCTCTGGGCGGCAGCGGCAGGAGCGCTGATCCCGTTCATGGCGATCCTGAATGGCCGCCTTGGCCGCACCCTTGGCGATCCGCTGCTCGCCCCGGTTCTGTTGTTCGCCGTGGGGTTTATGGTCGCGCTGACGGTCGGGCTGATCGCGACTGGACAGGTGCCCGACCTGCGCCTCGCCCTGCGTGCCCGGCCCATCGATTTTGCGGGCGGGGCCATCGTTGCGGGCTATGTGATCAGCGTCACCCTGCTTGCCCCGCGGTTCGGCATTGGCAACGCTATTCTCTTCGTGATGACTGCACAGATATTCACATCGGCACTGATCGACCATTTTGGCTTACTTGGCGCCGTATCGCGCCCTGTAACGACGCCCAGACTGATTGGCTTGGCCATCATGGTATTAGGGCTTGCTCTGAGCCAGTACACACCAAGTCGCGCGATGAGAGCCACCGCTGAAATCGGCCAATCCGGATGACGATCGAGCTGCGGCAATTGCGTTATGCAGTACTGGCGGCTGACACGCACAGTTTTGCGCGGGCAGCTCAGGCTCTGAACGTCAAGCAGTCTACGCTCAGCCGCCGGGTTATGCAGCTGGAAGACCGGCTGGGCGTCAAGCTTTTCGAACGAACAACCCGCGGCGCCGAGCCCACCGAAAATGGCCGGGTTTTCATCGAGCGCGCCAGGCGGATTTTGACTGACATCGATAACCTTGCCACCACAGCACGAAATGTCAGCTATGGCCTGCAAGGACGAATTGCAGTCGGCTTTTGCTCGCCATTGATGTCTGGCAACCTCAAGCTGGCAATCTCGGACTATTTGAACCGCTTCCCCGACGTTCAGTTCGATGGCGTCGAGGCAAGCCCCGACAAACTTCTGCATGGCCTGCAGTCCCAAACCATCGACGTATCAATCGCCCCGAGCGGGCTCGAAGAAGCAGGATTGAGTAGTCGTCCGCTTTGGTCTGAAAGACTGCTGGTGGCCTGTATTGCAGGCAGCGCGCTAGCTGAGCAGGAGCGAATCTACTGGCAAGACCTTCGAAGAGAGGTGTTCGTCGTGCCTAGCAGTGGGATCGGGCCGATCCTCGGCAATCTGATTTCGTCCCGCCTGACCGAGCAAGGCTATCGTCCCAATGTCATCTGCCAAGACACTAGCTTGGAAAGCGTGATAAGCATGGTCGTGGCCAATCGTTTCATTTCAATCGCAACCGAGGCTGCGGCAGGGATTGCATGGCCGGGACTGACGTTTCGTGAAATCCACGATCTGCCCGGTTCGGCGCGACTTGAATTCTCGCTCTATTGGCGCCGCGATAACGGCAACCCGGCCCTTCAGAGATTCTTTGAATTGATCTCGGAGCGGTATCCTGATTCGGATCAGATACAACGCAGACCTGCGGGCGCGCCTGAGGTAGGGCGGCTATGAAGCGAAAAGATAAGTCGGCAGGTTCGGGGATGTCACGCCGCGAGTTAAGGCAGTTGCTTGAGCGCTGTCTTAAGCAGCTCGACGCCGAGCAATTATATTTGCCTGCCGCTCATCTTTCCATGGCGCTTCATGTCCTAGAAACCGATGATGCATCCGAGACGCCGATGCAATGAACTATGTGGTCTTTTCGATCCCTACTCCTCGTACTTGGCGGCGTTGCCGTCCATAGTCTCGGTCGGTCGCGATGAACCGCTCAATCATCGGCGGAATCAGTCGTTCAGGTGTTGGGGCACCCTTGGCATCGCCCCCATTTAGTACTGTGGCATAGGCCAGAAGTTCTCGGTGCAGCCGTGCCGAAATCTCCACCGTCAGCCGTACCGGCTTCTCGTCGGCCAAGTCGGCCAGCTTCAGCCGCGTCATTGCCCGCCTCCAAGCACCAGGTCGCGCGTCACCAGCACCCGCACTGGAAAGCCGGGCCGGATGGTAAGCGAAGGTCGGACATTCAACTCTCGGCTGACAATCTGCTCACCAGCGCGGTTGATGCTGTCCTGCGTCCCTCGCCGCAACGCGCGGGCAAGATTACCATCGTCACCCGAACCCAGCTCCGATCCCGCGCCTAGAAGCGTTGAGACCAGCGCCGCTTTGAGCACGCCGCCCCAATGATAGTCGGTGCCGTCCTGCAAGCCGGCATAGCCGCGCGGGTCGGATGCGGGCTGGCGTTCGAGCACGATCGAGCGACCGTCGGGCAGGATCAACCGGTTCCAGGCGAGCAGGATCCGACTCTGACCGAACGCGACGTCAGCGTCATAGTCGCCGACCAGCCGC
>Ga0180009_10001196_pt1 | contig 32393 bp, 26 predicted proteins | sample OS_PC_MetaG_FD_123537 | JGI IMG/M metagenome (GOLD analysis project Ga0180009, IMG submission 123537) | Groundwater microbial communities from the Aspo Hard Rock Laboratory (HRL) deep subsurface site, Sweden - OS_PC_MetaG | ecosystem: Environmental > Aquatic > Deep subsurface > Groundwater...
CACAGATCCCTGTCAGTGTATACAATAGGTATAATCGTATAGACATCAGTTTTGTCAGAAAAAGCGGGGTTTTTTACACTTAAAAGTCCCAACGCAGTCAAATAAGTAGGAAACTCCGGCTAGATGTGAGTATATTACTTAAATATTGATAATATCTTCCTCTTTCATACGATTGAGGATGAATTTTGAAAATCCTAAAAATACCCACAAGATGACTATTATTGAGATCATTCCTGCAAGGATAGGCATCCAGAACCCATCCTGTTGCATATGATTCATGCCCACATATATAGAGATGATGGCAACAAAAACAATATACGCAGCAATGAGACCGCAACAGATGAGTAAGCACCAGAGACTTATATTTTTTAAAGGCAATGGCTCTCGATATATCATTTCATAATACCCTTGAGTTTCTGAGTGAGAAAATCTACCTGGTTTTTGACTTTAGAGTCAACCTTCAATTTATGAGCAATGACTTCAGAGGCATATAGTACAGTGGAATGGTTACGGTCTATGGACCTACCAATCTCCTCTAATGTTGCACCCGTGTGATGTCGGCATAGATAAACGTATAGGTTCCGAGGGTAAGAATAGATCTTTTTCCTCGATTTTGACTGAAGCGTCTCAGGATCAACCTGGAAATAATTGCAGACAATTTTTTTAATATCTTCAATAGAGATACCACTTTGGTCTGAGACATGACATTTTATTACCTCTCTGGCTAGGTCTGGGGTTACCTTGGCATTGAGGAGTTGGGATTTGGCTCTAAGACACCTAAGAGCACTTTCCATCTGACGGACATCACGAGAGAGATGTTTGGCAAGGAGATGGATGGTCTCTTCAGAGAGGGAGAGATTCTGTTCTGAAGATTTTTTTTCAAGTATTTTGACTCTCGTCTCGTAATCGGGTTTCTCTATGGTTGTAATAATACCGGAGGTCAAACGAGAAGAGAGTTCTTTTGCCATGTTAGGAATATCTTTGGGAAGAAGGGAGCTTGTAAAGATAACTTTCTTATGATTATTTGCAAGAATATCCAAGGTATAGCCCAGTTCAATCTGTGTTTTTTCCTTGCCACCTAAAAAATGAACTTCCTCTAAGAGAAGAACATCGCATGAACGTCGATATCTATTCTTAAATTCTTCAATACGATTATTTTTTAAGGCAAAGATCATCTCATTGACGAAATCTTCAGCAGTAATATAATATGCTCTGACTTTGGGGTCACGTTCTAGGATGGCATGGCCGATTGCATGGGTGAGATGACTTTTTCCCAAACCCGTATTCGCAAACAGAAAAAGAGGTTCACAAGGCCAATCTCCATCCGTCGCTAAGGCTTTTGAGGCTGCATATGCAAACTTATTGCAGTCTCCCACAACAAATCGATCAAATGTAAAATTATTATTGAACCTTTTCCTTCCATTTTTTATCTCGGCAGGCATATTGGGGAGGGTTAATTGGTTGTGAACTTTAAAGATGTCAGGAGTAGGTTTCCTCTTTTCAGGAGCTTTAACTTTTAATGCCAATTTGTAATGGCCTTTCCCTATTCTATCGAGCTTCTCCTCCATGATACCCATATAGTTCTCCATGAGCCAGTTAAGGGAAAACTTATTGGGGCATCCAAGAATAAGGGTATTATCCTTTTTATCCAAACATGTTATGGGATTGATCCATAGAGAGTAACTCTTTTCTGGAATTTCAACCTTTATCTGGTTTTTTACCTTTTCCCAAATGTCATTCATCAGAAACTCCAAAAAAGGAATGATTATGGACCTGTGTTATGATATTGCTCCGTTCAAGTAGACACTTTATCCAAAATATCATGAAGACTGTCAAAACGGATGGAAAACAGGGATTACTTAGCCCTCATCCTGCTTTCAACACAGGGTAAGTCATGGAAAGGACAGTAATATTTTTCGTATTCGCCATAACCTTCGGTTAAGAATCAACAATTTCGATCTTCAGGTTTTGCCTTTTATTTCAGAAGTTTCTCATCTTTTTAGGTTATGGTTTATAAATATTTCCACAATCATCAATCTCCATTGTTCTCTGTTTTTTATCGTTTCTTACCGAGTTTCATTTTTTTTTCTTCATTTTTTCCAATTCCATTTCCTTTTGAATCTAAGCAGAGTTTTGGGTAAGAATCTTGCATGTTCCTGAAGAGGCTTATAGATAAGGGGGTTCATAAATATGTGATTGGATTTGGTTGCTTACGGAGATATGAAAAAATGAATAAAAATTTTTTACTAAAAAGAATTTTTCTAAAATATAAGGAAAATATCAGATAAGGGGTAGAAAATGATGATCTATTGGAATTGTGTTAGCAGATTCTCGGTAACTGCTCTCCCGTTGGCATGGAAAGAATGCGTGTTCCTCCAATTTTTGTTTTCAGTAAGGCTTTTCCGGAGTTTTCTGCTGTCACTTCACCTATTATCTTGGAATCTTTTCCGTATCTATTCTTCTTCATGGCCCTTAGAACCTTCTCACAATCCTTTTTAGATACAATCACCAGACATTTGCCTTCATTAGCCACATATAAGGGATCAAGCCCAAGGATCTCACAAGCCGCTGAGACCGATTGGCTGATGGGGAGAGTTTCTTCAAAAAGATGGATACCAACTTTAGAATCCCGAGCGATCTCATTAAGGGCTGTTGCAAGTCCCCCACGTGTTGGATCTCGCAGTACATGGATCTTATTGCTCACATTGAGTATTGTTGAAACCAATGCATTCAGAGGGGCCGAGTCACTAACAATAGGGGATTTAAAATCGAGCCCTTCACGCTTTGAAAGTATAGCTATACCATGGTCTCCGATAGTACCATTGATGATGAGCATATCTCCAGGACGTGCATTATGCCCCGAAACATCCACACCCTCGGAGATAATGCCGATTCCGGCTGTGTTAATAAATATTTTGTCCACATGCCCCTTTGGCACTACCTTGGTATCACCAGCAACGATGGATATTTTAGCCTCAAGGGACGCTTCGGCTACGGAATCCATAATGGTGATAAGGTCATTAATAGGAAAACCTTCTTCTAATATCAATCCAAGTGTCAGATAAAGGGGCTGGGCTCCCTGCATGGATAGATCATTCACCGTACCATGAACCGCAAGGCTTCCTATGTTACCGCCCGGGAAAAATATGGGATCCACCACATAGGAATCGGTGGTCATTGCCATGGTACACCCAGGAAGACCTAATACAGCACTATCATCCAGTGTTCTTAGAAAAGCATTGTCCAGACGGCTGAGAAAGATCTCTCTAATCAATTCATGGGATGCCTCTCCTCCACTGCCGTGATCAAGTTCTATTCGATCATGGATCATTCTTTGCTCTCTCGAGGTTACTAAATTTTTTTCGTATTTCACTACTACCCGGCTTTCATAAATCCCCTAAGAACGCCAGATCTTTATAATATTTCCCCGAACCCAAAGTCTAATTTGAGGCCCATTCTTTGCCTCTTCTATCAATACATGGAAAACCCTCTTTTTATATCAATATTTGCGGTTTTTAAAGTATATTTAGGCATTTTTCCCTAAGAACTTTCTGGCAAAGGATTGTAGAAATGAAATAATAGAATATTTAAATAATTAATACTTAATTTAAATATATAAAAGTATTTAAAATATAATTATATAAAAAACGTTAAAAATGACTAAAAACATCATAATATCCCATAGGATAGAGGTCAATACAATACCCAAAAATGGGGTGGAGCGTTGCTGACTGCTGATAGCTCCTCAAAAAACTCTTTTTCTTATTATTCTTCGAAAAATTATATTAATCTATCTCAAAATCCATTCTTTTTCGCCATAGATTTTTAGAAGTATTCTCTTCCAATGTCTTAGTTTTAAATAACTTGTAGAATCCAAGTATTGTGTACCAGAAACATCTTTAATAAACTGTCATTTCGAGACTTCGACGAGCCCCTCGGCCTGAGACTTGTCGACGAGCTGAAGTCGAGTCGCTCGGGTCGAAGGCTCAGTCGGGCCGTGAAACGAGAAATTTTAGTGGATTTAAGTCGTTATAAGATCTCTCCCTGAGTTTACCCTGAGTTAATCGAAGGGGCCGAGATGACAATTTCATTATGGGACACGACACTAGCAATAGGGTCAATGGATAATAGTATATGTTAATGTTTCACGTGAAACATTAATTTTTCTTTGCAAATTAAGGTGATTGTGTTATCAGCTAAATCTGTAGTTACGCTCTTAGTATCTTTCCTGGAACCGAGGTCTGGATATATCCTTTATAATAGGTCACCTTAGTCTTTAAACGATTTGGATATCTATCGATTTAACTTCGATCATGGGGAACATCATCTCAATTGCGAACCAGAAAGGAGGAGTGGGCAAAACCACGACTGCCGTTAATTTAGCCGCCTCTATTGCGGTAACGGAGAGGTCTTGCCTCCTTGTGGACTGTGATCCACAGGGTAATGCAACCACAGGTCTGGGGATAGACAAGGCCGATTTAAAAAGTGGTCTTTATGAGTTTATACTCGGCTCTGCATCTGAAGAGAGTGTGATCATAAAAACAGAGCTTTCTGGCTTGTCCCTTATGGGAGCTACCCCGGATCTGATAGGGGCCGAGGTGGAGATGGTTTCCGTTGAAGATAGAGAGTACCGGCTCAGGAATAAACTCATGCCTTTGAAGGAGAGATATGACTATATATTCCTAGATTGCCCCCCTTCCCTTGGGTTTCTGACTCTAAATGCTCTGACTGCGGCAGATTCGGTTCTAGTACCACTTCAGTGTGAGTACTATGCCCTGGAAGGTCTAAGCCAACTATTGCAAACAGTTCAGGCGGTCAAAAAGGGCCTCAATCGATCCCTAACACTGTCCGGAATATTGTTAACCATGTATGATTCCCGCAATAATCTCTCTAATCAGGTGGAGGCGGAGGTACGAAGACATTTTAAAGATACGGTTTTCAAGACGATTATTCCGAGAAATGTTCGCTTGAGCGAAGCACCTAGTTATGGAAAACCAATTCTTCTATATGATATAACGTCTAAAGGAGCTCAGAGTTATCTGGCTTTGGCAAGGGAACTGATGGGGCGAGGAGGAAGAGGTGATGACTAAACGAAAGGCTCTTGGGAAAGGATTATCGGCTCTCATCCCCGAAGCCAGTATACTGAATGGAGATGTTAATTATTTTCAATGCCCAATAGAAGAGATAGAGCCAAATCCTTATCAACCTCGCAAGGAGTTCGGGAATCAGGAGATGGAAGAACTGGTCAGCTCTGTCCAGGAGAAAGGTATTATTACACCACTTTTGGTGAGAAAGGCTGAAAAAGGCTATCATCTCATAGCGGGTGAGCGTCGGTGGAGGGCGGCCCAGAAAGCAGGGCTTGAGAGGGTGCCTGTGGTGGTTCGGGAGTCCACCCCAATTGAATCCCTAGAATTGGCCCTCATCGAAAATATTCACAGAAAAGACCTGAACCCCATAGAAGAGGCCCTGGCCTATAAAAGATGGCTTGAGGATGCAAGTACTACCCAAGAGGCCCTTGCCAAGAAGCTGGGAAGGGAACGTTCCACCATTACTAATATGTTGAGGCTCTTAAAGCTTCCTCAATCCATTCAGAAAGATTTGATCAATGAGAGATTGAGCATGGGTCATGCCCGTCTCCTGGTAGGGCTCAAGGACTCTGAGGAACAAAATATGATAAGGGATCTCGTAATAAAAAAGGGCCTTTCTGTTCGCCAGTTGGAGGAACTCCTGAAAAAACGGAGAACACCACAACGTCCAAAAAAGATAAGCGTTGAAAGTGAGTACTATCTTCAATCCCTTTCAGATAGTCTTAAGAGATCACTGGGTACAAAAGTGGAGATCAGGAAGCGTGGCAGGATGGGAAGCATTAATATCTATTTTTATTCCGATGAGGAGTTGGATCGGCTTCTAGAGATCCTTACATGATATCCATCTTAATGGTTTAAATGGAATTGTAACACTATTTTTATCGGGGTGCTTAAGTGATAGCAATGATCATGGATGGACAAGGTGGCGGCATAGGATCTGCTATTATCAAGGGCATCAGGGAGAAAATCAGCGAGGATCTGGAGATATTGGCTCTGGGAACGAACTCCATCGCCACCTCGCGCATGATGAAGGCTGGAGCAAACAGGGGTGCCACGGGTGAAAATGCCATAGTCTACACCAGCCCCAAGGTAGATTTTATTATTGGCCCGTTAGCCATCGTCATGCCCAATGCCATGATGGGAGAAGTAACTCCAAAGATGGCTGAGGCGGTCAGCTCCAGCGAAGCAAGAAAGATATTGATTCCTTTAATTCAAGAAAGCATAGAGATAGTGGGTATTACTGGTGAGCCTTTACCCCATTTAGTGGATCAGGTGGTACTGATCTTGAAGGAGATGTATGAAAATGTGTGAAGCAGCAGCCTATCTTTTAAAGGATGGACGGGAAGAACTGATCCTTGAGAGTGTTGATCTCCTTGAACACGAAGAGGATCATGTAAAAATGATTAATATTTTTGGAGAGCAGAAAAGATTAAAGGCCAGGATTAAATCTCTTTCCTTGGTGGAACATAAGATAATCTTGGAGCTTTTATAATTCATTGTTAATTATATTGAGTTAAGCATAGAAAAGATGGTAAAACAATTGCTATTCCTGATACAAACGGGTTTTATCTCATTTTTTATCACTTATTGACCATCATAGAATTACAGATGGGAAAATTTAATTTCTAATATTTACAGTGTAGTTTTATTTTCTCTGAAAAGAGGAAAGAGCTATGGCTAAACTCTATATTATGGAAGGTCCAGATAGAAGCCAGTCTATCGAGCTTAAAGGTACCCCTATCTATGTTGGGCGATCCTCTGATAATGATATTCAGATGAAGGATAAGGCCGTTTCTCGTAAACATTTAAAGATATTTACTAGAGATAATAGATATTATCTGGAGGATTTAGAGAGTAAAAACGGTACCTATGTCAATGGAGAACAGATACACTCCGGCAGAGAGATTGAAATAGATGAGGGGCATCCTATCGTTATTGGAATGAGTGTGCTCTGTATCGGTGAAGGATGTCTGGAGTCTGTCAGGGACTATCTGGATTCCATCAATGTTGCCAAAGCTACCAGAGATATTAGTGAAAGTGACACTATTGTCATAGAAATTCAAAAAGATAGCTAGGCGTTGTAACCATAAAATAAAACTAAAAAAGCACACAAAATAACAATAAAATCATCACTTTAAAACTTTCACCTGTTTGTTTCATAATGTCTTCCCAAAAAAGCTGGGGGCCGAGACCGGATAACTGCACCAGCGAGAACAAAAATCGTTAGGATATAGGGAAGCATCTGGATCATTTCATTGGCAATGCCGATATTTAGACCCTGGAGGCGCATCTGAACCGCATCCGTAAAGGCAAAAAGATAGCTCGCCAAAAAACCACCCAACGGATTCCATTGTCCGAAGATATTTGCTGCAAGAGCCATATATCCCCTTCCTGCTGACATATTCATGCTAAACCAATTGAGATGCCCGAGGGATAGGTAGGCTCCTCCCAAACCGGAAAGCATACCGCTTAATATTACACAGAAATATTGGGTCTTTTTGATCTTTATCCCCAGCGTATCGGCTGCTTCCGGGTGTTCCCCGATAATTCGAATCCTGAGCCCAAGTGGTGTTTTGAATAGAAGAATCCACCCTAAAAAGACCAAGATGAACATCAGATAGATCAGGGGAGAATGGGTTCCAAAAAGCTTTCCAACGATGGGAATACTCTCTATCACCGGGATGGATATCTCGCTGAATCCTTTGACATTGGGGGAACAGCCCCTGCTCCCCCATAATACCTGCATGAGCCATGTTGTTGCTCCAAGTGAAAAGATGTTTAGAGCAACTCCTGCTACGACGTGATCCGCCTTGAATCGAATGGTAAATAGGGCCAAGATAAATCCAAGCAGTCCGCCAAATGCGATCGCCGACAAAACCCCCAGCCAAGGACTCCCGGTAAAGAACGAACCCAAGACTCCAGCAAAAGCCCCCAAAAGAATCATCCCTTCCAGCCCGATATTGATAATCCCGGCCCTCTCTGAAAAGGCCCCTCCCATTGCCGCCAATGCAATGGGGGTTGAGATACGGATGGCAGCTACAAAGGTATTGATGCTGAAAATGACATGCAGAATATCATACATCATCAGTCCAGACCCCGTGGGGATTTAGTGGTCAAATAGGATCTGTCGCTTTTTTCTTGGTCCATAAACAATCTGGATCAGAGATGGTGCCGCTACAAATAGAATAACAAGACCCTGGACAATGGTCATCAAGTCCATGGGAATTTTGGCAAATAACTGCATTGAGATACCGCCAGCTTCCAACGCTCCAAACAGTAGTGCCGAAAGCAAGACGCCATAAGGCCTGTTTCGTCCAAGAACAGCTACGGCGATTCCCACAAAGCCATACCCCGGTGAAAAATTGGTAATAAAGCGATGCAGAACGCCCAAAACCATGGTACTCCCTGCCAAACCCGCCGCCATACCGCCGAGAAACATAGAGATTACAATCATTCTTTTGGAATTGATGCCGGCATATTCTGCGGCGGCTGCATTCTCTCCAACGGCTTGCAGATTATATCCCAGGGAGGTTTTTTTAAAGAAGAGATCAAATAGGATGATGATGGCAATTCCCAAGAATATTGCCCAAGTCAGGCGGGTGTAAGGAATCAACTCTGCCAACCTGGCAGCCTTGGGAATCAGCGGGGTTTGATCGATGGGACCAGGCTCTTTGAAATAGTTTCTTAACAGAAAGGTCGTTGCCAGTATCCCGATGTAATTCATCATAATCGTTGTTACCACCTCATGTGCCCCTGTTTTTGCCTTTAAATAGCCCGGAATCATGCCCCAGATCCCCCCGGTCATCGCCCCGGCAAAAATTGATAAAGGAATCAGCACAACACCATCCACATCTGGAAAAGAGAGGGCAACGATGGCAGTTGTAAAGGCCCCCCAGTATAGTTGTCCCTCACCTCCAATGTTGAAAAGACCACTCTTAAATCCGATAGCGACGGCCAGTCCTGTAAAAATCAAAGGAATCATTTTGAGCAACGTTTGGGCCATGTTGTAAAAATTGCCGAAGGCACCACCAAAAAAGGAGAGATATGCTCGGGTAACGTCATAGCCAGAGAGGAAGATCAGTAATGCCCCAATAAGAAGAGCTAAAACGATGGCCATCAGGGAATAAAGAAAATCAGAAAAACCAATTAATTGTTTGATTTTATTTATAATATTAGGTTTTCCCAACACTCTGGCTCCTTTCTTTTTTCTCTCCTGCCATCAAAAGTCCCAATTCCTCATAGGTAAAATTTGATCCTTCGGCAATAATCTCTCCTTCGTAAATAACCAATATGCGATCACACAGGCTCATAAGTTCATCCAATTCTGCCGATATGAGTAATATCCCTCTGTTTTCATCCCTCATCTTCAGTAGAATATGGTGTATATATTCAATGGCTCCAATATCGATCCCTCGCGTGGGTTGGGCTGCAATAATGATCGTGGGATCGCGGGATAATTCGCGACCTATGATCACCTTCTGTTGATTTCCACCAGAGAGTGAATCCACCTGTTCTTTGCTGCTAGAGCAGCGGATATCAAATGCATCTATAACACGGTGACTGTATTCTCTGATTGCCGACTGAGACAGAATACCTCTTTTTGAAAAAGATCTATTCCATTCTAAGCCCAAGAGAAGATTTTTCTCGACATCTTGGGACCTTATTAGACCCCTTTTGAGTCGATCGGAAGGGATGTGAACCATTTTCAATTCCCTTCTCTTTGCGGTACTCATTTTAGTTATATTAATATTATATAAGAATATTTCTCCTTTATCAATGTCTCTCAAACCCATTAAAACCTCTTCCAGTTCCAACTGACCGTTACCCTCAACACCGGCAATTCCAACAATCTCCCCTTCTCTAATGGTAAGATTGATATCTTTGAGTCTGAGATGACTTATCGGATTGGTAGCAAAGAGATTTCTGGTTTGAAAAATAATTTTTCCCGGTTCCTTCTCTTTCTTGTCAACCCTTAAGATAACGTCGCGTCCCACCATCATCTTCGCCAATTCATTGGGATTGGTTTCGGAGGTGTTAACCGTGCCCACTCTCTTTCCGTCTCGCAGAACAGTGATCTGATCCGAAACGGCCATGGTTTCCTTGAGTTTGTGCGTTATGAAAATGATTGTTTTGCCATCGCTTTTTAGTTTTCTCAGGATGGTAAAGAGTTCTTCAACCTCTTGTGGTGTTAAAACTGCGGTGGGCTCATCAAGGATAAAGATATGGGCATTACGGTAAAGAACCTTTAGTATCTCAACGCGCTGCTGTTCGCCAACCGAGATATCCTCTATCCTCGCTTCGGGATCGAGCCGCATACCGTACTCTTCTGATAGATTCTCAACATCCCTTTTTGCCTTCATCAGATCTAAGAATATTCCCTTCTTGGGTTCACATCCTGCTATAATATTTTCAGCAACACTTAAACGATCTACCAACATGAAATTCTGATGAATCATCCCTATACCAAAATTGTTGGCTTGGCTGGGACTCTCAATATTTACGGGCTGCCCATTCAGAAAGATACTGCCTTGATCCAAAGCGTATAGACCAAACAGTATCTTCATCAAGGTTGTTTTACCCGCGCCGTTTTCACCCAAAATGCAATGTATCTGTCCCTTCTCCACCTCTAGATCCACGCGATCATTGGCAACCACACTCCCAAACCTTTTTGTTATCTGTTTTAATTCAAGAATCTTCATGATGGCTGGCATCTTCTAGCCGTCTACATAGACTAAGATCTTAAAACCTGTTCTTGGCCAGGTTCAGGAATTTGTGTCAAGGTTCTGCTAGGAGAAACTGGAAATTTGAAACTGGAAACTCGATAGTAACAAGAAATGCCAATATGTTTTCAAGTTTCGAGTTTCAAGCATCAGACAACGAAGCGTTATTTTTCTCAACTCGTCGGTTTGAGCCGGAAATTCTCCAGAAGATAAAAAAAGATTCTGCCTCTCTGGAGTAGAATCTTTTCAAAGTTTAATATTGGACGTGATTATTTCGTAGCCTCTTTAATGGTACTGGGGATCTTAATTTCGCCAGCAATTATCTTGCTCTTTATCTTATCCAATTCCGTGAGAATCTCTTTAGGCAGAAGATTTTTGGAATACCCGAGGGCATTCTCTTTAACGCCGAGCAGGTGGATGCCGGCTTTATATGTACCATCCACCACTTTTCCTATAACGATCTCAACTGTATTATTTACAAATTTCATTCCATTGGTGAGAACGTTTCCGGGAGCGAGATATCCCTGATCCGCATCAGATCCTATGGCGTATCTATTCCTTTCCTTAGCGGCATTGATAACTCCCAGACCGGATCTTCCAGCAGCACCCCAAACAATATCGGCTCCTTGCTCAAACATGGAGATGGTGAATTCCTTCCCCTTTGCGGGATCAGCCCAATGCCCAACATAAGAATGCAGTACCTTTACTGCTGGGTTGGCATACCGTGCTCCTGCCATAAATCCGGCAATATTGGCATCTATGAGCGGTATCTTCATTCCCCCGATGACACCGATAACCTTATCCTTATTGATTCTTTTGTCATCGATCCTTGTTGTCATGAGAGCAGAGGCAGAACCCAATAAGAATCCTCTCTCCTGCTCTTTGTAGATATAAGATGCGATGTTGGGTTTATCAACTACCATATCAATGATGGCGAATCGTTGTGTTTTGAATCTCTCCGCAACACTGCTGAGGTCATCAGCCTGGTCAAAGCCTATTGAGATGATCAGATCGTATCTACGTGTATTGGCAAATTGGCTCAGATAGGTATGGTATTCGGTTATTGCCCTGGGTTCGGCATAATCATACTCAATACCATATCTTTTTACCGCCTGCTTTATCCCCTCCATGGCCGAATCATTAAATGATTTATCTCCTAATCCTCCGGTAGCAAATACTATGGCTACTCTCGGTTTCTCTTTAGCAACAAGCGGGCTTGCAAAAAGAAACGATATCATGATCACCAAAACGCTAAATATCATATATCTTTTCCCCATACTGACCCTCCTCTGCTTTGAATTTATCCCCCTTTTTGAGCAAGTTGGATGCATTACGGTTTCCTATGCCGAAATTGTTTTTTATGGGGATAAGTGTAGGGAAGTTCCCCTTTTGTGTCAATAATGAATCTTTAGCCGTCTAAATAGGCTAAGATTTGTGTTAAGTTTTTATAACGGTCTATAGAGGAAGTTTCCAACAGATACTGGATGCTGGCCCTGTTGAATTTCCCGGAGGAAACCCTATTCAACAGGGCTGGTCTCTGGATACTGGATTTTAGAAGGATCACTTTTTTCGTAATCTTTCACGGTTTCGGGGGGTTCTGTATTCAGAGACTATAGGTTCACCTCAAAAATCTAAACCGTTCAAAGTTTCATTAATGACTTACTGGATTAAGAGCAAGGTCAAGGAAAGAAAGGTAACCCGTAACAGTGAACTCGGAATGTTTGGACCATTACCTGTTTTCTTTATCCAGAATCTAGCATCAAGCATCTAGCATCTGCTCGCCCCAAGCAATGAATTATTTCCGACACCATCTCGTCGGTTTGAGGCGGAGCTTCGCTAGCATTGCAATTCAGACACTATAGAGTCCCGGGACTGGATGGTATGTGATGTTGTGGGAACATCTCGGTCCACGAAAATGGAGGGCTGAGGTGGTGAAGGCGTTTCCTATCTCATTCGGATTCTTCTCCTGTTCTTCAGGTACTCGTCGTAATCCTTCTCCCTAAACTGGAAAAAATTTGGTTTTCTTTTTTCTAAAAAGGCATTCTGTGCCTCTCTTTGTTCATCACTATCTATAAAGCCCGGGTACATTCTCCTCTGTGTTGAAAATAGGGTGTAGTAGGGATTCAGCAGGGCGCACGCCCGACCGTGGCTCAGATACTTGACAAGAGAGAAGCTGTTAAGGTGGGGGCCGCTGATCGAGCACATTGGGCCTCTTGTGGAGTATATACCCATGAATACGATAGACATCCTCTCGGGGTGCATTTGGCGCAGCCCCCTGAACCTGGCCCAAGATCTCAACCCCATTGGTATTTAATGACTCGAGCAGTTGAACAAGGGCCGGTTTGAGCCATGGGGAGGATACCCGACCCACCAGGAGGGCCTTTCTGCCGACCTGAGCGGTCATGGGCCCTATTCGATCAAGTACTCCTGTACCGAAGGCGTATCTCTTGCCCTTGAAACTGACGATCATGTCTCTGGCTTGTTCCATCAATTCACTCATAAATCCCACCTCCCATTAAGGCTTTGTCTGTCTGATTGACCTTATATACAGTAAAGTAGGCATTGCTATAGGCGCGCTCGAATGTCAATCCTTTTTGTGATGACCCCAGGTAATAACTGATCCCATATGAATGGGCTATTTGTCGGATTAGATCCTCACCCAGATTATAGAAGTTGGTTTGAATCTCTTTTATTGACCTGAAGCCACTCTTGCTGGGTGAACGATTGCCATTACATAACTTGATCCGTTCATACCACTCTAATATATCGGCTGCAGATTGTGGGGAGTGTCTAAAGGAAACAAACATTGCCCTTTGTGCATAGATATAGAAATCTGCCATCGTAGGATCAACAAGGAATATCGCCTGTTTCGGTGTATTCTCTGCAATCCATTCAAGCACAGGCCGGGTATTCCTAGTCTCTGTTCGTAATCGATCCATTGATTGTAAGACAATTAGTATAGTTGCAAGAGTTAAGAGTATCGGCCCTCCTCGGCTTAATATCAATCGCAACCGCTGCTGAAGACTATGTGAAAGAGAAGGGATGTTTAGACGACCATCAGCAAAATCGTTCAGGACTAATGCAACCAAAACAGAGATCATGAACGGTACTATTACATCTGGGAATCTAAACCAGTAATACTTGAGAAGGTGTATTTCTCCCCACGCATATAAAGCTAATCCAAATAAGAACAGCGACACACTACCAAGGGCATAGGCGGCGACAAAACGCGTAGCACGTGATTGACTTATGAAATATATGGCTACAAATACACATGTTGCCAGGGCTAATTTAGCTATCCAGAACCATCCTGCCCAGGCCTCTGGTAGCACATGGTGAGGGACTCGGTATTGCACATATATCTGCCAGGCCCTTGTAATATCTATACCGCTTTGTGGAAGTAACTGTTTGACAATTGCCTCCAGACCAAAAATACCGGTGATGAAAAAAGGCCAGGAATGAGTGATATATGTCCGCCATTCAGACCGCCAGGTCCCATTAAGTAGTAGTACGGCAAATACCATACAGAACATGGCATACAATCCTACTAAGACGTGGAAAGACACGGCTGCACCGGCAAAGGAAAATCCCACCAAGTAGCGTTTGCGGAAAAAGGCTGCGCAGGAAAGAATAACAAATGCATAGGCGATTGTTTTCGTGTCGACTCCACCTACAATCCACTCACCCGCGATCAAAGATTGATGGTCTAGAAAAAATAAAAAGATGAGAAGTCCAAACGAAATCCGTAAACGAAATGTCCGGAAAAGCGTATATATAGAAACGGCCAAGAGTAAATAGACTAATAATCGCCCTGCATATGCTCCATATTGAAGACCTAGCCAGGAAACAAGAGCGCCCAGGATTAAGTTAAACGGTTGACGGTAATCAATATCAAGGTTCAAGTACCAATCATTTGGTAGCCAGTTACGCTCAACGAACTGCTTGGCAGATGGTAAAATATCGACCTCATTGGTGATGTAGTTGAAGGAAAATTGTTTAATTAAAATAAGCATCCAGATAAGCAGGATCGCGCTTATTGGTGCTAATGATAGGACAAATTTATTTCGCGGCAACATCAAGCATACCTTTATAGAGAATCGATCCTTGTAAGCTTATATGTTCTCTCACACTGTTTGCTTAATCTAATACTGGTTATTCCATAGTATTAAGAAATCAATGAAGATTGATTCACACCCCGAGAAGGGCGTTCCCTATCTCATTCGGATTCTTCTCCTGTTCTTCAGATACTCGTCGTAATCCTTTTCCCTAAACTGTAGAAAATTAGGTTTTCTTTTTTCTAAAAAGGCATTCTGTGCCTCTCTTTGTTCATCACTATCCATAAAGTCCGGGTACATTCTCCTCTGTGTGGAAAATGCTTCAGCAGATCTCAGTTGGTTAAATTCATCATCAAAGGCGGCTTTGAGTATCTTTATACACGTTGGGCTTTTCTCTAATATCTCATCGCACCACCTATCGACTTCCTCGTCAATCTTATTGAGAGGAACCACGGTGTTAACCAACCCCATCTCAAGGGCCTCCTGCGCACTGTATCTTCGGCAAAGCATCCATAACTCCCTCGCTCTCTTTGCACCGAGAACCCTAATGGCATATTGTACAGGCCAGCCTCCTGCAGGACTTCCTATTCGAGGCCCATTTTGAGCAAACCTGGCATTATCGGCAGCAATGGTAAAGTCGCAGCAGTAAGCCATATGGTGCCCGCCACCCACACACCACCCTTTAACCACCGCAATGATGGGAACACTACATTCAAGGATCAGTTTGTTACAGTTCACAAATATTGAATCCTCAAATTCACCTTCCGCTTCCGATTCCACGTCGCCACCCGTACAGAATGCCTTATCGCCTGCCCCAGTGAGAATGACGACTCCAATGGACGGATCCATATTGATATCAAAGACACACTCCCAAAGATGGCGGATTGTATTCCCCGTGAAGGCATTCAGGCTTTCAGGACGGTTAATGGTCATCCTGGCAACCCCTCCTGTCTCCAGATATCTTTTCTCAAAGATCACATCGTCAAAGTCATATCCCTCCACCTTCCTCCATTCCTTATAAGTGGGTATACTCATAGCTCAACCTCCATTAAAATTTATTGTCCCACCCGGGGATTGGGAGAAAAACCCTCGCCTTTAGGCGAAGACTTCAGTTCTATCTTTTGCGCCGCAAGGGTTCTAGGGATCGAGGATTCCAGGGTTGGAGAGTATATAAGGTTTTCCCTTGATCACTAGACAACTTGAATCCTTGAACCCTCAAGCCATCCCGCTTTACGGGATGGTAGTTGATATTCAATCCCTGTCGGGGTTTGGTCATTCTGTAGGCGTTCACAGGTTCAGAGTTCATCGTTCAGGGTTGCCTCTGAACGCTGAACCATTGAAACCGTGAACGGTTACGTCCTTCTTTAGACTACATAAATATGCAAGTCAATCGGTATATTCGTAACAGTATGGATTTGAAAACGTGTTTGATTCATGGGGGTTCGGGGATAAAATAGCAGGCATAGGGCATAAGGCATATGGCACAAGGAAGAGATTCTTTTATCTTTTTACTTGACAAAAACCTTCATTTACCGTGCTCTCTATGTATAATCCCAATTGAGCGAAAAGGCTCAATTGGGAGCCATTAGCACTCAGCTATCAGCTATTAGCTTAAGGAGTTTAATCACTTTTTAAAACAACGTCATAGATGAGATCACTCTTGTCCAAAAATGATTTCACCGCAGAGACGCAAAGAACGCAGAGAAAGAAATTTTATCAGAATTCCTGAGAGGGGAATTCTGATAAAGGTATTTTTGCTGTTTTCCCGAAGGGCTTGATGAACAAAATACTCAGCGCTCTTGGCGGCTCAAGAGACCCTGAGCGGAGTCGAAGGGGAACGGGCGGTAAATATTATTTTCTAAAGGGCACATTCAAAAGAATGGAACCTGAATTTCGGCTCACAAATGGCATTCAGGTAAATCAGGCACTTACGTACCAAAAAGAATGAAATAATATCTTTTTTGGACACCAGTAAGATGAAATATTATCTGGAGTTTAAAATCCCAAAACCAATAATGATATATTCGTAAAAAGTCGTCACTCCGGTGAAAACCGGAGCCCAGACCATCTGTAACCATTTGAAAAGGCTGGATTCCGGCTTCCGCCGGAATGACAAAAAATGGTGTTTTTCGACTTTTTACGAATCCATCAATAATCAATAACTGGTAACGGATAACTACCCCATTGAGGTTTAACTCAATGGGAGTATTAAGAGACGGAGAAAGAAGATGGAATTCCCAAATCTGTTTTCAGAGATAGAGATCAACAGCATGCAGCTTAAGAACCGGATCGTTATGACAGCCACCCATCTGGGGTATGCCACACCTGAAGGGGAAGTGAGTGATCGTTTAGTGGAATTCTATTTACAGAGGGCAAAAGGCGGGGTTGGACTCATCATCGTTGGCGGCTGTCCTGTTGACGATCATGTAAGTATGACAAACATGATACGAATTGATGATGATCGTTATCTTCCCGGTCTAAAAAGACTGACGCACACCGTAAAGGCAACCGGGGTCAAGATTGGAGCCCAGATTTACCAGGCTGGTCGTTATGTCCACTCTTCCATGATTGGGGGGCGGAAACCGGTTTCCGCTTCAGCAGTTCGTTCCAAACTGACGGGAGAGATTCCCGAGGCCCTTGATCTGGAGGAGATTCCAAAGGTGCAGGATAGATTCGTCAGGGCTGCCCTCCGCGCCAAAGAGGCGGGATTCGATGCTGTTGAGATCCACGGAAGTGCCGGATACCTCGTTAGTCAGTTCCTGTCACCTCTGACTAATCTTAGGGAAGACATCTATGGTGGTTCTGTGGAGAATCGTATGAGATTCGGGATTGAGGTGGTGGAAAAGACTAGAAAGGCCGTTGGTCCCGATTTTCCCGTTATGATACGGCTGGCTGGCAATGAGTTCATGGAGGGGGGAAATGCCCAGAAGGAGGCGACTTTATTTGCGGAAGAACTGGAAAAGGCTGGCGTTGATCTGTTTAATGTGACTGTTGGATGGCATGAATCACGTGTTCCCCAATTGACGACGTTTGTTCCGCGTTGTTGTTTCGTATATACCGCCCAATGCATAAAGTCCGCTATCTCCGCACCGGTTTTGGCATGCAACAGAATAAACGATCCATTGCTTGCTGAAAATATCATTCAAGAACGTTCAGCCGACTTGATAGCCATGACCAGAGCACTGATTGCAGATCCAGACTTCCCAAACAAGGCCTTAGAGGGAAAGGAAGATCTCATAGTTCATTGTGTGGCCTGCAACCAGGGATGCTTTGATAATATCTTCAAATCAAAACCGGCCACATGCCTCGTGAATCCCAGGGCGGGTATGGAAGGGGAATTGAGCATAACTCGTCCCGACAAAATAAAAAGGGTTCTGGTTATAGGGGGAGGACCCGCGGGTATGAAGGCGGCAATCGTAGCAGCCGAACGGGGGCACAAGGTAACCCTTGCTGAAAGGAGTGGGCAGTTGGGAGGTCAACTCCTTTTAAACCGAAACATTCCGGGGAGAACGGAGATGGTGACGGTGGTTAAGGATTTAATAAGCCATCTCAAAACTCTGAAAGTGGACATTCTTCTCAACAGGACTGTAGATAGGGAGCTCATCAAGAAAACGGCTCCAGATGTGGTCATATTGGCAACCGGGGCACGGCCTTTGGTTCCTGAGATGGGTGGGGGTGGATCAAGGGGTCCACAAGTGGTCCTTGCATGGGATGTGCTTGCCAATAGGGCAAGGGTAGGTAAGCGAGTTGTCGTTGTGGGTGGCAATGCCGTGGGACTGGAGACAGCCCTCTATCTGGCCAATCAGGGTACCATCTCTCCTGAGGTTTTGCACTTCCTGGCAGCGAACAGGGCGGAGTCGTGGGACGTCTTGGAAAAACTCATCAGCAGGGGAAACAAGCAAGTGACTGTTGTGGAGATGACAGGCCAGGTGGGAAAGGATATCGGGAGCTCTACCCGATGGAATGTCATGGCTGAACTAAAACGTCTTGGGGTTGAGGTTTTAACTGGGACCAAGGCGTTAGCCTTAAATAATATGGGTCTTGAGATCCAAAAGGATACGGGCACTGAAAGCCTGCCCGCGGATTCCGTTGTAATGGCTACGGGCTCGGAGTCAGAGAACAGGCTCTTACGTGACATCGAGGACCTGGTTCCCACAATCTATGTGGTTGGTGATGCCAAAGAACCGCGTAATGCCCTTGAGGCAATCAGGGAAGGATTTCAAGCGGGCTTAAGAGCCTAATGTTGATCTTAGAGAAAGGCGAGTACTCTCTACAGGTTTTTTCCGTTATGCTCCTTTTGTTGATGGAGCCAAGAATGGACCTTCGATGTGAGCGCTTCCTTATCATCTCCGGTGATACCCTTTGGATCGAAGCGATAGCGGTAATGGAAAGCTAGGATGGATGGTAGTTGTTCAGTGGAGACCAATGAAGATGGGGTCTCTGCTATCCTTGTGATCCAGTCTGACAGGGTCTCCCACGGATAGCGCGTATATCCCCACTCCATTAATCTCTGCTCAACCACATAGAATTCTGAATCAGCCCCTGGCTGGATCTCGGTCAAGTTTTTTTTCTCCGGCTCTTTTTCACCACGTCTAACCCGGCTTCTGGAATAGAATCTTCGCACAAGCACGAATGTCAAGGGGATAAGAAGCCACCACACATGTTTTGTCATGCCACCTTCCGCCCTTTCCCGCCAACGCCATTCTGAAAACTTGAAAAAGCACCAAGACCAGAGATCGTAAAGAGGTTCCAACGGGGATGCTGCTTTCTCCTCAATATTAATCCAGGAGGAGGGGGTTGTGTCAACATTATGCCAGGCCCCATCCATATAGGCCAGGACCCATGCGTGGGCATGTCTTGATCGAACAATAAACCGATTCTCCATTTTGCTGAATTCCTGCACCGAGTAGCCGGTGGCATACCTGGCCGGAATACCCAATCCGCGAAGGAGGAGTACAGTGGCAGTAGCAAAATATTCACAATGCCCTGAACGGGAGCGCATCAAAAAATCAGTGATAGACTTCTGGTGGTTTCCATTATTCAGAGCTAAAGAATATCTGAACTTTTTCTGGAAAAAGGCGTGTACCCTTTTTAAAACCTCTTGAGGGGATTGTAAGGTGAGCCCCAGCTCCTGTGTTATTTTGGCTATAATGGGTCTCTCATTTTGCAGAACCTCTAAATCAGTTTCGCAAGGGGGACTATCCAAGGAGGCGTAAGGATTAAAGCGAACCTGATATCTTATGAGCCCGGGACCTCCTGCCACCTTAACAGCATCGAATTGATTCATGTCCATCTTTAGGACGGGAAGCTGGGTTATTTCAAAGACACCGTTCGGCAGCTTGAGCATGCCCTTGCCACCTCTTAGATGGTCGAACACGGTGATGAGTTTATCGCCTCCTTGATGGGCCCCCAGTTTCCAGGTCGTTCCATCGGGCTCGGGCCGAATTTTCTTGAAATGGGCTTGATGGGCAAACCACATGGATGATTTATAGACGTTATAACTTGCTTCACGCAGAAGAATGGGTTTTCCATCCCTGACCTTTGGCTTTACCCTGAATAAGATTCGATCGGACAATTTCAGGGTTCCCATATCTCCGATGGCCGTTCTGGCTCGATAGGGGTCCGTATCCTCACGTATGAAGTCGGTAAACCAGTCCACGGCCCTTTTTTCAACGATGACCTGAAGATTGTGGAGACCCATTTGTCCCATGTAACCCATTGAACCGGTTATGGCCAAAAGGCTTATCCATAGTACAGGTGAAAACCTCTGAGATCGCACAAACCATAGAGCCCAAACAGATAAGACAATTAGCCCTACAAAAAACCATTGGGTTCTTACATTGGCAGTGCTGGCGGAGAGAATACAGAGCATAAGATAGGGATAGGTCATATTAATGTATGTGCTCCTTATTCTAAAGATCAAGAACAGGGTGCCGATATCGATCTTTTCGCTCGTACTGTAATATTGACCCAGCAAGAGGGGAAAAAAGATTATGGGGAACCGTTGAATAAGAATGAGTATAGCGCCAGGGGATCTGTTTGTGGCCAAAAGGTAGATAACCATCCCCATGAATAAGAAGGTGCATAGGTTTGAGATGCGTCTGAAATCGGAATGAGATAAGTCCAACCTTGATTTAACAAGTCGTGATCCCTCAATAACAAGGGCCATGATAGCCGCCAAAATCAATAGCCCTGTCTGCCATCCCCAAAAAAGGAGAGCTGCACCAAGGAGAAGAGGAGGGGTTTTCATAATCCAGCCAATCCCTCCTCTATGTTGCCCACTTTAAGTACAAGGAATTCCTCAAGCTGCCCTTTGATCTGATCCGGATCAAAAGTCTGTTTTATATTATCGTCTGTAATGACGAGGACCAACACGGGTATACCCAGTGCCTTAAGAAGGTTGATTAATTTTTCTCTCTCCTCATCCCATGAGAGCAGAATGCAGATACAGCCGCTTAGAAGTGAGGCACGCTCAATAACCATGGGAGTTAACGTGCTGAAAGGTTTGTCTCTGCATGCCTTCACAGAGGCCAAGATTTCCAGCATTTTTTCCGTTTGGGCGAGACCCCGTCCGGAGGTAAAACAGTAAGCCTCTGTCCCCACAAACATAAGATCCAAAAGGGACTCCTGTGTCTCCATTGAATATGCAAATGATGCTGCAACAGATACGGCTTCTTCAAAGATCTCACTATAAGCTTCCTTCTGAAACGTATCCAATATCAGGGCATGACGAACGAAAAACTCATCCTGGTATTCTTTCACAATGGGCTTGCCAGTCTTGGCCCAGCTCTTCCAATGGATTCGACGCAAAGGATCCCCCGGACGGTAGTCCCTCATGGAAAGAAACTCTTCCGAGTCCCCCACTGAAGAGGCGAGTGCAACTCCTCCAGGCTGGTATCTTCTGGTGCCCGGAAGATGGATAGGGGGTAAATGGTACCGTTTGGGAAGAACCAAAACGGATTGAGGGGATGTTATGGTGTCGAAGGATCTGAAAAGACCCAATGGATCAGGACAGGCGATGGTAAGACCGGTTAGCCTCAAATGCCCCCTTTGTGACGGCAGGATATCAACCTTGACTTCTCCCTGCTCATTGGGAGGAAGTATGGGTAAAGGGTGATCTTTGACGCTAGCAACCTGTTTCCTGGTGATCAGCCATAGCCAGCGGTGGTAGCCGACAGCCCGATCAAACGGATTGCGAGCCTTTTCTTCAGGTTCAGGTGTCTGAACAAACTCTTGGAAGCTGGGGCGGCAATCTTCCAGATTTTCAAAAAGATGTAGACCTTTCTGCCTCTTTTTCGTTCTATTTTCAACCTCAACCCGGTAGACGAGTTGGTCATTCACCGTTCCAAACCGTGGGAGCCTTCGGAGAACTTTAAAATCACCACGAAAGACCATACCCCAGGCCATGGAGACAATAACAAGAGCCAACAGGAATGTGAACGCCTGATAAGCCATAGTCTGGTTCGTATCCAGTCCAACTACGGCCGAAACCAAAAGTCCTCCAATGATCAGCAATCCAGCCGTGGTGAATCGCCTCATTATCCAGTTTTTTGTGACGTAGACGAAACTGAAACTAAGATAGAGTAACTCTTTAATCACCGTGTAATTCTCTTTCCCTCGCCATTCGCCTCAAACGCCAATAAGAAAGGAGGGTTGTTGTAGGCGAAACGGTGCCGGATATGAGGATTTTATGTTGGTACCGGAATAGTCTTTAAGATATCCTCAACGACTCCTTCAGCCGTTTCTCCTGCAAAGCGCGCCTGGGGATCCATAACCATTCTGTGTGTGATCACCGGTACAGCCATCTCCTGAATATGCTCAGGGGTGACAAACTCATAACCATCAAACAGAGCGAGGGCTTTCGCGGTCTTCATGAGAGAGAGGGAGGCTCTCGGGCTGGCCCCCAACTCTACCCCCTTGGACGATCTGGTGGCATTCACCATGTCCACGATGTATCGCTTTAATTCGTCGCTGATACGTATCTCTTTCATCTGTTCTGTAAGCGCGGAGATATCTTCCCTGGTAACACAAGGGATAATATCATCTATTGGATGGCTTCTCCTCTGGTCTGTAAGGATGTCTACTTCCTGATCAGGAGATACATATCCAAGGCTGAACTTCATTGCGAAACGGTCCATCTGGGCCTCTGGAAGGGGATAGGTTCCACGGGATTCAACCGGATTTTGGGTGGCGATAACAAAGAAGAGATCCTCGAGGGGACGGAGTTTGCCGTCAATACTCACCTGCCCCTCTGCCATGGCCTCGAGAAGGGCTGACTGGGTTCTGGGAGAGGCCCTATTGATCTCGTCGGCCAACAATATATTGGTAAAGATAGGCCCTTGATGGAAGCGGAAGGTCTTATCTTTCTGATCAAAGATTGAAACACCGAGGATATCTGATGGCAAAAGATCTGGCGTAAACTGTATACGTTTAAATTGGGCATCAATGGAGAGGGCAAGGGCCTTGGCCAAGGTGGTCTTGCCTGTTCCGGGGTAGTCTTCCAAGAGGACATGGCCTCCGCTTGTAAAACCCGCCAGCAATCTTCTGATGGCCTCTGATTGTCCTCTCATAACCTTTTTGATGTTATCAGTGATTTTTTGATAGATCTCTTTTGGGGTCAAACTATTTATGGCGGACATCTGATCCTCTACCAAAGGGAGTAATAGGAAATGGTTACTTTTATTCCAGGGTTTTCCTTGGCGTTACCATACCTTTTCAGCCACTCCTCTCTTTTAGATAGTTACGAAATGATTTTGAGAATCTTAGGCTCTTTTCGTTCGGGCATGGGGGGAATACTCTTGGGATAACCCAGGATAATAGGGGCGATAATCCTGTAGTTCTCGGGTAGACCGATCTCCTGGAGAATTTCAGGGTCTTTAATCTCTGCACCCTGAGCGATCCAACAGGTACCCAGACCCCTTTCTGCCGCTAAGAGCATGAAATAGGCTGCAAGAATGGCACAATCAACATATATGGTTCCGGACTTAGCCGTTCCCACGATGTAGACCAGACAGGGTGCGTTGTAGAAAACCTCGTATTTTTTCTTCTTAAGGGTCTCTTCGTAACCTTTAAATGGCGAATTGGGATTCTCCCTAATGCCGTCGAGAATCGTCTTCTTATTTAAATCCGAAAGTCTTTTTATCCATTCCCTGTTATTGATAATAACGAAACGCCAGAGTTGCATGTTGCCGGCGTTTGGAGCCTTGATGCTTTCATTGATTATCTCTTGGATAAGGTCGAGGGAAACCTCCCTATCCTCAAAATTCCTAATGGATCGTCTCTTCTCCAATAATTCAGAAAATTCCATCTCCTCTCTCCTTCTACCTCAAGTTTTGAGCTCACATTCAGTTTGCTATGAAGTAATGTACCATCAAGCCTTTTTAAAGACCAGTATTTTTAGTGAACAAATGTGTTTGATCCAGTGAGGCTCGGGGATAATAAAAGCAGGCACAGGGCGTAAGGCATATGGCACAAAGAAAAAATATTTTACCTTAGGCCCTGCGCTCTTCTTTTAGTTTTGGCTGAGATATCTTGGACTAAGTAAAGGTACAATCCTATCTTGTAGATGACTTAGTGATCGCCAGCTTCCTTAAGATGGGTTAAAATCCTGTTATTTAGATCGTTACTAACGCCCTTTATATACGCCTTCCCGCTTCTCCATAAAGGACTTCACCGCCTCTTTATAGTCCTCGGATGTAAGGAGGATTGGCTGAGTAGCTGCAGCGAAATCGAGGGCTGAGGCCAGGTCCATCTGAAGCATACGGTAGAGGTGCATCTTGTTTATCCTCACCGCCAACGGGGGCATCTTTGAGATCCTGGTGGCCATGGCCATGGTCTCCTTTTCAAGATCAGATGCTGGAACCAGCTTGTTGAGCACACCCCATTTCTCAGCGTCCTCGGCGTTAAGAAAGTCACCGGTAAAAAGAAGCTCCGCAGCCTTGGGTAATCCAGCTATCTTAGCCAGCATCCACGCTCCTCCCTGACCAGGAATGATCCCGACCCTGGAATAGGCCACCATGAATCGGGCCTTATCTGAACCTATGCGAATATCGCATGCTAAGGCAAGGTCGAAGCCAGCGCCCACACAGGCCCCGTTCACCATGGCAATGGTGGGCTGGGGAAGGTTCACCAATCCTTCAATGCACCCTTTAGACATCTCACGCACCGCAAGGCGGATGGATTCAGCGTGCGTCAGATGGAGCATAGCCTCCCCTTCCTCCTCCCTGAGATCGGCTCCGGCGCAAAATGCACGGCCAGCGCCGGTTATCACCAGGACGCGCATGTTGTCGTCCTTGCCTATATCCACAAGGGCATTGGCTAGCTCCTCTGTCATCTTTTCATTGAGGGCGTTCATCTTATCAGGGCGGTTGAGGGTAATGGTGGCGATGTGGTTCTCTTTGCTAAGAATGATGTTTTTATACTCCATGATGCCTCCTTTCCTGATGAGTTAATGACTATTTTTAACAGATATTGTAATCGTTCATGGATTCAATGGTTCAGCGTTAAGAAGTTTATGAACGTCTAGACCAGCAGTGATCCGCCATCTACAACAAACGTCTGTCCGGTCACGTAGCTGGATGCGTCCGAGGCCAGGAAAATCATAACATCGGCTATCTCCCTGGGCTCACCGGCCCTGCCCATGGGTATCTGTTTTGCCGCTTGCTCCTTTTGAGCTTTAGCTTCATCTTCAGGAAGGAGTGAGAAGATGGCATCATACAGCCTTGTCTCTATGGCTCCAGGAGCGATACAGTTCACCCTGATATTGTATTGGGCCCATTCTAAGGCCATAACCTTGGTGGCCATGATGACCCCGGCCTTGGCGATGGAATAGTGGCCGGTGGGCACCTGAACCTTAAGGCCGCTCACAGAAGAGACATTGATAATCTTACCACCACCATTATCCTTCATGACACGGGCTGCCGCCTGACTGAGAAAGAATAGTCCCTTCAGATCAAGATTTATGACCGCATCCCATCCCTTTTCTGTCATATCGATGGCCGGCATAAAGAAGTTGGTCCCGGCATTGTTGACTAGAATATCGATCTTTCCAAACTCGGCTACCACCTTATCCATCAGCGGTTGTATATGGTCCATCCGACCTATGTGAGATTCCACAGCCATTGACTTTTTGCCCAGACGCTTAACCTCGTCAGCCACCCTTTCCAGGTCTTGTAGCTTCCGGCTGGTAATGGCCACGTCCGCACCAGCTTTGGCAAAACCTATTGCTGTCGCCTCACCGATACCTCGACTACCTCCGGTTACCAGCGCTACCTTCCCTTCTAATGAAAACTGGGAGATATCCATCATCTTTCCTCCTTTCAGTATCCGACGTCACCCTGGCTCATTATCAATTAGGGAAAACTTTCCTACTTCCCCAAAATATGCCGGGCAATGACTATCCTCTGTATCTCCGAGGTACCCTCATAAACCCTGGGCTGTCTTATGGCCCGATAGAGCCGTTCAATCGTCATCCCCTTGACCACGCCGTAACCGCCGTGAATCTGTAGGGCCTCATCAACGACCCGCCATGCCATTTCCGTTGCAAAAAGTTTCGCCATGGAGGACTCCTTGGTCACCCTATCGGCTACCTCATCCCTCATCCAGGCCGCTCGGTATACCAATAGACGGGCGGCATCGATCTCTGTGGCCATGTCCGCCAGCTTAAACTGGGTGGCCTGAAACTCAGACAAAGGCTGCCCGAATGCCATTCGTTGCTTGGCATAACTAACGGCCTCCTCGTAAGCCCTCTGGGCCACACCAACCGCGGCTGCACCAACACTCTTTCGCATAAAGTCCAGGGTACCCAATGCTACTCTCATCCCCTTATCCTGTTCACCAAGCAGGTTCTCTTTGGGTATACGACAATCGGTGAACGTTAACTCGGCTATGGGATGAGGTCCCATCAACAACATTTGTTTACCCTCAAATCCTGGAGTCCCCTTGTCTACGACAAATGCTGAAATCCCCCGGTTCTTTTTAGCTGGGTCTGTCTTGGCAAAGGTGACATAGGTTTGTGCAAAGGGTCCAACAGAGGCAAAACACTTATTTCCGTTAAGCACATAGAGATCCCCATCCAGGACGGCGGTTGTTTGCATGTTGGCGACATCTGAACCGGCATCTGGCTCTGTGAGGGCATAACAGCCCAATTTCTCCCCTTTAGCAAACGGCGGCAGATATTTCTGTTTCAGAGTTTCTGTGCCGAAAGTACTGATGGGAAAAGAACACAGGCAGGTCTCGGCGAAAAGTAGATCAGCATGCATACATACTCTGCTTAGCTCCTCCCTTACGATGCAGATGGACACTGCCTTCAACCCGACCCCACCGTATTCTTCTGGAACCAGCAGAGCGAACAGATCCTGTTCTTTCAGCAGCCTGGCTACCTCCCATGAGACCTCATCCATTTCATCCACCTCAGGGGCAATTGGCTCCAGTTTCTTTTCGGCAAACTTTCTCACCATGCTTCTCAGCATCTCCTCGCCTTCTGTAAATCGGAAATCCATTTATCTCCCTCCTTAATCGTCTTAAACTAGATAAAAAAAATAGTTTGCAAACACACCTAGCTTTTCGTTATCTCCTCAACATACCTCTTCCAGTAGTGTCGTGTCCCATGATTAAGTTGTCATCTCGACCGAGGGGAGAGATCTTATAACCACTTAAATCCACTAAGATTTCTCGGGCAATTTATTCCGCCTACGGGGCGGGGCTCGAAATGACAAAAACCACGGTTTTCGTTCAAGCTCTAGTTATCTTTTATGGATAACATACCACCATCCACCCCTAAGGTGTCAAGATAGAATCTATTGCCGGTCTCATCAGTCGCTTCCTATCTTCCAAGCAAGGCACAGGTTTTAACCAGATTGATAAATTCCGAACGATAACCGTGCTCATCTTTCCCCTTGGAGTTTTTAGCTAATGTTATCACCTCCTGGTAGGTAAGGTTACCTTTAAACTTTGAATCTCTCAGAAGCATTCCGAACCCTGCTACAGCGGCCGAAAATCTAAAGTTATCAGAAGCTTCATTGAGAGTAATATATTCGTCTGGAACGGGCTTTTTGATCAATTTGCTCATATCTTCTCGAGGCGGTTTATAACGGAATTTAATGGTCATCATTTCACGTCTTACCGACGCATCGTCTTTAATTCTGTTTTCCTGATATTTGAGTTCGTCCGTTTTCATGACTTCCAGTGAAGAACCAGCCGGAACGGTTTCATATAAAGCGGTTACCGTATGCCCTGCGCCCAATTCTCCGGCATCCTTTCTATCATCGTTGAACTCCTCGTTTGCCATTACTCTGTTTTCATAGCCTATCAAACGATACGCCTTTACTTTAGCAGGGTTAAATTCAATCTGAATCTTCACATCTTTTGCAATGGTGAAGAGAGTGGCGCGCATGTCGTTAACAAATACTTTTTGCGCTTCCATGATGTTGTCAATATAGAAATAGTTCCCGTTACCCGCGTTACTGGTCTGCTCCATTCTACCGTCTTTGTAGTTCCCCATGCCAAAGCCGCAAATGGTCAGAAAAATACCATATTCTCTTTTCTCTTCAATGAGACGCACCAGGTCACCTGTAGAAGAGACCCCCACATTGAAATCGCCATCCGTGGCAAGAATCACGCGGTTATTCCCCCCTTCAATGAGATTATCCTCGGCTACTTTATATGCCAGTTTTATCCCCGCGCCGCCTGCCGTGCAGCCTCCTGCACGCAAGTTATCCATTGCAGACAGAATTCTATCTTTCTGGGAAGCAGGTGTAGAAGGTAGTACCAGACCGGCAGAACCTGCGTAAGTTACGATTGCAACTCTGTCTTGGTGGCTTAATTGATCTAACAGCAGTCGAAAAGCCTTTTTAAGCAACGGGAGTTTATTATTGGGGGTCATGGAACCGGACGAATCGATCAGAAAAACCAGGTTACTGGATTTCAAGTGGGTATAATCCAGACTCTTTCCTTGAAGCCCGATGTGGATGAGTCTATTTTGGGGATTCCATGGACATTGGGATATCTCGGTTATTATGGAGAAAGGGTGTTCTCCTTGGGGCTGCGGATAATCATAATTAAAGTAGTTAATCATCTCTTCAATCCGCACAGCATCTTTAGGCGGCATCTGATTTCCGCGAATGAATCTTCTTACATTGCTGTATGAAGCCGTATCAACATCGATGGAAAATGTTGATAGAGGGTTTTGTGATGCGTCCTTGAACCGGTTTTCATATATACGGTCATACTCTTCCGTATTGAAATCAGGCGTCCCACGAAAAGTGGGAGACTCAGAAAGTAAGACCTGCTGTGGTGGGGCAAGCGTATATTTTGAAGTACTCGATTGGGATGGATAATATCCTCTTTGCCTGTATGCGCTAAATTGCGGAATGGCAACAGCCGCCATTAAACCGATAAGGCCCATAAAGAGCATAACCCACAAAAAGGGAAAACCTCTTTTGCCGATTCTTTGTATGTGAATCATTTTAGCACCTCCTTTTTTCGCCCCTCCCAAGCGTTCGGCTGAGCGGTTCGGCCCTGAGCTCACCGCCGAAGGGCTCACGCCGAAGCCCTCCACTTTGAGGGGGAGGACCGGGTGGGGGTGGTTAAATTGATGTTGGTTTTAAAGAACCCCGGTTTCGATTAAAATAATACCTTTTTGAGAAGTGAAAATCAAGGGAAAAATCACTATTTTTTTAATTATTTCAGTAAGTTACAATCTTTAACCCATCATTACAATTTTTCTCTCGGGGTTTAATGTAAAAGGTTGTAAAGGGATGTAAAATCTGAAGAGAGAGGTATATGAAATGAGTGTCTAAATCGAGGTGCTTAGAGGTATATCATGAAGGGCAAAACAGGGAAGAGATCCTATGTATCTTATAACTTGATTGAGCGAAAAAGCTTGCTCCAAAATTATTTGTTATAGGTTATTCGTTATTCGAGAAAGCTATCATTAATTTCATATTTCTATGGAAGATGACATATAATCTGGAGATTTGAAATCCTAAAACCAATAACCAATAACGGTTAACGGATAACTACCCAATTGAGTTTTAACTCAATTAGGGTTATAGTTTGACAGCCTCGAAAATGCTTCTGATTAAAAACACTATACTTTAACTCTATTCTATTACTATAGAATAAAGTGTTATAGCAGTATTAGAAACATTGTGTCCGTTTTCACGAAATACAATATGTTGTGTTTAATCCTCCCATTGTTTCCTTCCTAAAAGCGAATTTTCAGCAATCCAGGAATAGAAGCTAGAGTCAGGTAAGGGGTACAAAATGGTGGTTTGAAGGTACCTTCTTCCTCTTTGCTTTCCCTGCAATTTGTATATCAGGCAGTGTAGGCCTCTGGATACTCTGGGTCGACATAAAGCCACTTATCGGACCCGCCAAAAGGACGGCGGGCAGGCGCGGGGAGCTGGGAGGTGGAGTAGTCAATTTTGTATTCTTGGTTCTTTGGTGTCTCTGTTGCTTTGGGTGGCGGTCTAGCCTTAATTTCCCATAACCCCAGGTATTTGAGGATTTTTTTTATAACATCCTCGTCCTCTACCAGCAAACGGATCGCACCAGGGCGGGCTCACCTGGGAAAAGGAGGCGCGAATGATGTAGCGGGCCAGGTTCTCAATGGCCTCTTCTTCACCGGGTTGAATCCTTGGGCCACAATACACATTGAACCCGGAATGCCGCCAGCCCATCATCATATCGATCAGATCTTCCGTGATCTTTTTTCTGGAGAGGAGCATTTTTAAGACTTTGTATCGAAACAGCTTTTCCAGATCTTTTGGGATGAACCAGGGCGCTACCCTGAACATGCCTTTTCCATAGAAACCTCCATCTGTACATAAGATATGGCAGTGAGGGTTGAAACCAAGGAAATCCCCAAAAGTCTGGATGGCAATGACGGCGCCGGGGACTGCATCCTCCTCCGGGACAATGGTCTGGAAAAACACTTTCAGAGAATCCCATGCACATCGGCTCAGTTCGGAGAGGAATCTTCGATCATAGAGGAAGTATCTCCTGAGGATCTTGGGTATGCTAAAAATGAAATGACGGTGCGGTACGTCCTTCAACACTTCTTCACAGAGCCATTCCCCGAATTCCACCACCCTTTTTTGATGACAGGCCCGCCCTGGCGCGACAAACTCCATTATAAGCTCAAGATTTAGATTTATTGCTCAGGAAACGATACCTTCTTATCGACACACGAGACCAGGTCTGGGCCAGGGATAACGGTAAATGACCATTTTGACATAAGACCGAAAAAAACCATACTGTTTGGCAAAACAAGTATCGGATTTGACTTTTTCATAACCCCCTTGACAAGGGAAATAAAGCCGCACTAAAATATAGGGAGGGTGTAAAATGGTCGAAAGATAATCTATCGACCCCGCAGTTTAGAAGCAAGCGGGGTGAGACAAGGTATCAAGGTCGCATTCTAAGGTAATGTTTTAGAAAGGAGTTAAAGACAAATGGGAGAACTGCAACTAGCGAAGTCAGTAGTTATAGGGGAATGTCTTATGCGCGATGGCCTACAAAATTTGGACTTCTTTGTGCCGACGAATGCCAAAGTTTGGCTCATTGATGCTCTTTCAGATTGTGGCTTTAAGAGCATAGAGGTCACTGCCTTTTCTGACCCGCGGCGTCAACCTCAGTTCAAGGACGCTGAGGAGGTATTGAGCAGAATCAAGAGAAAGCCAGGCGTACATTATGGGGCTGTGGCTATAGGCATGAAGGCTCATGAGCGGCTAGTAGATGCAGCCAAGCGGGGATTGGTCGAGGTTCCGTATTATGGGATGTGGATTGGAGTGAGCGAGACACATGCTCGTGCAAACACAGGACGCACGCATGACCAGCTATGGGAACAGGCCCGTCAGATAGCCAAAGATGCTGAGAGAGAGGGCAAAAAGTTTCTAGGCAGCATTGCTACTGCCTTTGGATGCCCAATAGAAGGCCCTCAGCCCTTAGAAAAGGTTATCGAATGGGCAAAAAGATATTATGAGCTTGGAGCCCGCCGCATCCAAATAGCGGATACCACTGGTGAGGGCACCCCGAAGCAAGTCTATGAATGCTTCACCGAGCTTCGTCAACGCTGGCCGGATGTGAATTTCTACGCGCATTTCCACGAATCGAGGGGATGGGCCTTGGCGAATTGCTGGGCAGCTCTGATGGCGGGGTGCACAGATTTCGACTCGTCGATAGGTGGGATAGGTGGGCAACCCACTAACTTCATAGATAGGGAACCTGTCGGTGGAACCGGGGAACGGTACACGCCGAGCGACCTAACTGGGAATGTCCGTACAGAAGATTTGGTAGTCATGCTTGACGAGTGCGGCATCGATACAGGATTAGATATCGACAGAGTTCTTGAGGTTGGAAGGATGATGGAGAGGATCTGTGGTAGACCACTCAGGTCTTGGACAACTAAGAGCGGCCGCATACCCAAGCACCCGACTGAGTATTACTATAAATTGCGAGAGAGATGGGAGAAAACCCCCAAATAAAGTAAAGGAATACTGCTATTGAGTGGTAGAGGAAATAATCAGGGC
>Ga0180009_10001197_pt1 | contig 32382 bp, 31 predicted proteins | sample OS_PC_MetaG_FD_123537 | JGI IMG/M metagenome (GOLD analysis project Ga0180009, IMG submission 123537) | Groundwater microbial communities from the Aspo Hard Rock Laboratory (HRL) deep subsurface site, Sweden - OS_PC_MetaG | ecosystem: Environmental > Aquatic > Deep subsurface > Groundwater...
GTCCGGAAATAGACTATATGTTAACGGTCGCAGAAACTTGATTTTTTTTGGTTATAACCCTTTAGTAATCATACAGATATTGGTTTATAATGCACAATATAGAAGGAATCGTTGCCACACCCCCAATCGTGAAGGCCATCACCTTACACCTTCGGTTTTTGCAGTCACAAATGAAAACGAGTATCTGGTGGGAGAGGCAGCAAAAGACTATGCAAGAAAAAATCCAGACAAGGCTGTTTTCTCAATAAAAAGAATAATGGGTACCGACCATGAAGTCCTGGTGAACGGGCAAAGGTTTTCACCCCGGCAGATATCTTCTTTTATTTTAAAAAAAATTAAAGCGGATGTTGAAAACCATCTTCATGAGCCGGTAGACAAGGCTGTTATCACGGTGCCGGCCTATTTTAACCATTTAAGCCGCCAGGCGACAAAAGAGGCGGGCGAGTTGGCAGGGTTCAAGGTTTTGCGGGTTATCAGCGAGCCCACGGCGGCAGCACTGGCATACGGACTCAAAAGAAAGGACATTAAAACGGTTCTGATCTGGGATCTTGGCGGCGGCACCTTTGATGTTTCCATACTTGAGCTGGACCAGGGATTTTTCAAGGTAAGGGCTGTGAACGGGAACAATAAACTTGGGGGCGAAGATTTTCTGAAAAAACTGGTGGACCATGTGGCTCAAGAATTTTACGCCATACACGGGGTTGATCCAAGAAAAAATGGTTTTTCCCATCAACAGCTCAAGGAGTCCTGTGAAAAAGCAAAGGCTGAGCTTTCAGACCAACAGACGACACGCCTGTGTTTAACCTCAATACAAAGTCTGGATGGCAGGATGATTGATTTCGAGACAAGGGTAGACCGGAAAACCTTTGAAGAGATAACTTCAGATCTTGTCGGGATGATGCTTCTGCCCACAAAGCAAGCCATAAAGGATGCAAGGATAGAGATCGAAAATATTGATCGGATTCTCCTTGTGGGCGGGGCCACAAGGATGGCATGTGTACAAACCATTGCAAAAGAATTTTTCCATCAGGATCCCTACCGGAAAATCAATCCGGACGAAGTGGTCGGGCTTGGAGCGGCAGTCCAGGCCGGTATTCTGACAAAAGAGATAGAGGATGTGGTTTTGCTGGATGTCAACCCCCTTTCTCTGGGCGTTGAAACCAAAGGCGGTCTCGTCGCAAGGATCATTCCCAGAAACACCATCATCCCCTTTTCAGACACACAGATCTTTACCACTGCCAAAATCAACCAGACCCGTATGGACATCAATGTTCTGCAGGGGGAGCGGGAACTTGCCCCTGACAATATCAGTCTGGGGCAATTCGGATTGACCGGGATTTATCCTCAACCCCGGGGTCAGTCCAGGGTGGAGGTCAGTTTTTCAATGGATGCCAATGGCATCCTTACTGTATCGGCCATGGATCTGCAGACAGACCACGAAGTGGGGATTACCATTGATTCAATGCAAAGGCTTACTGAAGAGATGATCAAAAAGACCATAATGGATGCTGAAGAACATTTTAAAAATGATGCAGAAAATAAGAAAAAGATAAAAACCCTTATCAAGGCTGAAAATCTTGTCACAACGGTTGATGAACTGATTAATGAAAAGTTTCAACAATTATCAGAGGAACTGTTATTGCCGGAATTAAATTCTTTGGTTCAAGAGCTTAAAAAAAGCATGGAACAAGGGAATGTCACCGATATAGAGACAAGGGCCGGACTCTTGACTCAGTTTGCCACTGGCGTGGGAAAAGGCAGGTAACCATGCGAATCCAACCTAAACACAGCACCATGCGGTTTTTGAAAATGAACCGGCCTTTTTTATACCCGGATGAACAGATCGTGCTGGAGGATCAGGGCGGGTTTAAGCATCTGTTTCTCTACGGTTGGAAACCAGCCCATATTTTTCTCACAACCAGAAGATTGATTCTCTGCCAGCTGAAAAAAAATGTTTTTGAGATTGATCTTTCAGCAATTTTTAAATTGGCTTTTGAAAACCAGTATTATGTATTACGCAAAAGGCAGATTTTATGTGTTCATTATAAAGAGGGCAATAGGAACGGGATTTTACGGATGGTGGTCAACGGGTTGCACACATGGAACAGCAGACTTTTCCAGTCAACCCTTTTAAAGGTGGATGATAATTGTATCAAAATGATTGCAGGAAAGCTTGATGATAATTGCAGAACCATCCTGTGGTTTTTAAAGGAAAATGGCCATGCAAGAATTGATGAGCTGGCAGACATGATTGATGCAGCCAATCACATGGAGGTGCTGACCCATATCAAGGATGCCATCAATCCGGTTGCCCAAAAGTTTTTAGGGTGCCCGCTGCTGTCATTTGAAAGATCCAGGATTGATCCTGATACAGGAAAGACTGTTTTATTCTCCTGGTGGCTTGCAGGAGAGCGACAACACAGGAGCAAGGACCGTCTCCTGGATATCTTTGAAGAAAAAGACCATTACCAGATTATTCTAGAGGTAAAAAAGGTGGAAAAATCAGATTTGATTATATCCCTTGTGGGGAATGACATCAATGGTAAAGACCTGATGATAGAATCAAGGAAAATAGGATCAAAATGGGTTGAAAGATTCAGACTCTCACAGGAAGCTGTGTTTGAAAATCATGAAATTTATCTGAAAAACAATTTGCTTGAAATAAGATTGTTTAAAAAATCATGTCCCAAAAGCCTTGAAAATGCTGGCAAGGAGGAATCGGTAGTTATAATCCAATGATATAGGTTCATTCCCGATTTTGACATTAAGAGCGAGGTACGAATATGGTTGAAACCCCGACTAATAAGAGAACAAAAGGAAGGTTCCCCAGGGAATCAAAAAGATCTTATTACTCTGGCAAACAAACAGAGGCGTTGGGAGGCAAAGGAAAACGGTTTCGTGGAATCCTTGAGAAGATGGAGCATTGGATATGGGAAGTTGACTCTAATGGTCGATATACAGATTGCTCAAAGAGTGTTGAAAAGATTCTTGGTTACTTTCCCCATGAACTGATAGGGAAGACACCTTTTGATTTCATGCCTTCCGATGAGGCCAAAAGAGTTAAAGAGACGTTTACTAAAATTATTATTAAAAAAGAATCAATAAAAGATCTGGAAAACTGGAATGTTCACAAGGACGGAAGACAGGTGTGCCTTCTGACCAATGGAGTGCCCATCATAAGTGCAAAAGGAGAGATGCTTGGATTTCGCGGTGTTGACCGTGATATCACCGAACGTAAGCTGGCAGAGGATGCTCTGCAGAAGAGCGAGAGGCTGTATAAGAATATTTTTAACAACGCACGTGCAGGATTGTTTCGTTCAAGGCTATCCAATGGTAAAATTATGATGGCGAATAAACGAATGGCCGAAATTTTGGGGTATCAAAGTGTCGACGACTGCGTAAATAATTACGTTGCCATTGAACATTATGTATATCCGGCAATGGGAGATGAACTGACTGCAATCCTGCAAAAAATAGGCAAAATTGATAATTTTGAAGCCCTGATCAGAAAAGACGATGGTTCTATAGTATGTATTCAATTTTCAGGATCTCTATCTTTACAAGACGGCTTTTTCGAGGGAATCGCAACAGATATCACCGAGCGTAAGGACCTGGAAACCCTGTTAATAGATTCTGAAAAACGCTACAGGCGCCTTTTTGAAACCGCAAATGATGGGATATTGCTTCTCGAAAAAAAGGAATTTAAAATTCGTCATGCTAATCCGGCCATCACCTCGATATTTGGGTATTCCAACGAGGATTGCATTGGAAAAGAAATGAAGGATATTGGTTTCACATTTGAGGAGGGCACACCTCAAGAACTATTACAAAGATTGGAAATAGACGGAGTAATTCATTTTAATGATATCCAGATAAAAACCAAAGACGGGCAGACCATCGATACCGATATTTATTTGGTAGACAAGACAAGTTTAATTCAATGTAATATCCGTGATATCACTGAACGGAAACAAATGGAGGCTGATCGAAATCAACTGCTTTCAGCGATTGAACAGGCTGGTGAGTCCATTGTTATCACCACCCTGGATGGTAGTATTAAATATATTAATCCAGCATTTGAGCGAATGACAGGCTATTCAAAACAGGAATCTGTCGGCAGAAATCCCCGCTTCCTGAAAAGTGGGCTGCAGGATAAATCATTTTATAAGAACCTGTGGGATACCATTCTATCCGGCAACCACTGGTCTGGACGTCTGACTAACAAGCGCAAGGATGGAACTTTTTACGTCTCTAAATGCTCAATATCTCCAGTTAAAGACCCCCAAAGCAACCTTTTAAATTTCATTTGGATTGCAAAAGATATCACCAAAAAGGCAGCACTTGAAAAAAAAATAGCACAGGTTCAGAAAATGGAATCTATAGGTATCTTAGCAAGTGGAATTGCCCATGACTTCAATAATATTCTTTCTGCCATTATTGGATTCACAGAATTGGCGCTTGACGAGGTAGAAAAAGAGACCACACTTGAAGATGATTTAAAGGAAATTCTTGTTGGCGGGATAAGAGCAAAGGATCTGGTCAAACAAATACTATCATTTGCAAGGCAGTCAGATGAACTCATTAATCCCCTTCGGATTGATGTTATTGCCAAAGAGGTGTTACGGTTCATCCGCGCTTCGATTCCTTCAACCATTGAAATTGACTCAGACATTGAGAGTGACTCCTTTGTCATGGGTAATCCAACACAAATTCATCAAATTTTCATGAATCTTTGCACAAATTCAGCCCATGCAATGAAAGAGAACGGTGGCATTCTCCGGGTAAGCATTAACGATGTGGAAATAGATAAAAATCCTGAAGTTAAGGATATTGGTCTGGAAGAGGGAAACTATATCAAAATAAAAGTATCTGATACTGGAACCGGTATCCCGCCCGCCATCATTGGTAGAATTTTCGAACCATACTTTACCACAAAGACAGTCGAAGACGGAACTGGAATGGGACTTTCGATGATCCACGGGATCATTGAAAATTATAGTGGTAAGATTATGGTAGAAAGTACATTGGGAAAAGGAACCATTTTTACACTTTATTTTCCCATCACACAAAAGCCTGAGGCTTATCAACCCTATGAAGCAGGAAAATTGCCTTCAGGTACGGAACGTATATTAGTTCTAGATGACGAAGCCTCAATATTAAAAATAGAGAGTCAAATTCTTAAGCGTTTTGGATATACAGTTGCAGCTTCGAGCAGCAGCGTGGAAGCATTGGAGCTGTTCCGCTCCCATCCAGATAATTTTGATCTGGTTATCACAGATATGACTATGCCAAAAATAACTGGTGAAAAGCTGGCTGCCGCACTCATTGAAATCAGACCGGATATTCCGGTTATTTTGTGTACCGGCGGGAACCAGAAACTATCTGATAAAGATATTGGTCCTAAAGGCATCAAGGAGGTTATGCTCAAGCCAATTTCAATTGATGATCTGTTAAAATCTGTTAGAAAGGTCCTTGATGAATGTTAAAATTAATATGAAGGAACTCGGAAACAACGACTACTCTGTCTTAAAAATCTGAACAAGGAGGCTTGACTCTCATGAAAAAACTACCGGAATACCTGGAAAATTCAAACCTGCGCCTCCTTATTTTTGGGGGAAAAGGGGGTACCGGCAAAACAACCATGTCAAGTGCGGCTGCGGTCTGGCTTGCAAAGGCCAATCCCTTAACAAAAGTGATGATTATTTCCACGGACCCTGCACATTCTCTTTCCCACGGTTTTGGAGTGAAATTAGATAATCAAAGTACCTGTTTGATTTTTAATAACACCTCAGAATCCAATTTATATGCAAAACAGCTGGATGCACAGGAGCTGACCGCTCAATTCAAACAGGAAAACGGTGATATCATGAAAAAAATTGCGAGCCGGGGCACCTATTTTGATCAAAAAGATATCTCTGAGTTTTTTGACCTCTCCCTGCCCGGCATGGATGAAGTAATGGCAATTATTGAGGTTGCTCAATTGCTGTCTGAAAACCTCTTTGATGTGCTGATAATTGATACCGCACCCACCGGACATACCCTGCGCATGTTAAATCTTCCATTCCAAATGGAAAAATGGATCCAGGTGATGGACATGATGCTGGAAAAGCATCGCTATATGGCCACACAATTTACCCGGCGAAAATATGTCAAAGATGAATGTGACTTTTTCCTGGAAGGACTAACTCAAAAAATACATACAGTGAACAATTTATTAAAGGACCAGCAGATAACACGGTTTATTCCGGTCATGATCCCTGAATTCATGAGTATTCAGGAGACTCAAAAATTGGTGAAAACATTGCTTGAAATGCATATTCCGGTTAAGGAGATTATTGTCAACCATGTAGCAGTTCAGAACGTATGTGAGTTCTGCACTGCACGAAAGTTTCAACAGGCCAACCCCATACTACAGATTCAACAGGAATTTTCAAAATTTGACCTGATTTTTGTGGAAAATTTTCAAGACGAGATCAAAGGGTACGATGATTTGTCTCTGCTTGGGAATTATTTGACAGGCAATTTTTATGACCTTTACAAAAAACAGGAACTTCAAAAACATGAGGCCATAATCCAAGATACAGACCAAACAATGAAAGTGTCAAATCCGGATTTTGATCCGGATATCCAGTTTGTCATTATCGGTGGGAAAGGCGGTGTGGGCAAAACCACTGTTGCTTCTTCCATCGGACTTTATTTATCAGGTCTGTTTCAGGACAAAAAAATATTGCTTTTTTCCACTGATCCGGCTCATTCTCTTTCAGATAGTCTGGATTTAGAAATAGGAAACTGTATAACCCCTGTCTCTTCCAATCTCTGGGCCATGGAGATGAATGCCGACCAATTGTTTGAAGATTTTAAAAATTCCTATAAACAAGATATTTATCTCATGTTCGATCAATTTTTAACCAAAGGAATGGATATTAAATTTGACAGGGAAGTAATGGCCGAGCTCTTTTCCATGGCACCCCCGGGATTGGATGAGATTATGGCAATAAACAAGATAATGGATCTGAAACTAAAAAATGAGTTTGATATGATTATTATAGATTCTTCCCCAACAGGCCACTTGTTGAGGTTCTTAGAACTTCCGGGACTTGTAAGGCAATGGCTCAAGACCCTTTTCAATCTGTTGATAAAGTACGAGGGAATCGTTAAATTAACCCGATCTGCACAAAAAGCCCTTGATCTGTCCAAAAACATAAGAAGAATTCAAGAAAACCTGACAGATCCTAAAAAAACCGCCTTTGTACTGGTTGCCATATCCGAGGCCATGGGGGTGCTGGAATCAGAAGACCTGTCTGCCTATTTGACTCAGGCAAAAATTCCCTTAGCCCATCTTTTCATTAATATGGTATTGCCGGACACTGACTGTCCAGTCTGCGCCGTTAGACAAAAAAGCCAAAAATTTTATATTGAAAAAATAAAGAGAAAATTTGCAAAAATATGTGTCTGGCAGATCCCTTTGTTCCCCCATGAGATTCATGGGAAAACCAATTTGAAAAAATTTATGAATAAACTTTTTAAATTGGATCAATAGATTGTTATACCGTATACTGCGGTGGCGTCCGCCTCGCTTGTCATAACTCTCAGAGGACTACTGCCTTCCATCATATATAGAACGTCGGATTTTCCTTGTCATTTTATTTGAAAAAAATCGGAGTTTATCTATTGAACACATTAATCTTCTTCTCGGAGTTCAATACAGGGCCTGTATTCTTGATCCAGTCCCTTTTCCCACAGACGTGTGGATGATGAGATATAATCAAAAGTTGTGTATGAGGTGTTAGGTGGTGTATCCTCCGGAAGATTGTTTAGCCGCAGTCGTTCCGGGTTTAAAAAAAACAAAAGGATACACACACCATGAAACAAAATACCGTAGTTGAGATGAAAAAACCAGAACCATTTGTTGATGACCCTTTGACCGCAATTGTCCGCCAGGGAGCCAGAGACATATTGGCTAAAGCATTAGAAATGGAAATCAATAATTTCATAACCCAATATTCCTACCAAAGGTAGGCGACTATTGACGTTTCAAGCCATGGGTAAAATTTTAATTCGGGATAAGTTTAAAAATACCATCTATAATCGCGAGTTAAGCGAAAAAAAATTAAACTTTTAACATTTTCGATATAAGATAAATATAATCGTATCAGTGAATTCATGGATATTTAAAGTGTCATGAATTAGCAAAAGCAACCCTTGACATTCAAACAAAATGAAATCAATAATTTATTTTGGGGGAAAACAGCATGTCAGATATTGAATCAAATCCTTTATTCAAAAATATCGTAGAGTCAATCAGTGAAGCCATTTTGATACTCAATGCAGATTTGAATATTCTCTTTGCAAATAAAAATTTCTATAATTTATTCAAGGTACAACCAGAAGAAACTTTAGGTCATTTGATCTATGATATTGGCAACCAACAATGGGATATCCCTGAGCTGCGAAAACTTTTGGAAACAATCCTTCCTCAACAGACTTCCTTTGACGACTATGAGGTTGACCACCACTTTCCCACCATTGGCAGACGCACAATGCGTTTAAATGCTCGGCAGGTTGAACAGGATTCAGACAAGGTGCTGATTATTCTCCTGATAATTGAGGACATCACTGAACGTAAGCAAGCGGAAATTGAATTGATGGATTCTGAAGAGCAATACAGGCGTCTTTTTGAGACTGCAGACGATGGGATCTTGCTTCTCGAAAAAAGGGAATTAAAAATTTGCCATGCAAATCCGGCCATCAGCTTATTGTTAGGTTATTCCAACGATGAATTGATCGGGAAAAATATGAAGGGTATCGGTTTCTCGGATAGAATTGTTGATTTTCAAGAAATACTGCAGACATTGGAAAAAAAGGGCATTTTCCATTGCCCAAATGTTGTGGTACAAAACAAGGCCGGGCAATTTATTGAGACCGATATTTATATGGCCGACAGGGCAAGATTGGTTCAATGCAATATCCGAGATATTTCCCTGCCCAAGCGGACAGAAAGAAAAATGCAGCGCCGGAACTTGATGTTGGAGGGCATCAATAGGATTTTACAGGAAGCCCTCAGCAATATAACAGAGGAAACTTTGGGAGAGATCTGCCTGTCCGTGGCTGAGGGAATCACGGAGAGCAAGATTGGATTCATTGGAGAAATCGGAACAGACGGGTTACTCCACGACATCGCGATAAGCCAGCCTGGTTGGGATGCTTGTCAGATGATCAACCCGGACGACCATCAAAGAAAACCCCTGGTGGACTTACAGATCCACGGCATCTATGGCCGGGTTTTAAAAGACGGCAAGGGGTTTTTTACCAATAATCCCGCCATCCACCCTGACAGGATTGGACTTCCAAAAGGACATCCACCGCTTACTGCATTTCTGGGTGTGCCATTAATCTTAGAAAATCAGACTTTCGGTATGATCGCCGTGGGCAATCGTGATCATGGGTATAGTAGTGAGGAACAGGAAGCGCTTGAATTCCTGGCTCCGGTAATTATGGGTGCTTTTCTGTACAAACGGGCGGCGGAAGCGTTGAAAGAAAGTGAGAAGAGGCTGGACACTATTCTTGATTCGAATCCCGATCCAATCGTTGTTTATGACAATATGGGCCATCCGCAATACATCAATCCGGCATTCTCCAGGTGCTTTGGATGGTCTTTTGATGAACTAAATGGCATGACCATTCCCTTTGTTCCTAAAGATCAGGAACAAACCACTAAGTTAAAAATTAAAGAGCTTTATGAATCTGGTAATCCTGTTCGATTTGAAACAAAACGACTGTCTAAAAAGGGAAAGATGATCAACGTTCTCGTCAGTGGAGCAATATTACGGGATCTTCAAGAAAGCAATATTGGGCTTGTTGTTAATTTGAGGGATATTACAGAAACAAAAAAGTTGGAAGATCAATTCCGTCAGTCACAAAAAATGGAATCGGTTGGCCGCCTTGCAGGTGGCGTGGCTCATGATTATAACAATGTACTAAGTGTGATCATTGGCACTGCCGAACTGATGATAGATGAGGTTGACCCGACCGGACCCTTGCGTGCGGATCTCGATGAAATCCTCAAGGCAGCAAACCGTGCAACGAACATTACCCGCCAACTGCTCGCCTTTGCCCGGAAGCAGACGATTGCACCAAAGGTTCTTGACGTGAACGAGATTGTGGAGAGCATGCTCAAAATGCTCAAACGACTCATCGGGGAGGACATTGATCTTGCCTGGTTACCAGGAGCAGACCTGTGGCCGGTCAAGATGGACCCAACCCAAATCGATCAAATTTTGGCAAACCTATTGGTCAATGCCCGGGATGCCATCACCGGGGTGGGCAAGATCACGATAGAAACGACTATGCTGGTTTTTAATGAAGCCTATTGTGCAGATCATACCGGTTTTATTCCGGGCGATTTTGTTATGCTTGCCGTAAGTGATAATGGATGCGGCATGGACAAAAAAATACTGGACAATGTTTTCGAACCATTCTTCACCACAAAAAAACCGGATAAAGGCACCGGACTGGGACTAAGTACCGTCTACGGCATCGTCAAACAAAATAACGGGTTCATCAACATCTACAGCGAACCAGGTAAAGGGACGACCATCAAAGTCTATCTGCAGCGATGTGAGGGAGAGGCCATTAATAATCAGGAGATCTGCATTGAGAAAATTCCTCAAGGACGTGGTGAAACTATCCTGGTCGTGGAGGATGACCCTTCAATTTTGAAGCTTGCTAAAAGAATGCTTGATGATCTGGGCTATACCGCTTTGACCTCAGATACACCGAAAGAGGCCATACGTTTGGCAGAGAAACATAGAGGCGCAATTCGCCTGCTCCTCACGGATGTAATTATGCCAGAAATGAGTGGGCGTGAACTGGCTGATAGCCTGAAATCCCTATATCCGGATTTCAAGTGTGTCTTCATGTCCGGATATACAAGCAATGCTATCGCCCACCATGGTATTCTTGAGGACGGACTGCATTTCGTTCAGAAACCCTTCTCTAAAGAAGACCTGGCAAAAACAGTTAGAAAGGCTCTGAATGAAAACAACAATGCTGACTCATGATGATTACAATATTTTTACCAGGCATGAAATTGTAAAAAATTCCATTGGCATTTGTGGACAAAAAGTATCCATTATTGATGGGTCTATTGAGATAGTAAAAAAGCGATTGTAGTGTCTATCTATAAACCCTTTTTTCCTACCTTGTCTTAATGGGGACTGGTATTTTAAAGACTCAGTCCAGGCAAAATTTGGACACCCCCACATATGGTGTATTGCTTTTTTTAAGCTTTGATATTTTCATTCAATTATATGAACCGAAAGCGACGTCATAAGCCATTCTTTCAGATTAAAGTGTATAATATATTTATTTTAAAAATTAGGGTTACCCTGATTGACAGGGACAGAAAAACTCGATAAAAAAAAGTATCGCAAAGCAAAAAATGGATGGGCTTTGCGGTATTCAATTATTTTAACCCCCGGTTCCTGATCAGATCCGGGGGTTATTTTTTATATAAAAATTACGGCAACCATTTATTATCCAACTTCTCAGAGTCGTGTCAAAATTTGAATCTTTTGATCAACGACAAATATTATTTTTCTGTGACGACAATTAAATTTCCCGTTCCCATAAAAATATAACACGCTAATTTTATTAAAAAATACTTGCATTCCCCCCTTTATTGTGTTTTTTAAAAGTATCCTTCCGGAGGATAGGGCAATGCTGGAGAGCAACCCGAGCGCCGAGAAGGTGACCGAAGTATGAGGGCCGTACTTTTAAGTGCGGCCTGATACTCACTGATCTCATACTTTGGTCCGGCATGCGATAAACTCCGGGGGTTTGGGGGCTGGCCCCCATTATAAATTGGTTAAAAGTCCTTTTTAATCATAAAAGCCGGTTCTTCCATGGGTCAATCCATGATGTGATAATATCCGCCCAATGCTGCTTTCAGATGGCAAAGGATTGATCTCCTGTTCCTCCATTTCGGTTTTAATGGCCTTGGGACCGCAATGCAGGCCCTTGTTATATAGACTTAAACGTATCATCTTGACGATTTCTTTGATCTCTTTTTGGGTATGAGATGTGCTATGGTCGATCATTATTATAATTCCTTTTATTTGTTTTTTGCCTGTTCCATGCGGTAACTGTCGATATTCAGCTCAAGGATGATGCTGTGGTGAACAAGCCGGTCAATGGCTGCTGCTGTAGTCATGGGATCTTTAAAAATTTGCTCCCATTTAGAGAATGGCAAATTGCTGGTGATCATCAGGCTACCCTGCTCATAACGATCAGCCAGGAAGGTGAACAGAACCTCCATTTCTTCCCGGCTTTGTTGGACATATCCGATATCATCAACGATGACCGCATCAAACCCGGACAGTTTTTTCAGTTTTTTGGTCAACTCCAGCTCTTTTTTAGCGATCAGCAAATCCTGAACAAGCTGACCACACGATATAAAAAGAACTTGCTTCCCTTTTTCAATCAATTCATGACCGATGGCGCATAACAGGTGTGTTTTACCACTGCCGGGATTACCAAAAGCCAATATGTTCTCTGATCTGGTTAAAAAAGAACCGTTGATCAAAACATTCAGGTGATTGGCTACCTTTGCAGGGAGCCGCTTTTTATCAAAATTTTCAAACGTTTTGGACGGTGGAAGTTTGGATACCTGAAGATTGCGGTTTATCCGGTTCTGCCGCCGCACCTGGCATTCGATGTTTAACAACTCCAATAGATATTGCTCATAACTCCAGGACTCTGCCCGTGCCTGGTCCGCTATGTTTTCATAGTTGTGGCGTATGGTTGGCATATGAAGCTGTTTGAGATTGTTTAAAATCTGTTCCTGGTCGCTCAGCATGGTATCATCTCCTCAAGCAACCGGTCATAACAGGTCAAATCAACTTCCGGGATATGGATATCTTCGGCCTTAAAAACAGAAGTTTTAGACTGCATAAACTGCCGGACCTGCTCTTTACAGATATCCTTGTTTTTATTGATCAGGATTCTTAAAGCATTGTCCACGGCCATTTCACTTTCCTTTGCAGCCAGATTTAAGATATCCAGATATCGAGCAGCAGCGCTTTGGGCACTGTATCTTTTTTTCAAATGATCGTATGCAATCCGGAACCGGCTGGTGGGGAACATGGCATCACGATAACGATAATTTTCAAAAGCCCCCGGCTTTCGGATCAGACTGTCGATCAAGTGACGATAATTGATTTTGTGTTTGCCTTCACCTCGTTGCCTTGGCAATGTATCAATCTTTTTTTGGCCGTACCATATTTCAAGGCGCTCCATATACAATCGGATCTGAATGCTTTCACCGATGAGTCTGCTGTCCACCGAATAGGCATTATGATTTACCCGTATCGTACTGCTGGGGCCGACTTTTATGTTCTGTTTTTTGCATGAGTCAATCCGACGATTGGGCAACCGTCTTAAAATTGCCTGCTCCTCAAGAAAGCGTTTCTTTCTGCCGGCATTTAACTGGGCAAATAATTTACTTAAAAAATAATCATACTCTGCCCGATCATTAAAATCCCGGCTACCCCTTAACATAAGGGTTTGATCAACAGCTTTCTTAAAACGGTAATTTCGTTGCTCCACATCTCCATTCTCGTGTGGACTGTCAGGGTTTGTTCTGCAGGGGATCACACCATAATAATCAACAAGATCCTTATATCTGCGGGTAAATTCTTCCGGATGGGTTGCTTTGTTCACTGCCGTTGTCAAACAATCCGTCTGGTGTTTTACCGGTACTCCTCCCAGTTCCCATAAAGCATTTTGCAACCCTTGACTCAGGCTTTCAAAACTTTCAGAAAAACAGACTGTGCCTGTTTCCCAGTTGGAATAGGTCAAGACAAAATGATAAATCATATGATCAAACGGAATGCTGTTTATCGTTATCCCAAGTTTATTCATATGGGTAAAATCAGACTGGCACAACTCTCCTGGTTTATGTGTTTGGGCGAAGAATACCTCTTTAGGCGGCCCTTCTGTTGCCCGCCACTGTTTGATACGGCGTTGCAAAGTTCTCAGCTGGCCGTCTGTAAATCTGCCGGGCAGTCTTTGCTGAAGATCTTCAAACAGGGTCCTGGCCTCCAATCCCGGATTGATTTCTAACATGGATTTGATGCCATCCCATACGTCCTCAAATGAATCTTCCCGTGTTCGCCAAGTGTGTTCCCTTACGAGTTCACTTGGCAGTTTGCCTTTTCTGCGGTACTTTCGAGCGGTTTTTTCGTCCATTCCTGCTTTCATTGCCGCTATCCCGAAATTTCTCTCTGTCTGAGTCAATTTGAATAACCTCCTCACTTGCTGGTCCGTTACCATCCAAACCTCTCCTTTCATTCGATTTGGATGTTCTTACCATTTTTTTGGTTCTTAAATTTCGGGAATTTTAATTGTCGTTCCGTGGGTATTATAAATGACGCTGATCAATCTTTCCATATTATATTTTTTAGCCAGACTAAGTCGCTCTTCTCTTGGAAGAGATTTCAGATACTTATTCCAACCGGGACACCAGCCGGCATGCCATCGCCAGAATCGACCCAAAAGTGATTTTGGATTGTTGTCATATTTCGCTCGGAACCCACAGTTCCTACAGTTATGTGCCATTTGATTACTCCATCCTGACCCTAAAAATTCTATTAATACTCATTCCATCCGTTTCAAAAACAAATGAATCATCAAGGATAGCATCCTCTGTGTCTTCTGTTTCTCCATCATCTGTCCTAAAAGTTTTACTTTCAGAGATACCGACTTCCTTTAATCGGAATAATGCTTCAGCTGTTGGATGCCCATGCCCAAATCCTGCAGCGATGACTGCATACTCAGGATTTATTGCTTTCAGGAATGCCATTGATGATGCACCGTTGCTGCCATGGTGAGGGACCTGGAGAACAGTGGATTGCAAATTGAATTGATTCCCGGCATACAGATGTCTTGAAACCAGCTCAAGCTCTTCACTGTCACATTCATAAAGCCCCTTGCCCTCATTAGATGTTTCCAAATCTCTGCCGTTGATATCACCTGTAATCAAAAATGAAATGTCCTTAAATATAAACTTGAACACCAGAGAAGCATTGTTTCTTATGAGGCTCTCATCAAATCGTCTGTTGGAGATGGGATCTCTTTCAGGTGGTTGGCTATCCGTATTGAGCAACGATACCTTAACGTCATCAGAATCATTGAAGGTGTAAGAGTCATCAATCACAACGACATCCCCGACCTGATTCCAATTGTTTAATGGGATCTTTATTGTGCACCCCTCTTCTACCTGAACACGATTTTCAAGAAATTTCTTCTTCCAATAACCTGTTGGGGTAAGGGCTTCATTGTCATAGCCTGAATACCAAAATTCTTTAACAGCATAGCTATCAAAGATTTTCATCATGCCATAGAAATGGTCATTGTCGGGATGGGTTACCAGTGCAAGATCAATATTGGAATTTTTTGGGTGAAAATGATCAACATAATCAATGATCTTTTCACCTGCTTCTTTGCCACCATCAATGAATATGTTTTTGCGGTCATTTGGTGTCTGGATGAAAATGGCAAGGCCGGTACCAACATCAATGAAATGAACCCTGAGTTTTGTTTTATCGAGTGTGGTTACGGCCTCATTCACAGAAAGCTCTGTTAATTCAGCATGGCCAATTCCAATGAAAAAAAATACGATTATTGCTATGACTGCGGCAATACGTTTCATGGCTTCTCCTTTTTTCCCTGGTATTTCATGGATTCTAACCTTTAATTGAAAGCACCGTTTAAAAATATTTTCAAAAATCTGTTGATTGTCAAAGGGGCAGATCCTTCATAATGATTATTGACACTGAGGGTTACCTTGACTTCTTTTGAAAGCAGATCGTCAATCATTCTTTTCAGGCTGTGCAGTTCTCCATCTTTGGGATCAACAATCACATCCCATTGATTTTTGGTTTGTTGCTCCATACCTTTCCGGTCAGGTCCATGCAATCGGATAACAGTATGCTTCTTGATGAATTCTTTAAAATGGCCGTAAACCCCAAATATCGAAGGCATCCAGTATCCCTGTATGAACACATGGGACAGGTTCATATGCTCAAGGAACTCAAAGTATGGCTTATTCAAATAATTCTGATTCCGTGTTTCAATGCAATAGTGAAATCTTGGAGGCAGTTTCCGGCAGAACTCCTGTAATCGATCTTGAAAGGCCATTTGATTCGGCATCTTTTGTTTGTTGAGATATTCAAACTGGAAGATCAGTGAGTTGATTTGCTTGGCCATGGGCTCCAATACTTTCAGGAAATCTTCCATCAGATCATTTGACAGGAAATGAGGATTGACCTCCAATGGTCCTTTGCCGTATTGATGAGTCAGTGTGATTGCATTTGGCACCTTGATACTGAATCGGAAATTCTTTGGAACTGATCCCACATACTCAGCAACAACTTCAGGATTCGGCATGACAACCTTTTCCCCAAACAGTGACCAGAACCACTGATCAACTTCTACAATGGAGTAATGCTTGGCGTATTCCGAAAGTTGATTGCTGCCAACATCCTCCGAATAAACAAGACCTTTCCATGAGTCATGCTTCCAGCTGCAGGTTCCTATCCTTATGGATTCCGGTAAGCGGTTCGTCATCCTGTTTCCTTTTTTTTCTGCCTGTATTCCTGCTGTTTCTTTTGCAACCTTTCCTTATTTTTTAAATAGTATGCTCTCCGTTGCTCCCTGATTTTTTCCTTGTTCTTACGTCTATATTCACGGCGTTTCTGTAGGATTTTTTCTTTGTTTTCCTGATAATAAGAGATAACCCTTTCAATGTTCTCCTCCCTGTTTTTATTGTATCTCTCACGATCCCGCTTTCGTTCTCGTTCAATGTTTGCTTGGTAATAGTTTTTTTGCTTTTGTTTGACCACATCTCTATTTTCTTCACGATACTGCCTTGCTTTGAGGAGGATTCTTTCCCTGTTTTTTTGATAGTATTCCTTATACGGCTTTCTTTTAGCGTCACTTTTGGAGTGCTTCAACAGGTCACACCGAAGGCAGCCATATCCTTTTGTTCGTCTGGGTGCTATATGCCCATTTTTACAAAGTTTACCGGTGAAGTAATGAGAATGTCCGGCAAATTCAGCCTCTTTTGCATTAGAGTGCATCTGATCTATTGTGAGCTTATCGGGGCCGTACGCTTTGCTCATTCAGGATTACCCCACAATAACCAAGCAGTCACATTTGGGACACTTTACTTTCAAACCCAACAGCAAGCCGATTCCCAAAGCTACCCCACAGTTTAAACAATAGAAGGTCTTAAACAATTCACCTTCAGGTTGTCTTATGTCTTCTCTCGCAGTCCCGCAAGTAGGACAGTAAAGAGTTGAGCTGTCTTCGCTGACACCGGTCGTCTTTTTATCCATTCCGGTCTCCTTGGTTTTACTTCTGGTCTTCCTCCGGTTCAGCCCAAAGGATATGACGCTTATTCACCATCAGTGTTTTGTGTTTTACCGGATTTTCATAGCCATTGTGGTTAACTGTTGCATTTATAATCACAAGGAAAGGTTCTTCTTTGCTTGCAACAATTTCACTCAGCCGATCATACCCCGGTGATCTTTTTATATTTACCTGGCCGTTTATTCGACTGCCATCAACCATTTTTAACCGGATAATACGGGGTTCAATCTCTTTATCGATTTTTGATTCCGGAGTCATGAAGCTCTCCCTTTTTAAGAGTTGTTTTATATTTCATATGATAAAAAAGGTGTTTTTTCAATCGGGGAAAACCCTGAATTCTTCCCGCTCTTTCAATTGACTTTACCGTCAAAGAAACTGGTTTGAAATTTAAAGGATCATTGAATAATAAATATCGATGCTTATTTTTATATCTATCAAAATGATTTATCTCCTTTAAACCATACACAGAGAGGATGAATGGATAATTTAGATACTGCAACGATTAAAACTCCGCCGATCCAATGTAATACGGATCTAAAAACATACCGCTGCCCTCATTGCCACAGGTTTCTTTTCAAAGGAAATGTCAAAAATTTGAATATGGTGTGTCATCATTGTCAAAAATTTATAAGTGCTGACAATAATGAACTTATGAGCTCCGGAAAAATCAGCATCTCCTGAACAGAAGCATTCCTGTCTTTTTTTATTTGCATGAAGTAATAAAAAAGTTTCATAAGATTCTTTTCTGTTTAAAAAACCCTTATTTTTATTGCAAAAATCAGGGTTTTCCCCGATTGACCGGATCTTTCTCAAAAGATATAAATAAATGAAAAAAGATTTCAGGCCCTCACGGGCTCCTCCGCTGACAATCTCTTTTTTTACCCGGGACAGGACTTTGGTCCTGTCCTGTTGTTTGGGATATAACCTTTAGTCTTGAAATATTTTATCGAGACCGGTAAAGGTTATGTCAGTGTTAAACCTTTTATGGATGAGGACAGAAACAGTGAACAAGCTGGAACTGATTCAAGAATTTAAAAACAAATGCAACCTGACCACGCAGGAAGCATCAGAGGTTGTTGAGCTTTTTTTTAAGGAAATGATTGATGCCTTTGTTAATGGCGAAAGGGTTGAAATAAGAGGCTTATTTTCTTTCTACATCAAAGAATACGAAGGCTACACCGGACGGAATCCTAAGACCGGCGAGAAGGTCCGGGTCGGTTCAAAAAAATTGCCCTTTTTCAAATGCGGCAAAGAATTGAAAAAACGGGTTGATTACCTGGCCAATTAGCATTGACCGCGGTTAAATTTTCAAACTATATTTTTACAAACTTCATCATCCGGCACCTTCACTACTGATCAATAGCCGTCACCACCGGGACCCCGAACAAACCAGCCCAGGCAGATACGCAATCTCTTTGGATTCTTAGCAATGACGTATCCTTTGACCACCAGTGGTTGGCAACAAAAAGGATTATTTCAGGATCACCGGATAAAAAACTTTGCAGGACTGGCCAGGTCAGATACGCTTCGTAACAGACCAAGGCCGTTGCCTTTTTCCCGGCAATCTCAAAAACCGGATTATCAAACCAGTTGCTTTTAACACTGTCCTTGTCCCAGGGCCTCCACATGGCCACCGGTACAGACTGTCTTGCTTTATATAAAACAGCAAATCCATCCTTTTTCATTTCAACAAGAGCATTATAGGTTTTCAGACTCCTATCGTTTTCAGGCAGCAGCGTTGACAAAATAACACTTTGATCTTTTTTAAGACCCCGCTGCCATCTTCCCCACAACTGTTTTGTTGAATCAAACCAGATCCCCGCTGATGTTTCCGGCAGCACCAGGGTTTTGAAATCAGACCGGCCATACTCATTATAAATCTTAATAAATTTCTGATGATCTTTATTGAACTTATCGCCCAGGTGGACAGGGTTACCGGCAAAATCTGTTGATATCCCTTTTATATTTGGAAGGTTGCTTTCAGATTCCCCGGGAGAGCTGTTAACCAGGGGCAGAGAAAACATTAAAACCATCACGATTCCGAGGGCTGCTTTATTTTTTCCGTACAGCCAAACCATTGAGCAGATCAGCAAAATCGTTAAAAACAGCCCTGCAAATCCGGTTCCGGGGAAAAGAACCCCGGCTGCGGTCAAAGGATTTGCCCATCCGACAATACCGACCGGCGGCAGAATCAAAACAGTGAATAACAGCATGATTGCAATATAAGGATTTTTTATGTACGCGCACAAATAATAAGGCAACGACTGTATTGATCCTGCCGCCAACCAAAGGAAAACACCGTAAAAAACCGTTGCATCAAAAAAAACAGGTATGCCGGATATCAACCCCCTGGAGGCCACCAGGTGATATCCCAGACCAACCAGCCAGGCGGATTTTTTTATGGTCGTTTTTGACCAGATAACAGGAAGCAGGACAGCCACCGGCAAATAGATGTTCCAGGCGATTAAACCGGTGGCCATGCCCAGGAGGATACAAATACAGCTTTGTATCCTCCTGGAGGGAAAGGCTATCAGCTTTTCGGGATCTTTCAAAAAGAATTCATCTGCCGGTATTGTTTTTAATTGGTCCATACCAGCACAGGTTTTGCGGTTCCTATAACATTTTCCATGGGGATGGTATCAAAGTATCGGGAATCAAAACTGAGTGAATGCAGGGTTAAAACAAAAATGCGATCCCTTTGGACAATGCCGTCTAAAATCTTTGGCATCGGCCGCCCTTTTGAATCGGTTTTTCGTCGTTTTGCATTCTCAACCGGCAAATTATTGATCCTGACAATATCGTCGAAAAAAGAATAAGAATCCCCTGGCAGACCATAAACCTGTTTAAGCAACGGGATAGAATAATTAGGACAGCTTTTGTTTTCCTCCAGGTACCCTCTTTGGATACCGAAATCCGCTATTTCCCGGGTGGGCGTGAACCACACATAATCGCCCTTTTCAATGCGGATGAAGTTTTTATCGATTTTCCACACGCCAATCGGTAAAGACGGCGTCAGGTTGAATCTCAACCCTGACTCAAAAAGCAGATATCCTGTCATTACGGTTATCGAAAATACCGTAACGCTTATCCCGGCCACTTTTTTAAACCGGTTTTTATTAAACCTTAACCGCAAAGTGCAACCTCTTCAAACTGAACAAACATCTGTTCCTTGAAAAGATTCAACCTTCGCTTGACCATAAATTTTAAAGCATCGTCGCAGGCCACTTCGTTAAACGTTTTATTTTCAGTGAACATCATTTTGATGTCCTCTCCAAAGGTGTCGATGCTTTGTTCCGGAATAATAATTTTGGCAAAAATCCTGTCCCGGATATCCTTATAAAAACCAAAGGTCTCAATGTCTTTGCCGAGTTTTCCAAAATATTCATTAATCCATATGACAATCTTTATTTTTTCATCAAACTGATTGGCAATGCTGATCAGGCCCTTGGCTGTTTCCTTGAAGGCCTGGCCGCCTGTGAGCGGAACATGGATAAAAACATCATAGCCGGCCAGGACATTGATAATTTCATTTTCAATGATATAATTGGATATGCTCAGGAACCCCCCTGCCCCGTTGTCGATAATGAAATTTTTATCCGATGACAAAATGCTTTCGATAAGCTCATCAAAAATTCTTTCATTGATCCGGTTGGGAGAACTTAAAAGGTTTAAATGCTCAACCTTTAAATCCTTATATTTTGCAAATGTCGGGTTTATGGGATCTGTATCAATACAGCACAGCTCCCCGTGCTCCCTCAGGTATTGTGCAAGCAGCGAGGCGACAACGCTTTTGCCGACACCCCCTTTGCCCTGCAGAACAAAATGAATCTGTTTATCAAGCGTCTGTCCGTTCTTCTGTCTGGTCATCTGTATCATCCTTAGTAATGTTTGTTATATCAGTTCTTCATGAGGGGTCTTAAAACCTGAGAGCACAAAGGCGGTGCTATTTGGGTTTGCCGGTGGAATTCAGGATCTTCAAAAAACAAAACCTGCATTCCGTAAATCGGGGAATACCCGGCCACAAAAATCAGCATTACGCCCGGCTCAAGTATCCTGCCGTCTTTATCCTTGACGGCTGATTTCAATTTTAAAATTTCATCTGCCGTCATTAACGGCCGCTGGATCTCCTGCGTTGATATGCTGACATGTTTCAGGGTCGGTGAGTGCATGCCCCCGCTTTTGGTGACGGCCTGTTTTTGAACGGTCGTGACGCCGGTCATTCTTGACAGCAATTCTGCGGTATCCATCTTTGAGGGGGCCAACGCCATTTTTATGTTGCAGGTGGAAAGGATGCTTTCATCTTTTCCATAGGTGTTGAAAAGCTGGCTGATGTCCTGGACGATAATCAAGGCCTTGATGCCGTAGCCCGGCATATAGGCAAGCTGCTTTTCAACCATTGGCAGTTTGCCGATGGCGGTGAACTCATCCCATAAAAGAAGCAGTTTGTGTCTTTTCCTTATCTGCTCTCCCTGGTCAAAAACCATGTTATCGGTCAGTCCCAAAACGATTTGCGTCATGAGGATCCGCAAAATCGGGGTCAACCTGATCAGATCTTTGGGTTCAACACAAATATACAAAGAAACGGCGGCTTCATTATCCATTAAATCAATAATCCTGAAATCGGATTGTCTGGTATTTTTTTCCACCACCGGATCTTTGTAAATTTCAAAAAACGCTTCGGCAGTAGAAATGATACTGCCCCGCTCCCGATCCGGCGTGTTTATCAAAGAGTCGGCAGCCGCATAAATATATTTATCCCGCTTGCCTCCATTATGTGTATTGTCCCGCATTTCGATCAGATGCTGATCAACCGTCGTACTGATAAAATAAGCCAGGGTTGTCATGGTGGCCGTTTTATCCAGATACAGCATGTGCAGAATGGCGGCAGAAATAAGGCTTCTTGCTTTTTTCTTCCAATGACCGTCATAACCGTCCAGGCCTTTGCCGTCAGGGTCAATGATGATGGTTGAAAGATTTTGAGCGTCGGAAATAGCATATTCCGTATGAATCCTGATTTCAGATAACGGGTTATACTGACAATTTTCTTTGATGGATCCGGGAGAAAATTTTAAAACCTTCTGGCCCTTGGCTTTTCGGGCTCCGGCTGTCAGTTGCCAGAGCTCCCCTTTCAAATCCATGCAGATCATGCTCTCCTGCCAGGTCAAGGCGGTCGGGATAACAACCCCCACCCCCTTGCCGGATCGGGGCGGGGCGATCATGATCGCATGGTCCGGACTGTTGCTCTGCAGATAATATTTAAAGCCTCCGGCCTGGTATCCTCCGATGATCACGCCATTGTCGTCATCATCCTCCTGGATAATGCCCATTTCTTTGATTTCATTAAAGTTCGCCCAGGCCGCACTGCCGTGAAGGTCTTTGATAAACCTTAATGACCGTTGCCGGTGTACGATGATGACAAAGGCAAAGATTACGACAATGCCCAGTAAGAAACCGGTGATGACAAGGGCTTCATAAAAGGTTTTCGGGTAGTGCTGATAATATTTAAAATACCAGGCAGGTCCGTTAAACGGGTTATAAAATTTTTCATACAACGGGTTGCCAAGGGCAGCATTATAGCTGAATTTATGGGCAACATACTGCGTATAAAAACTTAATGCCCCAAACAATACAAAAAATGCAGTGCTTAATCGGATAATGATACTTTTACGGGCCTGGTTTCTAAAAGAGTTTATGACTCTCATTTATCTGATTTCCTATTTTCCGCCGTGTTCCACCAGGTTGCCCTGACAGGTATTTGTTAAATCAAAGATGTTGTAATAGGCATTTTTCTGAAACATGTTGCTTTGAGCGATTGCCCACTGCATGGTCTGTATATCCAGCAGTTTGAATCCCGGCTGCTGTTGCATCACCGGGTTGTTTTCCATGGCTTTTTGCCGGTTGATCAGATCAACGTTCTCCTGGGTCAAAAACCCATACCCGGCCATAAAATTAACGCCCAGGATTTTGTCCGGATCCGGGGCGTTGAAAAAGCTGATGCCGTTCAAGCATACCGTTCCGGCAACGCCTTGAAGGCTATCGGGTATCGGCTGGGAAAACAATTGATACCGCCCTATGCTTCCGGGCTGAACCACATAGTAGGACGGCTCATACAATGCCTGGTTGATATCTGTCAGCTCCCTGATTCCGCCCCCGGGAAAGAGTTGATAATATCTGACCCCGGTTTGATAGACTACCCGGAATCCCGCATATTCAATTCTCTGCAGATTCTCATGGGCTGCAGCAGGTTTTACATCAAGGTAATATTGATATTCGACTTTTGTTCCACCTTCATCATATCCCGTGGTTGTGATTTTTTCCTGGGTCATGATAAATGGAGAATTAGCCACACCATATGTCTGATATGTTACAGTTGTATATGCCCGGGCGTCAAAAGCCGCTCCCGCAACCAGGGCAACGATTAAAAAAAGCGTTTTCATTATATCCTCCGGACTTAATTAATATCTGCGGTTTTCAAAAAATAGGTTGGTTTTTGAGCCGGATTATAGGGTTTCAGGCCCAGAACATCCTTTGTCAGGATGATATGCCCTTGTTTTCCCTGCCTGATGATCAGTTCCGGCTGGATATTCATTATTTTATCAATCAGCCTTGCAAAGGTTTGCTGCATCTGCTGTGCTGCGGATTTTGCCAGAGCGTCCTGGGTGGTTTCCACATTATTTTCATTATTCTTCGTATCGGTTGCCATTGTAAATCCGGCATTGACAACAGACATCAGGATAGCGGCCCCGAATATCTGGAAATAATGATTGTCCACAAGGTCTTTAAGCCCTGCGGTCCCTTCCTGATCCGTGCCGGGCATGGAGCCGACATTAAGACTTGAACCGTCCGGGAATATCAGTCTCTGCCAGGCGATCAATACCCTTTTCTGGCCAAAGACCACCCGTGAATCATAAATGCCGTTTACCATTGTTCCCTGCGGGACCAACAGGTAATTGCCGGTGGCCGTATCATACACATTTTCCGTTACCTGTGCCTTTATCCTGCCCGGGAGATCGCTGTTGATCTTTGTGATGAGGGTCATCGGGATTAAATGCCCCTGCTTGAGCTCAAACGGGGAAACGGCTTCATGGTATGCATTGGTCAAAGTGACGGCATCCTCGGTTGCCGTGTTCAAAAAACCCTGCTTCAACGCCTGGTCCTTTTCTTCCTGCTGACTCACCATCATGGACGGCTGCTGATATTGGGGGATTCCCGGCAATGGTCCCAATGATGAGGACGGTTGCTGACTGGACGATGTGCCCATAATGGGCACGCCGGTCGGTGCCATCTGGGCCTTAAAGGCCATTTCCCTTTTCTGGCTGGCCACTTTTTCCCTGAAAAGCTCGGCATCTGATTTTTTGGGTTCAATCTGGGGACCGGGCTCCCTGTAAAATTGCGGGGGTGACTTTTTTGCCTGTTGAAGATCCGGTTGAAGCGGCTCATTGACTGCCGCCTTTTCAAGTCCCTGGGGTTCATTATCCGGGGTTTGAACAGATGCTCCTGTTGTCTGCGGTTTTCCGGCTGCAGTTTCTTCCGGGAGTTTCTTTTCAGATCTGGCCATATCCTCAAGCGTTTTGGCGTAATTTTCGGTTAAAAATTCAGGGGAAGGCGTGTTGTTGTTAATCGGTTGAGAATTGATGACATTGCCGCTGCCGGCAGCCTTTTGGAGCCGTTTCTGTCTTTCCGTAACCACATAGAAACAAACAATGACAACCGCAAAAACAACGGTTGAAACGATGATGACCGGCAACTTGTTAAGCCTTTTTGCTGCAGGTCTTGTCGGAATCCCTTTTGCAGTCATTTAAATTTCTCCTTTGCAAAGTGGTGATGCAGGAGAGATCTTTCCTGTCTGTGCTTCAAATAAGAAAAAGCGTGAAAACATTGTTTTATCGAGCGTGACACAAAGATAGATCCTGTTTTCACCGTAACTTTCAACAGTAAAGGCTGTCGTGATTCCGTCCGTGTCAGACAGGCCGAACCCTCTTTTTTTCAATTCGGTCAAAACTTCATCTGCAATGGCGTTTTCACCGTCATAAACCAGGTGAATGACGGTGTTTGCAATATTTTTTTCCTGGTGGATCAGGTCAACAATTTCAATGGCCAGTTTTTTGATGATGTCAGGGTTGCCTTCAATATCCACATAGGATGATTTTTCCTGTTTGGCAGCGCAGCTGAAGCTGATGATGCAAAGACAGGCCACCATTAAAAATTTAATCGTTTTCATGGCTGCTTTTCCTTATGTTCAATATTTACGATGGTCTGTTTGCTGCCCACGCCGGAAATCAGCATTGCCTTGTGGAAAAGCATGTCAACCACGAATTTGTTATCCAGCAGCCTGTAATTAACGATGGCCTTCTCTTTATTTTCATCTATGACGGATAGAACAGGAACTTTTGTATACCTTGCCTTTTCAGGCAGCTCGATAATAGTTTTTACACCGTCGTTGTAAACCCTCACAGGTTTCCAGGCCGGATCATCCCCGTCAATTTTGTAATCAAAATCAAGGCTTGCTATGGCAATTCTCTTTTGATCGTCTTCAATGGCCGGCAAGGTATTTTTCTTTGCTTTTTCCTTTTCAATGTGGTCTTCGATTTTCAGTTTTGCCACAACATCTTCATAGTGTTGAGGATATTCAAACCCGACAATACTCATGTGATCCGTTTTGGAGCTTTCGAGATTAAACCGGTAGGCCCGCTTGTTTGTCAGCACCGTAAGATTTGTTTTTAAGCCCGTATCCGTAGGCTTTACAAAAACATGAAGGGTTTTGTTTTCTCCTGAGCCGTGATAGGCAGGAGTTACCGCCCACCGGACCGTATCACCGGCATTTATGAATTCTATGGTTTCCCCGGCCTGCAGTTCAATATCGGTGGAATGAAAAAGCTTTGTTTTTATGGTGACGGCGGTTGCCGCATACAGATATGTTATCTTGCCGTCCAGGCTTAAAATAGGTTTTATTCTTTTATTCTGCCATTCTTCGGCTAGCTCCAGCGCTGCCCTGGTTTGTATTTCCGGCGATAACGCCCAGGCGTTGCAGATTCCAAAAACCAGGGCCAAACTCATCATTACCGCAATTTTTTTCATGATTTCTTCTCCCATTCAAAATCAATAACCCATATGCCAAACGGGTTAAGGTTCCATTGTTCCTGAGTTTCCGGGTCTTTTTTTAAAACCGTTATAATTGCCTTATAGTTTTCGGTTTTAATGACATCCCCGTTTGAAACATCTCTTGTTGTTTCTATCCATTCCACCGACCAGGTATTGTCCGTGACAGGCAATATGCTGTTTACCTGGTCCACAATTCTTGTTTTTTTATTGATCAGCTCAAAGGGGTTGTTCTCTTTGAAATGGGCATTGAGCTTTTTTAACGATGGGGTGTTGGGCAAAAGATGTGCATAAACCCAATTGATGTTTTGAAGCATCAGTTGCCTGTCCACAGAGGCTAACCGGTTTTTCTTTAAAAAAGATTCGAGCTCCTTTTTAATCACCTTGGTATCTGTTGTTGAGCTTTTTGATGCGATCCCGGTGTGAAGTTCCTGGCCGTCTTTGCCCAGGACAACCACATAGGGAACAACCTTGCTTTGTGATCCCTGCCAGGTAAGGCCGGCGATAGCCGCAAGCAATACGATTGCAAGAACAAAACTGAGATTGCGCCAGTTGCGCTTTCCGGAAACCGCCCGGCCGTAAACTTCGTTCCAGGCTTCCTGGGCTCTTATAAAATGCTTATGGGCATCCGGATAGCTTTCCGTAAGATCATTTTTTTTTGAAAATAATTTGTCCATGGCTTAATCTTTCGAATCCAGAAATTGAATGTCATACTGGGCCTGTACTTCAGTGATATAAAAAGTCTGGCCGTCTTTCTGGTAGCTCCTGGTGGCATTGCAGCCTTCAATAAAAATCTGACTTCCTTTTTTAAGATATTTTTGACAGGCTACTGCCCTTTTCCCGAAAACTACGATATTATGCCATTCGACCTTTTCTTTGGTGTTGCCGTCAGCGTCCTGGTAGTTGATGTTTGTGGCAAGTGTAAACCTTGCCATGGTGCTGTTGTCGTTTTCCGTTACCACCGGATCTTTCCCAAGCCGTCCGATTAAAAATACTTTATTCAATCCCATGTTTAATCTCCTTTATCTAAATTATTAAGTTCGCTTTTTTGTCTTTGTTCTCTCAGGTTGGCATATGTTCCCCCGATGATCGGAGACCTGAACGCCGCGGCCCTGCCCATATTATCTGCAACAGTTCTGACCCCAGCTCCTGCAATGGTGGCGATGGTACTGCCGATCCCGCCTGTGTTGCCGGGAGCTTTGGTGGCCTCTCTTAAAACAGCCATTGATTTGGCAACGCCTCCGGCTCCACCGGCAGCCATCCCGATCCCCCCCATTACCATGCCTGCTCCCATGGCAACGGCAGATCCAAGTACGCTGACGGGATTTGAGCCGAACTGACCGCCGGAAATAATCCCGCTTATTATTTCCGGTATTGTTTTCATGATGAAAAACAGCAAAAGCATGGCTATGACAAGGGCGGCAACTTCGTGCAAATCAAACTGCGCGGCGGGAATGTTTGCCCATCCGGTGAATAAATTATTGGCCATTGCGGCAATAAGCTGAATGGCCATAAGTTTTAACCCGACAGAAACGATATATTTCACAAAAGAAACCGCATAATCCTTTGACCATTCAGAACCGCCAAAACCAAGCATAATCTGGCCGACTATCACCGCCAGATACATTTCGATCAGGACAAGAACCTGAATGGCGGTCATCAAGGCCCCTATTATGACTATCCCTATTCCTGCAACGCCGATCATCCAGGATTGCGGACTTGTGATGGACATTTTCTGGCAGGCCGCCATATAAACATCAAAGGCGTTTTCCAAAATAGTTCCCGGCGTGATGGCCCCTGCTCCACCGGGAACATTTGCAGCAATGGTTCTGAATGAATTAACAATAGCCATCATCCACTGATTGCCATTGAGCAGCAGCGCATAGAAAAATCCGAAAAATAGAATTTTTCTTACCAGGTTAAAAACAAAATCGTAAAAATCCCCGTTTTTTAAAATGAGGACTATCCCCATGTAGGTAAAATCCAAAATGGCCAATAACCAGAAAAGCCGTTGCGCATAGGCAGAAATTAACGGAAGCCATTGAGCAGCGGCGTTTCGATAGGTGTTTATTATGGTATCTGATAAATTGTTTGTAGGTGCGTTCGCTTGAGCAGACTCAAGCAAAATCAACATAAACAATAAAAAAAGGGAGGATAGCAAAAATGATTTTTTTCTCATTTTTACACCTTAATATTTTGTATTGTCGTTTGGATTTGTAATATTCGGATCATATTTGATTACATCCTCAACTTGTTTTTGTTTTTCTAAATCTCCTTTGCAAAGTTTTAACTGCTCTTCTAAACCGGCCACCCTTGCTTTTAATTTGATATTTTCATCAACAAGTTCCTGCTTGCAGCCCACAAATAGGCTGAAAAAAATTATCAGAAAGACCATGACGGTTAATTTTTTCATCGAAATCTCCTTAATATGCTGTATCATCGTTTGGATTTGTAACATTCGGATTGTATCTGTATAAATCTTCAACATACTTTTGCTTGGCTTCTTCCTCTGCTTTTTGTTGTGATAAATAGACGCTTTGGGCCTGTGTCTGGGCAGCCGTTAAAAGCTTTAATTCTCCCAGTTTTGCCGCCATCTGCAGGGCAATTTCATTGCCGACCTGGACGGCCGCTTTTTGACCGGCCGCGCTTTGTGATGCCTGGTTTAACGTCTGCAATACCTGGGCATCCGTTTGCATGCCGCTGACGCTGAAATTTGCAGCTTTTAAAGAGGCTTCGCAGTGGTCATAAACAGAGTCCCGCCAGAACTGCTGCTGGGTTGCATAATTATTGCCCTGGAACAGCGTGCTGTAATCCGGATTCAGGAGCTGAAAATAAGTGTCAACGCTGCCGATCGAATAACTCAGCTGTGTGGCCTGATCTATCACATTTTTCAGCTGCAAAATACTTTGCATGGCAGATTGAAAGGGATTGCTGATCATATTCTGGGTATTGGTCAGCATGTTCTGATACATGCTCAACTGATTTGTAATCTGTACGATCTGGTTTTGCACCTGCGTGACTTCCTGCACGTAACTCTGCATCAACTGGATATTGTTTGCCAGTTGTGTGACTTCCAGTGACCCGCCAAACCCTCCGACGCTTCCGGCATAAGAATTACAGACAAGAAAAAGGCCGATGCATGACAAAATGATTGTTTTTATAGTTTTGGCCATAATTCCCTCCAGTTTTCGGGATGTTGAACAATAAATCCATCAAGCTCTTTTTTAATGTGTTCCCCTGCCCTGCCCACAAATGCCAGGGTGTAGGCATCAAGGTTAAAATTAATCAATCGTTTGCCCTGCCCTTTCTGGACGATGTAATAGTCGCGTTTGGGTATGGCTGTGCTGATGATGTTTAATTCGGCACTGTTGATGCCAAGGCCCGTATAGTGCTTTGCCGATGTCTCGTTTTTTGCCGAACTGTTGGGCAAAAACACCTTTGTAAAGCAGGACTCATCCAGGATATCCATGATACCGGAATGTGTGGCATCACTGATTGACTGGGTGGCAAAAACAACGGAGCAGTTTCTTTTCCTTAAAACCTTGAGCCATTCCTTTAATTTTTCCCGGAAAGTGTCATTTCCAAGGGCAATCCAGCCTTCATCAAGGCTTAAAACCGTTGGTTCCCCATTGAGGCTGTTTTCTATCCTGTGAAAAACATATAAAAGGACCGGCAGCATATACCGTTCTTCAAGTTTCATAAGGTGTTCAAGCTCGAACACGGAAAAATCGGACAAGGATAAATTGTCTTCCTCGTTATCGAGCATTTCTCCCAAAACCCCGTCGTTTGTGTACGAATCGATGCACTTTCTGAGATCCTGGTTTTGAAGTAGAACCTTGAAGTCCGTCAGGCTTCTCATATCCGCATCTTTCAACAGCTTCATGGCTTCAATGATGTCGCTGTTTTCCTGCGGTGTTATGTCCCGTTTCAGCTGCAACCGAACCAGCACGGCCACCCAATCCACCGCCCATTGAAAATCAGAGGCACAATCAATGTTTTTAAGAGGGCTGAACTGCAGTTGAGAGGATTTTCCGGCCAGGTCGTAATGATCCCGGTCAATGGCCCTGGTCAGCGTATAAAGACTGTAACCCTTGTCAAAGGCATAGACCCTGGCATTTTTAAACGCCCTGAACTGTGCCAGGATCAACCCGATAAGGGTTGATTTGCCGGCACCGGTTGGACCGAATATCAAAGTATGCCCCACATCCCCCACATGCAGGTTGAACCGGAACGGGGTAATCCCTTCCGTGGAGGCATGCATGAGAGAGGGGGTATTTGGCGGGAATTCCGGGTGGGGGCAGTGTCGCAGCCCGGCCCAGATGCTTGTCGTGGGTAAAATATCCGCCAGGACTATTGTGGATATCGGCATTTGCCGCAGATTATGGGTGATGTTGCCCGGCAGGCTGCCCAGGAAGGCCTCGGTTGTGTTGATATCTTCCACGCATGAGGTAAAACCGGTTTCCGACAAGAGCCTTTGAACCAGTGTTGCATTTTCGAAAAGGGTTTCTCTGTCATTGCCCATCAACGTTACGGTACAGGTATGAAGACCGTAGGACACCAGGCCCGATTCTATTTCTGAATAGGCGAGCCCGGCCTCTTCCGTCATGGCCACGGCATCCTGGTTGATGGGCCCCTTTGCTGTATTATTGAACTGGTCCAGCATGCCCCTTGTTTTTTGCTGCCATTTTCTTTGCTGCTTCTTTGTGATTGAAACAGCCGTTTCCCTCGGCAGGAGGATAAACCGGTGTGAGAGCCTGTATTCACACGGCAGCTTGTCCAGGGCCGTTAAAATGGCCGGGATGCTTTCCATGGGGTAGCCGTTGACGGAGACACAGACAATGTTTTTGTTCCCAAGGACAGAAATCAGGCCCGGCTCAAAGCTTTCCACACCCAGGAGGGATGTAATGTGCATGGGCGTCGGCGGGATACTGATCCTGACATACTGGCCGGTCAGGCAGTAATTGATGTAATTCACCAGTTCATCATCATGAATGGCCTGGTTAAATTCGTTCTCCCTGAAAATAGATCTCATTTTATTGAGCCTCAGAACGCTTTTCAGGTTTTCTTCCAGGCCGTACAGTTTTTCTTTAAAAATGTTTAGATTCCGGTTAAACGGGCTTTCCTCCTTATGCCCTTCCGGATTGTCATACATTAAATCCGTCACTTTTTTCTCTCTGACTGCCGGGGGAACATAGGTGATTAAAAAGGCATAGGTTGTTTCTGAATGGACCCCGCCTTCAAATAGTTTCCTTCTTATGCTGTCAATTTCCCTGGTAATCCGATCCGGGAAAAACCTTTTTTCGGGCGACGGATACTCGGTTGAAGGAGTCCGGATCGCATCCACATGAATGACAAAATTTTCACCAAGATTTTTGATTGTATCGTTCAATATTGCGCTTCGGCCTTCCATTTCGGACCGGGTAAACGCCTGGATATCATCCCCCTGGAAAAAGAATCCTGCGATCAGTGTTCCCTGGGTTGTCAGAAGAATGCCGTCATCAACCAGTGCCGTATAGTTCAACAGCTCTGAAAAGCTTTGATTCCTGTCTTTGATTTTAGGGGTGATGAACTCTTTTTCTTTAAAATTATAAAAGAAATTGACCAGTACGATTAAGGCAACCGCAACAAAAAATGTATAAAAAATTTCCATTTTATAAAAACCTATGAATTGAAGGTTTGGCCAAATAAAACTTTCTGAATTTTATGTGCCTTAAATAGATCGTGACCATAATGGGGTTCTAAGCCCAAAACCGCTGAATTTCCTTTATTCTATATAAACAGATGGTTACAGCTTCGTTACTGATTATTGTCAGCCTGCTACCTTTTAATTTAATACCACATCAATCCCCCCAA
>Ga0180009_10001198_pt1 | contig 32378 bp, 25 predicted proteins | sample OS_PC_MetaG_FD_123537 | JGI IMG/M metagenome (GOLD analysis project Ga0180009, IMG submission 123537) | Groundwater microbial communities from the Aspo Hard Rock Laboratory (HRL) deep subsurface site, Sweden - OS_PC_MetaG | ecosystem: Environmental > Aquatic > Deep subsurface > Groundwater...
TGAAGAAAATAGCAAAGACATTAAAGAACTATAAAAATGGAATCGTTAACATCATCAAGTACCGGGTTACTAATTAGTCAGTTGACTAACTGATGCAAGAGCAGAACAGTTTAACGGATCGATACAAAAGTTAAATCATATAGCTCATGGTTACAGAAACTTTGATAACTTAAGATATGCTGTTTTATTCTTTAATGGAAAGCTTGACATGTTTTCACACAATTAACGGTAGAACCATTAATTTGAAATGCCCTTTGTCAAACTCCTGTGGAATATCAATAAACGTCTCAACGATTTCGTTTCTTAAGTAAGTTGTGGGATTTAATGCCACAAGAAATATCCCCTTCCCAACTTCAGAAAAGGGTGGATAAAAGTGGATTCGATAAAGACTTGTATTAATCTTCAACGCTAAAAATTTGCAAGCTCTCTCGAATACACCTTTTGAAATTTCGATTACTTGTTTGTAACGCCAGATCATGTCTTCGTGGACTTCATCGAGACTGCAACCGCCGATTGAATCGTGTGCAGAGTTCTGTATAAGACAATCCCAAGCTAAATCGATGTATTTATCGTTAATATCCATCCCCAAAATTCCGGCGATTGAATTGAAAGGCTCGGCATAAAACTGAAGCCATCTTTCAGCTTCAAAATTTTTTTGTTTGAGATACATTCTCGCCGATGTGGTATAACCATAAAGATTACCGCTTCTCAAATCGAATTGCGAACTTCGTCTTTCACCTTTGACAAGAGATAAGTTTGATAGATTGATGCTTTCTTTGAGCAATCTTGAGTAATCTTCGAGTGTGCTATGGATGACATTTAATTCGGGAATTAAAGATTTAATGTCCTGAATTATTCGAAGCGTTTTAATATTCGGTCCGCTCGAATCGTGCCCTTCCATCCAAATTATATGAGGAGTTGTAAAATCATTCGCTTGATCTTTGATTAACTTTTCTACCTGTTGTTTTATATTCTCTTTGAAATATTTGTCAATAGGTCGGGAAATAAAGTAATCTTCATCAAACATTTCTTTATCGGCAAAATGAAAAAACACACCGCCGGTCTGCCACTTGAATTCAATGTCGTTTGGAAATTCATTATGAACAACAGGCCTGTAAATGTAAAAGTAAAAGTTATATCTCGGCATAGTTGAAAATCTCGAAACTAATGCTCTTGTTCCGTCTGCCCCTTCCCAAATAAATTCAGCTTTTGGTGAGTCGATCGAATTTATTCCGCGGTAAAACATAATTACATCGATTCCAAATTCTCGATAGATTTGAGGAAGTTGAGAAATTTGCCCCCAAGAAAAAGGTGAATATCCAACTTTTGATACTCCGCCAAATTCTTTACAAATTTTATGACCGAGTAAAAGATTTCTTATAAGATTTTCTCCGCCGACTTGAAATTCATCGGGTAAGATGAACCACGGACCGATAAATAATCTTTTCTCTTGAACGAATTTTTTAATAAGCTCTTTTTAATTTGGTTTGATTTCCAAATAGTCAGTAATGATTACAGATTGACTATCCAAATGAAATGCTTTATACTAAGGTTCACTTTCAAGGATGTCTAAAAACTTTATCCATCATTTCAACCAACATCTGTCGATTCCTCTGGAAAGGAAAACGCCACTCACGGTCCCAGTGTGTGTTAGAGATTATGTGATAAACTTTTTTCATACATCATTTCTTTTCATGTTCATAATATTTTGAGAATAACTTCTGGCAGACCAAAACAAGCGACAAATGATGCGGCTTCAAAATTATGTCCTATAGATTTTGCAAATGGAACAGCAACACAAAATCCAATTCCTGCAGAACGGATTGCAATTGTACCGCTTTCACTATCTTCCAAACCGATTACTTTGTCAAAATCTTTTGGTTCAAGATTGAGATGATGAAGAGCTATACTGTACAAATCACGATGCGGCTTTAATCTGATTTCATTCGAATCGTTCGCAGTTACAAATGCATCATAAAATGTTTTGTAATTAGAAAATTTTTCAATTATAATTTTTTCCGATTATTTGATATGTTCCAAAATTTAATTTTATCACGAAGAACTTGGAAGACCTCCGTTAAAACAATATTTGCTTCATAATAAATCGATGATGTAACAATAGCAACTTTCAAAGGATTTGATTCAAACTTTTTACTTAATGCGAGTAACCTTTGATTTATATGCCTTAGATTAAAATTTTCTTTAGTTCCATTTGTAATTCGACAGTAGCATTCGATTAACAAGTCTGTAACTTTAACGACTTCAGTTCCAAGAAGCCCTTTCACGATTGCTAAAAAAATTCCAACTCCAGGTAATGGTTCGATCAAATGTTTGTTTTTTATTCTTAATGATCTCGCCAGCGACTTTTCTTGATTTCCCTTTTGAAACTGCTAACAGAATCTCGTGATACCTTTGATAATAAATCTCAATCGATGCTCTTACAAAATCATGAAAAGAAACGATCGACAAAGAATTTTTATATTTCTTTTGCAGATACGTGTATAAATCTTTTAAATCGGCTTTAGTAATAGCGGGTTTCCTTTTCAGCTCTGTCAGCTTTCCGTCAATTAATATAGTCTCACAATTCAAAGCTCGTAAATTGTTTTTCGCTTCATCCATTCGTTGTCCATCCTTTCCAATGAGAAGAGTCTAAATAGCAGATTCAATGAACGATTTTTTCAGTTCATTCATCTGAATATCTTTACTATAAGTGTTAATTAAATATTCAACATGTCTTGTTGTGCTGTTGCCAATTATATTAGGAAAATCTTTTTCGTGATCTAAACTTTTCCAAGTATTCCTATCTACTCTACCGGAAATTTTCCGCACCATATATTCTAAAGAATGGATACAGATTTCTTCTGTAGTTGTTGTAGTTCCGTCCATATCCATAACTACTGCAAGCAAATCATTTTTTTGGGATAAGATTTTCGGAGCGAACGGGACCAACTCGAATTTCGGGTGAATGTAATTTGGATTTTGAATTAGCGAAAAATCATTTCCTAATTTTTTCAAAAAAACTGCTGCTTCCCTTTGATTCATAATTTTTTATTCAACTATAATCCTTTCGATCTCAAAGCTTGATTATTAGTAGATTATGTAGTAATCAATGAAACACCTTCTCCGAGCAAGTCGGTTACCTCTTTCTCCGATTCACCTTCTGAGTAAATACGAAACATTGGTTCGGTTTCAGAGGCACGCAAAAGCAGCCAGCGTGGCTTGCCACTAAGAGGATCGTTAGCCACAAGTGGATTTCCTTCAAGCATAAATTTTAATCCATTAATTTCATTACGACTGCTGTAAAATGTTAAAACTTTTTTGACTTTAAAATCACAAAGGGTTGTAGGAAGTGAAAGAGCTAATTGAGGTAGTTTTTGCATTCTGTTGTCTTTATCATAATAATAATCGATTCTGTCGTAAAAAATTTTCCCGAATTGTATTCTCCTTGAATTAACATAGCCACTTAAATTCTTTGATCCTGATTTCGCAAGCATCTCAATCATAAAAAGAGCAGACAAAATTCCATCCCGCTCAGGAATATGATTGGCGAAACCATATCCCCCACTTTCTTCACAACCGACAGCTATATTTTCAGAAATCATTTTCTCACAAATATATTTGAATCCGACTTGAACGTCTATCACGCTTCTCTTTTCAGTTTCAAATTGTTTGATTTTATCTGTAACTGAAGATGTTTTTACAATATGTCCGGAAATCTTTTTCTGATTAACGACATAATCGACTAACAACAAAATTGCCTCTTGGGCGCTCAACCACTCGCCGTTTTCAAGCATAACACCAAGCCGATCGGCATCACCATCGGTTGCAAGACCGATTGAATAGGATGAATCTCTTTGCAATTCCTTTTTTAAAGGTAAAAGATTTTTTTCAATCGGTTCGGCACTTCTTCCACTGAAATCAGTTTCAGCTTTACCATAGATTGTGCGAGCTTCAATCCCTTCTTTCGAAAGTATATCCTCGATAATAGTTTGGCCTGCACCGCTCATTGAATCGATTAATACTTTTAGTTTTGAACTTTTTATTGCATTGAAGTCAATAAGCTTTTTTATGTGGTTTATGTATGTTTGGAGGAAATCTTGCCGGTTAATTTTGTTTTCGTTTGATTTAATTTTATTTCTGCCAAGTAATTTTTCAACTTCTGCAGTTTGTTCTGTAAAAAACGGACCGCCGTAATCTCCTTTAAATTTTATTCCATTATAATTCGCCGGATTGTGGCTTGCTGTTATCATCACACCTGCATCAAAGGAATTAGTTTTTACAAAGAAAGATAAAACCGGTGTTGGAATGATTTTGTTTGAGAGAGAAACTAAAATGTTATTGCCTGATAATACCGCGGCAAAAATTTCACCTAGTAATTTCGAATTTTGTCTTCCATCGTATCCAATAGCGACTTTGATTCCCTCATTACGAAAAATTTTTTTGAGATAATCTGCAAAAGCTTGTGCTATTAGCTTAAGGGATTGTTCGTTCACTTCGCTGTCAACCAAACCTCTCCAACCATCTGTGCCAAAGATTATATTCATTTGCTGGATAAGTTGTGCTTAATCGACTGTTTAACTAATTCAAATTTGACATCTCGAATCTTACAATTATTTATTTTCGCAAGAGATGCTAATGATCCGCAAGCTTCGCCTGTCGCGGCAGAAGTTGGCATAATTCTCAACGCTCCGTGAGCTTTTCTTGTCGCTGAGATGCATCTTCCCGCTACAAGTAAATTTTCAGCTTCGCTAACGATTAAGGAACGAATTGGAATTTCATAATATTCACCTTCGAGAATTTCATCCAACCTGTTTTCTTCTCCTCTTTGTGCATGGATATCTATTCCGTAACATCCGCGGGCAATCGCATCGGGAAATTTTCTACACTTTGTGATGTCTTCTTCTTCCATTACATAATCACCTACAGCACGGCGAGTTTCCCGGACTCCGATCTGCACTGCAGATTCAATAAGATACGAATTTTCAAATCCCGGAATTTCATCCTGCAATAACCTTACAACTTGATGAACCTGTTCTCTGCCAATAAATTCTGCCTTCGTTAGATCGGAAGATGCAGAACCATCAAGATTCAGAATGTTTGATGTGTTGAAAGACGCTTCACCGCTTTCAGGCAATGTTGTGTAAAATATATACCGTACATCGTCTGATAATCTATTTTCTTTTATTGCTTTTTTAACGTGCCTGAAATATCCCGCAACAGAAATGATTCTAGATAAGTCGAAATTGTAATCCATCCAGGGGAAGAAATCATCTTTGTGAGCTTTGACATAAGCTGTAGCACGGACAACATCAATACCACCCATTCGAAAGAAGAGGGTGAGTGCCTGTAGATATCCGGTTTTTTCATCCCCCTTTCGCCATGGAAAACCGCCAAGATAAACAAGCTGTGCATCGCCGGTTGTATCGATAAAAATTTCACCTTGAAAAGTTCTCGTCTCTCCAGCAATAAGCGTTGAGATAGACTTAATTTTATTTTTTTCCCGTTTCACACTTACTATTTCAGCGTGAAGCAGAAGGGTCACACCAGCTTCGTTCAATAAATTGAATGCGGCTAATCTAAATACAGAAGCATAAAATCCGTTATCGATCATTCCGTTCAACTCGATCATTTCATTTTCAATCTCTTCGAAAATACCGCGTACAAGTTTTTCACCATTTACCAAGTGCTTCATGAATGGAGAGACCATTCCTGCAGTGGACATACCGCCGACAAATCCATAATGTTCTACCAATAGCACACTTGCACCATTCCGAGCTAATTTTACCGCCGCACTTATTCCAGCAATACCTGCCCCGGCAACGATTATGTCATATTTCTCTTGTAGATTCATAGGTATCATTTGACCAACAGCATCTTCTTAAAATCTATGAACGAAACTTCCCCGTTTTCATCTCTTGCTTCAAGTTCATAAATGTACACACCGCTTGATAGTGCGGAATGTGGAATGCGGAATTCGGAGTTATGAACTCCAGCTTCTTTTACTTCATTGACAAGTGTTGCAACTTCTCTTCCAAGAATATCATAAACTTTTAACCTCACGACACCCGACACTCGTAACTCGTAACTTATAACTGTGCTGGAATTAAATGGATTTGGATAATTCTGAAAAAGTTCAAGTCGTGTTGTAAATGTTTTTGAATCTTCAACACTTGTTGTTGTATTCTGATATAATCTTATTGCATCGGCAATACAATATCCGTCTGAGGATGAAAGAAGTTTTACTTTCAAGGGAATGCCGACAACAAGCGGAAATTCACCAAGATAATTCCACTTCCCGCCATTTGATCTTTGATCGACTGATATAATCGTTGAATCGATCGAAGAGAAAAAGATGACGTATTTTGCATTTGCAGAACGATTTGGATGAGCACTCCACATCACAAATATTTTTAAGCTTCGAGTTTTTTGAGGCACAAAAGTCCATTCACCATAAGCGGGAGAATTTGCGGGAATGACATAATAATCACCGCCGTATCGGTCGGGTTGGGAAGTGGAAATCCATCCTCCAATTCCGGTGAACAAACTATCACTATTATCGATGACCATTGATAGATAATCGTCATTATTATCTATTTCAACATTTTGAAATCCTCTGCCTTCCAAGTTATCAGTAGTAAGAGCACGTACCTCGATTTCATATTCTCCATCCGAAAAAGAATTTACATCGAAGGAAAACTTCCAGGGAGAACCGGTCAATGTTTGAATAAGATTTCCATTCAGAAATAATCTTGCCTCAACGATTGCTCGAGTACACTGTATATCCACAGATAAAGTATCGAATCCTTTCAACACTCTGAATGGAATTGAAATCAATGGAACGTTTTGGTTATATGAAGTCAAAAAATGAGAGGATTGAATTACATTCTTGTATGAATCGGTTACAATCGAATCATTCGTTAATGAAAAATCGGATTTATTGATATTGTGAGAATCATAATCGAACCAAAAGACAGCCTTCACTCGCGGAAATTGTGATTGTAGAGAATTGTAAAGCTGTTGCATGTAAGTTGTACAATAAGAAGTGGTGATTTTTGGAATGGGAGGATATCCTCGATATTCTTTTGAAGCCGCTGCCCATTCACAAATCATAACGGGCTTATTCGGAAATTTATCGTACACCGCGCGGAGTTTTTGTAACGTATTGATGTGAGTCTCTCCCATAACCGAATCGTAATACAGTCCCCACATATAAAAATTTACTCCAACCCAATCGACATATTCATCTCCCGGATAATATGGCATTATAGATCTCAGTGAATCGCCGGGGATGTCGGGTCTCCAATTCGGACACCACACCATCGCAACGTTCGGAGCTTCTTGTTTCATAATGTTGTACATTAATTTCCATTTTTCTTTATAAAGCGATGGCGGGCCAAACCAGGGTACCCAATCACCGTTCATTTCTGAAGCAAACCGCAGAAAAATTGGAATTCCACTTCTAGCGGCGGCTTTCGCCCAATTGCGAAGATGCGGACCATCGATTACATTTCGAAAAGCTGAATCAGGCTCAAACCCTAATTGCATAAATGCATTATATTTTTTACAAGAATCGACAAACGCTTTAGGGAATGGAGATGAAACGGACGTGTAAGTGAGATAACCCGCATGTTCTTTGCCGATGAGTTGTTCGAATTTTCCAATTTGCCCGCTGCCTTTGACGTCATTCAGAATGAATGCACCGATGTAACAGCCTGCCGCAGGTTCATATTTAGTCAATGTTTGAGAATCTGAACTTTCGATCAGATAAAATAGTATCAAAAAAATTTTTATTGATACGGGTTTAATTTGATAATTTAATATCATATCCGAATATGTAAATAAAATAATTATCGCTCATAATTTAAGCACTGCTTCCCCTCGATAAATCGGGGTTCGCAATAACGAAAAAGTAAAATGAATGAAATCAAATCTTGCTCCTTTCAATCGCATCAACGTACCAACTTGTCACAATCCTCGGCCGTGTAATTGCAGTACCAACCACAACAGCCCAAGCACCGAGTTGAATCATTTTAGAAGCGTGTTCGGGAGAAGCAATTCTTCCTTCGGCAAAAACCGGAATGGAAAGATTTTTCGACAGCTTTTCCACTAATTCAAAATTTGGCTGTGTTTTTGAAACTTCTTTTGTTTCTTGTGTATATCCGTTTAATGTTGTGGAAATACAATCTACACCGGAATCAGCACATGCGACTGCTTCTTCGTGAGTTGCAATATCTGCCATCACTATACACGAATAATCTTGCTTTACTTTTTTAATAAACTCAGAACCGACAAAATTTTCTCTCTTGCGGAATGTACCGTCTATAGCGATGATGTGACAGCCTATATCAATTAGTTTTTTAACTTCATCAAAGGAACCTGTTATCCGAACTGAGCCATCTTCGAATTTGGATTTGATCAATCCGATGACTGGAACGTTTACACTTTCCAAGATTTTTTTAGTCTTATCAATTCCTTCACTGCGGATTCCTTTCGCTCCGCCCATCACAACGGCTTTAGCAAACATCGCAACACTTTCAGGTGAATTGAAGGGATCGTCTCCTTCAGCTTGACAGGAAACAATTAAAGAGCTTTTCAATTTTTTAAAAATATTCTTCATTGGTTATTAATTTTTCAAGTTCGACAACTTTGAGTAATTCTTCGTCCGGACCGAATTCACGAGTTAACAAGTCGTTTATTAAATAAAAATTTTTATCCAAAGATTTTTCTCTTTTAATCGAATAAATCATTTGCGTTTGAGCAGGAAGAATCTGAATTCTTCCACAGCTTTTTAAAAAAAGTTCTGAAAGTTCGGATATCTTCTTATGAGCGGCTGTTTCAAGAAATATTTCGTCTGATGATTTCACTTCAAATGAGAGCCAATATCGTCCATCTTCTAATTGAACCGATTGGTCAACATAATTTTTCAATGAATGATGTAATTGATTAAGCTTATTTGTTAGCAAATTAACACGTGCACTCAACAGTTTGCGCTTTCTGCCTAACAGACTTGAAATTTGGAAGTTGTCGGATGCATCGATAATTTTTTCTGTTGTAAATTTTATTTTTCCTTCTCGGCCGATAAGCGTTATTTCATATCCTCCGTCATTTAAAATTTCAATTTCATACGGTTGTACGTGAAAAAGGACGTCAATTCCCGCCTGCTCAATTTCTTTCTGAAATATGTATTTAACGGATTCGGGATTAAGGAAAATTACATTCGAGCTTCTTAAAAGAATTCCAAATTTATCCGACTCAATTTTTTTTAGTATTCTGCTCACAGTTTCAGTCTTGTCATTAAGCGACTGATAAATATTCAACGCTTCGGTAATTGAACCGCCGGGGAATCCGTAAGAATTTATTAAAAGAACCTTTCTACGTTTTTTTACTTCGTGAATTGATGAAACAATTCCGCATAGGGTAGCTCCGGATATTATCGTATCGTAATTCATTTTCATTTTTTCTTTGCGGCAATTAAAACGACGGCATCATCGGGCAGAGTTTTACTTAGCTCGATATCAACCAATGCTAAGATTTGGTTTTCATTTATCAAGCCGGTCATATCGAGTATTTTTCCGCCAATTAATAAAAATAAATCAGGCACGAGAGCACCCGCATCGCCAAAAGTTATTAAATCGTTGATCATTTTAATAATCCCCTGCTTCACTTCTTTAGATTTCACTTCGGAATAAATGCAGTCGTTAATTTGCAGACGGATGGTACCTTCTTTATCTATTACGCGGAGACGGGTGGTCTTATCTTTATATAGTCCAAAAATTTTTTTCCTCATCTCGCTAACACTAACTGCAATCAGCATTGAAGTTCTACCTTCGATTTTTAAATTCTCTTTCGAAGTTTTCAGACTTTGGGCACAAATCTCAAGAAGATTTTCAACACTTAATTCTTTTATTCCAATGTCACGTGTTCTCATCTCGCTCGAGCCGGTTGCAGTTGCAATGACGCGTTTATTTTTTGAATCGATTTCGATTGTCACTTCAATCGATTCGGGAACAGCTCCCATTGATTGAACGGAATTAACTACGGCTTGACGTATGGCAATAAGGTCGCTATCGGTAGGATTGATAATGCTTCGTTCCACAGTGTCACGAATTATACCAAGCGCGGCACCTATAGCTGAAATTACTTCACAGCTTTCGGCAATTTTGAATTTTGTCTTAAGAAGGTTTGCAGTGAATGGAACAATTGCTGGGGCTCCACCGCCGCCGCCGACCAATTCGATTAGATCTTTATCTAATTTGTATTCTCTCACAAGTTGATCGATTACCGGTCTTATCTTTTCAGCAGAAATTGTTAAAATTTGTTCGGCAATTTCTTTTGGATTCGATTTTAATTCATTTGCCAACGATTGAAAAAAATTATCGATTGCAATTTTATTTGCGGAGCTGTGTCCGGCTTGTTTCTCTAAAGAAAGATAATTTGAAGCTTCGGTAGTTGTAAGTGCGTACTTTTGTTCCGGATTCGATTTGTTTTTAATTAAAAGATAATCGTCAGGATCGCCTTTGAGTGGTTGAATTTTTTCAAGCTCAATATCTTTGAAATCTTCCTGCTCTGCAAATGCGATGTAGGATAGATTTGCAATATGCGCACTTCGATGACCGACATCTTTAATTTTGCTATCATCCAAACGAACCATCGAGCCGCCTGCAATGCCAAGCGTTCGCACATCAAGCGTTCGAAGATAAAGACGATTAACACCTATCTGCGCCGATTTTACCTGCGGCTTCCCGTTTTTAATAACTGAAATATCGGTTGAGGTTCCTCCAACTTCAATAAAAATTCCATCGGAAACTTTTGCGTACATCAATGCCGCCGCAACTCCCGCCGCCGGACCCGAGAGCATTGTTAAAATCGGTCGTTTCCTCATTTCATTGATATCCATTATTCCGCCATCGGAACGCATAACCATCAGAGGCGCTTTTATTCCACTTTTTCTAACCGCCTCTTCGGTCATATTCGCAGTCTCAAGCATTTTGGGCATCATGCTTGCGTTGATAATTGCAGTTCGCGTTCGTACTCTCAATCCGTACAGTTTCGAAATATTACTCGCCGCAGTTGCAAGCAATCCCATTTCTTTTGCTGTTTCAATAACAAGCTCTTCATTACTTGTATCGTCAACTCCGAAAACTTCACTTGCAACAATTACTTCAGCACCCTGTTCTACTAAATCTTTAATTACATTCTTTATGTGATCCGGTTCCAATTCATTTGTAGAATCGATGTATTTGTATCTGGTTTGCAAAAATTTATCTTTAGAAAGCTGAATATTTTTCGGATCGATTTGTTTCGATGCAAATTTTCCTTCAACTCCTTTTCCCATTCCAATCACACCAACAACAGCAACATCCCCTTCGAGTAAGGCGTTTGTTGCTTGAGTTGTTGAATGAGCAATGAGAACGACTTCATCCGTATTTATCTTAGCATGATCGATTAGCTTCATCATTGAATCGACTACACCCTTGGCAACTCCTTCGCGGGCAGTATGAGTTGTGGGGAGACAGACTTTCCCGATGATATTGTAATTGGAAATATCAATCGCTACGGCATGTGTGAAAGTACCGCCGACATCAATTCCTATTTTAATTTTTCTCATTTCTTTAATAATCCGTGTATTCTGTTAATCATCCACTCAACTAACAAATCGATACTTTTTTTCTTAATTCATAAACATCAAAGCAGAAGCAATCAATCCAACAAAAGCCAAAGCCCAGGTATAAGGGATAGTGTTCCATAAAACTTTTTGAACATCGACACGCATTTCGTTTGCAAGCCAGACATTATGCGTATTTGTTGGATCGCTAATCCCTTGAATTTGACCAACCGCCAATAGTAAACCCATTATTGAGGCCGGATTCATCCCGCTTGCTAAAAATACAGCGGCAAGTCCGTAACCCATTCCCCACACATTTAATGGTCCACGGTAAAGCGCCAAAGGTGCCGCAAGGGTAAAAGTCAGAACGTAAGTCAAAGGATTTTCGGGCACAATTTTCATCATCAAGGGTTTGAGCAGATTTAATACCGGCCATCCTTCCGGATGAGATGAATTCCATTCGCCGCCGGGTCCCATAATTGCATTAAGGAGCATTCCAATCCCGAGCATTAGAACAACGGCTGGCATTACGACACTTCCACCCTCAAAAATAGAGCGGATGAAAGTATTCATAATTCCTTTCTTAAAACTTGAAAGTAATCCGTAAATCAAACCGCTAATAAATGCGGCAATAAAATTCATCTCAAAGATCAAAATTAAAAGCAAGGGAAGTATCGGAGTGAAATATGCTGTCCAGTGGACTTTGTTTTTGTCTTCGTTGGAAAACAATAATCGAAAAATAATTAATGCAAATAGAAGAATAATTCCACCTGCCAAGAGAATTTTCAAAACATAGAACGAAGAACTGAAAATTTCTGAAACAGATTCTTGTAAATCTACCGATAGAGAGTTGTAGGTTATTGCCAGAGCAGTTACGAATAAAATGACAGCTAAACTTGCGACAAATATTTTCTTTAAGTTTAATTCGTGTCCATCGCGAAAGAGCTGGATAGTTATATAAATCAAAGCCGCGATGAAAGTTAATCCAAACATAACCAAAGCGAAAGAACGAACTTCAGCAACGGTTAAATTCATTACGTCAATGTAAACAGCCCAGTTGCCTGCGTTCAAAGTTCCACCGATGCTCAAACCGATAAGAAAAATTCCTACAATTGTCATTGAACCGATTCCTACAGAAGACATTATTGGAAGTACAATCGTTGCAACCATAATTATTGCACCAAGTCCATTGAGAGTCGTAAACAATAGAATAATTATTGCAAGCATTATCACGGCAATTGTCCATGGTTTATCTCCGGAAAGTTCAGCCCCCTTTTTTATAAAACTTTCAGCGATTCCGGTTTTTTGAAGAAAAATGCTCAACATGCTTCCAAACATCGCAATGGTATATGCATTGTGCAGTTTCAGTGAACCTTGTCCTATGACGTATTGAATTGTATCGGTTATCGAGACACCGCAAATAATTGGAATTAAAAATGCCATAAATGGCAAGGCAAGAAGTGCGGGTATTTTTCTAAGAAACATTAGAAGGGCAAGTGAAAGAAATACTATCGCAAGAAGAACGATTTGAAGAATCTGCATACACAAAGTTAAGAAATTTCTTTAATCAAAAAAATTCCTCGAAGCTTGCTTCGGGGTCACAGAGTCGATAATTTGGAGACATGAGTGAACACATCATCAAGCGTCATAATAAAAGCCTGTTGATATATCATGTGGTATGTCCATGAAAATATCGGAGGAAGATATTTAGCGAGTTAGTCGAGAGTACATTGAAAGAAACATGCAAGGAAATATCAAAACGATATGAGATAAATTTTATAGAGATAGGTAACGATGAAGATCACGTGCATTTTTTAGTACAAAGTGTCCCCATGACATCCCCCAAGAGTTTAGTTCAAACAATAAAAAGTATAACAGCGAGAGAGATATTCAAGATTCATCCAGAGGTAAAGCAATTATTGTGGGGCGGACATATATGGACGAGCGGATATTATGTAAATACTGTAGGTCAATATGGAAACGAAAAAGTGATAAGGGAATATGTTGAGAGTCAAGGTCGAAGATATAAGCAAATATATAAAGGACAAATGAATTTGTTTGACTAAGATACCTCGCAGCTTGCTGCGGGGTTATTCATTCAATTTTTGACCGATCGGCAATTTTGTTTAGCGCAAGGGAAAAAAATTATGGTTTATTCCAAAATATAAATTAGAGTAGTATATTTGAGCAAGAGAAACTTTGGAAAGAAAGTAAATATTTGAGCAGTCGATATCAGGAGGATCCTAAATATAGAAAACGGCAGATGAAGCTTTGCAGAGATCGTTATCACAAAGATCCGGAATATCAAAATAATACTTTGGAGCGGGCTAAAAATCGTTATCATGAAGACCCCGAATATCGTAAAGCCACAATTCGACGTGCCTTGGATAGATATTACAGACTCAAAGCGGAAAAAATTTCCGCAAAACGAAAAAAGAAAAAAAGCTAAAATTAATATAGTGACCGGGAAGAAACTTTTCTTTTGGGGTTTTATTTCAATCATTTCCATTTTTTCATGTTCAAAAAATAATTCCGTGACAACTATTGAATTCTGGACGTTACAGCTCAGTCCAACCTTCAATCAATATTTCAATGAACTGATACAGGAATACGAAAAGAAAAATCCTTCTATTTCTATTAAATGGGTAGATATTCCCTACGATGCTGTAATTCAAAAATTGCTTGCATCGATTGCCTCAGGCGATGCCCCGGATGTTGTAAATTTATCGAGCGATTTTCTGGCGAAGTTTAACGACATTCAGGCGCTTGTTGACTTTGCAACTCTTTACCCAAAAGATATTTTTCAAATCTTCCTGCCGAATGCCCTTGAAAATTGCACGTTCGATGGAAAGATTATCGCCCTTCCTTGGTATTTGAACACATATGTCACTATTTACAATAAAGCACTAATTAACGATGCCGGATTTCAATCAAACGATATTCCGAAAACATTTTCGGAATTGATTCAATTTGTCCGCAACTATAAAAACCGCACGAGCAAGTTTGCTCTATTTTGGAACATTGGTAAAGATAGTTACTTACCGATGATGTTGGAATCCGAAGGCATCGCGATGACAAATGATGAAATGACCCGCGCAGAATTCAATTCACAAAAAGGAATTGAGCTGATTTCTCAATGGGTCGATTTGTATCGCGAAGGCTATTTGGACAGTGAAGCAATCATCAAGCCTGGTTCTTCGATTATCGAACCTTATCAATCGGGGCAATCTGCAATCGTATTTACCGGACCGGTTTTTCTGAAACGGGTGAAAGAAAACGCTCTAAAGATTTATGAACAAACAGACATTGCTCCGGCAATAGTCGGCTCAACAGGAAAGTACGAACTTGCTACAATGGCACTTTCAGTACTCGGTACAAGCGAAAAGAAAAAGGAAGCCGCATATTTCGCAATGTACGTTGTCAATGCAAAGAATCAGCTTGCCTTCAGTAAATTGACCACAACTTTTCCATCTGTTAGTGAAGCGCTCAATGATCCTTTCTTCACAACCGATGACGGTACGGTTGAGTCAAAAGCCAGAAATATCGGCGTTAAAGAACTGCCTTATTCCGTTCGACTTCGAAAATATCTCCAGCATCCTAAATTCGATGAACTTCGGGATATATTTGATGAAGCGATTCAAAAAGCTTGTCTCGAAAAATTGACAACGAAAGAAGCAATGGATAAAGCCGCAGAAGAATGGAATAGAATTTCGGGGAATTACAGTGAATTGTGAATCGTTAATCTCAGAACTTTATGAACATTATACTCTTTAGAAACTAACTTGAAATCGAACAAAGCATATTTTTTTCTGGGGCCATCACTAATTTTCTTATCTGTTTTTATACTCCTGCCAATGATATTAATTTTTTATTATAGTCTGCTGAGGTACAATGTTTTTGAGCCGAGTCAATTCATTTTATTTGATAACTACTTAAAGCTCTTTTCCGATAAAACGTTTTGGCAGACTTTTATTAATTCTCTTATATATCTCTTAGTAACTCCAATTCTTATTATTATTTCGCTGATCCTTGCATTAGCCGTCAGAGAAGCAACTTCCGGTGCAAAATTTTTTCGGACAATATATTTTCTCCCGGTAGTTACACCGATTGTAATTGTCGGAATAATCTGGCGATGGATTTTTAGCGAAGATACCGGTTTAATGAATTACCTTTTGTCACTTTTATCTCTTCCCAAAATATTTTGGCTGACCGATTATCCGACTAATATAATCAGCGTTATGCTCGTAACAATTTGGCGAGGGTTTGGTTATTATCTTGTTATATTTTTAGCCGGATTGGCCGTTATTCCAAAAGGCATAGAAGACGCAAGCCGCCTGGATGGTGCAAGTTATTTTCAGCAAGCGTACTATATTTTAATACCTAACTTAAAACCGACTATCACTTTAATTTTCGTTATTTCAAGCACCGCCGCAATAAAACTTTTTATCGAACTCTATATTTTAATTCCCGGCGCTCCTATGGATAATAAAACGATTATGCTCTATTTATATAGGCACGCATTCGAAAGATTTGACCTCGGTTACGGATCGGCAATCGGAGTCGTTCTATTTTTGCTCACACTCGGCTTTTCGTATGTAAATGTTAAAATGATGGAGCGGTCGTGAAAATAAAATTCTCCCGCTTTGCAGTTTACCTATTTCTAATATTTGCGGCGATTGTTTCGGTATTCCCTTTCATTTGGCTTTTAAGTACATCATTCAAAGGTGCGGAAGAAATATTCTCGTTTCCTCCGACTCTCATTCCTAACGATTTCGTTTTCGAAAATTATTCCGGTGTTTGGAAAGCGATATCGTTTGAAAAATATTTCGTTAATAGTTTAATAATCTCGGTATCGACAGTTGTGTTGACTATTTTTCTTTCTTCTCTTGCCGGATTTGCTTTAGCAAGATTTCATTTCCGCGGCAGGAAGATAATATTTCTAATCATTCTTGCCACCATAATGATTCCTCAGGAAGTGATAATCGTTCCGCTTTATACAATAATCCTTAAGTTGAAATTAGCAGATACTTTAATCGGTGTAATTCTTCCTTTTGCTGTTACAGGCTTTTCGATTTTTATGATGAGACAAGCATATCTTTCAATTCCAAAAGAAATTGAAGAGGCGGGGATAATGGATGGATGTTCTTACTTGAAATTCTGGTGGAAGGTGATGATGCCGATGACAAAACCAACAATTGCGACTTTAACTATTTTCACTTTCATCGTAACTTGGGGTGACTTTCTATGGCCATTGATTGTACTAAAGAGTCCGGAAAATTACACGCTTCAAGTTGGATTGAGTTATATGATAGGAACGTTCATTAATAACTATCGATTTGTTGCGGCGGGTGCTGTGCTTGCTACAATTCCCGTGATTATTGTTTTTCTCTTGATGCAAAAGTATTTTGAAAGAGGAATTTTTACTGGCGCTGCGAAAGGATAAGTATTGAATAATTATTATAGAAATTTCCTCAAGACTTCATCTCAAAGATTCGTGTAATACATCCCACCAACCATAATTGATGATATGAACGATATCAAAAATCATTAGCCCGTCTGTTTTCTTAAGACACATTTCAACTGCTCTTTGAAACTGTTCAGGGTGGTCTTTGTATTGCTCAACGTATAATCCGCCGATTACATCCACAGCATCCATTACGACTTCCTTCGCTATCTCTGCTGAACCTTCAACAGAATACCAATATTCTTTTCCTTGTCCCATTGCCGCTTCGCCACGTTTAATCGTTTCAGCATTAATTCGCTCGACTTCATCTTTAGTTACCTCGAAGAAGTAACAACCGGTTGTGTAGAGATCGAGAAGTTCAGCATAGCCGTAATTTTTGTAATTCTCTGTTGCCCAACTGTATTTCTTAAAAGGATCATAATTTTTGCTTGCCCAATTTACACCAACTTCATAATACAGTGGATACCAGGACCCGGTATAATCACCGAATAAAATTTTAGGATTGATTGCTTTTACTTCTTTTCTTGCTTCTTCAAAAAAATGATAAATGACCGATGCTCTCCATTCAAGCCACTTTTTGTAATACTCACCTTCAATTCGAATTTTACTTCCGAGTGAATCTTTTGACCATTTATAGATTTCTTCCGGATAATTTTCAATTTTCTCATCGATATATTGTTCAAAAAGTTTTTTTGATAGAGCACTGAAATCGGATTCAATACCATCGTATCTGACTCGATCTAAAATAATTCCATCGAGTTCAGGATATTTTCGCACAAGCTCTTTGATCACTTCAAGTTCATGTAACTGAACATTGCGATCAGCCGGATTTGTCATTGATGAATATTTGTGTTTTAATTTTGTGATAGGAACTAAGCCTGAATCGGTGTAATTAATCGATTGCCAATCGATTCTATTTTCATAAACTAATCCTCTATCGTAAAAATTATGTCCGGCCACAAACACATTTAAAGATGCATGTACTTTTAGTTTGAGTTTATGTGATTGTTCAATGAAATAATTTAGGAAATCAAATTCCCTATCATGAATGAATCCTTTCCATTCATTCATCTGTGGGGCGACATGACTAGGAAATAGTACTTCTCCCGTGATCGGCTTGACATCAACTACAACATCAGTAAAACCAAGTTCTTTTGTTTTCTCTAAATAATATTTAATCGAATCGGGATAACTCAAACGCTCAAAGTTTGCAGTAGCATCAAACCAAAGAAGTTTTGGTTTTTCCTGTGCAATTAAAAAATTGATGGAAAAGAGCGTAAGCAGGAAATAAAAAGTATTTAGATATTTCATATTACAAATTTAAATAATTTAATAGCTGAATCCTATAAAAATTTTTTCTTCAAAATAAAAAATCCACTAATAAGGCGGATTGAAAAACTGCGAAGAGACGCAGTTTATTGCGTCTCTTCGATAAGAAAAATTACTTCAAGAGTAACATTTTTTTAGTCTGCTTAAAATCACCGGCAGTGATTTGATAAATATAAGCACCACTCGATAGATTAGAAGCATTGAAGTTGTATGAATATTCTCCAGCATTGAATGGCTGACTATTGATCAACGTTGCAACTTCCTGACCTAATAAGTTATAAATCTTCAGAGTAACTTTTGTTAATTCAGGAACAGTAAATTTAATTACCGTTGACGGGTTAAATGGATTAGGATAGTTTTGGCTGAGATAATAGACTTTTGGTGGTTCAGGAGTTTCTTCAACTCCAACCAGTACTATATCTTTCAGCCATGATGAATCTGGACGGATGTTGAAAGTATCAACTACCGTTGCACTTGATAAGAACCTGTGCATTTTAAGAGTATGATCTTGTGCAAATCCAGCTTCGTTATCGTTTCCTCCACCGTTAGCTGCAGCATTTCCCCAATTAACACCGTATTTATACTTAACTGATAGAACAGTGTATTCAGGGAATGTAATAATTCTCGTAAAGATTCTATCACCAGCGACATTATCACCATTAGTTCCATCATCGAATAACCGTAGTACTTTTGTACTATCAGCATCGGGCCACCCATCGCTCGGCCATTGTAAAGGCAGTGCACTACCAGCAACGTGTACAGTATTTAAAGTCGGAAAGGGCTGTCCATTAATTGCACTGACAGCAGTCGGTGGAACATATACGGTGAGTTTTAGTGTAGCTGGTTGGTTTAGTACTGTCTCTAAGGTCCCATTATTGAAGCTGCCGCTGTAGGTAGCAATACCTGAGGAAATATTACCAGCTGTGAATGTGTAAATTCTGTTTGCTATACTTTCCCAATTATTTGGAGTATACCAGAATTTGAATTCGATATTTTCACCGACACCTGCATTAATAGTCCAGGTCCCTTCATAAATATTCGGATTCAATGGATTTGGTAACAATTGGTTTGCTTTCGGAGTCCAACCCTGAAAACTACCATTCACCGAAACAGTATCGACTGCAGGATTGAATCTTCCAGATAATCTTTCTAATTCCATGTCACAGGAGAAAGTAAATTCAATTGGGAATCTCTGTACATAGATACTGTCGTTATCGAAGTATGCGGTGTAAGTATTATCGCCTGGGGCTGGAGTTAATTGTCTGTTCGATATACCTTCCCAGAAGTCCGAACCGCCCTTTCGCATGACGAATTTAAATTCTATCGATTCGCCTGCAGGTAAATATTTCTTTTGTACTGAATAAGTAGAATCACCATCAGGATCGGTGAGTCTATCCGCTTCACCACTCCAGTTATTAAATGTACCTCTGACAACTACGCTGTCTGTAGCCGGATTAAAATCGCCTTTCAATATTTTGATTCTCATTATTGCGTTGAAAGTGATATTGGCGTATACCTTTGTCTTGTAAGCCGCTAAACCGTTATTAGTGGCAAGCATATAAAGATTAAAGGTACCGTCGCCATTGTTTTTGAAACCCACATCACCTGTACCGTTTACATTTCCCAAAGTACCGAGAGATGGAGTTACAAAAACCAATGAAGCGGTAGCTAATCCGCCGGTTACTTCAACAAATCGAATATTTTCATGTCCGGTGCCGTAGTTGTATACGGCTAAATATTCTTTTGCCGAATGTGACATGTAAGTAAGATATGTACTGCCTGTTGCAACAATTCCACCTGAGAGAGTATCGATCGCCGTACCGGTAGCACTAAATTGAACAACATTTCTGCCTGCAGAATTCATGTAAAATCCAGCCGCACCTGTTCCTTTTGGAGCAACACTCAGGACTGACCCTTGCGCTCCATTGCTTAAAGTAATTTCTGTGGCTGTGAATGATACACCATTATCGGTAGTATTAAACTGAAAAACTTTATCGGATGAGGAAGCCGCTGCCCAAATTGTGATTGAATTATCTGCTGTACTGCCAACAACAGTAAATTTGTCTCCCAAACGATAACCTGTTGTTGTAGTGAAGCCAATTACTGCAACCGGATCTACTGATTCGTTATCCCATCGATAAACCTTAAATGCAGTAGTATTGGATGCTGTGGTTAAGTTACAAGCGAATATTTTACCGTCAGATGAAACATCTGCATCAATTAAGGTAAAAGTTCCCCCGCTTACGCCGGTTGTACTTAAGATTCCGACACTATCTCCATTTGCCGCATTAAGAACGACAACTTTGGTTCCGACCAATCTTGAAACTAAGAAGATTCTTTCATTGGCTCCTACAGTGCCATAGCCAAATCCTCTTTCAGTATGAGCAGTTCCCATAAAACTTGGGAAGTTACCGCTTGCTTGGGATTTTTCCCAGAGTGTTGTGTAACGATCTGCTTGTGAAAAACCAATATTAGCTAAAAACAGAACTGAGAGTAATACAGCTAAATGTTTTTTCATGTGATCCTCCATGATTGTTTATAATTTATTAAAGGTAAGTGTTGTTTTCGCATCGTTACAAAAATATAATATATTAATTATTAATTCAAGAACTTTTGCGGGTTTGGGGCAATTTAAAGAAATTTACTTTTATTCGAAATATTTTTGGTAAAACAACAATTCAGGCTTAACCCCAAAAAAGTATATCAGTTCACAAAGAAGTTTAAATTTCATGGCTAAAGCCGAGATGGTTCTTACATCCGTAACTCACCAGCCTGAAAACTAGTGCCATTTCAAAAAAATGTTCTTTCGTTTTGGTTTTATGATTTTTCATTGTTTTAGAGAAGCCCGACTTTTCTATTGTAACTATTCTTATCACGAAGTGACCACTTGTGGCAATAGCAGTTATAAGTGGCAGGCCACTTTGTGGTAAAAAAAGTCGGGCTTCTTTATCAATGTTGCTCATAGAAAAAGAAATTTTACTTATTTGAAACGGCACTAGGGTTAAGAACACTCCTTTTTTTATTGAACATCTGAGTCAACAGTTAGACAAAAGTTAGTTCGACCCGTATCAGAAACTGAATTTTTTATGAAGCAAGTTTTAATCCCAGTTTGCCACGGCTGACTGGGGTTCAAACAAACATCAACCGCTGAGCATCAATTCAAATGTTAAACGGTTGAATACTAATGCACAACTATTCATCTAAGCCCCAAGCTTCGTGTATAATTTGTGGAGCGTCATTCAATCAAACTTGAAGGGAAAACTGCTTTGTCATTATAAATCTCCTTCCAAAAGCTTTCCGGATAATTTTTTAATCCTTCGTAAAAGAAAACACTTCACCGTTTATTCCATATTTTCTATTGACAGAAATCATCTGATGAAGAAAATCCACAGAAGGAGAATAAGAACCAACTTTTAGCAAAATTCCCGGATAAAATTTGTGAATATTTTTTCTATCAATTTGATCGTTAACGATACCTTTGAGCAAGTTCTCATATTTATCAATATCGTATCTGTATAATTGCGGACAAATAAGATCGACATATCCTTCATTCAACCACGTTGGCCAATTTTGTAGATATTCTTCTTTACTCCAAGGAAAGATACTTGGCGCCACGGAGACAATCAATTTGGGATTTTGCGTTTTGACAGTTTTATAAATCCTTTTCATAAAATCGTTCAGCTTTTTTGCTCGCCAATCAATCCAGACAGAGTCTTTACAATTTTTCGGTGGTTCTTGTCCGTCATGTTCCGATTTATAAAGTTCAATAGTAAAATCATCGTAACCGCCTTCAGAGGGCATTGCGGGTAAACGATCATCGCCTTGAATACCATCGATTTTATAATTATAAATTACTTCCATTATTAATGCGAGAATAAAATCCTGCACTTCATGATGAAATCCATTCATCCATTCGAACCCATTTTTGGAAACAAGATTTCCGCTTGTATCCTTTGCCGCCCAATGAGGTTTTAGTTCAATTATTCTTCCGCCGTTTAATTTATACGATGACGAAAAACCAAATTCAAACCAGGCAATAACTTTGATATTTCTTTTATGGGCTTCGTCGATTAATTCTTTCAAAGGATCGCGTCTCGTGAAAAGTGTGTCGATTTCAACTCCTGTGAAATTTTTCATAATACGACTTGGAAATTGTGTCATTCCCTTGTTCCACGTGACAACGAAAATTGTATTAATTCGAAGCGACTTACATTGTTCAACGGTTTGAATTATATTTTCTTTTGAGTTGAGTGCGTCACTATCCACGTTTGTCAGCCAGACACCACGCACAGCTTTATTTGACCTGAAGCATCCTATGAAGGAAAATGAAAGTATGTAAAAAAATAAAATTATTTTTTCACGGGTATAAAGTTGATTCTGGATAAAGTCTACAGCGGTTATTTTTAATTAAGTATGAAATTTCTTTTTACAATCTCGCCTTCAAACCAATGTGAACGTCAAACATCTGAAATGTACTTATGTTCTCGAGATCGAGACTGAGCGTAGCCCACAGTTCTCCGATAATCGCTTTGTAGTGTGCACCAAAGTTAATCCAAATCGGATCGATAATTTTTACATCTACATCGAGACCTAAGCTTAAACCACCGCTCCAATTCTGCTGTTTGATTTCAGGCACTTTTAAGATTGCTATATCTATTAAACCGCCCGAAGTATCTGCACGAAGTGTGTCATAGTATGAACTGCGACTGCTTTCCCAACGATAAATTCCGAACCCGAATGACAAATCTGTTGAAAGAAAACTATAGTTGAAAAGGTTGTATTGAGCTTGTGCGGACAATCCGTAGATTTTCAAATCCATCGTAAGCTTTGGCAGAGGCAGTTTGAAAGTCTGCTCTTTGTCTTGTACGGTAATTTTTCTTGTGATAAATAATTTATCAGAATTTTCTTTATTAAAATTCAAATATTCAAGTTTAGCGGTCCATATCCAGTTTTGGCTGACATTCTGACCAAAGTATACCGAACCACCATAAGTGCTGAGGAATCGATTTGTTAACGAACCGATTGGTGTGAACATCGAACCATTAGCTCCAATTACAAATGAATTCGATTGAGCAAATAAAACGGAGGGAAGAATATAAAATAGAATTAGCAATCCGATTGTATATAATTTTTGTTTCATTTTCATTAATAAAGGAAAGTTAAACCTAATTTGAAATTTAGATAATCATTAACTGGAAATTGATCAAATCCTAATTTGCCGGGAGTTCTGAAGAAGTAAAAATATTTAATCGCAGAGTTAATAATAAATGCTTCACTAATTTTGTAACCAATATCGAGTCCAGCAATAGCAGAAATTGGATTTCCATATTTATTCGTTGCAAAATTTCGATAACTGTATTCGAAAGTATAATTTACAGCATCGAATTTCTTCCGCCATGTTTCTTCCAGATAAAGACGCCTTGTATTGAAAAATATTCCGGAGCCAATTTGGGGTTTAATGTAAAAATTATCGAATGGATTAAATTCAGCTCCGAACGTAAAAAACAGCGGGATCAAATCCATTTTTTGAATAGGACTTAAGGTTGCAGCAAGTGATGAATCTGCTCTAAGATTGTCTTTTATTATACCCAAATATCGTTCAGTGTAAAATCTCCAATTCCATTGTTTGATTGCACTATCTTGCTGAAGACTGAAAAGATTATATCCTCCGGTTAAACTTACTGAAAAAGTCTTGCTCAAATCGAAACGTAGTTCAACTCCACCACCTACGGCATCGATCTTTGTAACTGCTAATCGAGTTTTCAGAGGATAAGAATAATCAGCAAAAAAGTTGATTGAGTGCAACGAAACCTGTGAGTAAAGTGCAGCGGAGGTTAAGAACAATATTAATGGAACTAATAATCTCTTTTTCATAACAATCCCACCTGCAGAGTTAATCTAAGAACATTTCCTAATCGCCCATAACTGGAATATGCCAGATCAAAAGCAATCGGTAAATACATTTTTGGATTCAAACCCAACCCGACGCTGTAAGTTTCCTCATCATAAAAGAATTTATAGCCCGCTCGAATGGTTAGGAAATCTTTCCAGGCACATTCAACTCCTGCGCTGACACGTTCATCAGAATCGCTAAGATGAATCGCTTCTGCGATTGTAGTCACTCGAAAATCGGAATTGTACTCACCGATAACTTCCGCAGCCGCGCCCAGCCGAAGCATTGCCGGCATTTTGAACGGATCGTTTATGTATTGAGCATCAACACCAAAGTTTTGAATATTTGCAGCGATTCTAAGTGACCCGAGTCCAGTGTAATAAAGAATTCCTCCATCGAATAAGAAATTATCAACAGAATAAATATCAATTTTTTCTCGAACATATTTTGTAGTTATGCCGAATGAAAATCTATCCGTAAGCATTTTCGAATAACTTAATCCTACAGACAAAGCTTGCGGACGGAAACTTCCGATCACTTCATACACCCTTTGCCCGGTGACTTTTTGGGTTTTGGGCATATCTCCGTAGTCCATTATGATCACACCGACTCCAAAAACTCCATAAGGAGAATTAAAAGCGTAACTTGTTGCATAATGTTTGATCTCAGCGATATAAGGAGCGTACGATACAGAGAATGAGTGCAGCTGATTCGTGAATCCAAGTGCTGCAGGATTGTTGAACAGAGCATCACAGTTCACATCAGACAGGGCGATTGACGCTTCGCCAAGAGCTGCAGTTCGTGCTGTTACAGGAATTTCTAAAAAGACGAAACCTGAAGTAGCTGTCTTTTTAAATTCCTGCCCAAAGGTTGCGTTAGTAAAACAGATTAGTAGTATAAGTATAACTCGCTGCATAATTTTAGTAATTAAAGTTCATAAATTTTTTATCTAACAATCGCAAACTTCCCAATTTTTTTCCCAATTCCGGGCGCATCAACGTGATAGATGTAGATGCCGCTCTCAACATATTGGCCGTAGTCGGTAACTTGATCCCAACTTGTGATTGCACCCGTTCCTTCTTTAATATTAATTGTTTTCACAAGATCACCGCGGATAGTGTAAATTCTGATCGTGCAAGGATTAGGAATATTAACAAATTGAATTTCATCACCTGCACCTGGTTGTGAAAATCCCTCACCTATTACAAAAGGATTGGGAACAACTAATACATCATCCAGCCGGTTATATGGCGGGATCGTTGCTTTGAATGGAACGATCGTTCTATTCGTAAAGATCGATGATTCAAGAGAAGGAACGCGGTTTGAACCTGTTTCAGGAAATCTCGCAGATAAATTTACCGGCCAGGACGATTTCCCTGTATCGAATGCAGTCAATGCATAATAATAATTAGCTCCGATTTGAACCGATGAATCCACGAACGTATATTTTCTTGTAGTTGAATTAAAAAATTTCAAATCTCCTTTTTTCACTGTCCCGATCGAATCCCACGGACCGATTGGAAGATACCAAGACCTCCAAATTTTGTAACCATAAAAATCGTTCGTTCCATCATCAGGATCTAGTTGTGATTCCGTTTCATTTCCCCATGTGATTACATTTGCGACAAATTTTTCCTTCTCTTTGTAGAAATCAACTTCAAATTTTGGTGCTGCGGGTGGATCGGGATGATTTAGTTTATTGTCATACGTGAACTGAGCTTTATCTGCAGTTGAATTAAAAATTCTTGAACTCTGCGTTCCAATGTAAGATGCCTTATAAGAGGTATCGATAGCAATTTTGTAATCGACACCATCTACAATCTCAGCAAGAGCGACAATGATTGAATCTCCTGGCAACAAGGTCCACGGGCCTAAAGACATAAGAGACCACATTCTGTTTCTGCGCATAAATACAATATCGCCGGGACTCGAAACAAAACTTGCAGCATTTGCCGGATCCTGCAGAATTTGATATTTGCCCTCAAGTGATCCAATACCTGTAAAAGGTCCACTCAAATCAATCGAGTTGCTTGCTGCAGACCAACCGTACTTTGCAACACGATTTGCGATCTTGAAAGTGTCGGGTGAAGAATAAAGTAGTTTCAATCCAACAAAACCTGGTGCAAGATACTCCCCACTTGGCTTACCACCTACGATAGGACCTTGCTGTAATGAAAGTCCATAATCTTCATTACCAACAGTTTCACGATAATCACCTGCTCTTCCCCAAATCATTCTGCGGGGAGGATCGTAGAAGAACCAACTATTTCGTGCACCGGGTGTTAATGCTGGGAATAGAACATTCCACGATCTGGAATTTATTTGTAAAGCGTAATTCAAAAGTAAATGAAATCCGTACAATGTATTTGCTACTACTTTTGTGGGATCTTTGGATTTTATTTCGGGAGAAATATTTTTGAATACATATTCGTAAATGATGTAATTCTCATTTCTCTTCGAACCGCTCCATTGGTGAGCTTTTCGTGTAACTCTGAGAGGAAGCTGACGTTCAATATCATCGACCTTCGTATAATTGATATTATATTCCCAAACTGTTTCAATTACTTCTTCACCTTCTGCTGGATTCGTTTTCAACCAGAAGTTTGAACCGTCCTTATACTTATGAGTATGTTTCGTAATAATGTATTTCGATCCAGGCTCATTCGAAACCGTTCCGGCATACATTGCCCAATCTTCGACCGCGAGGACGCTGTCAGGAGACTTTTTTGCTCCTACCCAAAAGCCGCCCGTCAATAAGTGAGATGGCGGACCACCGATATCTTCTCTAATCCAGCTCTCATCAAATCCTGGCCAGTCCAATCCAATTCCCCGCCGAGCCCAATTATTGAAATTAGGCCCAATCTTTCCAAAGAAAACACTGTTCCAAAGCATTCCACGATTAAATACCAATGATGGAGATTCAACCTGTGCTGTAGAACTTGATGCACATATCGTAAAGAGGGTAATCGCTGTGGTTATAATGGTTGTTGATAATTTTTTTTTCATATATTAAAAACCAACACCTAAAGTTATAAAGACTTGTCTCGGAATATTTCTAAATGCACGATATGGAGCAACTACGTAGCTCAATCGGGTTAGATCGTTTCCGGGATCCATAACGGTTATCCCCTGCTCAACCCAATTTCTTACGTCATCATCGGTGGACATTGGTGTAATCCATTTATTATCAAACAGATTCATAGCGCGGACTCTAAGAATCATTCTAAATCCCCAAAGATTAAAATTCCTAATAGCATTAAAATCAAAACTTGATTCGAGAGGATAACGCCGATTGTTCACAACATCTTTCAAATCGAATGTCGTTCGATAAGTGAACGGAGTCCCGGATTGAGCTGTGTAAGTCAAGCTGAAATTTGAATTGGAAAATGGTTTGAAACCGAAAATAGAAAGTCCTCCATCTTGATCTACATTGTACTGAAGCATTCCACGGAAATTGTGAGTGCGATCAAAACTTGAAATAAATTCTCCCGTGAAATCACGCTTCTCATAACTGCGTGTGTTATCAGGATAGAGCATCTGTGGCCCAAAATTTCCTTCGGTTGTTTGCGATAATGTATAACTCAATCTGTACATCCAGTTGCCGCGTGAGATTTTTTCAAGAATAACCTCAAGCCCGAGAGATGAACCGAAAGCATTATTCTCAAAAGTCGAATATGCATAAAGAGGAATGTTGTCAGAAGTAAATCCTGCAGGGCGATTGCGGCTGCCTGTAAATGAAGCTACTCTGATAATCCCGATTTGCGTTGCACGATCATTATAAAAAAGCACCATATCTAATCTGTGATTTTCATCCACAACTTGCTGCAGACCGAATTCATACGAAATGGTTTTCTTCGGATCGAGATCAGGATTTCCATATCCAATCCATCCCGATTCTGTTCTTTGCGAGAGAGCCTGACTGAAGATCGGCATTGATGCGAAATGTCCGTATTGAATTCGAAATGCAGTTAATTCACCAATCGGAAATGATAGTCCTAATCTTGGTAAAATTATGAACTGAGTTTTTGAAGGGACGGTTGCGGGATTGCCAACTTGCCCGGGTCCCGATGTTCCTTGATAAAAAATATTAAATCTGTCCTCGGGTACTGGCGTTTGAAAATTGAATGCTTCAGCCCGAACACCAAGATTTGCTATCATTCCTTCATATTCCATTTTGTCCTGAATATAAAATGATAGACTGATTGGAAATGCTCTGTAATACTCGGCGAAACCAGATCTGACTACATACGTATTCGCTTGAAAACTTGAATTCACTCCGTTATTGAACATATCCCAATAATAAAATCTTGCACCGGTTTTAATAAGATTTGTTGGAATTATTTGATTCGTGTAATCGACGCTCAAGCTCCAGTGGTTGCTTCGTTGATCCTGGTAATAATTTGTACTGAAATTAAATGGCTGTCTGAAATATGCATTCTCCCACCAGATCCCGTCTTTCAAAACACTCCCGCGTGGATCGTTAAGACTGTCTAATCTATCGACCTCAACTCCAAATCCGGCAAGATATTCATATGGAAGTTCGTACTTTTCCTGCTGATGCGAGATGGTTGCTTCAACAAACGACTTATCGCTAATTGTATAAACCCAATTCAAACTTTGACTGACAGTTTGTTCGGTCCTTACAGGATCGACAGTAACTAAATATTTTGTCGAAACACCTGGGGGACTAAATGCAATTCCAGACCAGCGGATATCTTCAGAGCCGGACCAAATTCCGCCGCGGTATTTTTGAAAAGCTGCCATTAATTTGAACTTGTGCTTAACTAAAGGTTTATAAGTTACATTCAGAATATAGTTTTGATAGATTTGAACTCTTTCGGGTGTTGGAAGTCGCGTAGGATTTTTTCGATACTCACCGGATAAAAAGAACTTAAATAAGTTCGGATCTTTTCCAAGCGGTCCGCCAAATCCGAAAAGATATCTTATGTATGCGTGACTGCGGTAGTCGTAAACTCCAAGGGGATTATTATCGCTCGGTGTATGATTATTCATCCAGACTGAATATGCCCAGGTAATTTCTCTGTCTACCAATTCATCCCAAACTTTTTTTGCCGATGAGTCTGTTAAACTTTGCTGATAAAATGCTTTGTATCTTGTATCGAGTTTGAGTTCGGTGATCATCAAATTACGTTTCGCCATCCAGTTTTCGAGTTTTCCCCATCTCTGAAATTCGTAGTTGTTTTGGTCATACAAGTACGGACCGAAGTGATACTGTCCAGGTGGACGATACTCAACTCTAACTTCTCCATTAAACTTCGGTGTCCCTTCTTTCATAACTACTTTCACCACACCGGCTTGTGCGTTGCCATATTCTGCCGTAAATCCGCCGGAGATCAATTGAAGCTGCTGTACTCCGATAGGATTGACATCATACTTCCACGAATTATTTGCTTTACTTGTACCGAATGCACCCGGCGCATTTGTTGCCGATGTAACTTGTTCAACACCGTTTATCTGAAAGTTAATTTCATAAGCCCCTGAACCTCTTACCTGGTAATGCCCTTGTTCATTTTTTTGAAAGCTTGCAGTCAGGTCCATTATTCCGCGAATACCTTCAACAGCGGCGACTTTGATTTGTTCGTTGTCCAGAGTAGTTGAAGTCGAAGTTTGATCTTTGATGATTTTTGGTTTTTCAGCTACAACCACAACATCTTGAATTTGAATTGAAACGTCTTTTAATCTAAAATTCAATTCGCTTGTTCGATCGATAAAAACTTCAACGTCGGTTTTTGTGACTTTTCCGTAACCGATCATACTTGCAGTTACCGAGTATTTTCCGGGTTGGAGATTTAATATTACATATCTCCCGTTTATATCGGTCGTTGCACCGACACCCGTTCCTTCAACAAGAACGTTTACTCCGATGAGAGTTTCGTTCGTTCTATCGTCAACAATTTTTCCTGTGATCTTACCCTTTTGCCCTTGTGAGAAAGACAAGGAAAGGGAAAGAATGAGGAATGAAAAAATGAACTCAAACTTTTTCATGGTCGATATTATTTAAACATAAGTTGTTGTTGCAATTAAATTTTAAAAAGTCTCTACGTCTTCGCGATAATATCTGTATTTTTTTAACCATTCATACATGAAGATTCTGAGTCTCTTTTATCGTATTAATAACATTTTTTTACTTTTAACATTTATTTCAGTTATCAACGTATAATAATAAACTCCACTTGATAAACCGCTGAAGGCGGATGCATCGAAAACTTTAATGTGCTTTCCTGCGGTTAGAAATCCATCGACTAATGTTTCAACTTTTTGTCCGAGCGAGTTTGTTACAACCAATTTTACATTCATCGCCTTTGGAAGTGTAAACGAAATGAATGTGGATGGATTGAATGGGTTCGGGTAGTTTTGTTCCAACACAAAGTCAAACGGTTTCTGAATTTCATCTTCAACGCCAACGAATTCACCGAATTGGAATTTATATGCACACCGATTAACGGCATCGATAAGGTAAGCTGTTAAAGCATCGGAAGTAAGAGCAACATCGGAAGGTGCCATCATTGGGGCGCCGGTTGGGTCAGGATTAGTACCACTATTTTGAGAGGGAAGTTCTGCGAATTCCATTGCAAAATTTCCCAGCATATCAAATGCCTTCACCCATCGTCGTGTTGAGTCGGTTCCTGCAACCCATAATCTATTATTCTTGTCAACAGTAATACCATTCGGAGTAGTTCTATCAAAAATAAGAAGCGATGTAGCATCGTTGACTCTTTGGCACGAATAAGTTCCGGGACTTGCCTGAGTCCCACCTGCCCACAGCCCAATTCCACCGCTTATCATTGGAGGATTTGAATTTCGAGATGTGTACCATGGAGTTTCGGTATTGTTATAATCACCCTCCGGTAAGACGGCAACATCACGAATTGCACTCAATCCAGTTCCGTCGTGTCCACCAGATTCTTGCCCATAATTTGGCGGTGGAACATATGAACCGCGTCCAGGTGAAGTAACTCCATAACTAAAGTTATACAACCGAGTGCTTGTAAGATAAAATATTCCTGTAAATGCAATAGAGTCTTTCGTCATATCGATTCCACTTACATAAGTTCCGTAACCAGAACCAGTATGATAAAATCCAAATTTTTCAACTTGAGTCATATCGCCATCTTTATAATAATATTGGCTTGCAACTGTATGTGGTTTTGAACGTTGGAACGGTACGCTTGCATTTACGATAACGTCATTTTTAAGAGTAGCGATTCCTCTTAAAGCACCGATGTTTCCTGTTAAAGAATCAGAATCACCATTTAAGTCGAAATCGATCATTTTAGTAAATACTAAATCTGTCGAGTCGGCATAATAAATGGCATTATGCGCATTGATGTTTGTAACTTTTGACGAAATTACATATAGTCTCTTATTCTGATCGATAGCGCACAGGTAAGGTTGGACAAAGGCAGTATCTGTAGGTGGAAAATCGATTTTATATCTGTATGTCCATTTGGGTTGTGAGAAGATTTCCGCAGTTGAAATTAGAATCAAAAGCAAAAATAGGAACGAAGACTTTTGTAAAAAATTTTTCATTTGATTTTTCCCGTTTGATTATTTGATTTCATAGTGTGGCATGTGAATCGATATTCTATACAAAGTTAAGTAATTGAGAATTCGGAATCAATTTCACTATGCGTATTTAATTAACTCAAGTTGATCGCCTCAAATTAAATAGTAACACCGGGATTAATCCAGTTGTTACAGGGAAAAAAGTTAGAATAATAACCGTTTGAACGGTTTATTCAACAAAGCGGCTAACTTGAGACATTTAAAAAAGCAATTGTCTTTTATCATTAAATTAGTGAGCATATGGTCAATAACGGCACATTATTTTTTTTTGATAATGTAATAAGGTTAATACACTCGGGGTAAGTATGAGTTACTAAACAGTTAGTTCTTAAATATTGCGCAAACCTGCCCGCCTTGTTCAGCTATATGCGGTTGGCGGGATGATAAATCCAAAGGATCCTTCGGAAATTATCTATACTTATCTTATTTTTACCAATCCGCGGCGGATTCTTTTTTTCTCATGAACGTTCTGAGTTTAATATTAGAAATTGTATGTTAAA
>Ga0180009_10001199_pt1 | contig 32375 bp, 24 predicted proteins | sample OS_PC_MetaG_FD_123537 | JGI IMG/M metagenome (GOLD analysis project Ga0180009, IMG submission 123537) | Groundwater microbial communities from the Aspo Hard Rock Laboratory (HRL) deep subsurface site, Sweden - OS_PC_MetaG | ecosystem: Environmental > Aquatic > Deep subsurface > Groundwater...
CAAAGGGCAGTTTCTGATCTATCAGGCAGAAGATGGCGCATTAAAGCTGGATGTGCGGCTGGAAGATGAAACCGTCTGGCTCTCACAAAAGCTTTTGGCCCAGCTTTTTCAGAAGGATGTCAGAACCATCAATCACCATATTCAAAGCGTTTATGAAGAGGGGGAACTTGATCCTTCTTCAACTATCCGAAAATTTCGGATAGTTCAAACCGAGGGAAAAAGGGATGTCACCCGCATAATCGAATATTACAATCTCGACATGATTATTTCAGTCGGTTATCGGGTGAAGAGCCATGTGGCCACCCGGTTTCGCATCTGGGCGACACAAAGGCTTAAAGAATACATCATCAATTGACAGACTTTGACAGAGCCGTAAAACAAATCGAATCCAAAAGCAAGCTGCACAGGAAAAAAGATGAAGACTAACCTTGTGTGCATTCCGTGGTGATAAAGGAGATTGGAAAGATGCCGACAACAGAAAAACTGCGCAATAAACTGCTGAACAAACTTGCCGAGCTGTTCCAGCTTAACAAACCGGATCTTGATTTCGGGTTTTATCGGATCATGCAGGCCAGGGCCAGCCAGGTCCGGGCCTTTATTGACAAAGATCTGCTGCAGATTATCGAGGATGCCTTCGGCCAGGTGGATGAAGGCCGCAAGGCTGTGGCTGAGGCGGCCGTGCACGCGGCCGTTGACCAGGCAATTAAATTCGGTGCACCTGATCCTGAAACCACACAAGGGGTCCAGGAAGCAAGGGCTGCGTATAATACCATAAAAGACGGTGCAACCGCGGAATCTGATGTTTACGATCACCTTTACCGTTTTTTTGAACGCTACTATGAGGACGGGGATTTTATTTCCCGGCGGTACTATACCCGGGAGAACGCCGGAAAAGCCGCACCCTTTGCCATTCCTTACAATGGAGAAGAAGTCAAGCTCCACTGGGCCAATGCAGATCAGTATTACATTAAAACCGCTGAATATTTTTCCAACTACACCTTTGACATCACCCGGGCAGCAGAGATCCAGAAGATGTCAAAAGAAGAAAAGGTCTTGAATCAGGTGCCTGACAAACCGTTGAAAATTCATTTCCGGATTGTCGATGCCACAGAAGGGGAACACGGCAATGTAAAGGCCACAGAAGACAAAAAACGCTTCTTTGTCCTGCATGAAGAAACCCCGGTCCGGATTGATGATATGGGTGAACTGGCTATCAATTTTGAATATACGTCCTTGCCCGGCGGTAAAAATGATGTTGATCCGGACATGGAAGAAAGCCTTAAAGAGCTGTACTGCAAGAGTCTGAACAAGGGGGATATGCCCAATCTTGCCATTGCCCAAAAAATTATCAACACGGTCGAAACACTGGACAATGCCACGGTTTACGGCAATATGCTAAAACTTGCAGCTCCCACGGACAAGATTCCCAACCGTCCGCTGCTGGCCAGATATGTCAACCAGTATACGGCCCGGAATACCATGGACTACTTTATTCACAAAGACCTGGGCGGATTTTTGAAACGGGAGCTGGATTTCTACATCAAAAACGAGGTCATGCATCTTGATGACATTGAAAATGCAGATGTGCCTGCTGTGGAGGGCTATCTTTCCAAAATCAAGGTCATCCGAAAGATTGCCACAAAGCTGATTGAATTTATGGCTCAGCTTGAGGATTTTCAAAAAAAACTATGGCTGAAAAAGAAATTTGTTGTTGAGACCAACTGCTGCATCACCCTTGACCGGATTCCCCAGGAGATGTACCCGCAGATTGCAGTCAACCCTGCCCAGATTGAAGAATGGATCAAGCTCTTTGCCATTGATGAGATCAAGGCGGTGGATGGTCAATTGCCGGGCATGGGAAAGCCCATCTTTTCCGATCCACCCACGATTGAGTTTTTACAGGCCAATGATAAGCTGGTTCTGGATACGACATTTTTCAGTGATGAGTTTAAAGCAAGGCTGATCGAGTCCATTGAGGACTTTGATGAACAATGTGACGGATTGCTGATTCACTCGGAAAATTTCCAGGCCTTGAACCTGTTGCAGGAACAGTATCGGGAACAGGTGAAGTGTGTTTATATTGATCCACCTTATAATGCCCAATCTAGTGAAATTTTGTATAAAAATTCTTATAAGCATTCATCGTGGCTTTCATTAATACATAGCAGAATTGAATTTTCAAAACCAATACTGATGGTCCTGTAAAAAGTCAGGCCTCAAAAAGTACTCTAACTTTGTCCTCCCATTAATTTTTGGGGAAGGCTTCAAAAAATATCTTCTGGCAAAAGATATTTTACCTAATGTTGCTCTTTGGCAAGCTAAATTGCAGGGCTTTTGTTCAATATGCCCACTTCAGCACCTCTTTATGCATAACTTAACGCCTTTCGGACGGCAGTTGCCCTAAAAATATTTACTCCGATGGCTTTTAGGATTGCAGCGAACCTAACCGATTTGAATCCTCGAACTCGGAGCCGCTTGACCCCGGTTCGTCTGTCGTATTCTGACATGGTGGCCTCGACACCGGCTCGCCAGCGATAGCGATCTTTGAACTCATCGGTTTGTTCATTGGCTCTTCGCTTTGCCAACCTTGCTGACTTTTTGGTGTAACGAAGATAATAATAATTCTTGCCTTGTTTTACAGGGCAATCTTCTACCAAGGGACAGTTAGAACATATATCCAGGCTGAACCCCTGGGTGATTCTCTCTTCTTTATTCTTTCTGAGAATGGGTGCATGGCCCTGGGGACATTTTCCAACTTGACCATTAGCCAAAAGCTCAAAATCGGAAAGAGTCATACCTTCGCTTTTTGTCTTACCCATGGTTGGAGAAACAAGATCGATTCCCTCCAATTTTGAAGATTCACAGTTTTCATCGCTACCATACAGGGAATCGGCCTGAAGCTCATGGGGAGTTAGACCTCGCTCCTTGACAGACTCAATAGCGGGGACAAGGGCATGGGCATCACTCTGACTTGCCTTTTCTACGCTGACATGTGTAATAAGGTTGAGGGTTTTATCCTTAGCATCCCTGTCGTCCGTGTCGGTATAGGTTTCCATAACCTGGACCTGATATCCCTGGCCCTTATGACCACTATATGTTGCATCGGGATCTGAAGGGTTTTGGAGTGAGTCGGCTGGTATTTCTTTCGGCTTTTTTATTTTAACTTTTTGGCCCCCATCAGTCTCCTCAAGATTGCATTGTTCTTCTAAAACACGCTTAAGCTGTTTATAGCTGTACATGACGACTACTTCGGGACAGCCCTTGAATTGTTCAATCAGGTCAAAAAGATCATTGCTGACATTGGAAAGGGTCTTCGGAGAATCTGAGGGTTTAACAAGGGAAAAGCACGCCAGTGATTTTTCCAAAAGGTATCTCTCCACCACTTTGACGTCTATGTCTTCAAACTGATCCGGATATTTACGTTTCAGGTTCACAAAAAACTTATTGATACTTGTAGAGAAAATGCTAATTCGTCCCAGACGGCGCATGTTGGATTTAATATGGACAGAATCAATTCTTTGTTTGTCGGTGTTTACGTTAAAGGCCCTTGCCAGCTTTTCGGTGATATTTTTAAAAAGAACAGAATCCAATTTCTTTTCAATCAGGAGCTGTCGAAAGTTCCACAAGGTCTTCAGGCTCACATACTTGGCTGAATCCGACTCATCGGTAATGTTCAATGCGTAATGCCACTGGATTTTAAATGCCAACTGAGAAATCGTTTCTTCATCAGTCAAGTCATGAGTCTGCTGTAGCACCAACACGCCAAGCATGGTGTATAGTTCCTTGGTCGGACGACCTTCAGTTCTTGAAAAATTTGGGATGATCTCCTTGATCGGAAGATCACGTAGTATTTCTTTTTGAAAAAGTCCTGCCCAGGATTGATCAAGCATATCTCGTCTCTTAGGACTCAAATAATCCCATGGATCGAAAAGTTGGAGCTGATTGTGGTCATTTAAACTGATCATGCAATTTGCCTTTAAGTTATTGATAATATAGGCTATATATACAATATCATGTGATAAAAAGCAAGAAGATTTTTAAAAAATATCTCATAAATTCAATAACTTATATTTTTAGACTTTTTACAAGTCCATCAAAAATCATTTACTCAAAAGCTTTACATCCGGTTTCTTCAGCATGTTTTCTTGATTTTGGATATTTACGGCAATTTTCTGGTTTTACATCATGAATCCGGCATAGGCAGGATGGAAATTGGATTTTTGCCTTAAAAATATAACATAAGGTTATATAAAATTAAAATTATTATTTTGACTTGTTATAAGAAGACATTGATAAAGTAATCAAAAAAAGTTTTTGATTACTTTATCAATGATTTGTTGGAGATAGTGCCGGCTTTAACACAGGCATTAAAAGGATAAAAGGAGAGAACCATGCGAGATCAGGCTCAGGTAGTTATCATAGGCGGCGGTGTTTTCGGGACCAGTGTGGCGTATCATCTGGCCAAGGCCGGCTGTACTGATATTGTCCTGGTGGATAAGGGCGAATTAACAAGCGGAACTACGTTTCATTCTGTCGGGCTGGTGTCACAATTCCGGACATCTCCTTCTTTGATGAAGATAATGAACTATACGATTAAATTGTTTAACGAGCTGAAAAAAGAGGTTGGAGAAAACCTTGGCTGGCGTACAGTGGGAAGCCTTCGTCTTGCATCAAGCAAAGAGCGCCTGAAGTCACTGCGGCGGGAGGTCAGCCGGGCAAGAGCCATCGGCATAGAAGCACAAGTGATAACACCGACCGAGGCTCTTAAAATAGCACCTTTCATGAGCGGTAAAGGACTTCATGGTGCAGTCTGGGTCCCGGATGACGGCCATATCGACCCCAGTTCCATTACCTATGAACTGGCTCGTCAGGCAAAGAAAATGGGCGCCCAGATCAATACAAATGTACGAGTTACAGATATCCAGGTGGATTCAACAGGACAGGTGACAAAAGTCATCACTGATAAAGGTGATATACTGACTGAATGTGTTGTCAATGCTGCAGGAGAATGGGCACCGCGTATCGGAGCCATGGTGGGTATGAATATTCCCATGGTGCCGTTAATGCACCAATACCTGACCACAAAACCCATCCCGGGTCATGAACTGCCCCCAGACACCCCCGTGATCAGAGATCCGGACAAATTGTTTTATTGCCGTGAAGATGTGGGGTCTTTTCTTATCGGTGCATTTGAAACCAACCCGAAAGAATGGGCTGCTAAAGGTGTTCCCTGGGAATTTAATCAGCAGCTGCTGCCTGCGGAGTGGGATTTGTTTGAGCCTGTCATGGAAATGGCAATGGAAAGATTACCGATTCTTGAGCAGGCAGAGGTAATAGAGCTTATTAACGGACCAGATGCCTTTACGCCGGATGGTCATTATGCTTTGGGCCCTGTCCCGGGATTAAAGGGTTTTCTGGTTGCAGCCGGTGGTTCAATCAATGGTATTGCAGGTGCAGGCGGGGTGGGCAAATTAATATGTGAATGGATTCTGGAGGGAGAACCTTCCATAGATACCCATGAAATGAATGTAAGGCGTTTCGGGCCCCATCTTAAGAATCTTGACTATGTTACCGAGCATTGCCGGGAAGTGTACCGCAATTATTATCACCTCCATTTCCCCAATGATGAAAATGAATGGGGACGTCCCTTAAGGACCAGTCCTTTTTACCCGAGACTCAAGGAGTTAGGCGCTGTATTTGGGGAGAAAAATGGCTGGGAACGGGTGAATTATTTTGACCCGGGCAAATCCTGGCGACAGGCCGGTTATGATCAGAAGAACTGGGGCTGGGGAAAACCCGACTTTTTTGACAAGGTTAAAAAAGAGGCTTTGGCAGCCAGGCAGAATGTTGCACTTCTCGATATGACCTCATTTGGTAAAATAGATGTTAAAGGCAAAGATGCTCTGGATCTCCTGCAAATGCTTGCCATATCTGATGTTGACAGACCTTTGGGCTCACTTACCTACACCCAGTTTTTAAATGAAAGCGCAGGAATTGAAAGTGATGTGACTGTCTGCAGGATTGCCCAGGATCATTTCAGGATTATTTCAGGAACATCATTTGGTTCCAATGATTTAGGCTGGATAAAAATGCATGCGCAAAAGGACAAGGATGTGACAATCAAAGATGTCACAGATGAAATAGCCTGTTTAAGCCTGTTCGGTCCTAATTCCAGAAAAGTGCTTGAAAAGATCACTCGTGATGATGTCTCCAATGAAGCCTTTGCCTATATGACTGCAAAAAATCTTGATATCAGCAATGTTAATGTCTGGGCCCAGAGGGTCAGCTATACAGGAGAGCTGGGATGGGAACTTTATATGGCCAAAGATGGTGCTCTAAAGATTTGGGATGCCATCATGGATGTTGGCAAGGCATTTGATATAACTCCCATTGGTTATAAAGCCCTTGATGGCCTGAGGATTGAAAAAGGGTTTTTGTATTGGAGTTCTGATATTTCTCCCGGGGACAACCCCCTTGAGGCAGGGCTTGGGTTCTGTGTTGATTTTAGTAAAGATGATTTTATCGGGAAAGACGCTCTTCTGAAGATCAAGGAAGCAGGATTAAAAACAAAGTTATGCGGTCTTACCCTTGATGCAGACTATTGCCTGTTTGGCGGTGAGTCTGTTTACAAAGAAGGCAATATAATCGATCGTATCAGAAGTGCCAACCATGGTTATTGTGCTAACACGGATATTGCTCTTATATATCTGCCCCTTGAAATGTCCAAACCCGGCACAGAATTGGAAGTTGAAGTGATGGGTAAGATTATTAAAGCAAAAGTGGCTTTAATGCCCATTGTTGATCCCAAAGGCAAACGCATACGTGCTTAAAAAATAAAACCATGTAATAATATGCTGTAATGATACATTAAGATGGGAGATCCAATAGTGCAGAATCAAGCAAGAATTGTGGTTATTGGTGGTGGTATCACAGGATGCAGTGTTTTGTATCATCTTGCCAAAGCCGGTGTAAAAGATGTTGTTTTGGTGGAAAAAGGAGAACTCACTTCAGGGGCCACCTGCCAGGCTGCAGGCATGCTCACCCAGTTCAATACCTCACAGACCATAATGCGTATGCGTCAATACAGTACCAAGCTGTATAAAAGCCTTAATGCTTATAGTGAGGTGGGAAGTGTAAATATTGCATCAAGCCCGGAAATGTTAAAAACATTTCAACGTAATGTGAGCCGTGCAAGGGGCATTGGTCTTGACGTTGGTATTATTTCAGCAAAAGAAACCATGGCATTGTTGCCCTGGGCATCCGAGGACAGCCTTTATGGTGCTTTCCATCTACCCGGGGATGGCCACATCGACCCCCACACGACCACCTATGCCGTTGCCAAGGCAGCCACGAATCTTGGTGCACAAATTTTAACAAACACCTGTGTTACAGGTATTAAATTATCCTCAAAAGGCGAGATTCACAAAGTTATTACAGATAAGGGTGATATTGAATGTGAAATTATAGTAAATGCAGCAGGTATCTGGTCAGCGCAGGTGGCTGCAATGGCAGGCGTTAGTATCCCATGTACTCCAGTTGTGCATCAACATATTGCAATGGAAGCGGTTGTTGGCAGCGAGATCCCGGCGGACAGCCCGACTTTCCGCGATTATGATTATCTTGTCTATGGACGTCCCGAAGGCGGAAGCTATCTTGTGGGAGGCTGGGAGATGTATCCCAGAACTATCTGGATAGATGGCGTTCCCTGGGGTCATGGGTCTTCAGAAGTACCCAATGATTTTGATCTGTTTGCTCCCATGCTTGAGGATACCATTAAACGATTTCCCTTTCTGGGTGATGCCGGCGTGATTCGTCTGGTTGCCCACCCAGATGCTTTTACACCGGATGGAGGCCCCTTGCTTGGACCCTGGCCTGGCCTGAAAGGATTCTGGCTGGCAGCAGTATCTAATATGCAGGGTTTTGGCGGAGGTGGCGGTATTGGAAAAACCATTGCTGAATGGATCACCCAGGGCAAAACTGAATGGGATGTATTTCCTTATCGTGCCTGGCGTTTCAGTAAGCATCACAATCAACCGCGTTATGCAGCTGAATGTGCCAAAGAGATTTACAGGTATTATTATCGCACAAAATATCCCCATGATGAAAATGTATCCATGCGTCCTGTTCGAATGAGCCCATTTCATCATCGGCTTCAGAATTTAGGTGCGGTTTTTGGAACAAAAAACGGGTGGGAGCGTGCCAATTATTTTGAGCCCAAAAAATCATGGCGCAGGGCAGGCGAGGATCAGCGTGAATGGGGCGGCTGGATCAAGCCCTCTTTTTTTGAAAATATTGCAGCAGAGTCAAATGCAGTACGAAATAAAGTCGGACTTTTTGACATGAGTGGTTTTGGTAAAATTGAACTCAAAGGTCCGGGTGCATTGCCGTTAATTCAGCGACTTACGGATAACGATTTGGATCGTCCCACAGGATCTGTTACCTATACTCAATTTCTTAATGAACAGGGCGGTATTGTTGCAGATGTCATGATTACCCGGCTGGATTCTCAATTCTTTCGCATTATTACGGGCTCAGCTTTAGTTGATTCTGATTTGGGATGGATCCGATTGAATCAGCAAGAGGACGACCTGAGCGTTGAAATCAATGATGTGACAGAAGACTATGCAGTGATCGGCCTGTGGGGTCCCAATGCCCGGGAAGTTTTGCAGAAAGTCGCAATAACAGATATATCCCATACATCTTTTCCTTATATGTCGGCTAAAAACATAGAAATTAGTGCAATACCCGTCTTTGCCCAGCGTGTCACCTATGTTGGTGAATTGGGCTGGGAATTATACATTCCCAAAGAAAAAGCCATCTTTGTGTGGGACAAAATTTGGACAGCAGGCCTGGATTATGGAATAAGGCCATGTGGATTCAAGACCATAGATTCCCTTAGACTGGAAAAAGGTTTTCTGGCATTAACCAGTGATATCACCCCTTTGGAAACTCCCCTTGAAGCAAGACTTGGCCATTTTGTCAAAATGAAACAAGACAATGATTTCATCGGGAAACAAGCTCTCGCGTCTCTTAAAAAGCAAGGAATAAAACAGCGGCTCCATACCCTGGTAATCGGTGATGAAGAATATTTGACCTTATACGGGGGTGAGGCTGTAACCCTGAACGGAAAAACAATTTCCCGCCTGCGAAGCACAGGATACGGGCATACTGTCAAAAAAAATATTGGTTTTGCCTATCTGCCGGCGGGTTTTAATGAAAATGAAACCAATCTTATGGTGGAAGTATTTGGAGAAATGATAGGGGCAAAAATTGCACCTGATGTCTTATACGACCCGGAAAGCCACGCAATCCAGCGATGATTTCAGCAATGGCAGCGATTAATACAAATTATAAAAATGACATTGCTAATATTGAAGCTATTGAAGAACAGTTGAAAAATATTGCAGATGCAGGTTTTTCACATGTGCATTGGAGTCATGACTGGCTGGGTGAATATATATATAGTACCATTGAAATGGTGCAAATTAAAGAAATGTTAGGCAGGTACAATTTTAAGGTAAAAGGGTTGCATGCTGCAGAAGGCGGAATAAGACATCTATCAGAAAATGGCAATCTTGATTTTGGTCATAGATATAAAAACAGGAAAGATTATACATCCCTTAACGAATATACCAGGCTTGCAGGAGTTGAGCTAATTAAGAACAGGGTGGATTTAGCTTATATGATTGAAGCAAAAGAAATTGTGCTGCATATGCAATTACCCTATGTTGAATTAAGAGAAAATAAAGATTTCAAAAAAAGATATTGGGAACAGGCTTTTAAATCATTTGATGAATTAGAGACTTATTGCAAGACCAGAGATGTGAAAATAGCTATTGAAAATTTGCTTTGTACGCCCCAACAAGAACAAATGGATCAGTTTGATAAGCTATTTGAACGATATGATTTTGATTTTATGGGATTTTGTTTTGATTCAGGGCATGGTACTTTAGTTTGTTTAGATGATCACCTGTTTTTTGCTAAAAGATATAAAGAGCGCATAATAGCATTGCATTTACAAGATACAGATGGCATTGCACAAGAATTAATTGAAGATGGTTTAGCCGTGTTAAAGCATGACAAACATGCACTACCTTTTACAGGTGTTATTAACTGGGATGAATTAGCCAAAATTGTTGCCCAATCATCATATGAATTACCTGTGACATTAGAGGTGGTTCTTAAAGCAGAGACCTATGAAGAAGAAATGTTTAACCTTAAAGATGCATTGGGAAAGGCTGAAAAGCTTAATGAAATGGTTAAGAGTTATAGAAAATAGTCAATAAAAGTTGCGGTTTCATTCCAAAAAGGTGTATCTGAAGGTTGCGATATTACAGGAGGAACCATTTATTCGATACCCTGATTATGAGGACAAAACCATGGGATGAAAATTTTATGTGTTTCTGATCAAGTTGAGCCCATACTTTATGAGCCAGGTGGCAATAAGTGCTTTCCAGGTATAGATCTTATATTGTCATGTGGTGATCTGCCATCTGAATATCTGACCTATCTGGTAACTGTATTCAATGTGCCACTGTTTTATATCAGGGGAAATCATGATGGGATATATGACTTAAAACCACCCCAGGGGTGTGTTGACCTGCATGGCAAGATAGTAGTATATAAGGACGTCAGGATAATGGGTTTGGAAGGGTCCCATTGGTACAACGGGGGACGGCTCCAATATACAGAGAAACAGATGGCAAGGATGGTCTTGAAAACAAAGTTGAAAATCTGGTGGTACAAAGGGATTGATATAATTATTTCCCATGCACCGCCAAAGGGTGTCCATGACGGCAAAGATATCTGCCACAGGGGATTTACCTGCTTTCTGGGCCTTATTAACAGATATTCACCCAATTATTTTTTACATGGTCATATCCATACCAGTTTTAAAAATAGAGAAGAACGGAAAACTATAATTAATAGAACGGATGTCATAAATACCTTTGGATATTATGTGTTTGATTATATAAAATGATAAAATACTTAAAACAATTATTTCATCGGGAAGATAACGTTGATGACAGCAGTATAAAAAATTTTGCCGATGATCAATACAGGGAAGAAGCCTATGATGAGAGGCATATGGGTATCCTGGCTGTGCCTCTGGATAAAATTGTAGGCAGTGTAGGACGGTATAAGGATTTTAACCAGCAGTTCCGGTTAAAGAAAGATCGGCCTTCGGCAAGACTTGAAAGGGTTAAAGATGCATTTAAAAAGAAAATTATGCTTCCGCCCATCACCCTTTACCAGATTAAAAATGAATACTATGTCCTTGATGGGAATCACCGTGTTTCAGTTGCCAAGAAATTGGGCTATGAATTTATTGATGCTCAGATAACAGAATTTCTTCCTTCCAAAAATACGCTGGAAAACATTATTTACAGGGAAAAAGCAGCGTTTTTGGCCAAAACAAAATTGCCGGATACAATTGAATTAACGGAAGTGGGTCAGTATGGCCGTTTGTTAAAACAGATTGATGAACATCATGGCTTTTTAATGAAAACCTATGATGATCAGATTGATTATCTTGCAGTTGCCATGGACTGGTATCAAACCATATATAACCCCCTGGCAGCCATCATCAAGAACAGCCGCCTGGATCGTTGTTTCCCCAACAGGACCAGATCAGACCTTTATGTGTACATTACAAATCACCAGTGGGAGAAAGGGAAAGAACGCGAATATGGTATTGGAATTGATCAATTGATCCCAAAACACATGGAGGAGTTCAGATTAAAAATGAAACAGCTAAAAGACTTTGACCTGCCGGAAATGAAGCACTGGATATCGGCTTTTATGTTAATAGAAGTAAAGGTCGGAAAAGAACACGAGGTAATGAAACGGTTGTATAAACTGGAAGAGATCCAGGAGGTCCATTTTGTACACGGTGTATTTGATCTGATTGCAAAACTGATAATGAAACGTGATTTATTGTCGTCAGATGCAGAAATCATCGGTCAATTTGTTCATGAAAAAGTCCGCCAGGTCCAGGATGTGACCAAAACCCAGACTCTGATCCCCATAACTTCCATGGAGAAAAAGCCCATATTGAGAAGGTCATCCTAGAGCAAGCATCAAGTTGAATGTGGAAAAATTGCCGGGGCGGATGTAACAAAATTCTTATAATCAGATAATTATCAAAGGAAATATAATTGTGGCCATTGATTTTTCTTGCGACCTTCACATGCATTCAACCTATTCAGACGGTGGCGGCACCATTGAAGATATGGCAAAATCAGCCATTGAAAAGGGGTTGATCACCATTGCCATTACCGACCATATGCCCCTTCCCTTTAAGCCCTGGTATAGCGTGGACATGGATAAAATACAGGCCTACCGGAATGAAATTGACAGGGTGCGAACACTTTACGGGCATAAGCTGACCATACTGACCGGACTTGAAATTGAATATATGCCGGAGATCTCTGACTGGATTGAGTCCATCGTTGATCTGGGCTGGGATTTTCTGATCGCATCGGTCCACGGCCTCCTTATAGACAATTCCCAATACCTGATCAATGAAAACGAAGAAGAATTCAATAAAACCCTGAACATAGTCTTTAACGGAGACATCAGGGCCTTTTGTCGCCAATATTATCACTTAATCCAGCAGGCAGCCAGCACAGGCTTATGTAACAGCACCGGCCACCTGGACGTGATTAAAAAATATAACCAGTCGAACCGATATTTTGATGAAAAAAGCCCCTGGTACCGGGAAATTGTAGAAGAAACCCTGGATGTCATCAAAGCCCACCATTTAAAGATGGAGATTAATACAGCAGGATTTATTCATCCCATTGGCCAAGCCTATCCAAGCCCCTGGATTATCAAGTCTGCCATCAAAAAAGGCATCCCTATAGTAATGGGGTCTGACTCCCATGCGCCAGAAACACTGGGCCAGTATTTTGAACAGGCTCGGGATCTGGTCTGCGAATGATAAAAAAATCTCATTCCCCCCTTGAAGAATGCCAATCCCTGATTCAGATAGTAAAGCTTGAACTTCATAATCTTTTATTTCACATGGGATTCCCCTGTTACTTTATAATCCCTTTAATAAAACTGATTGTTCTCCACCTCCCCGATGGTTTCATCCAGGATATCCACAACCTGGTCCATTTCTTCCATGGTTATGGTGAGTGCAGGTCTCAGGGTGATGATATTTCCTTCAATTGTTTTAAATGCCAGTCCTCTTTCCATGGCTTTGTACATGATGCAGTCCGCTTCTTCAACAGCCCTCTCCTTTGTTATTGGGTCCTTGACAAGGTCAATTCCCAAATGAAGCCCTACACCTGCAATATTACCGATAAGCAAATGTTTTTCCTTGAGTTCATTTAAGCGGGACAAGGCATGGGCCCCCACCCTGGCGGCATTTTCCACCAGGTTATTTTTCTGAATGTATTCTATTTCAGCTAATGCCGCAGCTGAGCAAAGGGCATTTTTTTCATGGGTATAATGGCCGATGGAGCGGTGTTCCAGGTTATCGTAGCGCTGTCTGGTCACAATGCCTGCAAAGGGCAGAAGCCCGCCACCCATGGATTTTCCCAAAACCAGGACATCGGGTGTGATGAAATGCTCGCTGGCAAACATTTTTCCTGTTCTGCCAAATCCTTCGATGATTTCATCAAATATAACAAGGGCACCGTATTCTTCGCACAGATCTTTTACCCTTTCCCAGTAATTTTTGCTGGGAACCACGGGAGTCGCTGAAATAGGTTCACCAATGATGGCTGCCACGCCAGGTTCTCGTTCCAGGATTGTTTTGATCTGGCGCAAATACTCATTGTCCACCTCTTCCTGGTTGGAAAAGCCCCAGGGATTGCGATAGTAGTTGGGAAATTCCACATGCATGGCACCGGGCATCATCGGTCCCATCCCCCCTTTGAAAAGCTCTTCTCCGCCCACGCTGGCCGCGGCAAATCCTGCCCCGTGAAAAGAATCCCAGAATGAGATTGTTTTAAAGTGGCCTGTTACCTGTTTTGCCAGGGTGATGGCCATTTCAATTGCCTCTGACCCGCCGGGACAAAAAAGGGATTTGCAAAGGTCTCCTGGAGTAATCTCGGCAAGCTTCTGGGCAAGATCAACTGCTTTGGAATTTGTATAACGCCTGGGGCAGAAGGTCATCTGGGTGTCCAGTTGATCCTTTACCGCCTGGATAATTTCAGGGTTGTTAAATCCAGCGTTATGGACACCATTGCCGTGCATGTCCATATATTTTTCCCCGTCAATGTCTTCAATATATATACCATGGGCTTTTGACAGCACATTCATCACAGGGGTGGACAGATTCTGATGCAAAAAATATTTATTATCCCTGGTACAAATGGATTTAGCAGTTTCAGACAGATTCTTTTCCCAGTATTTTTGCCGGTTCTGGGTTGTGTTCACGTCTCCCTGCTCACTTGCAAAACGGCTTGACTTGATAGTGTTCTGAGACTTCATTTTTTCAATCCTTATGGTTGCATAAATATTGTTACATAAATAAGCTTGCGCAAATATTATTGCGTAAATTTGACTTCAATTTCTAAGATTGATTCTTCAAGAATATTGAGTGCCTGGTCCATCTGTTCCTGGGTGATGATAAGCGGGGGTGTCAGCGTAAGAATATTGCCCATGGTGATCTTAAAGCTTAATCCCCGGGAAAGGGCCACATACATGACAGCTTCAGCTTCATTTACTGCCCGTTCTTTTGTGATCCTGTCCTTTACAAGTTCAACTCCTAAAAAAAGTCCAAGACCCCGCACATCTCCAATCAAGGGGTGACGTTCCTGCATTTTTTTTAGTTGAGACAGGGCATAGCTGCCGACATTTTGGGCATTTTGGACAAGTTTGTTCTTTTCAATATAATTGATGGTGGCAAGGGCTGCTGCGCATCCCACGGGGCTTTTTTCATGGGTGTAATGTCCAAGAGCACGGGTTTCGGCAAGATCCAGGCCTTTGCGGACAATAAGTGCAGCCAAAGGGAAAATACCGCCGCCAAGGCCTTTGCCGATGACAACCATATCCGGCTCAACATTGAAATTTTCAAATGTGAACATTTTGCCTGTACGGCCGAGACAATGGGGAACCTCATCGAAAATGAGCAGGGCGCCATGCTTGTCACAGGCTTTACGGATGATCTGCCAGTATTCAGGCTTTGGAATATAGGGAGTGCTGCGGATGGGTTCTGCGATAACGGCGGCAACATCACCTTCTTTTTCAAGCATATATTCAACATACCGGGCACATGTGTAATCACACCCCCCTCTATCGGCGCAGCCAAAGATACACCGGTATTCATCAGGGGGAGGAGCGTGCTCCGTACCGGGCATCATGGGGCCCATGTCCTGGCGGAATATGGCTTCACCCCCTATGGATATGGCATCCAGTGATGCCCCGTGGAAGCTGTCCCACATGGAAATGGTTTTATGCCGCCCTGTTGCAATCCTGGCAAGCTTCAATGCCATTCCAATGGCTCCGGTACCACCCGGGCATAAGAGAACTTTCTCAAAACTGTCAGGGGCAATCTGTATCAGTTTCTTAGCCAGATCTACGGCGACCTGGTTTGTATAACGGCGGGTACAAAAGGACAGCTCATCAAGCTGGTTTTTTACAGCTTCAATCACTTCCGGGTTGGCAAAACCGACCCGGTGGACATTATTGCCATGAAAATCCATGTAGCGACGACCCTGTAGGTCTTCAATATATAAACCATCACAGGTTTTCATGGCGTTCAGGCAGGGAGTGGAAAGAGACTGCTTCAGAAAATAACGTGAATCTTCTTCCAGAAGTGATTTTGTCGCATCATCGAGGTTTTCTTGCTGCCATTTTTCTCTTAAAGGAGACAGATTAATATCACCTTCTGACCTGTGTAATTTTACCATTATTATTCCCCGAGCCCTATATCAAGGTTTTTTAAAGTATTCTTCCGAATAAAATTATCGCCCGCCTTGTACTCTGCTCCCAGTGGAGCCTATGCTTCCAAAATTGTAGATTTTCGGTCAGGCACTAAATAAACGGTTGAATCAAAAGAGTATAAACTAAATTTGATGTTTGCCCTATGATCATGTTAAAGTCAAAGTAATAATTATTATGTCTTAAATAATATTCCGTTATATGTGTCAAATATTAATGAATCGTGTTGAATGAAAAAATAATAACCAAAAGTAATACAAACCATAATATTAATTAGTTTGACTTATGGTTTGCATTGGTTTTACTCTAATCTCTGGATGGTAATAAAATAAAGGGATAAGTCATTGAAATGATTGTTTTGATTTTGTTGGGAGCCGGGGCTTATGTAGGCTGGAACATAGGGGCCAATGACACTGCAAACTGTGTCGGTACAACCATAGGGTGTGGTCTGATATCATACAGACGTGCTGTGATTTTGGTTTCAGTATTTGTTATAATCGGTGCATTGATCGATGGTGAGCATGTCATGAAGACTGTTGGAAATGGGATTATAAACCAGCCCCTTGATTATCTGTCCATCTTTGTTGCATTATTATGTTCCGGCGTTTTTGTTACCTTGGCCACTTTCTATAGCATTCCCACTTCAACATCCCAGGCTATTGTAGGGGGTGTCTTAGGGATCGGTCTTGCAACGGGTGCCCAGATTCAATATTCAAAGCTTGTCATTATCGCAGAAAGCTGGGTCCTGTGTCCGATCCTGGTACTGGGACTTTCCTATGGGTTTTATTTTCTTTTAACCAAATTTATCAGGCGCTTGAGAGTAGGGACCCTTCTGGTTCAAAATGCCTTGGGCTGGCTTTCAATCATGTCAGCATGTTATCTTGCCTATTCCATGGGGGCCAATAATGCAGGAAATGCCGTTGGCCCCATTGCAAATCTCGGGATTGTCCACCCTCAAATACTCCTTGCCATTGGAGGTGTTTCCATTGCTCTGGGTGCACTCACTTATGGTAAAAAAGTGGCGGCCACCGTGGGCAAAGGGATTACACCCCTTGATATACCCGGGGCTTTTGTTGCACAGATATCTTCAGCTTTTGGTATGCACATGTTTTCACTTATGGGGATTCCCGTGTCTACTTCTTCTGCAATAGTGGGGGCAGTTGTTGGGGTGGGTCTTGTCAAAGGCGCCAAATCAATCAGCAAAAAAACCATATTGGTCATCCTTGTGGGATGGGTATTGACACCGACTTTGGCAGCAATCTCATCCTTTTTAATGTACAGATTTTTAAATGGATTTGTGTTTTGAAGCTCAGATTGTTTAAACTGAATAATAATATATAATGTGTTCTAGGGGGAGAAATGATCCTTTTTAAAAAAGAAAAAGAAGTCATTGAGTTTATTGAAAAGCATGCGGATAAAGTTGAGGAGTGCGTCACCATTTCATTTAGAACGCTTCAGGCTTATCTTAATGGCGATATCGCAAATGCCAAGAAACTGGCCCGCCAGGTCGACAACCTGGAATCCCAGGCCGATCTTATCCGGCATCAGGTGCGGGACAGACTGTATGGGGGAGCCTATATGCCTCTGCTAAGAGAGGATGTCTACAAGCTGGTGGAGAGCGTTGATACTGTGGCAAATGCTGCTGAAAAGAGTTGTGATGCATTCTTAAATCAACGTCCTGTAATTCCTGAGTTACTCAAACAGGATTTTTTAACAATCATCACGGTTTCCACTAGTGTTATCGAGCCTCTTAAAGAGGCACTTTTGTGTTATTTAAAAGGATTGTGCCCAATGGAAGTTGCCCGCCAGCATTCAAAAGATGTCGGTCTTATTGAGTCAAAAGTCGACAGTCTGGATTGGGATTTGACTAAAAAAATATTTTCTTCTGATCTTCCCTACAGCCATAAACTGCATTTGAAAATTTGTGTTGAGCATGTCGCCAGCCTGACGGACAAGGCTGAAAGTGCTGCTGACTATCTGGAGATTGTTGCTTTAAAGGCCATGATATAGAAAACTATAACTAGTTGTAATGAAATATATAATAATAATTAGTTTGATTTATAGATCGAAAATAGATTAGAAATTAAACGGGATTCAGTTGTTAATCATAAATAATTAAATATGGGATTAGTCATTACTTGTTTTACTTCAGCAGCATATTAAAAAATTTCAAATCAAAGGAGGTGCACACAAAAAATTTTTTACATTTTTTAAAGAAGTGATTTAAGGCTTGGTCTTAAGCACTCCAGGAAAATCAATGGTTTTTAGAAAGGAGAAATTATTATGAAATACAAAATTTTTTTCACTGTTCTAATGGCAGCTATAGTCACATTTACCAGTCCTATCACCAGTGTCTGGGCTGCAGATTCCATCAGTGCGTATATGGGATTTTCACGGGAAGTCAATGAGGCACTTGCAAAACAAATTCAGGACAAACTTGGTATTGAGGTGAAGAATATTACCCTGTCCTGGGGAGAGATCTGGGCCAGGTTGAAAACTGAGGCTCCCAGGTTTAATGCAGACATGGTGTTATCATTTGGTGCATCTGAAGCCATAAACGGTGCAAAACAAGGGTATTATGAACTCTACCAGTCTCCAGGATGGGATGGTATTGATGCAGCTTTTAAATCAAAAGACGGCTCATACCATGCCCTAGGAACCTTTTCATTTCTTCTTCTGGGCAATACAAAAAAGCTTGCGGAAATGGGGTATGAGATGCCAAAAAGCTATAAAGATCTTCTGGATCCAAAATGGAAAGGCCAGATTGTTATACCATCCCCCAGGACATCTGGAACCGCTTTTATGATCAACTATTCCTTTTTACAGCTCTACGGTGAAAAGGATGGCTGGGACTATCTTACCAAATTGAATGAAAACGTGGCGTTTTATACAAAAAGCGGTAACGCACCAACTGATCTTGTGGGCCGCGGGGAATATCTCCTGGGACTTGGTGCAGATGAGAATGTATTGAAACGGATAAACGACGGATATCCTCTGGTATGGGCTGTTCCGGAAGAGGGTATAGGCTATGAAGGCAATTATTGTACTATTCTAAAGGGAACCAAAAAACTGGATCTCTGCAAAAAAGTTATGGATTATCTTGGGTCTGAAGAGATCAGCCACTTCCTCGGTTCCATGGGGTATATTCCACCGCGTGCCGGTAGTGTCAGTGCTTTGTACGGAGAAGTCCAGCCTAAATTTATTAAACTTGATCATGCATGGGCAGTTAAAAACAAGAAGGCGATTGTTATGCAGTGGAAAAGCAAGTTCCTCATGAAAGAGACTGCCAAGGCAAGAGAAGTGGGTGATGAAAAAGAAAAAAAGGCTGCCCAGGAATAATTTTTTTTAGTCTTGGTTTGGTCTAATTCAAAAAATTAAAAAGAAGGAATCAGGTGATGGCAGAAGCAGTAATAGGCAATGCCCAGCGAAGTCTCTGGTACAAAATAAGGATATTTGTCAATTCTCATCTCATAAATATATTTGCAGGTGGTCTGTTTGCGCTTCTTGCCATCTTCCTAGCCTTTCCCCTGGTCATGGTTTTTATCAAAAGCCTGTGGGGAGATGACGGTTTTACATTCAGCTTTTACCAGGAATTTTTTTCCTACAATTTTTATTATTGGTCGTTTTTAAATACCATGATTTTAGGGCTTTCAGTCATGGTCATTCTGGTGGTTGTCGGGTTTTGTTTTGCCTATATGACAACAAAGGGGCCTCATTGGATGCGAACGCCCTTAAAGATATGTGCACTAATGCCCCTTTGCGCCCCACCTTACATATTTTCGATTTCTTTGATCACCCTTTTTGGGAGAAATGGGATGATTAATAATTTCTTTAACCTGGATTTGAATATTTACAGCTGGACTGGGGTGATAGTGGCACAATGCCTGGCGTTTCTCCCTTTATCGTATATGATGATAGAAAATGTGTTAAATTCCCAAAACCCTTCCCTTGAGGAAAGTGCCTCGGATATGGGTGCCTCGGAATTTACCATTATTCGTGCCATAACCATTCCACTTGCAGCACCGGGTGTACTCAAAGCCGCTCTCCTGGTTTTTGTCATGACCATTGCAGAGTTTGGCAATCCTGCTATTTTGGGTGGCAGGATCCCTTTTTTAGCCCCGGATACCTACCTGATGATAACGGGGGAAGGAGATTTTAACATGGCATCTGTGCTCTCTGTGGTATTGATGGTGCCCTGTATCATTATTTTTATTATTCACAATTATATTTTAAAAGGAAAAGGATATACCACAATAGTCGGCAAACCCACAGCCGTTGATCCCAAAGATATGACACCCGTAATCAAGTATTCTATTCTCGCGATTGTTGTTCCTGTTGCCATCATGATTTTATTAAGCTTTGCAGTGATTTTTCTGGGCGCTTTTGTAAAAATAGTTGGGGTAGACAATACCTTTGTTATCGATCATATGCTGAACATGCAGTCTAATACGGCGATTTATAACAGCGTTAAATTATCTCTAATGGCCGGTCTTTTTGGTGCCATTGTTGGAACGCTTCTGGCTTATGTCATCATGAGAGGCAAGTTCAAGGGTCGCAAAATAATGGAGATGCTGGCATTATCAGGGTTTGCACTTCCCGGAACCGTGATCGGTGTCGGATATATAATGGCGTTTAACAGCCCTCCTTTTCTCCTGGCAGGCACCATCTGGATACTTATATTAAACTGTGCCTTTAGATTTCTTGCAGTGGGGGTTGAGGCAGGCATCAGCAAGCTGCATCAAATCAGTATTGAAATTGAAGAAGCCTCTGCAGATCTGGGTGCGGATTTTATCACCACCTTTTTTAAGGTGATTCTTCCCATCATGTTCTCAGCCTTTATTGCAGGATTTATATATACTTTCATGACAACCATGATGTCATTAAGTTCTGTTATCTTCCTTGTGACACCAGGTTTTGACCTGGCCGCTGTTTATATATATCTCACGGCTCAATTAGGAGAGTTGGGGCTGGCATCGGCTGCAACCGTTAAAATGATGCTAATTGTTGTTGTCTGTTTTGCATCTCTTAAACTGCTGGCGAAAAAAACCGGACTGGATGTAATTGAAAAAAAATAAGGAGCAAAGACGAATGGGTAACAAAGAAACACCAATGCTGGAACTTGTGGATGTCCATAAGAGTTTTGGAGATGTCAAAGTATTAAAAGGGATATCAGCTTCCATTTCTAAAGGGGAATTATTAACCTTTGTCGGGCCCAGTGGATGCGGGAAAACCACCCTTTTGAGAATTATTGGCGGTTTTACGCCCATAACATCTGGTAAAATTATTCTGGATGGTGAAGATATTGCTGATCTTCCTCCGAACATGCGGGATACCAAAATGGTTTTTCAGAGTTATGCTCTGTTCCCCCACATGAATGTAAGAAAAAATATTGGTTTTGGACTTAAACTTCAAAAGCTGCCTCAAAAGAAAATTGATGATCGTGTTGATAAACTTCTTTCTCTGGTTCACCTGGATGGCCTGGGCGATCGAACCATTGACCGGATCAGCGGCGGCCAGCAGCAGCGCGTTGCACTGGCACGTTCTCTGGCCCTGGAACCTAAAGTGCTCCTCCTGGATGAGCCCTTGTCAAATTTAGATGCCAACCTTAGGGTTGTCATGCGTGATGAGATTAGAAATATTCAGGAACGTATCGGTATTACCACGATATTTGTCACCCATGACCAGTATGAGGCCATGAGTATTTCAGACAGGCTTCTTGTCCTCAATGACGGTGTGATTCAGCAGATCGGTACCCCAAGCGACATTTACGAAACACCAGATAACCGATTTATTGCGGAATTTGTGGGGTATGTAAATTTTCTTGAGGGTAAAATTGAGAGTTTTGACCAGGATTCCTCCGGGCTTTTCCTTGTGTCCACTGAATATGGAGATATCTCCTTAAACAAAATCAATGAAAGAAATTTTGATAAGGGTGATGAAGTTTTCCTGGTAATCCGGCCGGAAACCGTTACGCTTTTCCCTTCAGATGCCCAAGATCTGCCCAATATGCTCACGGGTAAAATCCTGCACTCCATGTATTCGGGGAACCTTGTCAAATATACCATAAAATGTGGAGACCGCGAACTTCTTATTGATCAATATAATCCCAAGGATTCCATTAAATTCAAACGCGGTGACAATATAAAGTTTACAGTACCCAGAACTGTTCACGCGCTACCCAAAAAGGGATGAAAATCAGTTAATACCCGCGGTCGATCAAGCAATTATGGCTTTAGTCTCAATGTATTCGTGCATAGCTTGATCACCCCATTCGCGACCGTTGCCGGATTGTTTGTAGCCACCAAAAGGAGCCTCCAGATTAAAATAGCTACCCTGGATATAACACTGTCCTGCCCTTATTTGCCGGGCGATTTTTATTGCACTTGTTTTATCTTTTGCATAAACCCCGGATGATAAACCATATACCGTATCATTTGCCATTTGGATGGCTGATTCGATATTGTCGTAGGCAATCATACAAAGCACAGGACCGAAAATTTCTTCCCTGGATATGACCATCTCGTTGGATACGTCTGCAAAAATGGTGGGCTGTACATAGGCACCAAAATGCAGGCCTGGTGGCATGTCAATACCGCCAGTGACTATTCGTGCTCCTTCAGCAATGCCTGTCTTGATGTATTTGAGCACTATTTGTTTTTGTGAAGCTGATGCCATGGGCCCCATGGTAACACTTTTATCGTTTGGGTCGCCCACGATATTTTCTTCTGCTATCTTTTTGGCAATGTTTACAGCTTCCTCATAACGGCTTCGGGGTACTAACATACGCGTCAGGGCATTGCAGGTTTGACCTGTGTTCAGCATTACATCTTCTACACCATAGCGAACTGCAGCTTTCAAATCAGCGTCTTTGGTAATGATATATGGAGATTTACCACCAAGTTCCTGGCAAACGCGTTTTACCGTTGGCGCGGCAGCGGCAGCCACTTTGATGCCCGCATTGGTCGAGCCGGTAAAGGAGATCATATCCACATCAGGGTGACTGCTCATGATCGGACCAATTAAACTACCTGAGCCACTCACTATGTTAAATACTCCTGGAGGCAGACCAACCGCTGCAAAAATTTCAGCCATAATAAAATCCTGCAGCGGTGTTTGACCTGATGGTTTGGTGACGATGGTGCAGCCGGCTGCAAGTGCCGGAGCAACTTTGCCAATTAATTGATGCAGGGGGTAGTTCCACGGATTAATCAATGCGCAAACGCCGATAGGCTCTTTAAGCAATAGCACGCTGCCCTTTTCTTCGAATTCTTCCATTTGTCTGGCACGGTCTGCGTAGAAACGCATGGCCTTGATTGGAGCATCAATGTGTAACCCGGCTGTGAGATGACGAGGGCAGCCCATGGTGATTACGTGTACGTCAACTAAATCATCCGTGCGACGTTGCATTTCATCTGCAACTGCATTCATAATCCCTGCACGTTTTTCCGATGGTGTATGTGCCCAGGTATTAAATGCCTGCCGCGCAGAAGCAACTGCAGCGTTTACATCTTCCCGATTTCCTCTTGGAACGCAGGCACAGGGGTTTTCCGTGGCAGGATTAATAACCTCAATGATTTCCCTGCTGTTAGATTTTACCCATTCACCATTGATATAGAGTTTGTCAAACTGTTTAATGATTTATCCTTTTTTAAGCTAAACGCGGTAATATGTTGTAAAAAATTCTGATAAATACTTCGTCTTAGCATATTCTTGAACACTGATGTCCAACTTCTATCGAGGTTTAACCTCATAGCCTGGTTCTTCGGGCTCATCATCAATCATTTCTGCAGGAAAACCCGTGCCTAAAATTTGGACGTCACAGGCTTCTTCCAAACGCTTTATGATATTTGGAGAAAGCTCGCGTGGCCCGAACCGATCCTGGCCATCCTTAAATATACCCAATACCAGCGGTGATATTTCCACAGGAACATTGTTAATATTGGCAAGCTTGTCAAAGAGTCCGACGTCTTTTACCACCAAATCCATTGTAAAGCTTATATCCCGGCTGCCGTTTAGAATCACCTGGGATTCTGTTTCATGTACAAAGGAGTTCCCAGAAGAAATACGGATGGCTTCATAGGTTGTGTTCATATCCATCCCGGCCTTTTTAGCTACTATAAAGGCCTCGGCCAGTGCGGCAAGGTGTGTTGAACACAGGTAGTTGGTTATAACTTTTAGAACTGATGCTGAGCCTATTGGGCCAGTATGCAGGATGCGGCGCCCCATTGTGGTCAAAACGGGAAGAACGCGTTCAAACGCTTCACGTTCACCACCGGCAAATATTGAAATATTGCCCGTTGCAGCACGGTGACAACCACCTGACACTGGGCAGTCCATAGCCATCGCACCTTTTGCTTTAACAAGATTCCCCAGGCGGATAACTTCTGAATCGTCAGTAGTGCTCATTTCCAGCCAGATTTTTCCTTTGCTAAGACCAGCGATGATACCATCTTTGCTTTCCATTACCTTAGCACTAACTTCTGGTGAAGGTAAGCAGGTAATAATCAGATCAACCTTTTCTGCCATTTCTTTTGGTGAGGCCGAGCTGGCAGCACCTTTGTCAATAAATGACTGGACCAATGCTTTGTCAAGATCGCGTACTGTAAGATCAAATCCGTTGCGCAGCACGCTGCCAGCTAACTTTCCGCCGACATTTCCAAGACCAATTAAACCGATTTTCATGGTTCCCCCTCAATCAATAAATAATAAAAAAACTGGTTTCAACAATCCACTATCGGAGACCAGATATAAGATATAGATTGTATTGTCAAGAAAGACTTTGAACAGCAGCAAGTCTTGCTATCATACTATTCTCAAGTTTAGCATGCCTGGTTACAGTTAACTTGAAAGAGGTTATAAATTTTCTTCAGCAGTTTGATAAATCGGGCAGCAAATGATTTTATTCGTATTATCTAAGGAAGGCTTAATTCAGCAAGCCATTTATGAGCGGTTCTGATCTCTGCACCACTCGGAAAAGTTTTTTCCTTTTTTAACTCTTTTGAAATTTGTACCATTTTGATCAGAGGAAAGAATTTTTTAAAAATTTCGAAATTAGAACTTAGATTCCCATCTTTCCATTTCACCTCCACCATTAGTGACGGGATATCATTTGCTGTGGTGCAAAAATCAATCTCTTTACCATCTTTGTTTCTTAAATAATAAAGTTTTTTTTCTTCTCCAAAACAATCTTCCCGAAAATGTATTTCCTTTTGTATGGCACAAGCAACAGTGTTTTCCAGCTTAATGCCAGGATCGCCTAAAACCTGACCCGTATCATAAAAATAGAATTTAGGTGCTTTTTGAATAGCTCTGGCAATATTTTTTTGAAAAGGTGGTACTTTGAAAATCACATACATGTTTTCAAGTATCGTTAACCACCTTTTAACAGTTTTATCTGAACATTGTAAATCCCGAGCCAGGGAACTATAGGATACTGGGCTGCCCACCATGCTCTTTAACAATTGGATCAGGGTCTCAATTTGAATGATTTGTCGGACATTCTCAAGATCAATAAGGTCTTGTTTTAAAATTATATCAAGGTGTGATTTTTTCCAACGGTTATAAAATCGACTCGTCCCATTTAGAAATGGTTCAGGGAAACCACCTGAAATCAACAATTTGTCTAATTCCGATTCAAGGTTATCGGGAGCTAAAAAGGTGTTAATTTCTTTTAGATCCAAAGGGTGCATTCTAAACTGGAAAAACCTTCCCGCTAAAGAATCACCAACCTTTCTATATGTATCAAGTTTGGCGCTACAAGTAACAAGAATTGAAGGCGGGATGCCTTCGGTATCGTAAACGCCCTTTAACCATGATTTCCAATTTTTTAATTTATGAAGTTCATCAAAAATAACAAGCGCTTTTGATCGATCCCAGGATTTTTCCTGTAAACTCAATCTGTCATCCATATTATCAAAGTTGAAATAATCGAAATCACTTTTCAACATTTTTGACAATTGCGTCTTTCCTGTTTGCCGTGGTCCGGTCAGCAAAATAATCTTTTTGTCTAAATCGTCTTTAATATATTTTGTTAAATATCGTTTCATGAGAGACTCATTTTGGCATAAATTCCGAAATAGTCAAGACTTTTTCGGAATGGACTTCGATAAAGCCAAACTATTTAACCGGTAATAATGGCTTAAATAAGATTCATTTTTACTAAAATAAAGGCCCCTGTCTCTGGTTTGGAACCTATCCTATCCCCCGGCCATAGGAGGAAAGAGAACGACAATGTCATTGGGGGACAGTTTTTTGTCTGATTCGCAATACCGGCCATTGATAAGGATGACCAGTTCAACTGTGTCCGGAATTTTCAGAATGTTCAGAACTTCTTGAGCCTGCATATTGGTGTGCCAGGGCAGAGAAAACTCTTTTCCACCAGGGGTGTACCGCCGCAGGGTGGAAAAGAGTTTTATGGTAACATGATCAGGCAATGCCCAGCTCCGAAAGTTTTTCAGGGGTTGGTATGCCGTTATTGGACCAGCCTCTGAGGGCATAGTAGTCATCCAGCATATCATCAAGGTGGCAGACCGATCCCTTGGAGCCGCCATCTGGCAGTGGAACCTCTGTCATCCTGGGCGGCAGAGAATCGTCTTTTCTGGTAAAACCTGCCTTGACCAGGAATAGGCGTTCGGCATTGGAGATCCGCTCGCCGGCCTGGGCCAGTTCTTCTATGGTATAGTCAGCACCAGTGGCGGCATTGATCAATTCCAGGATACCCGTTGGAAGGATTTCCAGTTCTGAGTTGCCCAGGTTTCTGACGGAATAGAACACACATAACCCTGCCGAATCAATGACACAGAAGAAATCCTGCCAGAGTTTGACCAGGTTAGCTTTGCCCTTCCATTCCAGGCGGTCAATGACCCTGGGAACCCCTAAGAGCTCAAAATAAGCAGGATCACCACGCATGTGGGAGCCGCCAATGGGGGAGGTGGCATAGGCAAGACCCATGCCCTGGGAACCCCTGGGATCATAGCCGGGAAATTCCTGTTTCTTGGATACCATGGCAAGCTCGGGATGGTTGTATTTTTCTGCCAGACGATAACTGCCCTGGGCAAGAAGATCTCCGAAACCCTGCCTGAATGCAGTCTGTTTTGTCAGTTCCACAAGGGCCGTGGCATCTCCCCATTCAAGGGTACGTCCCACTTGTTTTTCAGTAAGACAGCCAATGTCGTAGAGCTCCATGGCACAGGCAATGGTGGCACCCATGGTTATGGTGTCCATGCCGTATTCATTGCACAGGTAATTGGCCTTGGTCACGGCAGCTAAATTATCCACCATACAATTGGATCCCATGGCATATATGGTTTCATATTCCGGTCCTTCTCCCTGGCCCTCAAATCCCGGCTCTTCTACTTTGGTCTTTCGTCCGCAGCCGATGGGGCAGGAAAAGCAGGCTGAGTTTTTTACCAGGTATTTTTCCGTCAGGGTCTCGCCATGGATCTTTTCCCAGTTGTCAAAGGTACCCTGCTGCCAGTTCTTGGTGGGCAAAACCCCGTAGTGCTGGGTGGCCATGACGGTCACGGCCGTGCCGTGGAGACGTAACGCAGGGGGATTTATTTTGGCAGCCTTGCGGAAGGCATCTCCCAGTCTTTTATTGATGGCTTTAAACCCGGCTTCATCTGCCAGGGGAATTTTCTGATCCGCATTGACGACAACTGCCTTCAAGTTTTTGGCCCCCATGACTGCACCCACACCGGACCGCCCTGCTGCCCGGTGTTTATCGTTCATGATCGAGGCAAAGAGGACGCCATTTTCTCCGGCCGGACCAATACAGGCCACTTTGGCATTCTCATGGGTTTCAGTCACAAGGGCATCAGTGGTGTCGTGGGTGGTCTTTCCCCAGAGATGACCGGCTTGTTTTAACTGGGCAGTATTATTTTCAATGACAAGGTAGACAGGTTTATCTGCCTTTCCCTTAAAGATCACAGCGTCAAATCCGGTCTGCTTAAAGGCTGCAGGGAATTTTCCCCCTGAGTTTGAGCAGGTAATGGCGTGGGTCAAGGGGGACTTTGTCATAACCATGTACCGGGCTCCTGTGGGGGCCTTTGTGCCGGTCAAGGGGCCCGTGGCCATGATCATCATATTTTCAGGCGACAAAGGATCGCACAGGGGATCAATCTCCTGGTTCATCAAATAGATACCAAGGCCCCGGCCGCCGATATAGTCCCTGGCAACCTGTGGATCCAACGGCTCTACAATAATTTCTCCTGTACTCAGATTGACCCTGAGAAGTTTTCCTCTCCATCCATACATAATTTGATTCCCTTTAAATTTATCCATCTACAATATTGTGGACACCCATATAAGCCATAATAGCAGAAACTAAAGAGGATAAAAATGAAATAATGTTCAAAAATATTTATGCTTGACAGGAATATAAACCTTGTATTTCTCAATGAAATGGGCATAGACCATATGGCGGCAATGAAAATAATCAATGAGGTTAAAATGGCAGGAGGAGAGGTTACAAGTTTTTCCTCATACTGCGGAGGACTTCCTGCCCCTGAAAACAATAACAATCTCCTCCTCCAGGCTGAATATGTGTTTGGTTTTGAGTTTTCTGTTGTTTTTGATCCATTCTGTTGATATGGTATGTTTATACAGCACGGATTCTGCCTTTATAGTAAAGTTCATTTCCAAAACGTTTGATTTATTGATTTTTAACCAATAACCACAACGACTTTAATAAGGGGCCACGGCAATTGTTTGACTACTTGCTTATTTTGTTTTGAAAACTGAATAAAGCTTGCCCCGTAATTTTTCAATTTATTAGTAACCGAGTTCCTTTTAATCAGAGATTGGCTCGGTAATATGAATGAATTTGAGGAGGACATAGAAATTGGACAGTAAATTTCTAGAGTTTTACGGCAGGTTTCTTTTAAATGCTGCCCAGGGTCAAAAGCAGTTTGAAAAATTGTCAGACTGGATAAATAAGGATTTCAAGGGCTTTGAGGGAATGGAGGAAATGTTTAAAAGTTGTTATGGGATCGCAGGGCCTCAAAAGGATTCAAGCCATGAGAATGAAAGATTTAAAGAGGCGACGGATGCTTTTCAATCATCCTTTTCAAGTTATGTAAAACAAATGGGTTGGGTCCCGGCAAAAGAGCATGATGATCTTAAAAATGAATATGGAAAACTTCAAAAAAAAATGGAAGAACAGCAAAGAATCATAGAACAGCTCCATAATATGCTTGGTATAAAGAAAGGCATGGGATACGACGAATTTTTTCAACAAATGCAAAGGCTTGGCAAAAAACAGAGTGATCAGTTCAGGGACTTAATCCAGACTTTTGGGCAGGCATTTGACACAACGGATAAAACATCAGACTAAAGAGGTTTGCCATGGAAGATAAAACAAAAGATCCTTTAGGGATGGAATCAATGGTGAATACCTGGACACAGTCCATGAATGATATCATGGGAACAATGTCACAGATGTGGTCTGCTTACCAACAAGCCCATCAATCCGGGCAACAGGATAAAAAAAATCCAGGCAACGATACAATGGCTGCCATGACTGCAGCTTTAAAAAACTGGCAAACCATAGGTTCGGCAATGGCAGCTCCTGAATCCATGGCATCCCTTTTCAAGGGAACCCATACCATGCCGGAAATATTTACCAGCTTTGCCCAGGTTGTCATGGGCAGCTTTTCTGAATTGCAAAAAAAAATGAGCCAGAGTGCCAGCCGGCTGGGTGAATCTGTGGAAGCCTATAGTTTTGAAAAAATAGATGAAAATATTTTTCATGTCTGGACTGAAATATATGAAAAAGAATTTCAAAAGTTTTTTCAGATTCCCCAGCTTGGATTGACAAGGGAATACCAGGAAAGAATCAATAGTATGATGGATAAATTTCATCTGTCTCAGGCAAACCAGGCAGAGTTTCTAAGACTGATTTGTCTGCCGTTTCAACGCTCCATGGGAGTGATGCAGGAGAAAATAGCCGTCCTGGCTGAAACAGGCGAGCTGCTTGATGATTCCCATGAGTACTACCAGATGTGGATCAAAATTCTTGAAGGTCATTTCATGACCTTGTTCCAGACACCGGAGTATATTGAAGCCCTGACAAGAACAATAAGCTCTTCAACGAATTTTTTCAAGGCAAAGAATGCCGTGATAGAAGATATGCTCAAAGACTTGCCCATTGCCCAGAAATCGGAAATGGACGATCTTTCCAGGGAAGTGTATGAACTGAAAAGACGCATCCGCAGGCTTGAAAAAGAGCATTATAAATAAAGCCTTGAATCTTTTAATGGGCAGTAAGAAATTTTCAGGAGGTGAAAGATGAAACAATTCAAGGTACCGGTTGATCTTATCATGTCAAAAATGGTTGATGATGTCGAAAAGGGTCACAGCCAGGCCCAAAAGGCTTCAGAAGTCCTGTTGGATCGTCTTGAAACTATGATTGCTCAAACACCTTATGAAGTCGTGTATCAAGAGGATCGTGTAAAATTAAAACATTATAAAGCAAAGAAAAATAAAGAATACAAAACCCCTCTGCTGGTTGTATATGCCTTGATCAACAGGGAAACCATGCTGGATCTGCAACCGGGACGGAGTGTGGTGGAACGGTTCCTCGCCCATGATATTGATTTATATATGATTGACTGGGGATATCCCACAAGAAAAGACAGATTTTTAGGACTTGATGATCACATTAACGGCTACATGGATAACATTGTTGATTTTATCCGTAAGAAAAATAAGGTCAAAAAGGTCAACCTAATGGGAATCTGCATGGGAGGTACCTTTTGCGTTATTTATTCTGCACTGCACCCGGAAAAGGTGAGGAACCTTATAACCACGGTTACCCCTACCAACTTTGAAACTGAAAAAGGACTTTTACATTCCTGGATGAAGCATATAGATGTTGATTCCGTGGTGAACACCTATGGCAACCTTTCTGGTGATATTATGAATTTCGGATTCCTTCTGCTTAATCCGGCCCGGTTAATGATAGATAAATATGTTGGGTTTGTTGAGCATATGGATAAAAAAATTTTTGTTGAAAATTTTGTCAGGATGGAAAAATGGATTTTTGACAGCCCTGATCTTCCTGGTGAGGTTTTCAGAGAATTTGTCACAGAATGTTACCAGAAGAACAAACTGATCAAAAGCAAACTTGTGGTTGGGGGCAAGCATGTGGATCTCAAAAAAATAACCATGCCCTTGCTCAATATTTACGGGAAGTATGATCATCTGGTACCTCCAGATGCCTGTAATCAGCTTACCAAAAAAGTCGGCAGTAAAGATACGGAAGATATCTGTCTTGATACGGGACACATTGGAATTTATGTCAGTTCAAAATGCCAGGAGACCTTTGCACCTAAGATAGCTGCCTGGCTCAAAGCCAGAGACAAGACGACAAAGAAAGCCAAGACAAAATCAAGGATAGCCGGGAAAACAATGGAAGTCCAAAAAAAATCCTTGGCTATTGCAGCTGCTTCAGATATGAAGAATAAAACCCGAGTATTATAGAGGAGAGAAGCATGGCCAAGAAAAAAGACTTTTTTGATATTTTTTGTGAGGTAAGCAAGGCGTTCGGTACTGCCGTAACCGAGGATACATTGCTCAATCTGATTGTTGAGAGCGCTGTCGAAACCATGGATGGCAAGGCAGCCTGCCTTTTTCTGCGTGATGCCAGTAATGAATATTTCATACCCAAGGCCCAGATAGGCCTGTCTGAAAACTATTTTCATGCAAGCCCTTTAAAATCTGCGGGGATTGTCAAGGCATTGGAAAAAAACGGTTATCTGGTTTTTGAAGATGCAACAACAGATGAACGTCTGGAAAATCATGAGAAAAAAAAAGCCGAGGGAATCGCATCCATCCTTATCGTATCAGTACGTGTGTCCAATGTCACCAAAGGCGTGCTGTCTCTTTACACTGCAACCCAGCGGGAATTTGACAAAAAGGAGATTGACTTCTTATGTGCCATGGCTGATCAGGGAGGCATTGCTATCCATACAAATAATTTGCTGAACAGGCTCAGAAAAAATTCCATGCTTTTCCTGGAGCTTGCCTCCAGTATCAATTCAAGCCTGGATATTAAAAAAATCCTGAGCAATTTAACGGTAAATATTTGTGACACATTAGAGATGAAAGGTGTGACCATCAGGCTTTTTGATGAAGATACGGATTCCATGAAACTGGTTGCAAGTCATGGGTTAAGCGACGAATTTCTTGAAAGAAGAAGGAGGATTAATACAGAGACTACCTCCCTAGCCCTTAAAGGAGAAACCGTTATTGTCAGTGATGCAACTATTGACAATCGAATTGAATTCAAAAAGGAAATGAAAAAAGAAGGCATTAAATCCATGATTGCAACCCCGATCCTTGCAAGGGATAAGGTAATTGGGGTGATGCGACTTTACAGTGCAGATTATACAAAATTTCCTTCAGATGTTTTGGTCATGATCGAAGCATTGGCACATCAGGGAGGGCTTGCCATTCAAAACGCTTCCATGCACCTAAAG
>Ga0180009_10001200_pt1 | contig 32348 bp, 27 predicted proteins | sample OS_PC_MetaG_FD_123537 | JGI IMG/M metagenome (GOLD analysis project Ga0180009, IMG submission 123537) | Groundwater microbial communities from the Aspo Hard Rock Laboratory (HRL) deep subsurface site, Sweden - OS_PC_MetaG | ecosystem: Environmental > Aquatic > Deep subsurface > Groundwater...
CGAAGGCGTCTTCCCCAAGACAACCGACTGGCGCCAACTCAGCGAAACCGGCGGTGTCGAAGCCGCAGAGTAAGTCCCCCACAACTCAAAACGCCACCCCGAGGAGTACCGGGGTGGCGTGCTTGTTGGCACAAGCTCAATCCGGACACACCGCGACAAGAAGCGCTGGCACACCATGCACAGCATCCTTAGCCAATTCCCCGAAACAGGGAATGCCAGAGGAACGGTATCAGTGCCCAGCGATTCAGTGTCGACCGACGTCGGGTCCTGCTATCCCATGGCTTCGCAAGGGGACTGTGCCTCGGAGTGCCATTGTCGACGGAAAATACGATCGAAGTGGAGTAAGTAGTGGTTGCAGCCGGTGTTTTGGGAAGTCAGACAAGCCGTATGCTCGTGGCGCTCCGCGTGCGTCAGGCGGACGCTGAAAAATGTTCTGAAAAGCTGTTGTCGATGAACGGGCGCATGAAGCGTGCGCCCGGGTTTCTGAACCTGGATGTCATCCGCCGCGACGGTGGTCTGGGAACTGATTTCTATGTGCTTGCCCGCTTTGAGAGCCAGCAATCGATGGAGAACTGGCGCGTCTCATCTGAAAGGCACGAACTTTTGGACGATATCGAGCAAATGGCCATTTCGGATGTCTCGCGGCAGTACACGGCCGGCTGCAATATCTGGTTTCAACCGATAACGTCTCTGCCGAGCGCCCCCAAGCCTCCCCTATTTTGGAAGAGATGGGTTGTCAGCATGCTCGCTGTCTACCCGGCTTTGATTTTCCTTGTGTACCTTCTGGCACCTTTTACTAGGAATCTGCCGCAAGCTTTAGGATTGCTTGTTGTAGCCACAATACTGACCGGCCTGACAACCGCGTTTATCGTTCCTTTCCTGACGCAACGTTTGGGATTCTGGTTGACGCGACAATAATCGCCAACCTCCCATATTCCGGTTCCGATGGCTGGGCTCCGCATAGTCCTCTCAGCCCTTGCTGAGGCGAACCGACATGTCTCCGACAGTCACGCAAAGCTCGTGATGGGCGCTTTGCGCCGCAAGCCCGGAAATAAGCGCGAGAAGCGGCGATTGCACCATGGTCTCTTCAATCGGCGGCGGCATTTTCCTGACCAGCTGGACCGCATCCTCGTCGATATAGGAGCGGATGATAAGCTCCTCGTCTGTCAGGTTGTTGCCGAATGCCTTTCGAACCTCGGCTAGGCTGGGTTCCGAGGTCTCCATCGCAGCGATCTCCCTGGCACGGGGGCGATCCAGAATCCGGTCGCGTGCATTGGCATCCATATGCTGCAGCGCCTCGCGACCCCAGAAGCCAAGCGCAAACTGGATCGTTTCGTCGCTGACCTGTTTGTATCGTTCGCCGGTGATGACATTGATCGCGGCCTGCGTGCCCACGAACTGGGAAAGAGGCGTCACCATGATGGGATAGCCGAGTTCCGCGCGCACACGCGCAGCTTCTTCCCGGATCAAGTTGATCCGGTCGCCCATGCCAACTTTCTTCAGCTGGAACTCCAGGTTGGAGATCATGCCTCCCGGGATCTGGTGCGCGTACAGCGTTTCATCATAGGCCTGCGGAGCGCCCACTGCCAAGCCTTCGCGCCGGGCAATCTCCATGAGATAGTCTGAAGCGGGGCGGGCCATGTCCTCGTCCAGAGGCACGTCATATCCCAGAGCACGCAGATTGCGCACGATCGCGAAGACCGAGGGCTGCGATGTTCCGTCGGCCAGGGGTGGAACAGCTGAATGCACATGGCGGATACCGAGTGCGACTGCTTCCTGGATGTTGTATGTGCCAAGACCGTTCGTGCAGTGATTGTGAAATTCCACCGGAATATCACCGGCTGCCTCCAGTACTTTCGGCAGCAGCTCGCGTATCCGGGATGGTGTCAGCAGGCCGCCGACATCCTTGAAGCAGAGGCGGTAGGGCTTCAGTGCAGCGGCTTCCCGGGTGCGCTGGACAAAATACTCGGTCGTATGCCGCGGCGATACCGAATAGATGATGTTCACCACGGACTCGATACCCATCCGGCGCATTTCGTCATGCTCTTCCTTCAGGGTCGTGAAATCATTCCACGGCTCTGAAATCCGCGCCGTGGTTATCCCTTGGTCGATGATCATCCGGACCAGCAGCTTGGATACGGATTCCGGGACTTTTCCCAACCCGCTCCGGTAACCGGCATGGAGCCGCAAAGGCGTCTGCTTTGCCCTCTTTGCGCCGAGTTTCAGCCACTGGAACGGGTCCTCATGAAGGTCGCGGATCATCTTCTTGATCTGGACGACGGGAACAAAGAATTCCATGGCCTCGTAGCCAGCCCGGTCGAGATGTTCGAGTGCTGGAAGCATCCAGCCGGTCCGCATGTTCAGGGCCCATAGGCTCTGGTGTCCATCGCGCAGGGTCGTGTCGATGATGCTTATGCGGTCGCCCATGTGAACGCTCCTTCAAACTACCGTTCCGGCCATGAATTCCTTGGCCACGCCTTCAAGCCAGGTTGTGTTGACCTTTCCTGCGGCAAAATCCGGGTTGGCCATTACCTGTCGCAGGAAGGGGATTGTTGTCCGGATACCGGCGACCCCGAAATGGTCGAGAGCCGCCTGCATACGGGTGATGGCCTCCGCGCGATCCTGTCCATGCACAATCAGCTTGCCGACCAGGGAATCGTAGTAAGGCGGGACGACATAACCCTGTGCTGCGTGGCTATCTATCCGGATATGTTGTCCCTCAGGTGGCGACCAGGCCGTGAGCCGGCCCGGCGACGGGGCGAAATTTCTGGCCGGGTCCTCGGCATTGATGCGGCATTCGATTGCGTGGCCGGCAAATGTGATGTCCTCCTGCCGGAACGGAAGCAAATTCCCTGACGCGATGGCGAGTTGCGCAGCCACAATGTCGATGCCCGTGATAATCTCTGAAACCGGATGTTCAACCTGGACTCGCGTATTCATCTCCAGAAAGAAGAATTCGCCGCGGTCGACATCGACGATGAACTCGATCGTTCCGGCGCTCCTGTACCCGATATGGCGTGCAAGGGAGACTGCCGCCGCCCGCATGCCATCGCGAAGCGTTTGGGCAACACCGGAAGCAGGTGCCTCCTCAACCATCTTCTGATAGCGGCGCTGCAGCGAACAGTCTCGTTCGCCGAGATGGAGCACGTTGCCGTGCATGTCTGCGAGGATCTGGATTTCGACATGGCGGGCGTTGCCGATATATCGTTCCAGGAAAAGTGCGTTGTCACCGAATGCAGCGAATGCTTCTGCAGAAGCCGTGTCGAATGCGTGGCGCAGGTCTTCGATCTGGCGCACGATACGGATGCCGCGTCCGCCGCCGCCTGCCGCTGCCTTGAAGAGTACGGGCATGCCCAACTCTTCTGCAATCTTCTCGGCAACAGAGAAATCCGAGATGCGCTGCGAGCCGGGCGCAAGTGGTACGCCCACTTCCTGCGCTATGGCTCGCGCGACGAGCTTGTTGCCCATTTGGCGGATGTTTTCGGCTGTGGGTCCTACGAAAAGGATGCCGTGATCCTCGCATGCCCGGGCGAAGGCCTCATTCTCCGAAAGGAATCCGTAACCCGGGTGAATAGCATCGCATTTGGTTCCCAAAGCTGCAGCAATCAGTGCTCCGGTTTTCAGATAGCTGTCCGCCGAGCGTGCCGGCCCGATGCAGACTGCCCGATCGGCCATCTTTACCGCCATGCTGTCCTTGTCGGCTACGGAATAGACTGCCACCGTTTCGATCCCGAGCGAACGGCAAGCCCTGATGACACGAACTGCAATCTCGCCGCGATTGGCGATCAGAACACGCTTCAGTGGCATTTACGCCTCCGGGCGGATCAACAGGAGTGGCTGACCGAACTCCACGAAGTCACCGTTCTGAACGAGACATTGAACGATCGTACCGGATTTTTCGGCACGTATATTGGTGAATACCTTCATGACCTCAATGATGCCGATGGTGGAATCTGCATTGATGGTGTCGCCCACTTTCACGAAGGGATCGGCGTCAGGCTCCGGCGCCAAGTAAAAAATGCCGACCATGGGTGAGGGGATCTCGACGAGCCCTTTCTCGACGACAGGCGCGGGAGCGTTTGGTGTCTGGTGAGGTGCGACATGCGCAAGCGCGACCGGGGCTGGATGAGGGGCGGGAACCGGCGACGGGGATACATCCGCCTGAATGGCCTGTTGTAAGGGGGCAGCACGCACTGTTCCTGATTTGCTGGCCGACAAGGTCAATTCGCCCATCCGTATTTCGATGGTGTCGAATGCCGATTCCTGGATGATAGACAGGACCTGCCGTACGTCATCATGTGTCAGTTTCATGCCGGGCTCCTCGTTCGACCTTTTCGTTCCGGGGCGCTTGAGCCGTGCCGCTGACGGATATTTGGATTTCAGTGACGAAACCAGAATGCCGGGCCTTTCCGGTTTGCAACCAATGTCTGCAAACAGGCGGTCCAGACTGCCGTTCAGCCGGTCGTATCAAAACTCCTCCTGCTTCAAGATTATTCATTTCGGGCGACCGATCCACCGGCCGATCGTCAGCACACCTTCCAATTCACATATGCGAATTGCAGTCGGACATTTCCTGGTGCCAAATTGGGGCGTGTTGGAACGGCATGAATTGCCGAGATGCAAGATGGGAGCGCTGGAAATTGAAAGGGGATCAAACGTTCGGAAATCAGGTCGGTTGGGGCAAGCGGCCGCTTTTGCTCGTGATCGACATGACGCGTGCCTTTACCGATCCTGACCGACCGCTTGGCGCCGAGGTGTCCGGTCTGGTCACCGCCATCAACGCCTTGATCCATGCAGCGAGGGACGGCGAGGTGCCGGTAATGTTCACCCGGGTTGCCTATGAAGCGTCGGATCTGTCGGACGCGGGTTTGTGGGCGCGCAAGATCGGAAAGCTGGACGACCTGCTGGCGGTGTCGGACGGGGTTGAACTAGATCCCCGTCTGGATGTGAGACCCACCGACATGATGCTCACCAAGAAATATGCGTCCTGCTTCTTCGGAACGGATCTCGCCAGCCGCCTCGTTTACAACGGAATCGATACCCTTGTCATTGCAGGCCTCAGCAGCAGCGGCTGTGTTCGCGCAACGGCGGTCGATGCAATACAGTGGGGTTTCAGGCCGATGGTGGTTGAAGATGCCGTTGCTGACCGCTGGCCCGATGCCCATCGTCAAGCGCTTGTCGACCTGTCCGCCAAGTACGCTGACCTCATGGAAGTCGAGGATGCAGCCGCCATGCTGAGGCAAAAGGATCGTGAACCGTCCGGCGTATCGTTGGGAGAAGGCGCATGACCACAGCAGCCGAACTGCCGCTGGATGGTATTCGGGTTGTCGAGTTGGGGACCATGATCACTGCCCCGTTGGCCGCCTCGATATTGGCCGAGATGGGAGCCGAAGTCATAAAGGTCGAGCGCCCCGAAGGTGATCCGTTCCGGGCTTTCATGGGTGGCAGCTACGCACCTCACTTCAGGGCCTACAACAAGAACAAGGCCAGTATCACGCTCGACCTGTCGACGGAACCCGACCGTGAGCTGCTCAGAAACCTGCTGAAGACCGCAGATGTGCTGGTCGAGAATTTCCGGCCGGGTGTCATGGATCGCCTGGGGTTTCCGGCGGAAAAACTGGCCAGAGACTACCCCCGACTAATCTATTGCTCGATTACCGGCTTCGGACCGGACGGGCCTTACCGGAACCGTCCGGCATATGACACCGTCGCGCTTGCGCTGTCCGGCATTGCGCATCTGAAGATCGACCCGGAAGATCCGGGCATCTCCGGCCCGACGACGTCTGACAATGTGAGCGGCATGGCCGCAGCCCAGGCTATACTCGCTGCGCTGGTTGGGCGTGACCGCGGAAAGCCAAACCGGCGCATCGAAGTCAACATGCTTGAAGCGTCCATCGCGTTCACGCCGGACAGCTTCGCGATGGCGGATGATGGCCACGATGTGGACCGCCTGACGCGGGTGCGCGCTTCCCAGAGCTACGCGATGACGTCGTCGGACGGCAAGATGCTGGTGGTACACCTCTCTTCGGCAGTCAAATTCTGGGATGCGCTGCTTGCTGCCGTGGACGACATGGCACTCTCCGGCAATCCGAGATTTGCGACCCGTGAGAGTCGCTACAAGAATTATCCCGAGATCCAACAGGTTTTGGCGGGGGTTTTCCGGACGCGGACGTTGGCGGAATGGATTAAGCGCTTGGCGGCCCATGACGTGCCGTTTTCGCCCGCCTTGAGTACGAAGGATGTGCCGGAGAACGAGCAGGTCCGCCATCTGGGCATCTTCGGTCATGAAACGGCAGGTGACGGGAAGTCCTACCGCTACATCAACGCGCCCGTTCGCTTTGACGGGCAACGTCCGCCGCTGCGAAGGCCACCACCCTTGCTGGGCGAGGACAACCAGGGTTTTTGGGCCAATCGGAAGACGGAACGATCATGAAAGACAGTCTGAGCACCGAAATTTCCTATGCCACCGAAACGGAGATCCGCTGGCGCGGCCGCGATCTGATGACCGAGATCCTGGGCAAGATGGACTTCGCGGAAACAATGTATCTTCTGATCACCGGCCGGACACCGGACGAAGGCGAGAAGCGAATTTTCGACGTCTGCCTGATCACCTTGATGGAACACGGCATAACGCCACATGCCATTGTTTCACGCTTGGTCGCTGATGCGAATCCCGACCAGGTGCAGGTTGCCATGGCTGCGGGATTGTCCTGTGTTGGCGATGTTTTCGCCGGCACGATGGAAGGATGCGGACGCCTTTTGCTTGAGGGTTTGGAAATCGCAGACCAGGAGGCTTGGTGCCATGAGACGGCATCCGCATTCAGGCGGGATCGCCGGCCGTTGCCGGGCTTTGGTCACCCGCTGCACCGCCCGGATGATCCAAGAACGCAAAGGCTCTTCGAGATCGCGCGGGACGCTGGTGCCGGGGGCGAGTCCATCGCTTTGCTCGAACGTTTCGCCGAAGCGGTCGATGCGGCCTATGGCCGGCACCTGACGATCAACGCAACGGGTGCGCTGGCTGCATTGCTGCTCGAAATCGGAATCAAGCCGGGTATCATGAGAGCGATCGCCGTTACGTCACGCGCTGCGGGTCTGACTGCACATATTGCCGAGGAGCAACAGACGCATTCCGGGCGCAGGATCTGGATGCATGTAGAGAACGCTTTCGCCTATACCGGTGAGTGACACCGGGTTCATCTATACTAGTCCGTAAGGGCCGGATGCTGCGTTCAGGAGGTTTGCATGCAGCAAGAGAGGGTCAAGTCGGCGGCTCGGGTCCTCGAGATTTTCGAGTATTTTTCACGGCGTCGCCAGCCCGCGCGCATGTACGAGATCGCCGAAGAACTTGGATATCCGGGCTCCAGCCTCACCGCCTTGCTGCGCACAATTGTTGCCATGGGGTACATGGAGCTTGACGAAGACAACCACCTTTATTTCCCAACCGCGCGACTGTCCAAACTGACGGATTGGCTTGAAACCGGCGGATATGAGCAGACCAAGGTGCTTGACGCCCTGCACCGGCTACGGGACGAGCTGGAGGAACCGGTTGTTCTGGCTGCGCAGGAAGGCTTGCACATCCAGTATTTCGTGTCGTTGCACTGTCAGGAGGGGACGCATTCCCATATCCGGCAGGGAACGCGAAGGCTTATGATCCGCAATGGGATCGGGCTTCAGATGTTGAGCCGGATGCCGCGTGACCAGGCGCTCGAAGTATATCAGCTGACGATCGACAGCGGACTTTTTGACGGTGCCGAATTCACCCAGGACCGTTTCAAGGCTTCACTTGAAGAGTATGCGGAAACCGATATCGTTATTCTCGATGCGAAATACCTGCCGCGGCAGACCGCACACTGGAATGCCTCCATGGTTTCGATGCTGATTCCTGTTCCGGAAGGCCACCGCGCACTTGGTGTCGGGGTCCATGGCCTGACCGCTCAAATTACGGAACGGGCGCCGCTTATCATTTCCCGGCTCCGCAAATTGGCAGCGGACCTGGATGATGAAATCCGCAGCGCTTGAACTGGCGCCCGCTACGGACGTCAAAGGCAGAGGCGCCCGTGGCCGAGACGGCACACGTGCGCCATGCTGACTATGCCCTTGGTTGTCCGGCAAGATTGACGTGCACGTTCTTTTCGTGCGTGAAGCTGATCAGCTCCTCGATCGATTCCTCGCGTCCAATACCTGATTGTTTGACACCGCCGAAGGGTGCGCCGAGAAAGTGTTTCGAGACCTCGTTGATCCAAACGAAACCCGCTTCGACCGCCTGTGCGGTCCGGTGGCCCCTCTCAAGATCGCGCGTCCAGATGGAGCAGGTCAGGCCGTATTCGAGCCCGTTCACTTCACGAATCATCTGTTCTTCGTCGCTCCACTTCAACACGGCGAGGACTGGTCCGAAGATTTCCTCGCTGGCGATCCGCATGGAGGGAGTGACATCCGAGAAGATCGTCGGTTCGACGTAGTACCCGTCCTTCAGCGCGGGATCATCGGGAACCTTGCCCCCGCAAACCAAGGTCGCTCCCTGCTCGCGTGCGGAATCGATGTAGCTGAGAACCCGCTCGTGTTGGGCCTTGTTGACGATAGCGCCCATGGTCGTCGAAGGGTCCGTTGGGATACCGGGTTTGAATCGCTTGGCCGCTTCGCGCACACGGTCCACAACAGCATCGTGGATATCCGCATGCAGGAAGGCCCGGCTGGTGGATCCGCAGGATTGGCCGCACCAGGTGAAGTTCATGCCACCGACAACGGCTCGCGCAACAGCATCCGGGTCGGAGTCGGGAAAGGCAATCAGCGCGTTCTTGCCGCCCAGCTCGAGAAGCACAGGCTTGAGCGTCTCGCTTGCCGAACGCATCACGGCGCGGCCAGCCGGCACACTGCCAATGATTGTAACCTTGTCCACGCCGGGGTGGCTGGCCAGGGCCGCGCCTGCGACCGCTCCGCCGGGCACCACATTGAAAACCCCTGGAGGAAGGAGGTCACCCACCAGTTCAGCAAGGCGAAGCGATGAAAGCGGTGCTTGTGCGGGCGGTTTCATGATGACGGCGTTGCCCGCCGCAAGGGGCGCAGCCATTTTGCCGGCCACGAACATGAAGGGGTGATTGAACGCGACAATGCGCGCCACTACGCCGAGCGGCTGGCGGATCGAGTAGTTGAGCACGTCCGGACCCATGGGGATCGTGGCGCCCTTCATCTCCGTGACCAGGCCTGCGAAGAATTCGGTCTGAGCTGCCGCAATTCTCGCATCGCCCATCATCTCGGCAACGGGATTTCCACAATTTGCAGCATCGATCGTTGCCAGTTCCTGCGCGTTGTTCCGCAGGATGTTTGCGATCTCCCTCAGGATGCGCGCTCGCTCCAGAGGAGGCGTATCACGCCAGACCAGAAAACCAGCGCGCGCAGCGGCGACGGTATTGTCCACGTCTTCCGCGGTCGCTTCGGCGACGTCGCACAACGTCTTTCCAAGGCCCGGATCGAATGTCGGCGCGTAATTGCCGGAGATGGGCTCATGCCAAGCCCCGCCGTAGTAAATGCTCTTGTTTTCAGGCAAATTCGGTAGCCAAGGTCCGGATGCACTCTGCGCTGACTTGTCCATGATCTCCTCCGATTTCAATGTTTTTCATTAGCTATCTAAACTTATAAAGGTATTCAAGGCAAAAATGTCGCGTCCTCCTCCAAGGTCGTGTTCTGGCTTGCGCAGGCACGGACGCCGATCCCTGTTGGAGGGCAGTTATCAATACGTTGTGGAAAACTTTGACTGAGAATGACCGATGACAGGTGTCAGTCCGAGTTGCTGCCTTTGGTTGGCGGCATACGCATACCCATTCGCGCTTTGTTTTCTTCATCTTCTTCAAGATTTTTGATGATTGTAACCAATGCGCGGCGCAGAACAATCTGATCGTCTTCGCTCAATCCTCGAAGTGCGATGTCGTTCGCCTCGACTGCCAAGGGCTCCAGCAATGCTTGGAGATCCCGGCCCCTCTGAGTGAGGAATGCATGCTGGCGACGCTTGTTGCCGGCAACCTGTCGCCTGACGATGAAACCCATTTCTTCCATGCGCAGTAGCGCGGCATGTGTGGTGGGTTCTGTCAGATCTACGCGGTCGCTCAGTTCGCGTTGGGACAAGCCGTCATGCGACCAGAGCGTCCTGAGGAAAATCCACTGTCCGAATGTAACATTCTGCGTGTGGAGCCTGATCTGCAAAGACCGGTTGAACCCACGGGCAGCCAGCCGGACCAATCGGGCGTAGCGTTCGTTGTCATCGAATTTCTTCGTGATTTTTTCGGCCAATTTCAAATCTTCGCTTGTTCAACACGCCGTTCGCCAAGCCATTAATGCCTAAAGGATGAAGTCCAAGCAAATCGCATTCACAGATATGAACCGCTTTTTTCACAATCTGCCGAAAAGCAAACGGCGCGCGAATTCTCGCGCGCCGGATAATAGTGGGTGATGTGCCGTAACCGGTTATTCCTTAATGAGACCCATTTCGACGTAGGCCTGACGCGCACCAGGATGAAGCGGCAACGTGTCCTGGGAAGCAAGCAACTCCGGAGTGAGTTGCTTCATTGCACCGTGCACCGAACGGACTTCATCGATATTCTTCGCTACGCTCTTGGTCAGGGAATAAATGGCTGCCTTGTCCGCTGCCTCGGACGTGATCAGAAGTGCGCCAAGGGCGATCGTCTCCACTGCATTGGGCTGCTTGCTGTAGCTGCCGCCGGGAATGGTAAAGGGACGAGTACCGAACTTCTCGTTCGTCTTCTTGATGACATCCTCGGGAACGCTCAGGAGGACAACATCATTGCTCTTGTCGACGCTGAGGAAGGAGGAGTGGCCAACAAAAATTCCGTTGATCACCATGTCGGTACGGCCATCGCTCAGAAGATCGGCCTGTTGTGCCGAACCGCCGCGTACGATGACGCCGCCATTGGCGTTGATGGTCTTTTCATCGAAACCGGCCTGCTCAAGCATGTAAAGGGTAATGTTGGCCGTGATGTTACCGGCATTGTTGACCGCGACGCGGACTGGCGCGCCGGACTTTGCGAGATCATCGAGGCTGTCAATGCCATACTGGTCTGCGACCGACTTTCTCAGGAAAAAGTGCATTGGCGCCCAGTTGTACATATATCCGATAGCCTGAAGCTTGGTGGCCGGCGCCTTGAACGGCTCTTCACCAGCCAGGGCGAGCTTGATCTCGGCATCATGCGCCAATCCGACATCGGTGCGACCGGTCTCCAGCAACGCGATGTTGGCGAAGCCGCCACCCGTCGCCTGATAGGTCACCACGCTGTTGGGGTCGTCAACCTTGGCGGCCCGGTCAATGCCGGCGCCGAGCAGGGACCACAAGCCGGACGGATTGCCGCCCGATAGAGTGATGTTGATCGGGTCGGCGTGAACGCCTCCGCTCAGCACGCTGAGTCCGAGCGCGGCCATAATGATCTTCAGTTTGAGCTTCATTCAATCCTCCCAAGGTTCCAAAACCGCAACATACATAGAGACACGAATTATCTTAGATGTCTATGTTGCGTGATTTTAGATAACCTTGTGGACGAAGCTAGTCAACTGCTTCTCGGGACGGACCGTTGCCAGGATGAACACACGACAGGTCCGCGTGTGGTACATCATGCCTTGTTGCCATGACGCGAAGGCGTCTTGACTTGCCTTTCGCTCCAGCATAAAGATAGATATCTAAGTGCTGGCAAACAACCATGGCACAGCAGCGCTTCACAAGAAGTGCTGGAAAGAGGGAGGAGAACTTATGCGTTATCGAATTGGTATTCGTGGGTCCAGACGAGACGTGAAAAACCAATGGGTGGGTGGTCGCCCAGCGAGGCTTTAAAGGCATCATAAAGCTTGGAGCTTCTAGTTCGCACGGTCGAAGGATGCCACGGTAGGGTCCACTTTCTCAGTCCCCGTTGTGGAGCCTCGCGCCAAGTCAGTTTTCACTCCCGCTCAACGTGACAGATATGAATTTCCCATCCTTGACCGAAACCGGCCGGCGCAGGGTTCTCGCGCCAACCATGAAGCAAATCGTGATAGTCTTGGCGGCGGGTTTCGCTGCATGGGTTATCTATTCCAATCTTTTTATTATTTCCGATCCGCTAATACTCGGTATCCTTTTCATATCGGGTATTTTCACGATCCTGTTTTTGGCAATCGGTGCGACCTCCGGAGCGCCCGACACAATTCCAATCTACGATTGGGTTCTATCCGCCCTCAGTCTGGCCTGTGGGGTATATTTCTATGTGACAGCATATGAGATTTCGAACCGCATTAGCCTGCTGAACGAGCTTACCACATCGCAGCTTTTCTTCGGCAGCACGCTGCTTTTTCTGACGCTTGAGGGCACGCGCCGAACAACCGGGCTCGGGCTAACTGCTGTGGTGGTTCTTTTCTTGGCGTATAATCTTTTTGGCTATTTGTTGCCGCCGCCGTTCGGTCACAGCGTAAGCGAGTATACCTATTTGCTGGACATTCTTGTCTTCACGCACGATGGCTTGTTCGGTGTTCCGATCCAGGTCGTTGCCAGCTATGTGTTCCTCTTTGTGATGTTTGGCACGTTTCTGTCCAAGGCGGGAGGAGGCGACTTCTTTTTCAATCTGGCTGCGTTGGCGACGGGTCGCTCTCGCGGCGGACCTGCAAAGATTGCCGTGATCTCCTCCGGTCTCTACGGAACAATGTCTGGCAGCCCGACATCCGACGTGGTGGCAACCGGCTCGATCACGATTCCGGTGATGAAGCGCCTGGGCTACACCCCACGCTTCGCGGGAGCGGTGGAAGTGGCTGCTTCGACAGGCGGCAGCGCGATGCCGCCTATCATGGGCTCCGCAGCCTTCATCATGGCCGAATATACGGGGATCACCTACAACGCGATCGTTGTCGCCGCCGTCGTTCCCGCGCTGCTCTACTATATCGGCGTCTTTCTTCAGGTTCATTTGCGTGCGGTTCGTTGGAATCTTCGGCCTTCGGAGGGTGAAGTTCCCACGTTTATGGAAACTTTCAGAACCGGATGGGTCTTCACGCTTCCCATCCTTGGGATCATCTTTGCCTTGCTTCAAGGCTATTCACCGACCTTCACGGCCGGCGTTGGTGTCGTCGCCACGATTGTTGCATCGACAATATTGAAGCAGACCAGACTCACGCTCTGGAAGATCGTGGAAAGCCTAGGGTCGACCACGTTGCAGATTTTGCCTGTCGCCGGTGCCTGTGCGGCGGCCGGGCTGGTAATTGGTGGTCTGTCCATGACCGGACTCGGCATGAAGTCGGCCAACGTCATTCTGGCGATCAGCAATTCCGAGCCGCTTGTGACTCTCGTTGTCGCTGCCATCGTGACGATCATTCTCGGTTTGGGCATGCCAACGCCCAGTGCCTATATCCTTGCTGCCGTTCTCGTCGGGCCCGCCTTGGTAAAGCTCGGCTATCCGACTTTGCCCAGCCAGATGTTTCTCCTGTACTATGCGATCCTTTCCGCACTCACACCGCCGATTGCAGTCGCGGCGATCACGGCATCGGCTATCGCGGAGGAAGATCCCTTCAAGATCGCCCTGTCGGCGGTACGGCTTGCAGCTGTCGGCTTCATTCTTCCTTTCGCATTCGTCTGGAATCCGGCAATTCTCCTGCTGAGTGATCCCGTGAGCAATGTGCTTTCTGTTATCTGCGCGGTAGGCGCGACATTCGCCGTCTCCGCTGCAATCGAGGGTAACATCCGCGCAGACCTGACCCGCGTTGAACGCGTGGTCCTTGTCGCGGCAGCCGTCGCGGGCATCAGTCCGTATCCCGTCGCATCGCTTGCCGGGCTGATTGTTGTTGTCGGGATCTTCGTCCGCCAGCTTTGGGTCGCACCACCGGAAGTGTCTTCGTCGGATCGGATGGTAAAATAAACCATGGAAACAGGTCTTACACACTGTGCGGGAATTCGGTGCGTGTACCCCTACAGTATTTTCTTTTAGCGAGTATAACCAAGGTGAAGAAGCAATGAGCATTCGAAACATATTGCTTGCCCATTCTGGGAGTGCGGGCTTTGAAAGCAGTCTCACGCATGCCCTGAAGATCGCCAGCCGGCACGAAGCCTGGCTGACCTTCATCTACGGCGGATCCGCAAGTTTTTCTGATAGGATTCTCGTCCTGACAGATGATCTGCGGGAGCGCCTGGTTGCAGTCCGAAACACCAAGATCAACAACATTCGCGCGCGTTTTGAGGAAGCGGTGGCAATTGCGGGCCTGTCCGACCGGACCCGTTTCCTTATGCCCGAGGATGTCGGGAAACTTTCCGTCAGTCAGGTCGCCCGCGGTTTCGATTTCGTGATTACCGGGTATCATTCCGATCTTCCGGCGGATGAAAGCCGCGCGACGAGCCCGGACCTGATCGCATTGCAGAGTGGACGGCCTGTTCTCGTGGTTCCGGATGGTTTTAAGGCAGAGCATTTAGCTGGACATGCCCTCGTTGCCTGGGATGGAAAGCGAGCTGCTACCCGGGCTGTAAACGATGCAATGACGATCCTTGAGGAAAAGCCGAGAAAGGTAACTCTGATTACTGTCGGTGACCGGTTACAGGAATCACCGGAGGGAGCCGGCATTTTGGATCATCTTGAGCGTCACGGGGTCCAGGCCAGTCATGTCAGGAAGCCCCTGACGCGGTCGGGTGTAGCGGAAATCATCAGTAACACAGCCGACGAGATTGGCGCAAAGCTGATTGTGATGGGCGCATACGAACACAGCAAATTTTCCCAGGATCTGTTCGGTGGCGTGACGCATGACGTCGTGCGATCAGCTCGCGTTCCCGTATTCATGTCCCACTAGTCGGCGCAAGGCAGTACGAACCTGCCGCTGCGCCAGTCCTGGTTCGGCAGATGGGCTGTATGCCGCCTGCATTATGACAGTGTCAGGGAACTTTGCTCACGTGCTTGGCTAAGACGTTGACGATGCGGCGTAATTCCGTCGCAATTAGATCGCTCTTCGCTTCTAGCCGGTCCGAAAGGCCGTGTACGCCTATCGCCAGTTTCCGGTGGCCTGGGGGAGACGGGATAGGCGTGGCAATCATGGCAGCACCCCAATGGGCGGTCGGGCGTAACAATTCCCTGGCGTGAACGAACGAAAAATCCTTTCCACGTTGATCCGCAACTCGCCGATTGAAGTCCTCCTCTGGAAATTCATCCTTATTGAGTTCGCCGGAATTGATTGTCTGTTTATAGATTGAACTGGCCTGGTGAGGCTCCATTTGTGAGAGAAACTGCCAGCCGATGCCATTTTGGACAAGCAGACGCCTTGTGCCGCGTTTGATGCGGATGCTCTCGGATCCATGCAGCGATTCAACATATTCGATGTAGATGTCGTTGATGGCTGCGAGCACGACAGATTCCTGAACGATCTCGCGCACTCGCCACATTTCTTCGAGGACGACTTCTTGTTCGTAGCTGTTGAAGCTGATCCAGGATCCGAGATGTACAAGCCTGACCGCGGGCAGGTAGGATCGTTCCTGCTCGTCGTAGTCTAAGTATCCAAGCGACACCATCGATTTCAGCAACGCACTTGCGCTTGAAATCGGGACATCAAGACTCGCGGCGACATCGCTTAGGCGCGCCGGTTTCCGGGTCCTGGAGAAGTGCTCCAAGATACGAAAGACGCGTTCCGCAGACTTGACCTGACCGGTTACCATTATCACCTTCCAAATCCGGCATAGTGATGACACGGGGGATTTCGCCGGTCCCTATTTCTCAAATTGTTTCACATATGTGCAAACCCATGCAACGAATTTATGCACAATTGACATCCTTGTATTTTGCAGGGGTAATAGGCGTGCAGTGAGGAAGATAATTCATGTCCAAATGTTGCAAGTAGTAATATCTTGTATAGTTTCGATAGAAAACTTTATAGAATAATATATTATATGTGTTGATATTGATATCAATCAAGAATGAATTGCTTGGCCAGCAAGCCAAGCAATATGTGCAACAATGAAAACAGGAGGATGCAAATATGTTGCCTGCAATGGAAAAGTTTATTGAGCAAGTTCGCGGCATTTATGCCGGCACGGAATCCATGGAACAACGCTTCACGCTGATCGAACCGTTGCTGAAGGAGCTTTTGGCCGACGAAGAGTTAAGGGAAGCTTCCAAGAGCTGGCCGTTCCGTAACGATCCGCAGAACGGCTACATTGAAAATCTCTTGTTCTATGAGGATCCGGATTACGGCTTCGTTCTCAATTCGCTTCTCAAGAAGCCAAACGAGAGCACGCCCGTGCACGATCACGGGCATGTCTGGACGATGTATGGTGTTCTGCGCGGTGCCGAGAAGGTGGTCCGCTTCGAGCGCACCGACGAGGATGATAATGCCGAGCATGCCGACCTCAAGCGTCTCGCGGAACATGAAGTGGCCCCGGGCTACATCGACGTCGTGAGGCCCTACGAAATTCATGTGGAGCATTCCGGCAACGAACATGTCGTCGGTATCATTTTCCGCAATCAGCGCGTCGGTGGGTTCCTGCAGAACTACTATGATGAGGAAACTGGCAAGATCCGTCCCACCAAAGGCCCGGTGCAGATTCCCTACGAGCTCTAGGGTGCATCACTGAGTCGAAACCAGCAAGCCACCGGGATGTCCGCCGAATGCTTGAAAGAAGCGGCTGTCATCTCGGTGCCATGCATTTGCGAAGGCCGGTATAGCTTTGGTCGGCAAATCACGGAGTCGGGCCCCCGTTCACTGATGCGGTGCCCTTGCCTTGAGAGCCTTTTTGCCGAACTCATGCCACCGGCGATTGGCCCTGACCGGTCTCGCCACGGTTTCCTTCGCGCTGCGGCCGCCAACATAAGATACGGACGAACATGAACACTGCACCCACTGATAATGTCGAACGCCCGGAAACGGGTGAACTGAACGGGCTATGGGGAAGCGACGTCATCGCCGACATGCTGCGTGGGATGGGCTTCAAATATGTTGCGCTCAATCCGGGCTCCAGCTTCCGGGGGCTCCATGACAGTCTTGTCAACAAGCTCGGAAACAGCGATCCGCAGATGCTGCTCTGTCTGCATGAAGAGCACGCCGCAGCCATCGCACATGGCTACGCGAAGGTTGCCGGCGAACCTATGGCGGTCATCATGCACAGCCACGTCGGGCTCATGCATGGTTCGATGGCGATATTCAATGCATGGTGCGATCGTGTCCCCATGCTGGTGCTTGGCGCCACCGGACCAGTGGATGCGGCATTGCGCAGACCGTGGATCGACTGGATTCATACGAGCCGTGACCAGGCAGCGCTTGTCCGCAACTTTGTGAAGTGGGACGATCAGCCGGGCTCGATCGATGCAGCGGTTGAAGCGATGCTGCGGGCGAACATCATTGCCCGTACCGAACCAACCGGACCGACCTATCTCAGTTTCGACGTGTCTATTCAGGAACAGGCGCTCGACACAGCCCCCGCCAAGCCGGATTTCAGCCGGTACCTGCCGCCGCTCCCCCCCGAGCCATCCGCCGACGGCGTCAGGCGGGCGGCGGACATACTACGAAACGCCAAGCGGCCCGTGATACTGGCCGGACGGACTTCACGGCGGGAAAGCGACTGGGCAAGGCGGGTGGCGCTCGCCGAGCATCTTGATGCAGCAGTTCTCACGGACATTCGTGTCGGCGCTTCCTTTCCAACCGATCACCCGCTTCACCGAAGCAAACCGGCCTTCTTCATCGATGATGAGGCGGGCGAAGTCTTGCGCTGCGCCGACGTCATCTTGAGCCTCGACTGGCTTGATCCGGCGGGGACGCTGCACCTTGCCGGACAGACGGGCGCGCGTGTCATTCAGGCGTCACAGGATTTCCAACTGCACAACGGTTGGGGCATGGAATATCAGGGACTGACGCCTTGTGAAATTCACCTTTCATGTTCCCCGGATCGCGCGGTCCATGCGATTGCCGATGCCCTCAAGGTTGGCAGCGGCGTGGAACCGGGCGCCTTGCCGGTCAAGCCTGCTTTCAGCCTTCCCGCTGCAGACACGCCGCTTGATGTCTCGGTTCTGGCGGCGGCCCTGGGCGCTGGGCTCAAGGATGCGTGCGCCTCCTTCGTCAGGCTGCCGCTCGGCTGGCCGGGAGAAGCGTGGCACTTCCGGCATCCTCTTGATTTTCTGGGGAATGACGGCGGTGCCGGCATCGGCTCGGGTCCCGGCATGCTGATCGGGGCCGCAATCGCCCTTCGTGACTCAGGGCGTATTCCGGTCGCCGTGCTTGGAGACGGCGACTTCATGATGGCAGCGTCCGCATTCTGGACGGCCGCACACTACCACATTCCGATGCTCACCATCGTCTCGAACAACCGCTCGTTCTACAATGATGAAGTCCATCAGCAGCGTGTCGCCGTGACTCGTGGACGTCCGGTTGAGAACAAGTGGATAGGACAACGAATTGCCGAACCGGACATTGACATTGCCGCCATTGCCGCAGCCCAGGGTCTTGAAGCCATCGGTCCTGCCGGCACGGCAGGCGAACTGGTAGCAGCGGTTGCCAAAGGTGTCGAACTGGTACGGGCAGGAAAGAGTGTGGTCATCGAAGCCAGTGTTGCTCCAGGTTATGATCCCAACATGGTTGCCGGCCTGACCCGAAGCAAGTGATTGCCTTTGAGTCAGCGCTTGACGCCTATTCCCGACCTGTTGAAAGCGCTGAATCCTGGCTTTCGAACCCCGCCCGCAAAAGCGCCGGTGGTCGGAGTTCCGGCTCCGCACAACTTGCCGTCTATTATATAATTTCCCGATTATGGATTGTGATGAACTTCGTATTGGACATGGGCTGTTTTTGGCTCAATATCTCGATTGAAGATAAGAGCTTGCAGAGCAATGCATGGGCTGCATGGAAACAGAGGAAAGCGGAATATATAGCGTTTATTGGATGGGTCGTGACGAGTTGGGCATCACTCCATCCCAGAGTCGAGCAAGCGCGCATGCCGGTCCGAACCAGAAAATCGGTACGGAAGGCCAAGTGGGAAACCGGTCAAACACATAGGCGCCAAGACTCGAAGGCGATTGTCTGATTGATCAGGCGCAGGCTATCCGGTGAAAAATTCCATATACGTGAAATCGCCCGACATCCGGGTGCGACATGTTGACTTACCCATCGGTCAGGGAGGAGCCTGACTGGAGATTGTCAGGAACAACCGAAATGAGGAGCAGCATAAATCCAGCGACTGTGTGTTAGAATTTTCTTGATTTTTATTATGATTTCGGACCGGCAATAAAGTATATTAATGATAACTTGAATGAGGGCAAAAGTAATTAATATATAATTTGTGATATAAAATATCTGAATTTGCGTGTGTAAAACCAAGAAAAAATTGCGCAAACCCAATAAAATAAACTTCCGATATTTGGGGGCGGTGAGGAGGAAGCGGATGAAGGTTCTGGTGACCGGAGGATTGGGCGTCAATGGCGCCTTCGTCGTGCGCGGCTTGGTGGAAAACGGGCACAGCGTCGTCATTGTTGATCGGCACGACGATAGGTCCCTTCTCGGCCGGGTAGGCGATGAAGTCGAAGTCCATAACCTGGACATTTTGGACCGCGCCGCGATGGAGGGCCTTCTGAGAAGCGCCAAGTTCGATAGCATCGTTCATATGGCTGCTCTTATTTCAGGCTTGCAGGAGGATCCACTCAAGGGATTCACGGTGAACGGTCTGGCAGCGGTCCAGTTGATGGATGTTGCCCTTAAGGCAAGCGTGAGGCGGTTCGTCTACACCAGTTCCCGCGCCGTTTACGGGGACATCGTTGGCATTCATGCCTATCCCGATTACGTTCCGGTGACGGAAGGCCATCCGCTCTCCGCTAAGAGCGTCTATGATGTAACAAAACTCACAGGCGAATTGATGGGGCGGAATTTCATCCATCTCGGCATGGAGTTCGTCGCCTTGCGTTTCGCAACCATCTATGGGCCGGGCAAGCTGGTGCGTCATGGCCCGATGGGGATTTTGTCGCGTATCATCGAAAACGCAATGCTCGGTGTACCGCTTGAGATCAAACAGGGCGGGGATGAGCGGGACGATATCATCTACGTTGGTGATGTGGGGCGGGCTTGCGTTGCAGCGGTCGAGCACGAGAAACCCGGCTTTGATGCCTACAATATTTCGTCAGGCAGTGGTCACACGCTGATGCAATTTGCCGAGGCGGCAAAGGCGCATGCGCCAGGGGGCGATTTCAAGATTGGCCCTGGCCTCGATTTCTTCAACGCTGGTGTCCGCTATGCGGGGGTGCTCGATAACACGCGGGCAAGGACCGACCTGGGCTTCGTTCCCAAATATGACCTTGAAACAGGCATCGGCGCCTACATTGCAACAATGGAAGAGCTGGGTCTTTCGCCGATGGCGACCTGACATCAGACACAAGAAAGAAAACCCGAAAGGGGCTGGGGAGGATAGGGCAAATGCAAGGGCTGTTGAAGGGTGTGTCGCTTAACCAGGAACAAATGGTTCTTGCGATATCGGCCGTTCTTTTCTTCGTGTTCTCGATATTCCTGCCAAGCTTTTTGCAGGTTTCGAACCTGCTTTCTCTCATGCAGAGCGTCTCTATTCTTGGCATTCTCGCGATTGGCATGGCTATCGTCGTCATCGGACGCGGGATCGACCTGACCATGGTCGCGGTGATGGTGTTTGCAGTCGGATGGAGCTTTTCATTAACAGCAGCCGGAACACCGGTTGGTACGGCGTTGCTCTGGGGATTGCTTCTGGCTCTCGTCATCGGCGTAATCAATGGCGTTTTGATTGCTTATGTAGAAATTCCGGCGATCTTCGCAACGCTGGCCATGGCAACTGTGGTTGCCGGCCTCGGGCGCTTTGCGCTCGTCTCCAATGACACGGTTTTCGTGAATTCCGATCTTGGGTGGATCGGTTATCTGGGTGCTGGCCACGTAGCGGCAGTTCCCATGCCGGTCATCATTTTTCTCGTGCTCTCTTGCATCGCCTTCCTCGCGCTGAAATTTACCCGTTATGGAGCCTTCGTTTATGCGATCGGCGACAATCCGCTTGCTGCACGCAACAGCGGTATCGGAATCCGGCCGATGACTGTGCTCATGTACACGGTTTCAGCGCTGGTGGCGTTCGCAGCCGGCGTCGTGATGGCAACGACCGTCTCGACGGTAAACACCAAGCTGGCCAACTCCACCATGGTTTATGACATCATCCTGGTCGTTGTCATTGGCGGCATTGGGTTGTCGGGCGGAAAAGGTAGCATTCGCAATGTCTTGTCCGGCACGGTCCTGATCGGTCTGCTATTGAACGGCATGACAATCATGAACATCAGCTACTCGGTCCAGAGTATCATCAAGGCCCTCATTCTCTTGCTGGCCATCGTCATTGACTCGCTGCTCAACCCTCGGGACGAGCAGACGTCTCAGCAAGGTGACATCTAGGCATTACGCCGGGTGAAACCGCATCTTTTGGGAGGAAAGAAAGATGAAACTAGGTAAGTTGACCAAGCATATCGGTCTGGCTGCACTGTTTTGTGCGGGCATGAATTTCAACGGAGTTGCGCTCGCCGAACGTCCCGATGACGGGTTGGTGTTCAAGTATCAGGAAGCCTTTAAGGGGAAGAAGGTCGCCTTCGTCCCGATTTCCATGGGCTTTGACCTGACCCAGGGCTGGATGGCGGCTGTTCAGCGCGATGCCGAGCGCCTGGGTTACGAAGTGATCATCCGTGACCCGAATTGGAATATCGATGCCGGTGCCCAGGCGCTGGAACAGCTGATCAACGAGAAGCCCGACATCCTCATCTTCCACAACAATGACATGCAGGCCTACGCAAAGCTGGTTCAGCGTGCCATGGCGGCGGGGATCAACGTCATTCAGATGAACCTGAAGACCCCGGTAAACTCCGATGCCTTCGTCGGCGGAGACTGGTATCAGGTGGGTTACGATGTCGGCCAGGAGGCTGCGAAGCTGTGCGGCGACGACACGTCGGGAAAGATCGCGGTGATGCAGGGCCCGGTGACCAGTCCGCCGAGCCAGCTGGGCGTTCAGGGTATCCAGGATGCGATCGCCGAACATTCCAAACTTCAGATCGTTGCCAACCAGGCGGCCGACTGGGATGCTTCGAAGGCCCACTCCATCGCTTCGACCATCATCAAGCAGCACGACGATCTGTGCGCCTTTGCCGGGCTCTGGGACAACATGGATGTGGGTACGGCCGCTGCCATCCGCGAAGCTGGCAAGCAGGGCAAAATCAAATTGGTGACCGAAGGCGGCGGCAACGTCGAGACCGGCTGCACCAACATCAACAACGGATCGTTCGATTCGTACGTGATGGTTGATACCCGCGAACAGGCCCTGCAACTGGCGAGTGTGATCAAAATCCTGCTCCAGACCAAACCACAGCCCGGCTCCGCGCCGTTCGGGATCTATACGCAGAACAAGATCCTGACGCCTGCCACGGTCACTCCAGCCTCGTGCTGGACCATTCCCCAGATCGCGGCCGGAAACTAATTCCGCTCAGGCGGTTGCCGGTTACCGGCAACCGCTCCCGACAATCGGAGCATCCTCATGAGCGCGCGTGACGCATATATGCGCTGGCGGTATCGCCTTGTGCCTGACCACCTGGTCGGCGAAATTCTCGCCAAGAACTGGATCGACAACGCGATCCCGACGATTTTCCTCATCATCGCGGTTTCGGTGTTCGCCGTCATCCTTCCAGGATTACTGTCGATCGGAAGTATCGCCACGTTCTCTCGCGTCGCCGGAGAATACCTTTTCATTGCGATCGGTATGACACTTGTGCTCAAGGCGGGCGGTATCGACCTCAGCGTCGGGTCGAATTTTGCCCTGTGCAATTTCGCGGCGCTTTATCTGGTCAATGCCGCGGGCTTGCCCTTGTTTCTGGTGATCCCGATCGTCCTGGTGATTGGCGGTCTGGTAGGCGCCGTTAACGGTTTTCTGGTCGGGTATCTGCGCTTACGTGCATTCCTGACCACGCTCGTGACATTGATCCTCGTGCGCGCAATCGTAGAACTATTATCATTGCAGTTTGGTGTCGTTGCTTCGTTCTCGCAGACGCCTGTTCCCCAATGGGACTTCATCGGCACCGGCGATCTCTTCGGCGTTCCGCTCAGTCTGGTGGTCGCAGGTATCGTCGCAATTGCCACGCACATCCTGATGACCCGGCTTCGTTTTGGCTGGCACCTGAGCGCTGTGGGCGGTTCCCGCCGCTCGGCTTACAATATCGGCTTGCCGGTCAAGCGCATCGTGGCGCAGACTTATATCTTCTCCGGCGTATTCACAGCTGCTGGCTCGATCTTCTATGCGTCCAGGCTTGGCAGCACCAGCGGGTCGGTTGGCATCGGCCTGGAAATCATCATCCTGACCGCCGCCGTCCTGGGCGGCAACAGCCTGGGCGGAGGTCGCGGGTCGGTCACCAAGACGCTGATCGGCACCATCATTGTGGTGCTCGTCACCAATGCGCTGGTACGAATGGGCTTGCGAACCGGGGCCAGTGAACTAGTACTCGGACTTATCCTGCTCGCCGCCGTGGCCATCGATGTGCGCTGGATGAAAAACCGCTTGAAGGTTTTGAACCGGGCCTACGTCTCTCCGACCTTCCTCGCCCTCCCACCAAACCCGGAAACACGGGAAGGATCCGGCTCGGTATACGAGGTCAACAACAGGCTGGCCGAAGCGGGTGTTATCGGCAAGGGTGAACTCGACGGACCCGAGGACGTGATCCTCGATGATGATGATAATCTCTATTGTGGAAGCCGCCATGGCGATGTGATCCGTTTTTTCGGCCCCGACCACAAGAAGCACGAAGTCTATGCCCACATCGGAGGGCATCCCCTGGGCATGGCTTTCAACGGCGATGGCGAATTGGTGGTTTGCGTCGGCGGAATGGGCCTCTACAAGATCACCAAGGAGCGCGAGGTCGTCAAACTCTCGGACGAAACCAACCGCTCCCTGCTTTCGGTGATCGACGATTCGCGCATGCGCATCGCCGACGATCTGGACATCGCTCCAGACGGGCGTATCTTCTTCTCTGAAGCGACCATCCGCTACAACACGAGCGAATGGATGCTTGATGCCATCGAGGCTAGGGGCAACGGGCGGATCATTTGCTATGATCCGCGGGACGGATCGTCGAAGACCGTGCTGCCCAACCTCAAGTTTGCCAATGGCATCTGCATGGTTGGCGACGGAGAGTCACTGCTGTTTGCCCAGACATGGGGCTGCAACATCACGCGATACTGGTTCGACGGTCCCAACAAGGGCAAGACCCAGGAAGTCATTCCGGATCTGCCCGGCTATCCGGACAACATCAACCGTGCATCGGACGGCCATTTCTGGTGCGGACTGGTGGGAATGCGTTCACCCACCTTCGATCTAGCCTTGCGCATGCCCCAGTTTCGAAGGCGGATGGTCTACCGGGTCGCTGCTGACGAGTGGATGTATCCGAACATGAATTTCGGTTGCCTCATCAAATTCGACATCGAGGGTAATATCCTGGATGTCCTGTGGGACCGCGAAGGTGCCAAGCATCCGTCGCTCACCTCGATTCGCGAACACAAGGGCAAGCTCTATCTCGGTGGTTTGTTCAACGACCGCATCGGCGTCTACGACATACCGGGCGCGGATCCCGAATGGACGGGCATGAAGCATTATTGGGGAGGCAAGTCGAATGGGTAATCCTTTCACCCGGTTCTTCGACCGTATCCGTGGTAGTGGGGAGGCGGCGATAACCCTGCCACCAATGGACGGAGCGCTTAGGCCGAACAACAGGATCGAGGAAGCCGATGTCATCTTCGAGACCTCTTCACCCGACAATCTGGTGCGCTCGGGAAGCGGAATCTCGTTCTCCAGCGGCGCCGTACTTATGTCGCTGGAAAAGGACGGCAAGACCAAGGCACTGTGGAATGCTTCGAGCCATATAACCTGCCTTGCTGGTCATTCATCCGGCACCCTCGCGGCAGGTCTGGAGGAGGGCCGTATTGTCATCCGGGGCGGACCCCATGACGGGCTGAGCCTTGACCGTTTTGAAGACACACCGGTCAAGGCACCGAGTGCAGCCGTTTTTGCTGATGAAAAAACGCTCTACGTTTGCCTCGCCAGCCAGGACAACCCGATGTCCCAGTGGAAGCGCGACCTCATGTCTAAAGGCAACTCGGGTTCGGTTTGGAAGGTTGACCTGAGAACCGGCAAGGCTGTTTGCCTCGGACGCAACCTCGCATTTCCCTATGGCATCGTGCTTGCCGAGAATGGAGATGTCATTGTTTCGGAAAGCTGGCGCCATCAGGTGATCCGTATTTCGGAAGGCGGCGGCATTCAGACGTTGCTTGACGAATTGCCGGGATACCCTTCCCGTCTCGTTCGTGACGCCAATCAGGACATCTGGATGTGCGTATTTGCCCCGCGCACCCAGTTGATCGAATTTGTGCTGAGCGAGAAAGAATACCGGACGCGCATGATGGAAACGGTTGATCCGGAATACTGGATCGCTCCGTCGCTGCATCATCCCCATTCCTATCTCGAACCCATGCAGGGCGGTGGCCTGAAACAGCTCGGCGAACTCAAACCATGGGCACCGACCCGGTCCATCGGCCTCGTCGCGCGGTTGGATCCCCAAGGCCATCCTATCGAAAGCTTCCACTCCCGGGCCAACGGTAAACGCCACGGGATTGCCAGTTGCCTGCCCTCGGATGACGGCCTGATCATGGCTTCAATCGGCGGCAATGTCATTGTGCGCGCAAAGAACTAGGCGGGAATCATGCAGTCTCAACCACTGATTCAAATGAGATCCGCGACCAAGGAATATCGCGGCGTTCCGGCGATCAAGAATGTCGACTTTGGCCTTCTCGCTGGTGAAATTCATGCGCTTCTAGGAGAGAATGGAGCCGGGAAATCAACCCTGACAAAGGTGATGGCCGGGGTGACCCAACTGACCAGCGGCGAAATGCTGCTCAATGGCATACCGGTCTCCTTCGCGACGCCCGGCGAGGCATTGGAAAATGGCATTGCCATGGTGTTCCAGGAGACGAGCCTGGTTCCAAGCATGACTGTGGCGCAGAACCTTTTCCTTGGAGAGGAAAAGTTTTTCAACCGGTTGCGCGGCATCTACATCGCCGCGCAACAGTTCATGCAGTCGCTGAACTTCGACGTGGACCCATGGGCCGATGTGGCAACCTTGGGCGCTGCAAAGAAACAGATGGTCGAAATTGCGCGTGCAGTGCGCCAGAACGCCAAGGTCATTATCTTCGACGAACCGACGGCAACGCTTACACCGGAAGAGAAAAGACACTTCTTCAACCTGATGCGGGATCTAAAGAAGCGAGGTGTTTCGGTCATCTTCATCAGTCACGCCCTGGAAGAAGCGCTCACCATCGGAGACCGGATTTCCATCTTGCGCGATGGCGAACTGGTTGCAACCGACGCGGCCAAGAATTTCAATCGCGAGACGATCGTGCAGGCTATGGTGGGCCGAACTCTTTCCGGCGAACTCTATCACAACCACGGTGAGGACACGGTCAGACGGGCCGGCAAGAAGGTGCTCTCGGTCCAAAACCTGTCGATGTCGAGGATCGTGAAGAACAACTCCTTCTCCGTCTATGGAGGACAAATAACGGGCATTTTCGGGCTGATCGGTTCAGGCCGCACCGAAGCTGCCAAGGTGATTTCAGGCATCTACAAGCGTGATTTTTTCCATGGTGGTGAAGTGCGGCTAAATAACCGCCCGGTCCGCTACCGTACGCCACGCAGGGCGGTGAAAGACGGCATTGTCTACGTGACGGAAGACCGGAAGATCGAAGGCTTCTTCGAAAGCATGTCGATCGCGGAAAATATCCATCGCGCAGCGCAGGCTGCCAATGTCAGCAGCAGCTTTGTGATCAATTCGAGTGAAGTGAAGCAATTGGCAGAGGATTGGACCAAGAAGCTCAACATCAAGGCGATCAATTCCAATGCCCGCGTCATCGAGCTGTCCGGCGGTAACCAGCAGAAGGTTGTTATCGCGCGGTCACTGGTGCAAAAACCGAAGGTGGTGATATTCGATGAGCCTACGCGCGGGGTCGACGTCGGTGCGATTTCTGAAATCCACCAGCTCATCAACCAGTTGGCGGATGATGGAATCGCCGTTGTGGTGATCTCATCCTACCTGCCGGAAATCATGAACATTTCGGACCGCATTCTGGTTTCGCGGGCTGGCCGCGTCGTGGAAGAATTCACGCCATCTGAAGCTACCGAAGAACGAATCATGTATGCGGCGGTGCACTGACAGGTGGGCCACGCTTTCAGCTTCGGTGAATGACATGCGCCTGAAACGTGCCTACAAGATAGACCATCTCCGGGACATGGCCAAGGCGCGGCTTCCGCGCGTCGTTTTCGATTATCTCGATGGTGGCGCAGAAGATGAAGTCACGCTGAAAGCCAACCGGGCTGCCTATGAGGGATTGCGGCTCATCCCCCGTATCCTGGGCGGCGGTCGGGTCGACTTGGAGACGGAGCTTTTCGGGCATAAGCTCGCAGCGCCCATGATCATCGGTCCCACGGGCCTTAATGGCCTCTATTGGCCTGATGGTGATCTCGAACTGGCCCGGTCCTCGTCGGCCGCTGGTATCGGTTTCGCGATGTCTACCGCCTCGAACGCCTCCATTGAAGAGGTAGCCCGGGATATCGGTGTGCCATTCTGGTTTCAGCTCTATCCTTGGGGCAACCCGGATTTCTCTGAGCGCCTACTGGATCGCGCCGAAGCGGCAAATTGTAGTGCGATTATCATCACCGTCGATTCGCTTGTTGGCGGAAAACGGGAGCGTGACCTCCATCATGGCTTTTCACATGAGATCCGGATGAGTGCTCCAATCATCGTCGATGGGTTGCTTCATCCCCGTTGGCTGACTTCCGTGTGGCTCAGCGGAAAAAAGCCCCGTTTCAAGAACCTGACGAATTTCCTTGGAGAGGGAGCCACGGATCGGCAACTGGCCGAATTCACGCGGGCACAACGCAATCCGCAATTCTCCTGGGATGATGTCGCGCTCATCAGAAGCCGGTGGAAGGGTCCGCTGCTTGTCAAGGGCGTAATGTGCGCCGCAGACGCGATCCGGGCTCGAGAGTCCGGCGCTGATGGCATCATCGTTTCCAATCATGGTGGCCGCCAACTCGATGGGGCACCGGCCACGATCAAAGTCCTGGGTGATGTCGTAGACGGGCTGCACGGTTCGATTCCTGTCCTGGTCGATGGAGGTGTGCGCCGGGGCACCGATATCGTCAAGGCGCTTGCAACCGGCGCGAAGGCAGTGCTGCTTGGACGGGCCACCCTGTACGGGCTTGCCGCAGGCGGGCGTAAGGGTGTGGACCTTGCTCTCTCGATCCTGCTGGACGAATTGCAGCGGACCATGCTGTTGATCGGCTGCGAGTCACCTAGCCAACTTGGCCGGCAGCATTTGCTCCAGCCTTAGCAAGTCCGCATGGAGCCGTCTGTGCGCATCAATGGCACACGCGGTCATGCCATCACAAACGGCGCCGTATTTTGCCCCCGGGTCCGCATCATGCCTGCGAGGCGAGTTTCTCCATGAAACGGTCCATTGCCATCACTTCACGCATCGGCAGGTCCGATGTCTTTTCGTCTAGCTCCGTCGTGTAGCTCAGCCCCTCGCCATCCCAGAGCCACCAGTAGGCGATACCGCCCTGCTTGTCGCGGATAGGCATGCGGAAGGTGGGAAACGTCTTGTAGTCTGACGGTACGTCCGTATTCGCCACTTTTTCAGCCTTGATGCGCATGTTCCCGATCGCCTGGTCCAACATCACCATTGCGACGAACTCGCTTTTCAGACGGACCAGAAAATCGAAATTGTCGGGGCGTTCCCTGTGCCGTCCGGGAAGCACACGCACAGTTTGCGGGTATGACGCGTGATCGTGCGTGACCTGGACATAGGCGTTCCCCTCCGGGGTCGGGATCTCGACGATGTCACCCGGGATGAGTTTCATGTCCTGTTCCTTTCTGGGCCGCGCTTAAAAGCGTCTTTTCTCTTGAATGCGGTGTAAATGGCAGCGTGTCAGCGCCTAGAGGCTGTAAGCCTCAACGGTTGCCGGATGAAAAAGCTCCTCGATGGCTACCTTTCTTGGGGAAAGGCCTTGGGCATTATGATATTCGAGGAATTTTCCGAGCGTCTTGCGGTTTGCATCAAGCCCGTAGGGCCAGATGTTGGCTCCCATGAGATTGCGTGCGCGTGCCAGATTGTCCTCCACGAAAGGCATGGTGACTTTCGTGGCCGATGTGTCGGAAAGCGCCTTTTCCGCGACATCCTTTGCTTGCGAGAAAGCCTTGAGCAACGCCCCCGGCAGCCACGGATGGGCATCGGCGAGCGAGCGGCGGACCCCGAGAACGTGCATGATCGGGAAGATGCCTGTTTTCCGGTAATAGGCTTCCGCTTCAGCAATCGTGTCGGGGAAAAGGCGACCGATCTTCGGGTGCCCCTCGTCGAAGCAACGCGGGGACCGCGGACCGACGAACCCGTCTATGTCGCCGTCGATCAGCATCTGGTTGAGAGTCGCACCCTCCGGCGCATGAGTCATGCGAATGTCCGGGGGAAGATCGACCTTGATCTTCTCGGGACGTCCCGGCGTATCCATGCCGCCACGAATCCATTCGATCTCGGATGGCTTGACGCCGTATTCCTCTTCCAGGATGCCCCTAAACCACACGTTGGCCGAGAGCTGGTACTCAGCAATGCCGATGCGCTTTCCTCGCAGGTCTGCCGGGCTGGCAATGCCGCGGTCGTTGCGGATGTAGATGGACGTGTGCCGGAACGCCCGTGAGAGGAACACCGGAATCGCAACGTAATGCGGTTCGCCGCGCGCGACGGAAATCGAATAGGAGGAAATCGAAAGCTCGCTGATGTCGAATGCCTGGTGCCGGAAAGCACGGAAGAACATTTCCTCCGGCGACAGTAGCATGCAAGTCGGATCGACGCCATCGATTTTAACCCGGCCATCGTAGATGGCACGCGTACGGTCATAGTCTCCCATTGCGATGGACAATTTGAGGTCGCTCATGGTTTTATCGTCTCCAATCCCGTTTGATACTGCAGCCTGACCGGCTCACCTTTTTCGGCTGCTGTAAGAATGGCCCGGCAAATCTCGAGGCTGGCGAGACCCCATTCTCCAGTCTGGGCCGGCGTTATTCCGCCACGTAGCGCTTCCACGACAGCGTCGATAACGTTTTTGCGGGGATACAGGAGTTCCGGCGCGGCAATGAATTCCCGCTCCGTGTCTCCATAGACCTGAACGCCATCCGGCGAAAGGCGGAGATCCGCCCGATCACATGACACAATCACCGGTCCGAAATGCTCGTGGCTGGATGCTGCCTTGGGCATGTCTCCTGATCCGTAGGTGCGGGCTGACTTGAGCTTGACCTCCTCCTCTTCCGAGGTGATCATGGCAAGCTTTCGCCGTGCGTCTCCGTAAGCTTCCGGCGACTTCTCGTTGCCCAGTTCGCCGATCCAGTTCATCCATTCATCGCTGTCAAAATGGGCGTAGCCGGAATAGGTGAGGGAGGCGAATACGCCATTCGCGAAGGACACCAGGGCGCTGTAGGCACCTTCCGTCGGCCGCTTCGGATCCCATTTTCCGATCATGGCGAAGACAGAGCTGCCCATTCCGCCGGCGAGAAGACGTACAATGTCGATCTGGTGGACTCCTTGCGAAAAAAGCACGCCGCCACCTTCCTCGGTACGCAACTCCTCGGGCCGGCGCGGCCGGTATAGGAAATCGGTGTAGTTGAAAGCGTGGATCATGCGGACACGTCCGTAAACGCCGCTTTCGATTAGCCGCCTTGCGGTGGCTACGGGCGCGTCAAAGCTGTGACTGGGTCCCACGATCAGATGGACGCGGGCCGCGCGGCATGCTTCTACCATCTGCACCGCATCGGCGATATCGATCGCGATTGGCTTGTCGACCAGAACGTGCTTTCCAGCCTTTGCCGCAGCGACCACGTGTTCGCAATGCAAACCATGCGGCGTGGCGACATAGATGATCTCTACTGCAGGGTCCGCACATAGGCTTTCCACGTCGGCATAAGTCTTGCCGCCGAACTCGTCTTCAAAGGCTGCTCTTGAATCCTCGCGTAGCGCACAGGCAGCCACCAGCCGAACACGCCGGTCTGCGCGGAACGCCGGCAACATGAGCACGAAGCCACGTCCCAGCCCGATGACGCCGATGCCGACCGGCTTCATATCAGAGGTCAAGGACAAGCTTCCCGCCCTTCGAGCGCGAGACGCAGGTCATGATGAAGTCATCCATCTCCTCATCCATCAGCACCATGTCCCGGTGATCCACTTTGCCAGAAATGAGGCGGGTCTTGCACGTTCCGCAGGTGCCACTTTCACATGAACTCACCGTAGCTACACCGTTGTCCCGCATGGCCTCCAGGATCGAGCGGTCGGCTGGCACGGTGATCGTCTTGCCCGTCTTGGCGAGTTCGACTAGGAAAGGCTGGTCGTCCGCCCTGACGATCTCAACGGGCTTGAAGTCCTCGAAGTTCACACGCCCCTCAGGCCAGTGACCGGACAATGACTTGATCTCGTCCATCATGGGCTTCGGGCCGCAGCAATAGACGTGGATGTTACGCGGGTTGGCGAAATGGTCCCAGAAATCGTAGGCCTTTGACGGATCTCCGCCATCGTGATGGACGATCAAAACTGGCCCGTAAGACTCGATTCGTGAGCCATAGGCCTCCTTGAGTTCGTCCAGATAGGCCGCATCCTCGGCGCTACGTGAAAGGTAGATGATCTTGAGCGGTTTGCCCTTCTCTTCCACATAACGTGCCATGGCAATAATTGGCGTCACTCCGATGCCGCCGGCGATCAACAGATACTTCGGCGCATCCTTAAGCGGAAACTCATTTTCCGGCACATCGACCATCAATTCGGTGCCTTCCACGGCCTCGTCATGCATGGATTGCGATCCGCCGCGCGATGCCGGTTCCTTTTTGACTGCAATCACGTAGCTCTCGGGGCTCTCGCCAGGGCCGACAAGCGAATAACGCCGCATGGCGCCAGAGGGTGTTTGCACCGTGATATGTGAACCGGCGCTATAAGAAGGAAGTTGCCTGCCGTCTGCCGAAACCAGTGTGAATTCCGCGATTGCCGGGGTGAGCGTACGCCGATGCGCCACCTTCATTTTCATAAGTGTGTTATTATTGGTCATATTTGACTCTCCTGATCCCTCACGGCTTTCTTAGAAAGCTAAATAAATGTTGTCAATGGCTGGACGGATGGCATTTTCTGATTTAGATTAATTAGAACGCTAATTATACGAGGAAAAAGGAGGAGCCATGCTCACGCCCGAAGAAAATGACGTTTTGACCCGTGTCGGACCGGACAAGCCGATGGGCAAGCTGATGCGTCAGCACTGGACCCCGGTCTGC
>Ga0180009_10001201_pt1 | contig 32324 bp, 26 predicted proteins | sample OS_PC_MetaG_FD_123537 | JGI IMG/M metagenome (GOLD analysis project Ga0180009, IMG submission 123537) | Groundwater microbial communities from the Aspo Hard Rock Laboratory (HRL) deep subsurface site, Sweden - OS_PC_MetaG | ecosystem: Environmental > Aquatic > Deep subsurface > Groundwater...
AAAGACACGTTGGTACGCCCGCGACCGGCCGCGGGTTTCCGGAAAAGCGGGCCGGGCAGGGGTCCGCGGCGGGCGCCGTTCATTGACTGACGGCCAAGAAGCTTCTATTTTGGACCCACCTGATCGTTGCCACCACACATTTCCAATCAGGACCGGGCGCGCGTGCCCGCGGGAGTGACCATGAAGATTGCCGTTTGCGTGAAGCAGGTCCCGGACTCCGAGACCCGGATCAACCTCCCCGCCCCCGCGGCGGAGCTCGACCAGTCCGGATTCACCAGGATCCTCAACCCCTACGACGCCTACGCCGTCGAGGAAGCCGTCAGGATCAAGGAGGCCGGCGAGGGCGTGGAAGTGACCGCCGTCACCGTCGGTCCCGCGACGGTCAAGGAGACCCTGAAGAAGGATTGCCTGGCCGTCGGGTGCGACAAGGCCGTCATCATCGACGACCCGGCGCTCAAGGGAGCCGACGAGGCCGCCGTGGCCACCGTGCTGGCCGCCGCCCTGAAGCGGGACGCCTACGACCTGGTCCTCTTCGGCATCAAGGCCATCGACGACGACAGCGGCCAGATCGGCATCCTGGTCGCCCAGAAGCTGGGCCTGCCCCACGTCTCGACCATCACGCGCCTCGAGCTGGGCGACGGCAAGCTGACCGCACACCGCGAGATCGAGGGCGGCAAGGAAGTCGTCGAGGCCTCCCTGCCTGCGGTCCTGACCTGCCAGAAGGGCCTGAACGAACCCCGCCTGCCGAGCCTGCCGAACATCATGAAGGCCGGCGCCAAGCCCATGGAAACCGTCACCTGCGCCGACCTGGGCATCGAGGTCCCCGCGGCCAAGGTCAAGATCAAGCAGTACGCCCCGCCCCCGGCGCGCGGCGCCTGCAAGCTGGTCGAGGCCGATGATCCCGCCGCCGCCGCCCGCGAGCTGGCGCGGCTGCTCAACGAGGAAGCCAAGGTCATCTAGGACGCGGATTCCCGGCCCAGCGGCCGGACAGCATAAGAGACGGGAGCTAGACATGCCGAACATCGCCGTATTCATCGAGCAGCGCGGAGGCCGGTTCAAGAAGGTCGCCTGGCAGATGCTGAGCGAGGCCAAGCGGATCACCGGCGCGGCCGGAGGCGAGGTCTGGGCCGTGTGCCTGGGCGCCGATCCCTCCGCCGAGGCGGCCCGGTACGGGGCCGACAAGGTTTTCACCGCCGCGGACGACGCCTTCACGGACTACAACAGCGAGCTGTGGGGCGCGGCCCTCGCCAATTTCTGCACGGCCACGAAACCCGACCTGCTGCTTCTGGGCTCGACCGCCATGGGCAAGGATCTGGGCCCGACGGTGGCAGCCAAGCTGGATTGCGCCTGCATCAGCGACGCGGTGGGCCTGACGTTCGCCGACGGCTGGACCGTGCGCCGGCCCATCTTCGCCGGCAAGTGCTACATCGACGTGGAGCCCCAGACCCCGCTGGCTGTGGTCGGGATCCGTCCCAACGCCTTCGTGCTGGCCGAGAACCCGGGCGCAGGGACGGCCGAGACCTTCGACGCCGGCGTGGCGGGGCTCGATCCCGGGGCCAAGGTGACCCGCAGCGAAGCCTCCGCGGGAGGCAAGGTGGAGCTGACCGAGGCCGAGATCATCGTCTCGGGCGGCCGCGGCATCAAGGGGCCGGAGAACTATCAGCTCATCGAGAAGCTGGCCGACGCCCTGGGCGCCGCCGCCGGCGCCAGCCGCGCCATCGTGGACGCGGGCTGGGTCGAGTACAGCCACCAGGTCGGCCAGACCGGCAAGACCGTCGCGCCGAACCTTTACATCGCCTGCGGCATCAGCGGAGCCATCCAGCACCTGGCCGGGATGAGCAGCAGCAAGTGCATCGTGGCGGTGAACAAGGACGCCAACGCGCCCATCTTCAAGGTCGCCGACTACGGCGTGGTGGCCGACCTGTTCCAGGTCCTGCCGGCCCTGACCGAGGAAGTGATCAGGATCCGCAGCTGACCGCTGATCCGTCCCGGCTGCCGCCCGGCGCCCCGGCCCCCCCGGCCGGGGCGCTTTTTCGTCAGGCACGCATCATGCAGGGTCCTGCCGGATTTGCTGTGAGGGAAACTTTCATTCCGGGCGCTTGCAAGGAAGTTCATTTCATGACAACAGGTTACGATTCAACTGGCCCGCATCCCCAGCCGTCCCCCTCCTCTCCCCTGCTCACCCTGGCCATGATCGTCAAGGACGGTGGCCAGTTCCTGGCCCCCCTGCTCGAGGCGGCCACGGAGTGGGTGGACGAGATCGTGATCGGCGACACGGGCAGCCGGGACGGCAGCCGGGAAGTCGCCGGGCGGGCCGGGGCCGCGGTCCTGGACGTCCCCTGGCGGAACGACTTCGCCGCCGCCCGGAACGAGGTTCTCGAGCATTGCACAGGCCGGTGGATCCTGGTCCTCGATGCGGACGAACAGCTCGCGCCCCGGGACTGGCGGGGAATCAGGGCCTGGGTCGAGAACCGGCACCGGGTCGCCGGTCCCGCCGCCGCCAGCCTCGTCACCCGGAACTACCTGCCCGGGCGCCACCGGCGCCGCGGCTGGAGACCCCTTCCCGAGCCTGATCCCCACGCCCTGCCCGGGCAGCCCAGGCCGGCGCCGGGTTTCACGCCCAGCGCCAAGGTGCGGATCTTCCCGCGGCATCCGGCCATCCGCTTCCGGGGCTGCATCCACGAGACCGTCGAGGACGGCGTCCGCAGGTCCGGCCTGGCGGTGGTCGACCTGGAACATCCCGTCCACCACTTCGGTTACCTGCAGGATGACCCGGCCAAGGCGGAATTCTACCGGGGGATCGCCCGGACCAAGACCGAGCAGGAACCTCAGAATCCTCAGGCCTGGTCCGAGCTGGCCGATTGCGCCATCGCCTGCGGGGACCTCGGCGAAGCCGTGGCCGCCATCGACCGGGCCCTGATCATCGAGCCCGTGGATCCGGACCGGCGCCTGACGGCCGGCTGGCTCCTGTTGCAGCAGGGGAAACTGGACCAGGCCGACGCCCAGCTGGCCTCGGTGGCCGGCGGCGGCGGGGCGGACGACCTCCAGCTCGCCGAGGCCTGCCACCTGCGGGCGCAGGTCGCCCTGCGGCAGGACCGCGGCGAGACCGCAGGCCGCCTGCTGGCCGTGGCGCTGCACCTCTTCCCCGACAACGGGCACTACCAGAACACCCTGGGAGTGTGGCACCTGGCCCACGGCCGGGGTGATAAGGCCAGGATGGCCCTCGAGCGGGCGGCCGGACTCTTGCCCGGCTGCGCCGATCCCTGGCTCAACCTGGGCAAGATGTACGAGGCGGCGGGAATGCCCCAGGCCGCCGAGGAACACTTCCTCAGGGCCCGCCGGGAGGATCCCCGCATCCCCGTTCCCGGCTGCGCTTGACAGGTTCCGCATCACTGAAAAAGGCGGAATCCCGAGGGGGGTCCCGCCTTTTCCGTTGTTCTTGCAGGAGTGCTCAGCCGAGCAGGCGCTGGTGGACCTCGGCCACGGCCAGGTCGGCCTCGGTCACGATCTCCTCCAGGATCTCCCGCAGCGGTTGCACCTTGTCCACCAGGCCCACCGATTGTCCCGCCATCAGGGACCCGTGCTCCATGTCGCCGTCCATGGTGGCCTTGCGCAGCGACCCGATCCAGTATTCCTCGACCTTGAACTGGGCCTCCTGCCGCCCGATCTCGCCCTTGCGCAGCCTCTCCAGGAGTTCCAGCTGAAGATCGCCGAAGTGGGTCATGGCGTGGTTGTTCAACGCCCGGACCGAAACCACCGGCAGCTTCGAACTGTACTGGGGCGTGGAGATGGCCTCGCGCGACCGGGATTTGATGAAGACGTCCTTGAAGTTCTTGTGGACGTTGCACTCCTCGGCCAGCACGAAGCGCGTGCCCATCTGCGCTCCCGCGGCCCCCATGAGGGTCAGGTGGGCGACCATCTTGCCGGTGCCGATGCCGCCGGCGACGAAGATGGGCACCTGGGGGAACTGGAAGAGGATCTCCTGCAGCAGGACCATCGTCGAGACGTGGCCGATGTGGCCTCCGGCTTCGCTGCCCTCGAGGATCAGGGCGTCGGCGCCGTACTCGATCATGCGCTGGGCGATGCTGCCGGTCGAGGCGAAGCACAGCACCTTGGCGCCGCTGTCCTTGGCCTTGCGGACCTCCTCGCCCCGCGGGATCGACCCCGCGAAGACGATGTGGCTGACCTTCTTCTCGCAGAGGATGTCCAGGTGCTTCAGGTAGTTCGGAGCGATGGTGATGCAGTTGCCGGCGAAGGGCCGGTCCGTGAGCTCCCGGGTCTGGTCGACGTAATCGGCCCACATGTCTGGTTCCATGTTGCCGGCCGCCAGGACCCCGAACGCCCCCAGGTTGCCCATCAGCGAGACGAGCTTGGGGTCGCTGACCCAGGTCATGGCCCCGCACATGATCGGCAGTTCGCTGCCGAGAAAATCCGTGCCCCGCTTCCAGAGTTTCTCCAGGCTCGCGGGCGTGCGGACCGGTTCGTGGGCTGTCATGGTTTCCTCCTGATGATCCCCTGGGGAAAGTTCGCGTTCAACGACCCCATGTGATAACAGAAACCGTCCGGATTTGCAACCGGGGCCTGGGCGCTTGATCGATTCCCGGCGATTCCGTACCCTCAAGGTGCCGGGATTTGGGAGGATCCCGGTTCATGCCGAGCCGCTATTCCTCGCCGATTTCCCGGTTCGCCGAAGGGGGCATCCACCATGCTGCATTTCCGGAAGTTGTCCGGCCTCGTGTTCCTGCTCGCCATCTGCGCCTGCGCGCCCACCCTCGATCCCGAAACCACCGGGGCCGTTCTCGAAGAACAGGGCGAAGAGGCCGCAGCCACGGCCGCCGGCTTCGCCGGAATGCTCGACCGCCATCTGGCCCTGCCGGCGGCGGAGCAGGACGCAGCCCGCCGGGAAGCGCGGGAGATCGCCGAGTTCTGGCGGGAATTCGAGCAGGAGGCGCACGACGTCGAGGACTCCCAGCTGCGCCAGTGGTACTACCGCGACAACGCCATCACCGCGGACCACCGCTGGTTCGGCCTGGGCAACAGCATCCTCGAGCTGAAGAAGGCCACCGAGCGGGATCCCTCCTTCGCCGAGGGCTGGGGCGCCCTGGGCCGGCTGTGCGCCGAGGCCGGCGACCTGGTGACGGCCCGGACCTATCTCGACCACGCCCGCACCACCGCCCACGCCCTGGGCCTCCTGGGCCGCCCCGTCGACCGGGACGTCCAGCTGCAGATCTACCGCGAGCGGGCCTGGGTGCTGCGCGATCTCGCCCTGTGGGACGAGGGTCTGGAGGCGGTGACCGAGGGTCTGCGGTTCCGCCCCGGCGACCCCGACCTGGTCCTGGTCAAGGGCCTGCTGCTGGCCGGATCGGGCCGGTACGAGCAGGCCGTCTCCCTGGCGGTGCGGATGGAGCCGGTGGAATACCCGCAGTACGACTTCATCTATCGCGGCTTCAAGCTTCAGAAGTCCAGCCACGCCAACAACTGGATCCGGGCCGTCGCCCTGCTCGCCATCGGCGACGTCGAGCTGGCCTACGCCAAGCTGGGCGACCTGTCGGTGTACGCCTACCGGGGTAACATCGCCCACAGCGCCCGCTACTGGAAGGACGCCGGCCTGATCGCCGAGCTGGCGGGCGACGACCAGGCGCCCACCTACTACGCCGTCGGTTTCGTGACGCGTCACTACCAGCAGTTCTATCCGGCCGCAGCCAACAACGTGGCGCCCCTGGTCCTGGACCTTCCCCACCCCGGCATGCCGGTCTACACCAGCTTCGGCAGCCGCTTCTACATCGCCGGTTCGCCCTTCTCGTACGTGGGCCTGCAGATGAACCACCTCGGCGATGGGCTGTTCCAGGGCCAGAGGAACGAGGCGGCGGGGCGGGCGCTGCAGATGCTCGACCTGCTCGAGCGCCGCAACGTCGCGCCGGCCGTCTGCCGGGCCTTCCGCGGCCGCATCTACTACGCCCACGACGACTATGGTCCGGCGGAAACCGAACTTTTGGCCGCCCGCCAGGCATTCAAGGCCCGGGACGAGGTCGACGCCGGGACCAGCCTGCTGCTGGGCCTGCTCAAGATGCGCAACCAGGATTACCGGCGGGCGGAGACCTACCTCGAGGAATCCCTGGCCGCCGAGGAGAGCAATCCCGTGGGTTGGCGCTCCCTGGGCGTGGTCTATTCCCGACTCGGCAAGACAGCCCAGGCGGGCCAGGCCATGACCCGCGCCGTGCAGGCCGACCCCTGGAACGTCTCGGGCCTGTACAACCGGGGGCTCTACAACTACCAGAACGGGCAGCTGGGTCCGGCCATGGCCGACCTGGACCGGGCCCTGCGGATCGATCCGGAGAACCGCGAGGTCCAGCGGCTGCGCGGGATCGTGACCGGAACCATCGAGGAATCGGGGCGGAGCGTGGCCGAGGTCACCGCGATGACCGAGGGGATCCCCGAGGAGTACGCCCGGGATCCGGCGGAACTGCTGGCGGAGCTGGAGGCCGAGATCGACGCGTTCTTCACCGTGCCCGATTCCCTGCGCCTGAGCGAACCGGAGGCCGAGGAGCGGATCCAGGTCCTGATGAGCCGGTACGTGCAGTTCCGGGACCCCCAGCTGCGCGCCATCCTGGCCATGGCGCTGGTGGACCACGGGCGCATGGCCGAGGTCCAGCACCTGCTGGGCCCGGGCTGGGGCGTGGACCTGTCCCCCGAGGAGGAACTGATCCTCCTGTACGCCGACCACCAGGTGGGCGAGCGCGCCCGCGCCGAGCAGGTCATGCGGCAGGTGCTGGCCTCGGGTGACGGCGGGGGCAACCCCTACGCCGTGGCCCTGGCGGCGCGCACCATGCGGACCAGCACCGATCCGGAGGCGGCCGACAGGGAACTCGCCCAGAATTCCCGCACCCACGGTTTCTTCTACTGGTGGACCAACGCCAAGACCAACAAGGCAGCCAGCAGCATGATGCCGAAATTCGTGTACAACAGGTGGCTCTGGCTCCAGTACAAGGACGAACCGATGCTGGAGCAGGCCGTCTGGGGCATGTCCCCGACTCCCGTCCAGGGACGGTCGAGCAGCGTGGCCACCGAATCTTCGGTGGGGACTGTGGGCAAATGAACCGGAGCGGGGTCAGGCCAGGTTCTCGAGCAGCACCTCGGCGATGTCCCGGGCCCTGAGCTGGTCGCTGCGGTCGGTCTCCTTGATGGCGTCCGAAAGCATGGTCAGGCAGAAGGGGCAGGCGGTGCAGACCTCCTCGGCCCCGGTCTCGGCCGCCTCGGCGATCCGGTTGTGGTTGATGCGGGTGCCCAGGTCCTCCTCCATGAACATGCGGCCGCCCCCGGCGCCGCAGCAGAAACCCTCGCGGCGGTTGCGGGGCATCTCGACCTGCTCCAGCCCCTGGACCTTGGCCAGGACCTCCCGGGGCGCATCGTAGATGCCGTTGTGCCGACCGAGGTAGCAGGAGTCGTGGTAGGTGACCTTGGCGGCCGCCCCGGGCTTCAGCTGGAGCTTGCCGTCTTCGACCAGTTCCAGCAGGATCTCGCTGTGGTGGACCACCTCGACGTCCTGCAAGCCGAATTCCGGGTACTCGTTGGCGATGGCGTTGAAGCAGTGGGGGCAGGCGGTGACCACCTTCTTCACCTGGTACTTCTGGAAGGTCGTGATGTTGGCCGGGGCCTGCATCTGGAACAGGTACTCGTTGCCGACGCGCCGCGTCGGATCGCCGCAGCACCCCTCCTCCTTCCCCAGCACCGCATAGTCCACGCCGGCCTTGTTGAAGAGCGTGCAGACCGCCTTCAGAACTTCGCTGTTGCGGCTGTCGAAGCTGCCCGCGCAGCCGACGAAGAGGAGGTACTCCGCCGAGCCCTTGTCCCGCATGCGCGGCACCTCGAGATCCCCGATCCAGTCCTCGCGGGCGGCGGAGCTGGCGTTCCAGGGATTGCTGTTGTTCTCCAGGCCCTTGAGCGCGTTCTGGAGCGCCGACGGGACCTTGGCCTCCATCATCGTCAGGTGGCGGCGCTGGTCGATGATGTTGGGGATGTGGTCGATCATGACCGGGCAACTGCTGACGCACCAGCCGCAGGTCGTGCAGGCCCAGATGGCATCCTCCTCGTTCACCGAGCCGATCAGGGGAGGGCGCTCCTGGGCCGCGATCAGGGCGGCGGCCTCCTGGTCCCTGCCCTGGGCCTTGAGCTTGCCCACCTTCACCAGGTGGTCGCTCATGGCGTAGGCCTGATCCCGCTCGTTGACGATGATCTCGCGGGGGCTCAGGGGCTTGCCCGTCACGTGGGTCGGGCACATGTCGTTGCAGCGGCCGCACTCGGTGCAGGTGTACATGTCCAGGAACCGGCGCCAGCTGAAGTCCTCCAGCTTGCCCACCCCGAAGGTCTCGCGGCCCTCGAACTCCATCTTCTCGAGGGCGGCGGTGGGGGTCAACCGGGCCAGGTAGACCGCCGGCAGGGCCGTCAGGACGTGGAAGTGCTTGCCGAAGGGCAGCACGTTCAGGAAGGCCAGCACCAGGCTCACGTGGGCCCAGTACATGGTGTTGAACCAGGTCCGGGCCGTCTGCTCGGACGTCCCGGCGAAGGCGCCGCTCAGCAGGGTGGACATCCAGGCCGCCCCGCGTTCGGACGCGTCCGGCTCCAGCCTGAACATGGCGGCGTCCCCCAGCAGGTCCGTGGCCATCAGCGACCCGATCCAGGTCAGGATCAGCAGGGCCTCGCCGCTCAGGTGCAGACGGGAGGGCCGCACCACGACCCGCCGGTAGATGGCGAACAGGACGGCCAGGAGGACGATGACCGCGAAGGTGTCCTTCAGGAAGATGTAGATCAGGCCCAGGGGCCCACCCAGCAGGGGCAGATGGAAGTCGGCGGTGAAGCCCCTCCCGATCAACGTCACCGTCCGGATGGCGGCGACCAGGAACCCGGCGAAGATCGCCGCGTGCATCCAGCCCGCCGCCTTCTCCTGGAGGAGGCGCTTCTGCCCGAACCCAATGATCAGCAGGTTTTTGAGGCGCCGGCCGGGATGGTCCAGGCGCTTGTCCGGTTCTCCGGACCGCAGGATCCAGTAGCGGTCGGCGATGGTGCCCGCGAACATCGCCAGGGCCAGGAACAGCAGGATGGTCATTGCCGCCGGGTTCACGCTTTCCCCTTCCTGATCACGGCCCGCCGGTGAGGGCGGGATTAATGAATGGCCATTCATTTATGATAGACCATGCCTCCCCGCCCGTGAAGGAAAAATCCGGCATGGATGCTCACCCCGGCGCCCTGCCCCGGGGAATGTTGACCATACGGCCGGGTTGCCTTATTTTCGGACACTTCCAGGGGGAAGGACGAACGGCCGCCCCCGCGACCTCCATGCCTGCCGGCGGCGGTGCGCCGCCCCATCGCGAAAGAACGGAATGCCATGAGCGAGAACCGAGGCGTCCTGGATCCTGCCGACGACCGGGTCAGGGAGATCCTTTCCACCATGAAACGGATCGCCGTGGTGGGCATCTCCGAGAAGGAGGACCGCGCCAGCCACGGGATCGCCCGGTTCCTGGTGGGCCGCGGCCTGGAGATCGTCGGGGTCAATCCCACCCTCGCCGGGCCGGTTCTCGGGGCCCCGGTGTTCCCCTCCCTGGCGGACGTGCCGGGACACCTGGACGTGGTCGACGTCTTCCGGCGCAGCGACGCCGTGCCCGGGATCGTCGACGAGGCCATCGCCGCGGACGTGGACGTGATCTGGCTCCAGGAAGGGGTCGTCCACGAGGAGGCCGCGGCCAGGGCCGTCGCCGCCGGCATCGACGTCATCATGGACCGCTGCCTGTACAAGGAGTGGCTGCGGTTGATGAACGGATGATGCGGTGATCACCCCCGCCTCCTGGACCGACCGCCCCTGCAGCCTGGTCACCGGCGCCCTGGGCTTCGTCGGCCTGCACCTGGTGCGCCAGTTGCTGCTGGCCGGCCAGGTCGTCGTGGGCCTCGGCAAGCACGAGGCCGGGGCGGCTCTGCCCCGCCGCTGCGGAGGGTTCACCCTCGCCGGCGAGGAGTCCGCCCTGCCCGGGGCGGTCCGGTACGAGGGTCCGGCCGGGTGGTTCGGCTACCTTCCCCTGGATCTGGCCGATCCCGGGCCGATCGACGATCTTGTGCAAGGGCTCCGCCCGGCCATGGTCTATCACCTGGCGGCCCAGAGTTCCGCCGCGGCCTCCTTCGGCGATCCCCGGGGGACCTTCACAGCCAACGTCCAGGGCACGGTGAGCCTGCTCGAGGCCGTGCGCCGGACCCCCCTGGCGGAGCGTCCCGTCGTCCTCTCGGTGGGATCCTGCGAGGAGTACGGTCCGCAACCCGGGTCGTCCTATCCCCTGCGGGAGGACGCCCCCCTGAACCCGCTGTCCCCCTACGGGGTCAGCAAGGCGGCCCAGACCCTGCTCTGCCGGCAGTACGTGCGGTCCTACGACCTTCCGGTCATCCCGGTGCGGTCGTTCAACCACACCGGCCCGGGCCAGGACACCCGGTTCGCCTTCCCCAGCTTCGCCAGGCAGATCGCCGCGGCGGAGGCGGGGGCCGGGCCCCGGGAGATCCGTGTGGGCAACCTGGAAGCGGTCCGGGATTTCCTGGACGTGCGCGACGTCGCCGCCGCCTACAGGATGCTGATCAAGGACGGCAACCCCGGCGAGATCTATCACGTGAGTTCGGGGATCCCCCTGAGGATCCGCGAAGGTCTGGACATCCTGGTCGATCTGGCCCGCTGTCCGGTGAGCGTCATCGCCGACCCGGACCGCCAGCGGCCTTCCGATACGCCCATCATGGTGGGCGACAGTTCCAAAATGCGCGAAATCACCGGCTGGGCTCCCGAGTGGGACGTCCGGCGCACCTTGTCCAGCATGCTGGATGAAGCCCGAAAGGAATTCACATGATCCGCATCTGCATGGTCGGGACCGGGTACGTGGGTCTGGTGTCCGGCGCCTGCATGGCCGATTTCGGCCACCGCGTCACCTGCGTGGACATCAACCAGGAACGCATCGACTCCCTCGTGAGGGGGGGCATCCCCTTCTACGAACCGGGACTCGACCGTCTGGTCCTGAAGAACGTCGAGGAGGAGAGGCTGTTCTTCACCACCAGCCTGGCCGAAGGCATCCACCAGGCCGACGTGGTCTTCATCGCCGTACAGACGCCCATGTCCAAGACCGGGGAGGCCGACCTGCAGTTCGTGATGAAGGTCGGCGAGGAGATCGGCGCCCTGCTCGACGACTACAAGGTCATCGTCACCAAGAGCACCGTCCCGGTGGGCACCAACCGCAAGCTGAAGCAGGTCATCCAGTCGAAGCTCAAGAAGCCCGTGGACTTCGACATGGCCAGCAACCCCGAGTTCCTGCGCGAGGGATCCAGCATCGAGGACTTCATGAGGCCCGACCGCGTCGTGATCGGCGTGGAGACGCCCCGCAGCGAGGAGCTCATGCGCGAGATCTACCGGCCCCTCTACCTGCTGGACACCCCCATGGTCCGGACCGGCATCGAGACGGCCGAGCTGGTCAAGTACGCCTCGAACAGCTTCCTGGCCGTGAAGATCTCCTTCATCAACGAGATCGCCCGGCTGGCCGAAGCGGTCGGCGCCGACGTCTCCGACGTGGCCAAGGCCATGGGCCTGGACAAGCGCATCGGGTCCAAGTTCCTCCACGCCGGCCTCGGCTTCGGGGGCAGCTGCCTGCCCAAGGACACCAACGCCATCGTCCACATCGCCCAGGAGGCGGGGACGGAGATGCGGACGGTGAAGGCCGCCATCGGCGTCAACGAGGCGCTGCCGGAGCGGGCCCTGGCCAAGGCCGAGCGCCTGACCGGCGGCCTCGAGGGCAAGACCGTCGGCCTGCTGGGCCTGGCCTTCAAGCCCAACACGGACGACATCCGGTCGGCCGCCAGCATCCCCCTGGTGGACGGCCTGCTGGCCCGGGGCTGCCGCATCCAGGCCCACGATCCCGCCGCCGTGCCCAACTTCAAGCAGTTCTATCCCGACCTCGAATACTGCAAGTCCCCCTACCACGCCTGCCAGGATGCGGACATCGCCATCCTGGTCACGGAGTGGAACCAGTACCGCCAGCTCGACCTGGGCAACCTGCGGGAGATCATGGCAGGAAACGCTTTCCTGGATTGCCGGAATGTGTATGATCGTCCGCACCTGGAAAAATACGGTTTCCTGTACGATTGTTTCGGCCGCGCCGCCCACACTTCGGACGTTTGATGGAGACCGGCCGGGTCCTGCGGGTCCCGGCGGTGAAAGGGTTCCATGAAGCCAGAGACAAACAAGCGCATCGGCCGTTACGACCTCGTCACGCCCTTGCTGCCCTGCAAGGATCTCATCCTTGCCAAGTTCGAGAAGCTGCTGATGTCGGGGCAATTCATCCTGGGCGAGGAGGTCCGCCTGCTCGAGGAGGAACTGGCCGCCGAAAGCGAGGTGGCCGACGCCGTCGGCGTGGCCTCCGGATCGAGCGCGCTGTTCGTGGCCCTCTCGGTGGCCGGGGTGCGCCCCGGCGACGAGGTGATCACCACGCCGTACACCTTCGACGCCACCATCGAGGCCATCGTGCTCCTGGGCGCGGTGCCGGTCCTGGTGGACATCCATCCGCACGACCTGAACATCGATCCCGCCCGGATCGAGGATGCGGTCACCGAGAAGACCCGGGCCATCCTGCCCGTGCCCATCTTCGGGGCGCCCTGCGACATGGACCCCATCCTGGACATCGGCCGGCGCTTCGGCCTTCAGGTCGTCACGGACATGGCCCAGGCCTGGGGCACCCTCTACAACGGCCGGCCCATCGGCTCCTTCGGACGGATGAGCACCCTCAGCTTCTACCCCACCAAGAACCTGCCCGGCATCGGGGACGGGGGCATGGTGTTCTGCCGCGACCAGGAGGACGCCGAGCGGATCCGGCGCATCCGGGGCCACCAGGCCGTCCGGATGAACGGGCACCTCTACACCGGCTGGAACAGCCGGCTGGACGAGGTTCAGGCCATGGTGATCCGGATCCGTCACGCGCGCCTGGCCGAGGAGCAGCGGGACCGCGACCAGGTCGCCGCCATCTACGACAGCTACATCCCCCCCACCAACCGCCTGCGCACGCCCAACGGCGGTCAGGGGATGAAGGTCACCTACCACCAGTACTGGGTGCGCAGCGGCGATCGCGACGGACTGCGCCGGCTGCTGGACTCCCACGGGATCGACACCGGGGTCTACTACGATCCCCCCTTGAACCACCACGAGCTCGTGGAATACTGTCGGGTGCAGGGACGTCTCGCCGAGGCCGAGAGGGCCGGAGCCGAGGTGCTGACCCTGCCCATCCACGCGGCCCTGCCGTTCGCGGACGCCCACCGCATCGGGGCGCTGGTCGGGGAATTCCTCGCCGGCTCCGTTGCGTCCACTCCAGCCTGAGGTGATTGGATTGAAGAGCCGGGTCCTCAGTTTCGGAAGCCTCGCCTCGCCTCTGGCCCGCAACCAGACCCAGGCCATCGTCGACGCACTGCAGACCGCCTCGCCGCGGATCACCTGCCAGTTGAACTTCCTGGCCTCGCCGGTGGCGGACCACGACAAGTCCGACGAGCCTTTCCTGGCGGCCAGCCGGGCCGAGGTGGAATTCCTCGAGCGGATGGTGATCGAGGAGCAATCCCGCCTCATCGTCCTGGAGGCGGCCGACATGGTCCTGCCCCTGCCGACGGGACTCGAGGTGCTCTGCGTCCCGGACCGGGGCAACCCCTTCGACACCTTCCTGAACCGGCACGGGCGCATCATGGACGAGATGGAGAACGGCAGCATCATCGGCGTGCTCAGCACGCGCCTGCGCGCCCAGCTCTCCGCCCTGTGGCCGAACCTCACCTTCGAGATCCTGCGGGGCGGCGTGGACCGCGCCATGGAGACGCATCTGCGACGCACCGAGATCGACGGGCTGGTCCTGCCTTCGGCCGTGACCGAGCACCTCGGTGTGCAGGGCATCGCCGCGGAGATCTTCTCCCCCGAGTTCGTCCTGCCCGGGCCCGGCCAGGGCCTGCTCGCGGTGGTGGGGAGCAGCCAGGACCTGGAGGCCCGGGAGCTCCTGGCCTGCCTGCACTCCGATGCCAGCGCCGTCGAGCTGCTCACCGAACAGGCCTTCTGCAGCCGCATGATCTCGGACCAGGATCTGCCCGTGGGCGCCCTGGCCCGGGTCAAGGGCGGCGAGGTCGTCATCACCGGCACCACCGGCAAGGGGAACAACCGCATCTCGGTCAACGGTCCCATAGCCCAGGCCGAGGCCGTGGGACTGGGTCTGGCCAGCCAGATCCTCGGCTGCGCGGACACCTTCGCCGACCTGCTCGAGGCCGATTTCCCCGAAGGGTTGCCCGACGATGAAGAGGATCCGGCCGTCGAGGACGATCTGCTGAAGGATTTCGACCGGGAACACGGCGGGGATCCGGAAGTCGACGATTTCGACTTCGAGGACGATGATCTCGACGATCCCGATCTGGAGGTCGACCTGCTGGTGGAGATGGAGTCCGATCTGGACGACGACTTCGCCGGGGACGACGATCCGGACGACCGCTGATCCCCGCTGCCCCGGCCGTCAGCCCTGCTTGCCCAGGTCCCGGGCGATCCGCGCGGCGGTGAACGGATCGCGCATCTGGGCCGTACCCACCTGGACGGCCACGGCCCCGAGGGCGAAGAACTTCAGCGCGTCCTCGGCCGTCGCGATCCCCCCCGCTCCCACCACCGGAACCCCCGTGCGGCTCACGATCTCGTCCACCTTGGCCAGGGCCAGGGGCAGGAGGGCGGGTCCCGAATAACCGCCGAAGCGGCGGGGCAGGATCGGCTTCCCCGTGGCCAGGTCGACCTCCAGCCCGACGAAGGTGTTCACGGCGCTGACGGCGTCGGCCCCCGCCTCGGCCGCGGCCCGCGCGAGGCCGGCGATGTCCGCCACGTTGGGGGTGAGCTTGGCCAGCAGGGCCCGGTCGGGCAGATGGGACCGCGCCGCAGCCACGCATTGCGCCACCGTGCGCGGATCCTTCCCGAAGTCGTGCCCGCCCTCGGCGACGTTGGGACAGGAGAGGTTCAACTCCACCCCGTGCCAGCACCCCAGCGGCCCCGCGCACTCCTGCAGGCGGGCGGCCATGGCCCCGAACTCGCCGGGATTCGTGGCAGCCAGGCTGACGACCGTGGGCACCCCCCGTTCCTCCAGCTCGGGAAGCACCTCCGCCAGGAAGGCCTCGAAGCCCACGTTCTCCAGCCCGATGCTGTTCAGGGCCCCGTGGGGCGTCTCGACCAGCCTGGGCATGGGATTGCCGGATCGCGGCAGGGGCGTGACCGTCTTGGTCACCACCGCCCCCAGCCCGGAGTAGGGGGACGCCACGTCGTCGGACGTCATGTCGTGCCCGGTCAGCCCGTAGGCGAAGCAGCCCGAGGCGGTCCAGATGCGGCCGGGAAAGATCCGGGGACCCAGCTGGAACCGGGCGCAGGGATCGATGGTCCACCAGGCGGGATGCAGCACGGAACAAACCTCGCGGTGCAGGGGCGGGACGGCCCGCCGGTCAGGTCCAGATCAGGTCTTCGGCCCGGAACACCGGGCCCTCCTGGCAACAGGTGGCGTTGCGGCTTCCCGGCCCGGACCCCGGGATCCCCGGAACCCGGACCTGCACCACGCATCCCTTGCAGACGCCGTAGCCGCAGCCCATGTGCTCCTCGAGAGAAAGCCAGCATTCCCAGTCTTGCGCCGCGGCCAGATCCGCGGCGGCCCTCAGCAGGAGCCTCGGGCCGCAGGAAAGCAGCAGGATGCGGTCGCGCCCCCGGGGCAACTCCGGACCGGCCACCGGTGCGGTCACCAGGCCGGTGACGGCGGGATGTCCGTCCAGGCCGTCCGGGTCCTCGACGCACACGGTCCAGCGCTCATCCAGCAGATTCCAGGGGACGTCGTGGCCTTCGCGGGCGCCGAAGCAGGCCAGGTCGCCGGGCCGGCCGTGCCGGGCCAGCCAGTCGTGCAGGGGCGGCAGTCCCACGCCGCCGGCCAGCAGGACGGCCCGCTGCCCGGGAGTCCTGGCGGGAAAGGGCCGGCCCAGGGGGCCGAGGAAGCTGACGGGGGCCCCGGGACCGAGATCGGCGAAGGCGGCGGTGCCGCGTCCGACCACCCGGTACAGGAAGGAGACATCCTGGCCGTCGGCGGCCAGGATGCTGAACGGCCGGCTGAAGACCATCCCTGACGGACCCGCCAGGTTCAGCATGGCGAACTGCCCCGGCGAGAAATCCAGGGGACGGGCGAGGACCAGATCCATGCGGATCAGTCCGCTGGAGACCGGCCGGTTGGCGGTCACCCGGCCGATGCCCTGGTAGGCCCCGGGCAGGGGATCAGGAGTGTTCACGGAGCGGTCCTTCCGGGCCGGCGGGGCCCAGGCTCAGCGCAGGAAATCCCAGTTCTCATCCAGCTTCTTCTTCTTTTCTTCCTCGTCCTTCTTGTCCTCGTCCTTCTTGTCCTCATCCGTCTCCTGGCCTTCGACCTGCTCGCCGGTCTGCAGGCTATCCGCCCGCTGCACCTGGCCGGGGTCGCCCGGAGGCACCAGTGCGCCGGCTTCGCCGACGGCGGCCCGCACGGAGTCGCCGTCGGCGAAGCCGGGCAATCCGGCCGTATCCGCCGGAGCGGCGGCGGTTCCCGGCATCATGCCGGCGGGAGCCCCCACGGGCCCCGGCCCGGCATCGCCGGCCGGGACGGTTCTCCGCTGCAACCTCTCCAGGGCCTCCCGCGGCGGGGGGAAGACGAGGTTGTCCCGGCGGGCCAGGTAGACCATGCGCCGCCTCAATCCCGGCTCGACGGTCGCCGGACGGCCGGCTCCGGGCTGGGTGGACTCACCGATCTCCTGGAGTGCCCGCAGTTCCTCCTCCGTGAGCGCGGCGAAGGCCTCGGCCTGCTTGCGCGAGCGGAGTTCCATGAGATAGCCCAGGAGCCCTTCCCCGGAATCCCCCGATCGCGCTTCGAAGGCCTGGGGAGAGTCCGGATAGCGCCGCTGCAGTTCCTGGGCGAACATCTCCGCGGAATCCGGCCGGGCCAGGTGATCGCGGTAGGCCAGCATGGCCCCGTAGAGGGCCCGGGCGGCGTCCGTGCTGTCGGCCGCGGTATCGGCGGCGGCCTGCTGATAGAGGGCGGCGGCCTGTCCGGGCCGGCCCAGCCCGAACAGCAGGGCGTTGGCCTGCAGCACCCTGAGCCGCGGTGCGCGGTCCCCCTGGGCGTCCTTCAGGGCCGCCTCGGCGGCCAGGTAGTCGTTCAGGTCCTCGTTCAGCCGCCTGGTCCGCTCCAGGTCGTCCAGTTCGTCCTTCTGGCGCAGGGCCTCCTGGAACTGGACCTTGGCGTCCTCCCACTGTCCCCGGCGCAGCAACTCGTAGCCCAGGATGTCCGCGGCCCGGGCCTTCACGGCCGGGGTCTGCCATTCCAGCGGCATGTTCTCCAGGACCGGTGAGGCGTCCTCCCCCCGGCCCTGGGCGATGAAGTTCTCCGCTTCGACCAGGGCGACCATGCCCTCGGACCGGTAGATGCCGGCCTCGGGCTTCAGACCCGCCACCAGGTCGTCGACCAGGGCGTATTCACCCAGCTTCACGTGGACCCGGGCGCTGAGCAGGCGGGCCTGGAAGTCGATCTCCGTGCTCTCCTCCGATCCGGCCACCGTATCGAGGACCCTGGCAGCCTCCTCGTAGCGTTCCAGTTCCCAGTAGCAGGTGGCGAGTTTCAGGCCGATCCGGTCGGGCTCCCTGACCCCGGTCTCCTGGGCCAGGTATTCGCGGTAGCTGGCCGCGGCCGCCTCCCAGTTCTCCAGGGCGTAGGCGTTGTCCCCGGTGACCTTGCGGGTCTCGGCCTGGAACCGGCTCTCGGGAAACTTCTTGGCCAGACGGTCCAGGTATTCCTGGCTGCGGGGCAGACTGCCGATCAGGAGGTGGTTCAGCCCCTGGATGTACAGCGACTCCTCCAGGTACTCGGAGGCGGGGAAGTTGGTGAACAGCAGGTCCAGCTTGCGGATGGACATCCGGTAGGATTCGAGCCGGTGATAGGCCTTGGCCTGCAGGAACAGGGCGTCGTCGGTCAGACCGTGGCCCGGGTAGTCGTCCAGGATCTTCTGGGCCTTGCGGATGGCCTCCTCGTAGTCGTTCTTCTGCTGGCCGCCAGGTTTGGGAGGATCCTGGTGCTTCCTCAGGGCCTCGTTGCGCACGTGTTCGGCGTTGTCGAAGGCCCGCTTGGCGTTGAAGTAGGTGTTGTACTTGGCGCAACCGGCCAGGACCACCGCCAGGACCAGCAGGACGATGACGAACCCACCGGTCCGCACCGTCCCCCGCAGCGGACGGTCTGCAGCCTTGAGGTCATCCTGCCGGGGACTGGGAGGCATCCGGGCCTTTCACGACCAGGGTTGACGGAATCGGGCAAGCTGCCGCAGCCAAGGATGATAGCAGGTTCTTGCCGCGGAGGCCAACCCGCTCGGGGACGGGATCATCCCGGAGAACATGCAAGATGCATTCCCGGGGCGGGTCGCCTGCGGCGACCCGGTCAATCCTCCCCGCGGGGGGCCAGTTCCGGGTCCAGCCAGGTCAGCCGCCCGCGCATGAAGGTGGCGGCCACCTTGCCGCTGAGCTTCTCCCCCAGGTAGGAGGAGTTGCGGCTGCGGGACTTGAAGCCCTCGGCCCGGACCACCCACTCCTTCTCGGGGTCGAACAGGACGAAGTCGGCCTCGGCGCCCTCCTCGAGGCGGCCCACGGGCAGGTTCAGGGCCCTGGCCGGCTTCTCGGTCATCAGTTCCACCAGCCGGCCCAGATCCATGACCCCGCTGTTGACCAGGTAGGTGATGCCCACCCCCAGGGCGGTCTCCAGTCCGGTGACCCCGAACGGGGCCTGGTCGAACTGGTATTCCTTCTCGGTCGCCGTGTGGGGCGCATGATCGGTGGCGATGCAGTCGAGGGTGCCGTCGGCCAGGCCCTCGGCGACGGCGTTGACGTCCTCGCTCTCGCGCAAGGGGGGATTCATCTTGAACAGGGGCGAATACTCCCGGCACCGGGAATGATCCAGGCTGAAGTGATGGGGAGTGGCCTCGGCGGTCACGTGCACGCCCTCGGACTTGGCCCGCCGGATGATCTCCACCGCCCCGCGGGTGGACACGTGCGCCACGTGCAGGTGCCCGCCGGAAGCGCGCGCCAGTTCGATGTCCCGGAAGGTGGACGAATCCTCGCTGGCCCGCGCCATTCCCGCCAGACCGAGACGGGCGGACCAGTAGCCGGCATGCATGACCCCGTTGCCGACGATGGTCAGGTCCTCGGCGTGGCTGATGATGGGCACGCCCAGCATGCCGGCGTACTTCAGGGCGTTGGCCATGAGGTTGCCGTTGGGCACCGGCGAGCCGTCGTCGGTGAAACCCACCGCGCCGGCGGCGACCATGTCGCCGAACTCGCACATCGCCTCGCCCTGACGGCCGGGGCTGATGGCCCCGGTGGGGAAGATGCGGCACAGGCCGGCATCCCGCCCCCGGTCGATGAGGTAGCGGACCATGCCCGAGTTGTCGATGGCCGGCGAGGTGTTGGGCATGGTCACCACCGAGGTGAAGCCCCCCGCGGCGGCGGCGAGGCTGCCGGTGGCGACGGTCTCCTTCTCCTCCTGGCCCGGTTCCCGGAAGTGCACGTGCAGGTCCACGAAGCCGGGGGCGCAGACCAGGCCCGCACCGTCCAGGACGGGCAGGCCCTCCATGGTGGGCGAGCCGACCCCGAGCCCCTCGATGCGCCCCTTGCGGACGTGCAGGAAACCCTTGCGCTTGCCGAGCTTGCCCTGGGTGCAGAGCCGCACGTTGGTGACCAGGAACTCGGCCGGGATGCGCTTCCAGCTCCAATCCATCGTTTACCTCTTGCGGGTCAGGGACCGGCCCCGGGGGCGCGGCCCGCGTTGTTTCCGTCGGATCCCGGTCAGGCGGCCTGCCCGCCGCCGAGCGCGCCCGGGTCGCCGCCCGAGAGCAGGTAGATCAGGGCCATGCGCACGGCCACGCCGTTGGCCACCTGGTCGAGGATCACCTGGCGCGGCCCGTCGGCCACCTCGCTGGCGATCTCCACGTCCCGGTTCATGGGGCCCGGATGCAGGATGAAGGCCTCGGGCTTCAGGCCGCGGACGATCTCCTCGGTGATGCCGTACATCCGGTGATACTCGCGGTTGCTGGGGAACGACTTGCTGGCGTGGCGCTCCAGCTGGATGCGCAGCACGTTCAGCACGTCGGCCCTGGCCACGGCCCGCTTGAGGTCGTGCTCGACCTTCACTCCCAGCTTCTCCAGGGCGCCGGGCACCATGGTCGGCGGCCCGCACAGGGTCACCTCGGCCCCCAGCTTGGTCAGGCCCCAGATGTTCGACCGGGCCACCCGGCTGTGGGCGATGTCCCCGATGATGGTGACCTTCTTGCCGCGCAGGTCGCCCAGGCGCTGGCGCATGGTCATGATGTCCAGGAGCCCCTGGGTGGGGTGCTCGTGGGCCCCGTCCCCCGCGTTGATCACCGAGCATTCCAGCACGCCCGCCAGGTAGGCCGCCGCGCCGGCGCTGCTGTGCCGGATGATGAGCATGTCGATCTTCATGGCCGCCAGGTTCTCGGCCGTGTCGCGCAGGGTCTCGCCCTTCTTGAAGCTGCTGGTGGCCGTCGAGAAGTTCACGATGTCCGCGGACAGGCGCTTCTCGGCGAGCTCGAAGCTGATGCGGGTGCGGGTGCTGGGCTCGTGGAAGAAGTTGACCACGGTGCGGCCGCGCATGATGGGGACGCTGCGCACGGGGCGGTCGAACACCGCCCGGAAGCGGGCGGCGATCTCCAGGACCCCCAGGATCTCCTCGGCGGACATCTCTTCCAGGCCCAGGACGTCCTTGCTCTTGAGGATCATCCTTCCGTGACCTCCCCGACCACCACTTCCTGGCGGTCGTCGAAATCCTTGACCTTCACCTTGATGATCTCCTTCTGGGAGGTCGGGACGTTCTTGCCCACGAAGTCCGGCCGGATGGGCAGTTCCCGGTGGCCGCGGTCCACCAGGACGGCCAGGCGGATGGCGGCCGGGCGGCCCCAGTCCATGATCACGTCCAGGGCGGCGCGGACCGTGCGGCCGGTGTACAGCACGTCGTCCACCAGGATGATGATCTTCCTGTTCACGTCGAAGGGCATCTCCGTGCTGGCGACCTGGGGAGCGGGACCGAGGGTGGACAGGTCGTCCCGGTAGAAGGTGATGTCCAGGGCCCCCTGGGGCACCTCGGTGCCCTCGATCTGCTTGATGGCCTCCCCCAGCATCCTCGCCAGCGGCACGCCCCGGCGCTGGATCCCCAGCAACACCAGGTCCTTGACGCCCTTGTTGGCCTCGACGACCTCGTGCGCCATCCGCTTGACGGCGCGGGTCATCTCGCTGGAATTCATGATGACGGCTTTCTCGACGAAATTCATACCGCTTCCCCGGGTTCGGGCCAGAAAAAAGGCATGGGCGCACCGCTCCATGCCGGATTTTTCCTGCAGGCCTCCTTGGTCGTGTCGGGTGGTCAGCCCGGATGATCCGGCTCGCATGGCCGCTGCGCCGGGCGATGGCCGGGAAATCCGGACGGGCTCCGCAGGAATCTAGCAACCTGCGTCCGGGCCAGCAAGCCCGTTTTCTCCGCGGGGATTCCGGGGTCCGCCCTCCGGCCGGCCGGACCGGCCATCGGGTTCAGGCCAGGCCCCCGGGACCCAGGGCCAGCAGGGTGCAGCCCGCCCGGACCAGGAAGTCCCGGTCGTGGGAGGCGATGACCAGGCCCGCCTCGGGCGGGACCCCCTCCAGCAGGGCCAGGATGCGTTCCCGGCCCTCGCGGTCCTGGGCGGCGGTGGGCTCGTCCAGCAGCAGGACCGGCCGTCCCGAATGCACCACCAGCCCCAGGGCCAGACGCCGGCGCTGGCCGCTGCTCAGGTCGTGGGGATTGCGCCGCGCCAGGTCCGCGGGCAGGCCCCAGGCCGCCAGGAATTCCGCCGCGTCCCTGATGGCGAGGCGGGGATCCAGCGCGATCTCTCCGGCCACCGTGGGGCGGGAGAAGAAGTACTCGGGGAACTGGGGGGCCAGCAGGGCCGCCCCGTGGTCGAGGTCGGGCCGCCCGCCCCGGTAGAGCCCGCGGCCGTCGAGCAGGACCCGGCCCGCCTCGGGCGACCGCAGGCCGGCGCAGACCGCCAGCAGGGTGCTCTTGCCGCAGCCGTTCGGGCCGGTGATCCCCAACCGTTGCCCGGGTCTCAGGGTCAGGTCCACCGCCGCGAATCCCCCGCCCCGATCATCGAACCTGCAAGCGAGGTTCTCCAGGACCAGGACCGGGTCGCCCCGACCGGCCGCGGGTTCACGACGGCGTTCCCCGGCCGGGATGGGCCCCGGGGCCAGGAATCCGTCGCCCTCCCCCTTGTCCAGCAGGTCCGCGGCCGGGCCCTGGGCCACGATGCGCCCGCCCGCCAGGACGACCAGACGGTCGGCGCGCCCGGCCTCCCTGCGGTCGCAGGTCGCGGTCAGCAGCGTCCGGCCGGGCACGGCCCGGCGCCAGCGGTCCAGCCGGTCGAGCACCCAGGCGGCCTGGGCGTCGTCCTGCAGGGCGGTGGGTTCGTCGCAGAGCAGGATCGCCGGATCGCAGCCGGTGGTCACCGCCAGGGCCAGCCGTTGCTTCTGGCCGGCGGAAAGAAGGTGGGGATTGAGGTCGCCGGCGCCCTCGAGGCCGAAGTCCCGCAGGATGGGCTCGGGGTCCAGATCCCCCCTGCCCAGGCAAAGCTCCTGCCGCACCGTGCCGCCGATCAGCTGCTCGTCGGGATCCTGGACCATGAGGGCCACCCGGCCCGTCGCCGGTGATTCCTCGCCGGCCAGGAACTTCAGCAGGGAGGACTTGCCCGAGCCGTTGCCACCCACCACGGCCGTCCAGGTCCCGGGTTCCAGGTCGAGATCGATGCCCTGGAGGATCCTGACCGGTCCGTCCGGTGTCCGGCGGTCCAGGTCCAGGCCCCGCAGGGACAGCAGGGGCCCGGGATCAGGGAGCATGCCGCAACGACTCGAGATTGCGGCGCGCCGCAGCTGCCCAGTTGGAGTCCCCGTCGAGCCGGAGGTAGGCTTCCCAGGCGGCGATGGCCCCCTGGCGGTCGCCGGCTTCCTGGCGGCTGCGGGCGTAGCCGAACGCGGCCCTCTTGTCCGCCGGATCCCGTTCCAGGACCAGGCCGAACTGGCGGGCCGCTTCCTCGAATCGGGCGGTCTGGAACAGGGCGTTGCCCCGGGCGAAGGCGAAGTCGGTCGCCTGGGGCCGGGCCTTCACCAGGACGTCCAGGTGTTCGAGGGCCTTTTCGGCCATACCGCGCTTCAGGAGCACCAGGGCCAGGTTGTAGCGGGCGGCGTGCAGGTCGGGCGCGGTCTCCAGGGCGAGTTCGAACTGGGCTTCCGCCTCGCCCAGACGTTCGGACGCCAGCAGATCGACCCCCTGGTTGTAGGGACCGAGGGCGGAGGAGCGCTGCCTGGCGGATTCCCACTCCTCCTTGTCGAACCGCAACCTCAGGACCGACCCGGGCGCGGGATCGGCGCCCGATCCCAGGCCGTTGTCCTCGGCGATCCTCTCGGCGCGGCCGGGGTCGCCGTAGTAGTTGTCGGCCACGGTGGCCAGGGTCTCCCCCGGTTGCACCGCATGCTCGATGATGTTGCCCTGGGGGAAGGTCCGCGGCGGAGGCTGCGGCAATGCCGGCCCCGGGCCCGTCACCGTGCCGGTGGAGGTCACCCGCTTGGAACAGCCTCCTGCGGCCAGGAGCAAGGCGACCAGGAGCAGCCCCCCCAGGACCAGGCCCATCCGGACCGGCCCGGGGAAACGGGTCCAACCGGCCGGGAATCGGGAATCAGTCTGCCGAACCGCCACGGATCCCTCCTTGGTCGCCGGATTCCCCGGCATCGTCCTCTCCGACCGCGACCCCCATGAGGCGCGGATCGCCCAGGGCGCCCGCTTCGGTCAGGATGGCCATCATGGTGGAACTGTCGGGAGCGGCGTAGAGTTCCTTGCGCAGGGCCGCGGCCCCCGGATATCCCCGGAAGGTGCGGGCGATGTGCTTGCGCACCACCAGGCAGCCCTGGTTCTCCCCGCGCTGGGCCACCTCCCCCCGGATGTGGTCGCAGGTCACCTCGCACATCTCGGCGAAGGGGATGGACGGGGCCTCCCTGTCCTCATCCACGGCCGTCATCTCGGCGAAGATCCAGGGATTGCCGATGGCGCCGCGTCCGATCATCACGCCGTGGCAGCGGGTGTGCTCGACCATGGCCCGGTACGAGGCCCCGTCGACCACGTCCCCGTTGCCGATCACCGGGATGTCCAGGGTCTCGACCAGGTCGGCGATGCGGTCCCAGTCGGCCTGTCCGGAAAATTTCTGGGAGCGGGTTCGCCCGTGCATGGTGACCCAGCCCATCCCCAGCTCCTGCAGCAGAAGGCCCACCTCGCGGTAGTTGACCGAGTCCTCGTCCCACCCCGTGCGGATCTTGGCGGTCACCGGGACGGCGCTGGATTCGACCACGGCCTTGACGATGCGCTCGAGCAGGGGCACGTCGGCCAGCAGGGCGCTGCCCCCGCACTTCTTGACGACCTTCTTGGCGGGGCAGCCGAAGTTGATGTCCAGGACGTCCATCCGCCTGTCGCCGAGCAGGCGGGCGGCGCCGGCCATGTGCCCGGGGTCGTTGCCGAAGATCTGGACGCCGACCAGGGCGTCCTCGCCCTCGGTGTCCACCAGCTTCCAGGTCGCCTCGCCGCCGTAGGTCAGGCCGCTGGCCGAGGCGAACTCGCAGAACCCCATGTCGGCGCCGAAACGCCGGCAGATGTCCCGGAAGGGGCGGTCGGTGACCCCGGCCATGGGAGACAGCAGGCGGTGCACGCCTGAGAACCAGGTCAGGCGCGGATCGAGGCGGACGGGTTTGCGGTCCAGCGGCAAAGGAAACTCCCGGAGATGGTCCAGCGGAAAGCGGGCGGCGACACGGAATACGGACAAGAGTAATCCAGAGGGGGGCCGCTGGCAATCCCGCCCCCGCCCCCCCTCGCCTGGATACTGGCCCTGCAGGCCTTCGCGCCCTACAATGGGGCGGTCACGCGACCCGACCGAGCGAAAGGACGCCCCTTGGCCGCCAAGCCCTACCACCTGTGCTTCGTCAACTCCATGCGCAGCTTCGGCGGCGCCGAGGTGTGGTTCCTGTCCGCGGCCCGGACCCTCCACGCACTGGGCCTGAAGGTCTCCCTCATCGCCCAGCCCGACGCCGTCTGGCTGGACCGCGCCCGGGCGATCGGGATCACCGTGAAAACCCTGTCCATCCGCGTGGACGGCGCCCCCTGGACCGCCGTGCGCCTGGCCACCATGTTCTCGCACCACGGGGTGACGGCGGTCATTGCCAACACCACCAAGGACCTGAAGAACGCCGCCCTGGCCGGGCGCCTGGCCCGGCTGCCGGTGATCCTGGGCACCCGCGAGAGCGACTTCCCCCTGAAGGACAACTGGAACTACCGCCTGTTCTTCCGGCACCTGGCGACCGGGGTGCTGGTCAACAGCGAGGCCACCCGCCGGACCACCCTCGGCAGCGCGCCCTGGCTGGATCCCCACCGGGTCCACCTGCTCTACAAGGGGATCGACCCGGAGCGGTTCCATCCGGCCGCAGCGCCGCCCCCGAGGGTGACCGTGGGGTTCGTGGGCCAGTTCATCGAGCGCAAGGGCGTGCCCGAGCTGATGCAGGCCTGGTCGCGTTTCGAGACCGCCCCCTGGACCGGCGAAGGCCCGCCCCCCGTGCTGAGGATGGCGGGCGAGGGCGTTCTCGGCGAAGACCTGGCCCGCTGGCGTCAGGGACTTCGCCATCCCGACCGCGTGGAGATCATGGGGTTCGTGGAAGACATCCCGGCCTTCTACCGGGAATGCTCGCTGCTCGTGATGCCCTCCCACGCCGAGGGCTTCGGCCTGGCGGCCGCGGAGGCGGCGGTGTGCGGACTTCCTGTGATCGCCGGCCGCGCCAGCAGCCTGCCCGAGATCGTCCAGGACGGGGTGACCGGGCGGCTGGTGGATCCCGGGGACGTGGACGGCCTGCTGGCGGCCATCGAGGAACTAACCGGATCGCCCGCCCTGCGCGCCACCTGGGGCCGGGCGGGACGCCGGCGGGTCCTCGACAACTTCACCCATGACCGGTGCATGGCCCGGCTGATCCAGCTGACCGGTGGACCGGTGCCCGCAACCCTGGAAGGAGCCCTCGCATGAGCGTGTTGCGTGTCGCGGCGATCCAGACCTCGCCCGTGTTCGGAGACGTTTCCGGGAACCTGGAGCGGGCCCTGGCCCTGATTCCCGCGGGATGCGACCTGGCGGTGCTGCCGGAGCTGTTCGCCACCGGTTACCAGTTCCGCGACACCGCCGAGGCCATGTCGCTGGCGGAGGAGACGGCTCCCGGCCGGACCGGTGGGCCCATCATCGCGGCCCTGACCCGCTTCGCCGCCGAATCCGGCTGCACCCTTGCGGCCGGCCTCGCCGAGCGGGCCGGCGACAGGGTCTTCAACAGCGCGGTCCTGGTGCGGCCCGACGGTTCGCGCGGCCTCTACCGCAAGGTGCACCTGTTCGCCGACGAGAAGCTGGTCTTCACCCCCGGCGATCTCGGCTTCCCGGTGTTCAAGGCCTGCGGCACCACGGTCGGCCTGATGATCTGCTTCGACTGGATCTTCCCCGAGGCGGCGCGCAGCCTGGCCCTCGCCGGAGCCAGCATCCTCCTGCACCCCTCGAACCTGCTGCTGCCCTGGTGTCCCGAGGCCATGATCACCCGATGCCAGGAGAACCGGGTCTTCGCCGTCACGAGCAACCGAATCGGCAGCGAGAACCGCACCGGGACCCGGCTGGACTTCATCGGGATGAGCGAGGTGGTCTCGCCCCTGGGCAGGCTGCTCGTGCGTCTGGGCAAAGAGGAGGAAGGCGCTGCGGTGACGGACATCGACCTGGCGGAGATCAAGCAGCAGGTCACTCCGCGCAATCACATCTTCGGCGACCGCCGACCCGATCAGTATCGGCTGTGACGGCGGGGGCCGTCGGACCATGAATCGCCCCAGGAATTGAAGTAAGATGAACCAGGCGGGTTCGCACGAACCCGCCTGATGTCTTATTGATCAAAATGAATTGCATGCCGGTAACAAACAAACTCTTCCCGGAGACCTCGCTGAACCGGTCAAGATTTCGAAGCCTGCCGTCACCTCCACAGCGCCTTCAGGTCTCCCCAGGAAGTCGTCTCGGTGTCCACCGGACCACCGTAGAAGGGCGTGTACAGGACCTCGGCCAGGATTGCTGGATCATCGTGAATGTCGTGAATCCAACTCGCAATCAAGGCCGCATCACCCGTTCCCCAGTAGTTGCCCAGGAAGTCGTGCTGCATATTGCCGTAATCCACCAATTGAACACAGTCGATTGAATATGCACTCGACCCCTTGATCAAATCACAATAGCGGACATAGGCGGGGGCGGTATTGACAAATTTCATCACCCCAGTAGTGCCACCTGTGAAAATTGTCTGGGTCGCGGCAAGAACTCCTTCGGCATCTACCCAGACGGCCATCTTCCCTCCGGAAATTTCACTGTCTCTGATTTCACAACGGGGAGCAACGGCCGTCATAGTTAGACCATAGAATTCGCAATCATGAATCCGGGTATCTCGTATTAAACACCCCGCCCCGGCAGAAATTTGAACTCCAATGCGCGCATTAAAAATCTCACAATTATTGATGGAGATGTCATCCACTCCGCTCAATAAAACAGCATAGCCATGGGGGGCGTCTGAAAAAATGCAATTATCAACCAATGCCCCCCCCCCTGTCCCATACATGTTAAGTAAAGCATGAGAGCTCACATATGAAGTGTAGAAGGTGGAATTTTTTACCCAACCTCCGGAGCCAACATTAATCCACCACAGACCTTCCACATTATCGACAAACCTGCAATTGTTGACAAAAATTGGTCCATCAAAGGCCAAAAACCCGTGGAAACTGTTTCTCAGGGTTGCGTTTTCTATTCGGCAGGAAACGCCTCCATCCCATCCCAACGCAATCGGAGAATAGTGGACATAATCAATATTCTGATTGGCCTGCCCAATGATTGTCACCTCAGGGCCTGCCCCGATGATCGTCAATTCAGATACGGTCACATGTCCTGCAACTTCTACATCCCAGGCATATCCAGGGTACTTCACTGGGAACATCTCGGTGTATTCCCCTGGACCAACCAGGATCGTATCCCCAGACGCTGCTGCATCAAGGGCGTGTTGCAAAATGCTGAACTCCCCGCTTCCATCGCGAGCCAAGGTGATCGTGCGGCCTTGGGCACCGGAGCAAAGGGAAAGCAGAAGGGCAATCGAGATGATAAATCTCAGGGCCATTGGGTCATCCTTTCTCGATCTCATGATTATAACAATACCACCTTGTTTTTGAAAGCCCTTTCTCCCAACCGTCCGGAGGTAGATGCCGTTGTCCAGGCACGAGGTGGGGCCTGCCCCAGGATTGGAAGTATGATGAATCAGGCGGGTTCGCACGAACCCGCCTGATGTCTGATCGATCAAAAAGTATTGCGCGCTGGTTGCAGAAAAATGCGCTAGAGATGGACGCCGGGATCGCTGAGATCCATGTTCTTGGGCACGACCACCACGCCGCCCGGCGAGATGGTGAACAGGGCCGCATCCTGCACCGGGTCGAACCCGATCTCCATCCCCTCGGGCACCACCACGTTCTTGTCGATGATGGCGCGGCGGACGCGGGCGTACCGCCCGACCGTCACGTTGTCCCCGAGGATGCTGTCGGTGACCCTGCAGTAGGAATTGAGGCGCACGCTGCGGCCGATGACCGAGCGCTCGACGCGGCCGCCGGAGATGATCGTGCCTCCGCCCACGATGGAGTCCTCGACGATGCCGGGCAGGGTCCCGTCCTGCGTGAACCCGTGCACGGACTTGAAGGGAGGCACCGGAGGCTGCCAGGCCCGGAACACCCAGTCCTTGTCGTAGAGGTCGAGCTGGGGCGTGCGGCTGACCAGGTCCATGGTCGCCTCGTAGTAGCTGTCCAGGGTCCCGATGTCGCGCCAGTACCGCGGTTCGTGGGTCTGGGAGCTGCGGAAGGGATAGGCGTAGACCAGACCCTGCTCCACCAGCCGGGGGATGATGTCCTTGCCGAAGTCGTGCCGGCTGTCGGTCTGCTTGGCGTCGAAGCTGAGTTCCCGCACCAGGTCGGCCGTGTCGAAGATGTAGACCCCCATGTTGACCAGGCAGCGGTCCGGATCGCCGGGGATGGTCTTGGGGTTCGCCGGCTTCTCCTCGAAGCCCACCACCTTCCAGTTCTCGTCGACCTCCAGGATGCCGAACTGGTCGGCCCCCTCCTTCGGGACGACGGCCGCGGCCAGGCTCATGCAGCCTTGATGATCGGCGTGGAACCCCAGCAGCTTGCCGTAGTCCATGCGGTAGATGTGGTCCCCGGAGAGGATCAGCACGTGATCGGGCTTGCGGTTCTGCAGCAGGTAGATGTTCTGGTACACGGCGTCGGCGGTGCCTCCGTACCAGCGCTGGCCCACCCGGTGCTGCGGGGGAATGCGGTAGAGGAACTCGCCCGCCTCGTAGCTGAAGATGTTCCAGCCGCGCTGCAGGTGCTGGTCCAGGGAGAACGACTTGTACTGGGTCAGCACGTAGATCTGCCGCAGGCCGCTGTGGATGCAGTTGCTCAGGGTGAAGTCGATGATCCGGTAGGCGCCGCCGAAGGGAACGGCCGGCTTGGAGCGGTCACGGGTCAGCGGATACAGGCGTTCGCCCTGGCCGCCGGCGAGGATGAGGGTCAGGGTGCCGCGCACCAGCTTGCGAATGCTCAAGGGTGGACTCCCGCATAGGGCCGGCGGTCAGCCGCACCGCATCGGAACGAAGGTTCAGTTCTGGGCGGTCGCCTTGTTCTCGAGAACACCCTTGACGGTTTCCACCAGTTCACTGACATCCGACGATTTGGTCACGTACGCGTCCGCGGCCCAGGTCAAGTAGTTGTCCCGGTAGCTGGAAAAAGCCGTGTTCAGGATGACGGGGATGCGCTTGTCGCGCTCCAGGATACGCTGCATGGCCTCGATGCCGTCCATTCCCGCCATCCTGATGTCCAGGATAACAAGATCGGGCTTCATGGTCTCCACAAATTCGAGCCCCTGGACCGCGTTGCTCGCGGTCATGGTCTCGAACCCGGCGCGCCGCAATTCCGTTTCGTACAGCAGCCTCAGGTGGGGTTCGTCGTCGACGATCAGGATCTTGCTCACAACCGGCCTCCTGCTGGGTTCGCGGCCCCGGAGGACCGCGCCATCAGAGCAATCTGAAGACAAGTTACCAAATCAGCCACGGCCTTGCCAGTGCGAATCCGGCGACCCGTTCATTCCTTGGGCAGGGGCAGGATGAACGAGAATCCAGCCCCCTTCCGGGAACGGTTCCGCGCGCCGGCCACCCCTCCGTGGGACTTGATGATCTGGGAGCAGATGGTCAGTCCCAGACCGGAACCGGTCGGTTTCGTGGTGAAAAACGGCGAAAACAGCTTGTCAGCGACTTCTTTTGCAAAACCCGGGCCAGTATCGCAGACCTCCACCTTGACCCCCCCGTCCAGCAGCCTGGTGCGCACCTCCAGCCGGCCACCGTCGGCCATCACCTGGATCGCGTTCATCAGGAAGTTCTGCAGGACCTGCTGGATCTCGCCCGGATTGCAGGAAACCAGCACCCCGGGGGCCTGGCAATCGAGTTCCAGCTCGATGTGCTTCTTCTCCAGTTCCTCGCGGAACCGCGCGGCGGTGTCGGCGGCCAGCTGGTCGATGGCCACGTCCTTCCGGAGCAGCTTCTGGGGCCGGATGAAGTCGAGCAGGTCGTGGATGATGGTCTCCATCCGCCCGACCTCCTCGGTGATGATGGCCGCGTACTGGTGGTTGGGGTCATCGTCGTCGAGGTTGCGGACCAGGGCGCGGGCGAACCCGCCGATGGCGACCAGGGGGTTGCGCAGTTCGTGGGCGACGATGGCCGAGGTCTCGCCCATCACGCTCAGCCGCTCCATGCGCAACAGGGTCTCCTGATCCTCCTTCTGCTTCTCGTGGGCCTTGCGCAGGGCGATCAGCCTCTTTTCCAGCTCGGTGTAGAGGCGGCTGTTCTCGATGGCGCTCGCGCTCTGGTTGGCGAAGAGCTGCAGGAACTCCAGGTCCAGGTCGGTGATCGTGTTCCCGCTGATGGCGTTGTCGGCGATGATGGCGCCGAGCATGCCGCTGCGCGTGATCAGCGGCGCCACCGCGAACTCCCCGTAGCCCAGCCAGCTCTGGATGGTGGCCACGCCCGGGAGGATCATCCCCGGGGTGATTCGCCGGGCCTGCCTCTCCTGCATGGAACGCACCAGGACGTTGGACTCCTGGTCCAGCGGGATGACCATGTGGCGCACGATCTCGTTCACCGCCACGTCGGTCTGCTTGATCGACTGGTCGTAGCTGGTCATCATCGAGAACAGGTCGCCGCCCTGGTAGGCCAGGTCGTGCCAGATGCGGGCGGCCTCGTCGGCGTTGCTGGGCCCGATGGCCAGTTCGCCCTTGAGCAGGCCCGACTTCTCGTCCACCAGCAGCAGGAAGGCCCGGTTGAACCGCAGACCCTGGCCGGCGGTGATGCAGATCAGGACGGCCTCGAGCACCTGGTCGAGGGTCAGGTTGGCGCCATAGAGGGCCTCGCTGACCTGGTTGAGCAGGGACAGCTTGGCGAGCCGGGCGGCTCGCAGTTCGTCGTCGTGGTCCCGCTGACGAGTGTCGGAGATGTACAGGAGGCAGTGGTTCGGCTCCCGGTCCGCCGGATCCCCCGTCCCGGGGATCCCGGCGCCCTCCCGCCCCAGATCGGGGGCGAAGAACTTGCGGCAGACCACCTCGACCGGCAGCAGGGCGCCCTCGGAAGTCTGGATCTCCAGCTGCATGTATTCGGGATTGCAGACGCCGTGATCGCGGCAGTCGGTGACGTCCAGGGCGGGCACGAAGAGGGCGCCGACGGGGTTGCCGACCAGCCTGCCCCAGGGCAGCTTGACCAGCTCGCAGACCCCGCGGCTGGCGGCCAGGATGCGGCCGTCCGGCTGGACCAGGATCAGGGGCAGGGCGCTGTGGAAGAAGCCCTCCGCAACGATCTCCATACGCCGCTGCAGATTCCGTTCGTCGGACACGGTCCCGGTTCCTTTCGCGAAGGGTGCGCCCCCGGGAGGGACCCGGGTCAGGCCCGGATGGTGCGGGCCTCCAGGGCCTGAAGATAGACGTCCTCGTAGCTTGCCGCTGCCCGGGACCAGCCGAATTCGCAACCCATGCCCCGGACCTGCAGGGCGGCCCACCGGTCCGGATCG
>Ga0180009_10001202_pt1 | contig 32310 bp, 40 predicted proteins | sample OS_PC_MetaG_FD_123537 | JGI IMG/M metagenome (GOLD analysis project Ga0180009, IMG submission 123537) | Groundwater microbial communities from the Aspo Hard Rock Laboratory (HRL) deep subsurface site, Sweden - OS_PC_MetaG | ecosystem: Environmental > Aquatic > Deep subsurface > Groundwater...
AATCTGAAATGTCTTTTTGTTTTTGTTTAATCGCCAGAGTTGTTTCTTGGAAAACTTCTTTCACGTTTTGCGGAAACAGAACAAAACTGTTTGAAATTTCTTCTACTACGAAGTCCGACTTCGCGACGACTGAATCAATGTTCTGAAGTCCGACTTCTTTTAGAAGTCGGACTTCGCTAGTTACAAAAGACGATATTGGATAGCCAAGGGATGCGTCGGCGTAGGCTACAGACATTAGTAACGCGATAGCGGTTGTGACGAAGGAGAGACGACGAAATGGTGAAAATTTGGTTCTATTATTTTTATAAATCCTGTCAATATCTTCTGATTTTAGCAGTGTTTCTTTTATAGAATTTTTACCATTTTTATTATTTAAAAAACACTCTTCCGCCCACTTTTCTGTTGTATACCACCTCTTTCCAACCCTATTCGCTTTCAACTCTCCCCTGCGACACAACAAAGCGAGGTGAATGTCCGTGCACCCACATTTTTTACTCGCCTCTTGAAGAGTTATGTATTTTTTATCTTCCAGCACTAAAGAATATAAATATTATAAATATGTCTTTTATTATAACAAAAAAAACACCGACAAGGTGTTTTTTTTTCTGTGGATAACTCCGATGCCCGCTTTACTCTAAAATTCCGTCTAAATTTACATCATAAAGTATCTGTTCCTGAACAAGACGATACTTAATTATCTCGCTTTCATCAAACCAAATTTTTATTTCTTTTTCTGCCTCTTCTGGGCTACCAGAAGCGTGCACCAAATTCCTAACAGCGCGACTATCCGAATCAGCCAAAGGATAAGAATCAACAGTAAAATCCCCTCTTATGGTACCAACATCAGAAGAAAGAGGCTCTGTTCCTCCAGTAATTTTTCTGATAATTCCCACCGCCTCATTCCCTTGCCAAACCATCGCCACTACAGGACCGGAAGATAAAAATTTCTTTAATTTCCCTAGAACCCATTTGCCTCCCTCAACAACATCATCAAAAAGATACTTTTCTCCCTTCTTTTCATAAGACGCTTTTGTTTTACTTCCAACTGCCTCAAGCCAGCCGTCATCTATCAAATAATGCCTCTCCGCCATTTCCTCCGTTGGAACAAGGAACTTCACCGCCACCAACTTCAACCCCGAACGTTCATAGCGTTTTATTATCTCCCCAACCAATGCCCTCTGAACACCATCCGGTTTTATAAGAACCAATGACCTCTCCTTTTTTCTTTCATTCATAAAAATAAAATTAAATTAAATGTAATGAGTCTATTCTAAAGAACTGCCTCTAAATTGACAAGTTTTCCCCGTCGCTTTTTATTTTTATAGTTCCCATCTCGTCCGTTCTTAAAACTTTAACTTCAAGTTTTTTTAAAATATCTAAAACTTCCTGACTAGGGTGTCCATAGCGATTATCTGCCCCAACGGAAACAATTGCATATTCCGGGCTGGTGTAGCCGATAAAAATTTCAGAGCTTGAAGTTTTGGAACCATGGTGCCCAACTTTCAAAACATCAACATCTAAATTGTCCTTATAGACGGACGCCAAATATTTTTCAATCGCTTGGGGCGAGTCACCTGTCAACAAAAAAGAAGTATTTTCATAAACCAACCTCGCGACAATTGAGGCCGAATTGGACTCCATTTCAGATGCGTCGCTAACAGGAAATAATATATCTAAAAACAACCCCTCGCCTACATTCATTCTCATTCCCTTCTTGCCTAAAATTTCCGTGATATTTTTCCGCCCTATTATATTTTTCAGTTCTTTATAAATGGCGCTGTCCGATTTCACCCCCGATTCCATCACCAAACCGACATCATAACGGTTAAGAACTTCAACCAATCCTCCAATATGGTCACCGTCCGGATGGGTTTCGATCACCACATCAATGACTCTGTCATAGAAAGGCATTACTTTTGAAAGCTGATTCAGAACAGATTTATTTTGCCCTCCGTCAATTAGAATTTGGTTCCCGTTTTCCGCTTGTATGAAAATTGAATCGCCCTGTCCAACATCCAAAAAGTAAACAGCCAAACCGCTTCTGCTTTCGCAAAAAACCGCGTACCAGACAAAAACAACACAAGCAAACAAAAAACCGACAACTAAATATCTAAAATTTTCTTTAACAAATTTAATCATCTTAAAAACAACCTATCACTCCAACAAAACAAACACAAGAAAAACATGAGCACAAACCTGGTCTGGTATGGCACCTATCCCACGCTATAGCACAGAATAGGTACCACTCTCTAGCTAAACACCCGTCAAACATAGAAAATTGATTAACTTAAACCAAATTAATTCAAACCAAAATGTTTCCTTAAACGAGAATCTTCTTCAACTTTTTTTATAACAAAGTAATTTACAAATTCACTTATGTCAAAATATTCGCAAATAAAATCCAGTTTATCTTTGCAATCATAAGGTGTAATAAAAACACTCTTTTGCAAAGGATAAAAACCCATATCTTGCAACTTGAAAGTCATAGCGTCTCTGGCTTTTTTATGAACCTCTGGAATATCAAAAATAACCAACCTCCATATCTTGTCCCATTTTTTTGGAATATCAATTTTTAAATCCTGATATTCATACTTCAAAATTCTTTTTTTGCCGTCTTCCGTTATTTTGATTATTTGTTCGCCTTTTTTGTTATAAGAAATTTTGACCAACCTGTGTTTATTCAAATTATTAAAAGCACGCAGTAATCGTTTTTTATCCCTTGGGCCTTCTGTGTTAAATAATTTTGCAACCTGTGCGAAATTCGGCGCCACAAAACACGCAACGATAAAACCGCCGATTGCCAGTCCTTTCAAAATTTCTTTGGCCAATTCGCCTTTTGAATATTTTTCTTTCATTTCCATAAAATTATTTCTATAAATCTATAAAATTTATCTCTAAAAAACAAATACTACCAGCTACGCAAATACTACCACACCATAAAACATAAAGGAACCTATCTGGTGCTATAGCATGGGATAGGTACCCATTATCGTCATTGCTGGCTGTTTGTATACATACACAAACGTACAAATCTAAAAACACAAAAATAAAAAGCCGCCAAATGACGGCCATAAAATTATCACACCTAAGGTCTGCGCCTTGAAGAATCTACACCTTAAAACCGCAACTTTCACACAAATAATAACCCCCGGAAGACCAAAGAGCGGCATAGCTTTCTTTATAAACAAATTTCCCCATTCCACACTTTGGACAAATGCCCACATACTTGCAATTATCCAAGAATTGTTCTTCCCTCTTCTTTGCGCCCCTCTTTGCGTCTGCTAATTCTCTTACTTTCTTTTCAATTTCTCCATTAATTTTCATCTTCTCTCCTCCTTTTTCAAAGATTTTTTCTCAATCTAAAAATTATGATTGCATAAAAAGCATACATAGTCAACATCAGCCATAGCGGGAAATTTTCTATTGTAAATGAAGCGAAGGGCAAAGAAGAAAACAATTCAACCACCTTCAGTTGATACGCCAGCAGGCCATATGTTATCCACCCAAAAGGAACGCTCAAGAGGGTTGAGGCAAAACCGACAACGGCTGTCACAAATCCAAAAAACATTGTCGCCGGAATAAACATTAAAACCAAAAGATTAACAGGCAAGCCGACAACGGAAAACAATCCCATTTTGTATAAAATAAGGGGCAAGACAAAAATTTGCGTTGATAGTGTCGCCGAGGCAAGTTGTCGTATTTGGAATTTTTTTGGAAAAATTTTAAGACGCGGTTCCAAAATGGGAGCAAGGTAAACCAAAGCCATGGTTGCCAAAAAAGACAATTGAAAAGAAGAATCAAATCGCAAGATTTTAGGATTTTGCAAAATCATTAAAAAACCCGTGGCAAAAAGAGCAATTGTAATTTCATAAATTCTGCCCGTCGCGCGCGCCAAAAGAACCAGGAGCGCCATTAGCGAAGCTCTTACTACAGTAGCCGACGCTCCAGCCATAACAGCAAAACAAACAATCCCCAACGCCCCAAAACCAATCCCCAAAAAATGTGGCAAAAAACCAAGAACTCTCATAATGGCATCGGCAATTATTGTCACATTGTATCCCGAAAGAACGACAATATGGATAATTCCTGTTTTGCGAAAATCATCAAGCAAGTCCTTGGGCATGCTCTGCTTGGCGCCGAACGTCAGCCCGCCGAGCAGGGCGGAATGCGGTTCTGGCACAACGCGCGCAACATTGGAAAGAAATTTATTTTTTAGAGAAAAAAAAGATGCCTTAATCCACGAAGCGTTCCCTGAAGAAATAAACTTCGTTTCCGGATAAAACATCTCAAAATATATGTCGTCTTTCGCCAAATAGGCGCCCCAGTCAAACTCATCAAATTTGCCCGGCCTTTTCAGTGTACCCTTAACTTCTATTTCGTCGCCGTATTTGAAAGAAGGGTAATGATAAGAGGTAACTAAAATTTTCACTCCCTCCGCTTCCAATATAAGTCTTGTATAATTTTCTCTTTCGTCGGGTTCATCAATAATAATTCCTCTCAAATTAACCTTCTCGTTAATTTGATTCTCTAAAAAAGAAATATCTGGTGGAATGGATTTAATTTCGTACCAAAAAATTCCTGCTCCGAAAGCAATTATGATTAAACAAAATATAAAAAAGCGTTTGCCAAATAAAAAAGAGATTGCTCCAAGAAAAATAAAAAACAGGCCAAAAAAATAAGATAAGCTCAAAAAGGACGCGGTAAAAACTCCCACAGAAAAGGAGATCACGAAAAACAAAAATATCCTTGCCAAATTCATAAAAATATGTTACTTTTTACAAAACAAACTTAATCGCGCGTTGACAACATAATAACGAAAGGAGGTTAAAATGAACAGAGAGAAAGCTGAATTTTTTGAAAAAATATTCGGTCCAATCAGGGTGTTGCTGTCTATAAAATCCTCCCTTGAGGAGGGAATGCAGGCAACGATTGATGTTGCTAAGGAACTCGGGATAGAAAGAATTTGTATTTTTCTCAAAGATGAACTTGACCAGATGACTCTTGTTTGCGGACACCCAAAAGAAAAACACGGGCTACAAAATAAAAGGAATCTGGAGAGTCATCCTGGTCTTAAAGAAATTATGGAAAAGAAAAAAATGTTTATCGTGAAAAATCCCGCGCAAGATAAAAGGTCCGCTTGCGCCCCGGAATTTTGCGGTTTGCATCAAATCAATGCAAGTCTGTTTGTAAGAATTGAAATTGACAAAAAACCAATTGGCGTAATTGTCATAGATGCAGTAGGAGTAGGCGAAAAGAAAACTTTTACCAAAAGCGACATCCATATAGCTAAAATGATTGCCCTTCTGGCGACAAAGAGAATCCATAACAGAAGAAGAGACGAAAGGGAAACGAGAAATAAAATTTTTAAGTTGGTCGCCGAAGAGCTTGTTCATGAAATGAGAAATCCCGTAATGACAACGGGGGGATTCGCGCGAAGGCTTGAAAAAGACATTGATAAAAATCCCACAAAGGCAAAGAAAAACGCGGGAATAATTGTCAAAGAAATAAAAAGAATGGAAGAGATAATTAAAAATTCTTCCCAGTTGTTAAACCAAGGAAAAATGGAAAAAGAAAAGACCAATCTTGCCAAAATAGTTGAAGAACTGCTTGAGGAAACCAAAAAATATATTCCGACAAACAAAAATATAACAGTTTATCTGGACAAAAAAACAAAAACTCCTTTTGTATATATAGACAGAAAGCAAATGGAAACTGCCCTGTTGCAAATCTTTAGAAATGCGGTAGATGCAATAGAAAAGGAAGGGGAAATTTTTGTTAGAATCTGGAAAAGACCTCATTTTGTTTGTTTGGAAGTAGCAAATACAGGATCGCATATTCCCGACGAAGAGATAAAAACAATCTTTAACCCCTTCTATACGACAAAAAGAAAAAACGGGGGGATGGGGCTGGGTCTAGCTATAGCCCAACAAATAATAGAAGAGCATGAAGGACAAATAGAGGTCTTCAGTCAAAAAGAACCAAAAGAGTTAACTTCCTTCACTGTTCTTCTGCCAGTAAAGAAAAACTGAAAACAAAACAGCCCCAAAGGGGCTGTTTTAATTTAAAACATTTTTTGCCTGCTTCGCCTTAAAAGGCGAGTTGTTTTTGTTCTATGTCATCCATTGCCTCGTTCGCCAAGGCATCCGCCTCTTTGTTTTTCTCACGCGGAATTTCAACAAAAGACATTTCGCCGAAATCCATTTTTAAATTCCAAATTTTTATAAAAAGAGGAAAAAGTTTTTCTTCTTTAATTTTATACTCCCCTCTCAATTGTCTCGCCACCAATTCACTGTCCATCCTAAATTCAATATCAAAATTTTTCGCTTTTTCCTTGCCAAACAAATGCTTAATTTTTCCCAGGGCAAATATCACAGCCTCATACTCCGCTTCGTTATTTGTTTTTTCCCCCAGAAATTTTGAATACTTTTTAATCACCTGACTCTTCTCATTAGAAACAACCACACCAACACCCGAAGGCCCCGGATTCCCCCGCGACCCACCATCGGTGTAAATTATTAACTTTTCTTTTTTGTTGATCATATTTAAAGAGTAACTGGAGCAAGAAGAGCCCAAAACAAAAAGAAAAGGATCGTACAAACTACAAACAATAGAATTGACCAAACAATTATCTTAAGAACCCTCACAAATGGTTTCTTGTCATCTTCAGACTTATTTTTAATAAAAAATCCTATAAATGCCCCCAAAAATGTTAAAAAAAATACCAGTCAAAAGCCCCAACAAAGAATACAAACAAATTCGACTAATTGAAACTTTTGATTTTTGTGTATCCATAATAAAATTATTTTTTAATTATAAATTTTATTTAGTATAAAAATGCTCTCTTAGCTCGCTCTCTGAAATATATCTCATTGCTTGATTATAAATTGCCACAACTGTTCCTTTGTCTAACTCTTTGTGGTTAGGGATGGTCAATGTTTGTTTTATATTTCTATCAACAAATCTTCTTAATTTTACATGACTGCCTTTTTGGGCAATAACCGAAAAACCAAAATTTTCAAATATTTTAATAACATCTTCTCCAGAGAGATTTTTTAATTTAGGCATAAACGCCAGCTTCCAATTCTAAACTCGCCAAAATAGAAGGTCGCGGGTCCAATCCAAAACTGGATAGTTTCTCTCCCTCCAACTGAAGATCAACTGCTTCTTTTAGATTTTTAGTTAATTCGTCAAGAGTTTTTCCTTGTGTAACTATCGGTAAATTAATACCCTGAGCTACATAGTACTTTTCTCCCTTAGAGATATTGAACTGTATAATTTTTTTCATATTGTTTTTAGACTACCACAAAATTAAGAATTATGCAAATTTTGTTTTACTTAATCTTATAATCAACGATTTTTAGGCGCAACTCGTTGCGGTTCATAAATGTATTTCTTTCAATATTCGCAACTAAATCTATCCTCGTTCCCTTTTTAATATCCAAACCATATCCGTTTGACATAAAGAAACCAATGGCGGAAATTTTTTTGTTATCGCTCTGAAAATCCAACTGCAAATGAATACCCCCATTGCCAAACATTTTTACTCCCGAAACTTCCAAATCTTTCAAAAGAAAAACGGGTTTGGGATTCCCCATTCCGAATGGCCCAAATTTTTCTATAGTTTCCAAAAACGACCATGTTATTTCGCCCAAAGCTATCTCCTTATCAACCCATAAAACTCTATCAACTTCCTGTTTCTCCATTTTTTCATAAGCATCTCGCAAAGCTCCGCCCAACTCGTTTATTTTGTTCTCATTTACGGTAAAGCCCGCGGCCAAAGCGTGTCCCCCTCTGTCAATAAAAAAACTATCGTCAATCTTAGACATCAAATCAACTAGATTCACGGAACCGTCCCCCCTGGAAGACCCCTTTATATTCTCTACCCCGCTCTTTCCCCACAAAAAAACAGACTTGTTATATTTTTCACGAACTCTATTGGCCACGACACCCAAAACCCCCGGTTCCCATTTTTCATTTCCAAAAAACAACAGCCTCTGCTCCCTTGGACTTTTACTAATTTCCAATTCTATCTCTTCTATTATTTTCCCCGCCATCTCTTTGCGCTCAATATTTTTCTGATTCAGCCGTTCCGCAATCCAATCCGCTTCATTCGAATTTTCTGTAACCAAAAGATTAAAACTTGTAGTCGCTGTATCCATCCTGCTCGCCACATTTATCCTCGGCGCCACAAAAAAAGCTATGTCATCCACGGTAACATTTTCTTTTTGTATTTTTAATTTTTTGAACAAAGCCAAGAGACCCGGTCTCTGTGTTTTTTTGAGAACTTTCAAGCCATAGTGAACTAAGGTGCGATTTTCGCCAGTCAGTGGAACCATATCCGCAACAGTCGCCACACAAACAACATCCAAAAGCCACTTGCTCCATCCTTCCGTAACACTGAATTCGCCTCTTTCTAAAAGAGCCGCCACTGTTTTGAAAGCGACACCCGCCCCACAAAATGAATCAAAAGGATATTTGTCTTTTTCTTGCTTCACATCCACAACAGCAACCGCTTGAGGCAAGAGACCAGACTCCAAGTGGTGATCCAATATAACCGTATCTATTCCCTTCCCGTCCGCCTTCTCAATTTCATCATAATCGCTAATTCCGCAATCAATGGTTATAATCAAATTCACTTTCTTTTTTTCAAAATCATCAATAACCCCCAATGTCAGGCCATATCCCTCTTTGTTTCTGTCCGGTATATACACTTCAAAATTCTCAAAGCCGATTTTCTTAAAAAAATCATAAAAAACAACCACGCCCCCTATTCCATCTGCATCGTAGTCTCCAAACAAAACAACTTTCTCTTTACTTTTAATCGCCTGCAGAATACGCTCAACCGCCTTGTCCATATTCAGAATTTTGAACGGATCGCCCAAATCTTTTTCGTAATCAGGATTTAAAAAAACCTCTTTCTCTTTTTCTTTTTTTATTCCCAACGCAAAAAAAAGCTGATCTTCAAGATTGCCTGACATTTGTTCCCGAATCTTCCATTTTTTCATCTTATATAGTATACATGAGAAAAAGAACGTTAACAAAAAAGGAGTGAAAAATGGAAAAGTGCGCATGGTCTTGGATGAATGGCCGTTTCATAAAAAAACCTATGATTCCCGCCGACTGTCAGGGATTTCATTACGGACTGTCTGCTTTTGAAGGCATACGTTTTTACAGAACACACGATGGTCGTAGCGCCATCTTCAGATTAAAAGAACACATGGAACGTCTAAATTATTCCATTGCTTGTCTCGGCATAGAATCATCTTTTACCGACGAAGAACTATGCTCAGCTATAATCAAGACCATAAAAAGAAACAAAATTAAAGAAGGCTATGTCAGGCCGATAATAGGATTCACGGACGAGGCAATAGGACTAAAAACAAATCCAAAAGGCGCCACTTATATCATCAGCATTTGGGATTGGCCTGTTTATTTTTCAAGAAATGTTAGGGCTATGATATCTTCAATAGCTCGACTTGACCCACAGGCATTCTCAACACATGCCAAAATAGGCGGACATTATGTTAATTCTTTCAATGCCACGCAAGAAGCGATGGAAAAAGGATTTGACAGCGCCATTCTGTTGGATCACAGGGGTTATATTGCAGAAGCGCCAGTTGCAAATATTTTTGTAGTAAAAAACAGGGAACTACTCACTCCTACGCCAGAATTTATTTTGCCTGGTATCACAAGAAAGACAATTCTTGAAATCTACAGTAAAATAAATGGCATTCATGAAGTAGATATGAGCATAAAAGACCTTTGGGATGCAGATGAGATTTTTTTGTGTGGCACAGCTACCGAAATAGTACCCGTTACTTTTATAGATTATGAAAATGTGCGCCCTCGCATGGCCATCAGGCAAAAAAAAGTAGGAAATGGAAAAGCTGGACCAATCACGAAAAAACTTCAAAAACTTTACGGCCAAATCGTCCGAGGAGAAATTCCCGAATAAGAACATTGGCTGACATATGTTGACTAATAACAAATGTTTTTAAAAAACCTCAAAGTTGATCAGACTTTGAGGTTTTTCTATTCTTACTATTTGACGCGATCGCGTCATTTGGAAAGAATAGATTTTGTCTTTTCTTTTTGTAATAAAAAAGATATAAAGGAAAGACTTAGGGCGATTAGCTCAGTTGGTTAGAGCGCTACCTCGACACGGTAGAGGTCACAGGTTCGAATCCTGTATCGCCCACCCTATGCCCATGATAAATTTGCGAAAAAAATTGGATGAAATCATCCACAAAGATAATGGAAATAATTGGTGGAAGCCATGTCTATTCAAAAAACACACTCAAAAAATTATTCCAAAAGAATTAAAAATTCTTGAACCCCCCCCAAGCTCAAACGAAAATTACAATTGTTTTATCCATATTTTAGGTCTTTCCCATGACAGTAATTTAATAAAAGATTGCAGTGGTTTTATTTATAGTGCTTTGTTTCAAAAATTATTAGACGACAAAATATTAACGTGCACTGACAACCCGCAAAAAGGAGATTATATTATATATCATGATTTGAAAAACTATCCTAAAATAATTACCCATGCTGGCATTATTGAGAACAAAGATACTATCATTTCAAAATGGGCGTGGGGACCACTGTTTAGACACAAAATATTTGATGTTCCCGAATCATATGGCAACAATGTCTCATATGTAAAATCAATTTCTAAAGAAAGAGCAAAGGAATTATACAAAAAATACAAAAAGTTTAATAAAAAATAAAAACATTATCGCAATTATTGACATAAGTAATACTAAGTAATACACTGGAATTATTATGAGCAGAACAACGGAAACACTTACAATCTCTCTACCGCCTAAAATAGCCCAAACAGTTAGAAAGACTGCCCGCCAAGAAAACAAAACAAAAAGCGAACTTTTCAGGGTTGCCCTAAATCTTTATTTGGAAGAAAAGAAAAAGTGGCAAATTAATAAAGCCATTGCGGAAGGCGTGTATGATATAAAAAATGGCCGTGTTTTTGGTCCGTTCAAAAATATCCGAGACTTTAAAAAAGGATTAGAAAAAGATTGAAAACAATGCGATTTCTCTTGTCATACAAAGCCAAACGAGATTATAAAAAATTAACCGAAACATTGCAGGTAGCCACCGACAAACAGTTTTCTTTGCTGTTAAAAAGCCTAAGACATCCCTCATTGCGCGCTAAAAAATATGACGAAAAGAATGATATTTGGCAAGCGCGCGTGAACAGAGAATACCGATTCTATTTTTTAATTCACGAAAGTACCTATAAAATCCTTACGATTATAAAACACTCTAAATAAAACAAATGTTAAATATCATCTATGAAGACGAAAATATATTTATTGCAAGGATTTATTGCTAAAAGGCAATCCAAATGCTATCTTTAAAAATATGGAGAAAGGAGAAGAAAAATTTATAGAATACATAATGGCCATGCCCTCAAAACTTGAAGTTGAAATTCATAAAGCCGAAGAGGGGGGGTTTTGGGCAAAAATAAAAAATCTTCCGGGATGTTATACTCAAGCCGAAAATTTTATTGAGCTAATCCAAATGGTAAATGACTCGGTTTTTACCTACTTTGACATCCCCTTGAAGTACAGACGCAGGCTGGGATACTATATTCCAATGAAAATCAAAATCCTATTGGAACAAAAGAGCCGCCATAAACAAATAGAAGACGCCGTACAGAAAATCATTGCCGGAAAAAGAAAAACTTTAGAGTTCAGCAAGAATTAAATTGAATTATCCTAAATTATCTGATTGTTCTCCGCAAAATATTTTTGCAACAATTAAAAAGTTGGGCGGTTTTTCTTTTGCCGACGGTTCAAAACACTATAAAATAACCCACACAAAAACCAACAGAGCCTTTACTATCCCCCGTAAAAAACGAATTAAAAGAGGCCTGATGTGGGATTTTGTAAGAAGTTATTTGCAGGCATTAAATTATTCGGAAAAAAAAATTTTCAAATATCTGCGATGTTAACAACCATCATCTACCAAGACAAAAATATTGTCGCGGTGAATAAACCCGCCGGACTTCTTGTCCATCCCGCGCCAACAACAAACAGCGAAGAAGAAACGCTAGTCGGTTGGCTGATTGAAAATTACCCGGAAATTAAAAACATCGGCGACGACCCTAGTTTAAGGCCCGGTATTGTCCACAGATTAGACAAAGACACTTCGGGTGTTTTGATTGTCGCCAAAAATCAAAAGACATTTGAATTTTTGAAAGAACAATTCAAGAACAGAGAAGTAAAAAAAACATACATTGCCATGGTAAGAGGCGCAGTTAAGAACAACAAAGGAACGATAGAAACTCCCGTCAAAATGTTTACTAAGAGTAGGGATGCAATCACAAAATATGAGGTGTTAAAAAAATATAAAGAATATACGCTTTTGCGGGTTTACCCCAAAACAGGACGCACGCATCAAATAAGAATCCATATGAAATCAATCGGTCACCCCATTGTTTGTGATAAAATTTATACAAAAAAGTTTACCCCGCCGGGCGGGGTAGGGTGTCCTTTTGGTCTTAAAAGACACTTCTTGCATGCGCAATCAATCGAACTAACATTACCTAACGACGTCAGAATAAAACTGGAGGCGGATTTGCCGGATGATTTAAACAAGGTCTTGAAATCGCTTCAAGAGTATGATAAAAAATAACAATGCAATTATCACCAATAAATACACAAGAACGAGAGGAGTTGGATATCAAGCCCGGAGACACTGTGCGCGTTTGGCAACGCATCCAAGAAGAAAAAAAGAGCCGCCTTCAAGCGTTTGAAGGGCTGATTATAGCTAGAAAGCACGGAAAAGAACCGGGGGCCACTTTTACTGTGAGAAAGACAGCGAAGGCGAGTGATGTCGGTGTTGAGATAATCTTTCCTCTATATTCTCCGAAAATTGAAAAAATAGAACTTATAAGCCGCCCCAAAAGAGTCCGACGGGCGAAACTTTACTATTTAAGAGAAAGGGCCGCCAGGGCTATCCGAAAGAAAATGAAACAAGCAAAACAAATAGGAAAAGTCATGATGGATACTAAGGAGACTCCGCCAGAGACGGACGTCGGGAAAAAAGCCGAGAACGAAGCCAAAAAAGAATAAGAGCCTTGTCGTAATGCCACATGAAAATATTATTGACCGAATTTTTATTATAAGAGGTAAGAAAGTAATGGTAGATCGAGATTTGGCCAACCTTTATGGAGTCGAAACACGAACACTTAATCAAGCTGTCCGTAGAAACGACAAACGCTTTCCTTCAGACTTCATGTTTCAAATGAACAAACAAGAATTCGAAAATTGGAAATCACAAATTGTGATATCCAATAAAGAAAAGATGGGGCTAAGAAAACATCCATTGGTTTTTACCGAACTGGGTGTAGCTATGCTTTCAAGTGTTCTAAACAGTGAAAGAGCCATCCATGTCAACTGGGTTTCAAAACAAAATAATTCTGACAGAAGGGCAAAGCTCGCGCAGGTGATGAAACCGGTAAACATGCTAGCTTGAGGGGCTAGTGGGAGCAATCCTTTGGGGGTTCAAATCCCCCCCTGCGCACTAAGAAATCAAAAGTTAATTATTATTAAAATTAAATAGATTTTTTATGCCTAAAGTAAACCCCGTTAGAAATTCAAAAAGAAAAATCTCGCGGGAAACAACAAGACAAAGTTATTTTATTATAATTAAGCGATAAAATTTATGAAAATTTCTAACGGGGTAAAAATATATTCAACCCCAACATGCTCATACTGCCACATCGCCAAAGATTGGTTCAAAGAAAACAATATAGAATACGAAGAATTTGATGTCTCTATGGACGAAGAGAAGAGGAGTGAGCTCGTGGAAAAAACTGGTCAAATGGCCGTTCCCGTTATTGAAATTGGAGATGAAACTATAATAGGTTTTGATAAAAACAGGCTCTCGGAATTGCTCGGTATTAAATAACCAATCACGCCCTCGTAGTTCAACGGATAGAACAGGCCCGTCCTAAGGGCTCGATGTGGGTTCGATTCCTGCCGAGGGCATAGGGGCCCATAGTATAGTGGTAAAACACCTCCATGGCATGGAGGAATCCGGGGTCCGACTCCCCGTGGGTCCACATGAATTTTCAACTTAAAATAATAGAGATATCCTCACTACTCCCCCACGAAGAAATAGACTTGGACCATTTTCCGAAATTATTGGAGGAGGTCAAAAAAAATAAATTTGTTGTGCCTGTTGTCGCGGACAAAAAAACTCTCGTCATACTGGACGGTCATCATAGATTTACAATAATGAAAACACTCGGCTTCAAAGTTATGCCCGCCTATTTGGTAAACTACAATGATACCAACATAAAAGTCACACCCCGGAGAAAAGAATATGTCGTAACCAAAAAAGAAATTATCCAAAGAGGCCTAACGGGAAACCTCTATCCTTACAAAACAACCAAACACATAATAAACAATCTCAAAAAACAAAAAATCTCATTTGACCTTTTGGCAAAAAAATAATAACTCGGTTTTTTATTTCTATCTTCTTTTATCGTGAAAAGCTCTGTGAATTTCTTTCAGTTGCCTATTTGTAACATGGGTATAAATTTGGGTCGTCGTTATACTGCTGTGTCCCAAAAGAGATTGAACGGACCTCAAGTCAGCACCCGCTTCCAGCAAGTCCGTGGCGAAACAGTGGCGGATAATATGCGGTGTCACTTTTTTTGAAATTCCAGCTTTTATAGCACATTTCCCAACAATTCTTTCAATTGAACGCGGTGTCAATCGCCAAGGACCGTCCTTTGTAGAATTTAAATTAACAAACAGCGGGTCCTCTATGTCCACCCTTTTATCAAGATAATTTTTCAACGCCGTTTTAGCCCTGCCTGATAAAAAAACTATTCTTATTTTTTCCCCCTTCCCGCGAACAGAAAAATCGTCTTTTTTTAAATCGACACTCTCTCTGTCCAAAGAGCAAAGCTCGGAAATACGCAAGCCAGTGGAAAATAACATCTCCAGAATCGCCTTGTCGCGCAAATCGCCAATGTCACTTCCTGAAGGAGAACCCAACAGCCGAATCAACTCATCCTGACTAATTAAATCAATTTGTCTATCCCCCGTCTTGGCCAATTCTATCCTCTCCGGAGGCAAACTTTCAATCTCTATCCGCGATAAATATTTCAAAAAATTCCGCAAAGCAATTAAATAGTAGTTCTGTGTTTTCTTTTTAAGTCCTCTTCTGTTCAAAAACATTCTGTACTTGCGAACCAAGTCATCTGTAATTCCGGAAGGATCTTTTATTTTGGCAAATTCTAAAAATTTTATAAGATATCTGTCGTAATTTTCAACGGTTTTAAGAGACCTCCCCCTTTCTATTTCTATATACTCTAAATACTGCTTTTTTAACTCTTTTAACATCATCCAATCATTATACACCAACGTCGCACAATTTTTAATGTTCCATCTGTGCAAGAGACAAGTTATTTGATACCATTGGAATATGGCAAAAGGAGAAATAAGCATAAAAAGTCTTAAAAAAATTTTTGAACTTTATCCGGAAATAAAGCTAGTTTATTTTTTTGGATCAAAAGCGACAGAAAAATCAGGTCCTTTAAGCGATTACGATTTTGCTTTTTATACTGAGGAGAAAAATAAAAATAAAATTTTTGACTTGAAACTCAATCTGATAAACAAAATAAGCGCTGAATTAAAAACAGATAAGGTTGATATCGTTATGTTAAACACCGTCGAAAAACCGGAAATTAAATATAACATTATTAAAGACGGAGATTTAATTTACGAAAAAGAACCTTACAAAGTTTTGGTTGAACCAAAAATATTTAATGAGTATTTTGATTTTCGCTCTCTTTTATTAAAATACAATTTAACAAAAGCAATATGACAAATTTTAATATTATAGAAAATAAAATAAGCTCTGTTCAAAAATATCTAGACATCCTTGAAAAATATAAAAAATATTCAAAAAAAGAGATACAAAACGATGTAGATATAAAAGGGGCTGTCGAAAGATATTTATACTTGGCAACGCAAGCAACTATAGAACTAGCCGGGGCTGTTGTGTCTTTTAAAAATTTACGCAAACCAAGCACTCTGAGAGAATCTTTTCAAATTTTAAATGAGAAGGATATTATTAAAATTGAATTGATGGAAAAAATGACAAGTATGGTTGGTTTTAGAAATACAATTGCCCATGATTACGAAGATTTGGATTATGGTATAGTTTATGATGTTTTACAGAACAAATTAAAAGACATCAAAGAATTCCAAGAGACCATAAAAAATATTTTTTGACTTTTGCAACCCCTTGACAAAATCTGGTAGGTGTGTATACTATGAAGCATAGTGAGAGAAGGCGCGTCGGGTTGGCTCCAGATTTTGTCTCAGCCTTAGGCTGAGCACTGCGACGACCCCAGTAGCCCCTTCTCCACTAAAAGGCCTCGGACAGTTCCGAGGCCTTAACTTTTATAAACCCTTGCAAAATATTGATACTACAAAAACTTTGATAATTCTGAGTTTCTAATCAAGACCGTTTTATGTGTATTGTAGGAAATTCCCTTATTTGGCTTATCTTCAAAACCCAAATATATAATTTTTACTTTTCTCCTTTTTGCTTCATTTATCGCCGGTTGTAAATCTGAATCCGAGCTACCCAAAATTATTTGATCAAACAGTTTATCACAAGAAAAACTTACCATATCTACTCCTATTTTCACATCAACGCCTTTTTCCTTAAAAACCAAAATTTTTTTACCAAAGAAAACTTCCTCTTCTTGTCCTCTAACCCTGCCAGATAAAACTACCCCAAACCCCTGTTTCTCCAAATGTGTTTTCAACAATCTTTGCTTTTCTATAAGTTCTTGTGATTTATCTTTTGTTTTTGGGTGTGTTTTTATTTTTGCAAAATAGAAAATCGTTTTTTCTATTTTATATCCATCCAGCACAAGATTGAACAAGCCATTGAAATCAAATTCATGCCAAACAATATCTTTGTTGTTCAAAGCTCTTTTAATTCTAGACTTAAAATTTTCTCCGTCTATAAGCAATATCGTCGTCATATAGAAATTATAACATAAAACAAAACTTCCGCGGACCTAATGGCTAGCGGAAGCGCTGATATATACAATATACATACTTGCAAAAAAAAAGCAAGCACAGTTATACACAGCTCGCGTTTTCATCATCTCGTTTTTACAAACCCTTGCAAAATACCAATATTTGGTGTAGAGTTACAAATATGGTCAAAAGTACAAAAGAAAAGGGAAGGGTTATATCAAAGCATCAGATTCATGATAAAGATACCGGTTCTTCGGAGGTGCAAATCGCCGTCTTAACTGAGCAAATCAAAAACCTGACGGAACACCTGAAAAAACAGCCGAAAGACAATCATTCCAGAAGAGGACTTCTCAAAATGGTCTCCAGACGAAAAACTCTGATGGATTACCTCAAAAAGAAAAACTCAGAAAATTATTCGTCTTTGACCAAAAAACTAGGATTAAAAAGAAACCGCTCCCTCGCCGATAAAAAGAAATAAATAAAAAATGACTTTGATAAAAAATAAAGACCAGCGTGTTGCTGTATTGGTTGACGTGCAGAATATGTATCATTCGGCAAAAGCGCTTTATAAAAAAAGAGTTAATTTCAAAGAAATTTTGAAAGAAGCCGTGGCAGGAAGAAAGTTAATACGAGCTATTGCTTATGTGGTCAGAACAGAAACGCCGGAGGAAAAAACATTTTTTGAGGCCCTCAATAAGGCCGGTTTTGAAATAAAATCAAAAGACCTACAAGTTTTTCCCGGAGGGATGAAAAAGGGAGACTGGGATGTCGGCATTGCGATAGATGCCGTCAAGCTTTCGGGACAAATGGATAGTATTATTCTAGTTGCGGGAGATGGAGATTTTATACCATTGATTGAATACTTAAAATCAAACAAAGGCATTCAAACGGAAATTATGGCATTTGATAAATCAACCTCCGGAAAATTAAAAGAAGCTGCCGATGGTTTTATTGATTTGGAAAAAAACCCAAGAAAGTTCCTTATATAAAAAGGTAGGTCGATACAGTTTTTTGTGAATATTAACAAAATAAAATTATGAAATTTGAACAACCGCCAATTTCAGAAAATAAAAGTGAAGAAACAGAAGAAAAAATCATTTCTTTGTCGAGGGACGAATTCAAGCGATTGAGTGGTATAAATACCGAAGACCCCGAAGATATAAAATTTATGCAAGAAAAAGGCGTATCTTTTGACAGTGGCGACATTTTTATAGAAATAGATGGTAGCAGACAGATGATGACCACAAAAAAAGTTGATTTTGGTACATTGTTGTTGCCAGAAACAATAGAAAAATTATACGGCAAAGAAAAAAGTATTGGTATTGGTCCGCTAGATTCGGAATTGCCAAAAAAAGAATAAGTTGCCAATATAGTATAAACAACAAACACATGCGTAAAATAAACCTAAAATCAGTAGTATGGAAGGAAGATGGCTATTACATCTCCCAATGTTTGGAGGTGGATGTTTCTAGTTTTGGGAAAACAAAGAAACAAGCGCTTGATAATCTTCAAGATGCGTTGGGCTTATATTTTGAAGATACACCACCTCCAAAGAAGATAGAAGTAAAAAATCCGGTTATTGCTTCTGTGTCTCTTCAATATGCCTAGGCCAATTTCTCTTCGTCTTGTTGTAAGAACTCTTGAAAATAACAATTTCTTTTTTATTTCCCAAACAGGTTCCCATGCCAAATATCGTAAACACGGAAACTCTACCACCAATGTTATTGTCCCAATTCACGAAAAAGAAATACGACACGGAACATTCAGATCCATTTTGCGTCAATCAAAATTAAAAGAAGAAGATTTTCGAAAAAAGAAAAATTAGGGTCAGTCGTAATTATTATAAATTATTAATTATTGGTTAACTGATGCCGGTATACGAATTCATACTAACTAACAAGCGTTAGTATGCATTGGCATATTGGCATCTCAAAATTGAATATGAATCCCGTTAGAAATCCGCAGAGTTTCTTGATGGGTGCAATATTATAATAAAAATATGACAAACAAAATTTCTAACGGGATGAAAACAAAAACTTTCAAAGTTGATTTCAATAATCGGCCACTTGTGGCCGAGTTTTCGGATTTGACGGAGCAGACGAATGGCGCCGTTATCCTAAAATACGGAGACACTGTGGTAATGGCGACCGTCGTTATGTCAGACAACCAAAAGGAGGGTTTGGATTATTTTCCCTTGACTGTTGACTATGAAGAAAGATTTTATGCCGTCGGAAAAATATTGGGCGGTCGTTTTACAAGAAGAGAAGGACGCCCCTCAAAAGAAGCCGTCTTAAACGGCAGAATGATAGACAGAACTTTGCGACCTCTTTTTGACAGAAAAATAAGAAATGAGATACAGGTAGTCGCCACCGTATTGTCCGTAGACGAAGACAACGACCCCGATGTATTGGCGATGCTGGCGTCATCTCTGGCATTGGCGGCATCCGATGTGCCATGGGAAGGACCAATCGGAGCGTTACGAATAGGAAGGGTAAACGAAAAACTTGTTATAAACCCAACACAAGAAGAAAAAGAGGGGTCTGATATGGATTTGGTTGTCTGCGGAAAAGACGGAAAAATAAATATGATTGAGGGGGGAGCAAACCAGGTGCCGGAAGAAGTTATTCTTCAAGCGTTTGAAACCGCATTGCCTGAAATTGAAAAGCTTATCAAATTTCAAAACGATATCATTAAGGAGACGGGTAAAGAAAAAAAATGGCCGGAAATAAAAGAGAGGCCATGTGAAACAGAAGCATTGTTTAATAAAACAATGAGAGAAAAACTCAGGGATGCTTTGGGTGAACCAAAAAACAAACAAGACCATTACCTTATATTGGGAGATTTGGAAAAAGAATGGGAAGAAATAGCCACAAAAGAACTGGGAGAGGATTGCGCCGGTCATGCCAGCGAATACTTTGAAGAGATGATTGACAAGATAATGCATGAAAATATCATAGAGCGGGAGCAGAGACCCGACGGAAGAAAAATAGACGAAATTAGACCGTTATTCACAAAAGCGGGAATTCTTCCACGTGTTCATGGTTCGGGATTATTTTACCGCGGATTGACTCACATAATGTCCGTAGCTACACTGGGTTCGCCAGCCGACTTTCTCGTCTTGGAAGGTATAAAGTCAAAAGAGAGAAAAACTTTTATGCACCATTATAATTTCCCTCCTTTCTCTGTGGGTGAAACGGGCAGACTGGGAAACCCGGGAAGAAGAGAAATCGGACATGGCGCCTTGGCAGAAAAAGCATTAACCCCCGTCATCCCGTCAACCGGAGAATTCCCCTACACAATCCGCCTTGTTTCGGAAACAATGTCGTCCAACGGCTCGTCATCAATGGGCTCAGTCTGCGCGTCAACACTGGCCCTAATGGACGCGGGTGTGCCGATAAAAGCGCCCGTTTCCGGCATAGCGATGGGGCTGATGTTGAGCGAAGACGACGAAAACAAATACAAAATACTGACGGATATCCAAGGCCCGGAAGACCACCACGGCGACACTGATTTCAAAGCTGCGGGAACAGAAAACGGAATAACGGCCATTCAGATGGACATAAAAATAGGAGGACTAACCATAAAAATACTGGAGGATTTATTAAAACAAAGCAAAAAAGCGCGAATGGAAATATTGGAAAACATAAAGAAAACACTCCCGGGACCAAGAAACGAACTGTCTCCTTACGCTCCGCAAATTATCACTTTTAATATCAACCCGGAAAAGAAAGGGATGGTTATCGGACCGGGCGGAAGAACCATCAATAAAATAATTGAGACAACGGGTGCGGAAATCAACATAGAGGAAGACGGAAAAGTTTTCATAACAGCCATGGACGCAACCTCCGCGCAGAAGGCCAAAGAAACGATTGAAGAAATAACATATGAACCGAAAGTGGGAGAAGTCTTCAAAGGACGAGTTGTAAAAGTGATGGACTTCGGAGCTTTTGTTGAAATAAAACCAAAAATAGAGGGCCTGGTACACATCTCCGAGTTAGCCCCTTTTCGCGTTGATAAAGTTACAGATATAGTAAAGGAAGGAGACAGCGTTAATGTAAAACTGATAAATATAGATGATCAGGGAAGACTGAAGTTGTCCATTAAACAAGTCCTTCCAAATGGTTCAAAAAAATAACAAAAACTCGAAAGTTCAAAACATCAGAACTTTCAGAAGCGATGCCTCCGATTTTGTAAAAGAAAAGGGGTCTTCCTTAGCAGATCTTTTCATGGAACAGCAAAGGGCAACTTCCTTAGCAAAAGACCATGAAACCACTTCGGAAAGTTTTTCAACAAAAACACGGACCCAAAAAAAGATCCTCTTATACCTGCCACTTCTCTTGCTTTTTGTTATCGGAACATCAATATTTTTATTCTTAAGAAGAAGCGAACCCACCCCTCAGGAATTTACCCCGCCCCCGCCAACGCCGATAATCACCGGACAAAAAGAAGTAACATTGGAATTTAGTAACAAGAAACTTTTTGAAGAACAGTTATCAAAAACCATAGGCGCTCCCCGTAACCCAGGGGACCTCGTTTCCATAATAATCAAAAAATCGGACGAGAACGGCAATGTGTATTATCCGGATTCAAAAGAATTTTTGGATTTAATGCAAATTACCCCTCCTTCTTTCGTCACCTCTTTCATTAAAGAAAACTTTTTTCTTGGTTCTTTGCAACTTGCGGAAAACCATCCTGTTTTAATTTTTGAAATAGAAAAACAACAAAGCACTGTCTTCTCCGGATTCCTTCGCTGGGAGGAGAACATTCTATCAGATTTAGATTTTATCGTTGGGAATCTTTCTGTCCCATATTCGTCCCTTTCGTTCACAGACGAAATAATAAAAAATCAAAATGCAAGGGTGATTGAATGGCAAGACAACATCGTCTTTCTTTATATTTTCCTAGACAAAAAATACATAATTATAACAAACAGTTCGCGCGCGCTTGAGGAAATTATACGGCGATTTGTTCTTTTCAAGCTTTCTTAGTACAATACTAAAATATGGATCCCGTTAGAAATCTGCAACATTTCTTTAATGGGTATAATCTTAAAATAAAAATATGACAAATAAAATTTCTAACGGGATGGACACAAAACATTTTAAAACAAAATTAGAAGATGAAAAAAAGAAACTGGAAGAAGGGCTCTCAAAAATCGCCCACAAGGACCCAAAAGACCCAGACAACTGGGAAACCGACCCGGAAGAACTAAACATAATGGCCTCAGACAAAAACGAGGTAGCGGATGTCTTTGAAGAATCCGCCAACAAAGAAGGTGTAGAAATAGAATTGGAGGAACGCCTAAACAGGGTAAAAGTCGCCCTTCGGCGCATTGAAGACGGAACATATGGCGTGTGTAAAGAGGGATGCAAAATTGAAGAAAAACGCCTTGAGGCCAACCCCGCCGCCGAGACTTGCATAGAGCACGCAAAGTATTAAAATAAAATTAATGACAAATACAAACCAACAAAATCTTTTGAAAGAAGTAGAGCAGTTGCTGACTCAGCAAACAGCGGTTATTCTTAACGCGGTGGACAAAAAACTGGAACAGACAACAAATGAATTCAAAAAAGAAATAAACGGACTGGTAAACCTGGAAACAAAATTGGCTTAAATAATTAACAAATCACAAATAAAAAAACCCGCAAGCTGTATCGCCTGCGGGTTTTGGGTTTCAATTTTGATAAATTGCCTGAAGTTTTCTCTCCAAGCTACTAATTTCTTTTTCTTTTGAATAAATCCTGTGGGGAAGATGCTCTAAAGTATCTAAAGTATCTTTTAATAACCCCAATTCCCTCCTCGTTGCAAATAAACTGTCACAGTCATCCATATATTCTTTCAGTTTTTGAATATCTTGTGTTTCTTCTGTTTCCTTCACCAAATAATCCACCACATGTGAACATTCACTATGACGACGCGCCCACTCGCGCGCCTTGTCTATTGTGTATTCTGGCAGATCAGTCTTGCCTCTCACGCCAACAAGAAAAGAGCCATAAACAAAGATAAACAACAGAGAAGAAGCGCCACTGGCAACACCATACCATGTCTCGCCAAAAACAGGAATTAGTAAAAAATCCAAACAAATCGTAAGCATCATTAATATGAAACAAGCGATTATTAACACAAAAAACAGTGTTCTTCTCTTCCACTCCAACTTCGCAAAAAAAGTTTTGTATCTTCTCATTTTTCCCCCTTTTCCAAATTTCAAAGATTGACCACAAACCTAGGTATATACAAGCATATTATTTAATACGTGTCAATGTCACATATCTGGGGTTATAGCATGAGATGTGTGACACTTGGGATATTAGAGCGAGACTTGCACAGAGCATTCAAAATAACAAAAATACGTCTAAAAAACGAGCTACCACGGAAACGTGGTAGCTTTTTATGAAATCCTTATCTTTAATATTGTTTTTTGCCAAATTGAAACTCATGAACTCTCTCATCTTTCCACTCGTGATAACCTGCGTAAATTAGTCCAAAAACTGCTATGCCACAAAAAATGAACAGAAAACCAGGTACAAAATCCCGGTAATGTACCAGAATTAGAACGCCACCTATTATATAAACAACGCCCAAAATAAATAAAATAGTAATAAAAGCACATAAATAACCGAAAGTTGTCCCGGCCTGTTTTTTTAACATCCCAAACCTCCTAATAATAAATTTCAATGAATTTAGTTAAATAGTTACACAAAACAAATATAATGTCAACAGCTCAAATCCTACATTCAACCTCTTAGCGCAACACTTGCATAAAACACGCAAAAGATGCTTAAATAGCAACAATGGCAGTTAAAGTTTATTCTGGACAAATTACGGGACTAAACGGAAATATCGTTGATGTGGAAATAGACCTCGCTCAAGGTCTGCATCGTTTTTCTATTGTCGGACTTCCGGACAAAGCAGTGGAAGAAGCAAAGGACAGAATATCTGCCGCAATAAAAAATACTTCCAACGAATTCAGTTCCCCCCAAAAGAAGAACAGAAGAATCACTGTTTCTTTGGCGCCGGCCAACATAAAAAAGGAAGGGCCGGTTTTTGATTTGGCAATCGCCCTCGCTTTTCTTTTGGCCTCTGAGCAAATATATTTTCCCTCAAAAGAAAAACTGTTTCTGGGTGAATTAGGTCTTGACGGAAAACTTAGGCCAATCAATGGGGCACTAGGTCTGGCAAAAACAGCGAAGCAAAACGGCTTCAAGGAGATTTATCTACCAAAACAAAATGCCGAAGAAGCCGCTCTTATAAAAGGAATTGGTGTCTATGGCGCGGATTCATTGGGAGATGTCGTTGCCCACTTGCAAGAAAAAACATTCTTGAAAAAACAACCAGAAACTGCAATAAACTTTGGCAATAACATCAAAACACTGCTTGATTTCTCAGATATAAAGGGACAAGAGACAGCAAAAAGAGGCCTGGAAATCGCGGCCGCTGGCGGGCACAATCTGGCAATGACGGGACCCCCGGGAACAGGAAAAACAATGCTGGCTAAGGCCTTTACCTCCATACTCCCTCCTCCGTCTTTTGAAGAAATGCTGGAAATTACAGAAATTCACAGCGTCGCCGGCACGTTAAACGAACCATATATGTCAACCAGACCACTAAGAACGCCCCACCACACCTCGTCCTATGTGGCATTGGTCGGCGGAGGCGCATGGCCAAAACCGGGAGAAATAACACTCGGGCACAGAGGAGTTCTTTTTTTAGACGAGTTTCCTCTCTTTGAAAAAAGAGTTATTGAAGCATTGCGACAACCAATAGAAGACGGGGTTATCACGGTATCTCGGGCGCGGGGAACTATTCGCTTCCCTGCTCGTTTCATTCTTCTCTGCGCAATGAATCCATGCAACTGTGGAAATTTTGGCTCCGATACAAAAGAGTGTATCTGTTCACAGGGAGAACTATTGAGATACCAAAGAAAAGTTTCGGGGCCAATCATTGATAGAATCGATTTATGGATTGAAGTGCCACAGGTGGAAATAAAAAAACTCTCGGATGATAAAATCACTTCCGAAGGTTCTGACAAAATACAAAAACGAATTGTTAAAGCAAGAGAAATTCAAACTAAACGATTTGCCAATAAGTCGATCCTCATAAATGCTGAAATGGGCGTGAAAGAATTAAAAGAGTTCGCCTTGTTGTCCCCCGCTGTCAGAAACACGCTTGACCAAGCTGCTAAAAAATTAGACCTTTCCGCCCGCGCCTACCATAGAGTAATAAAACTGGCCCGCACAATCGCGGACCTTGAGGAATCAGAAAATATTCAAGAAAACCATATCTTTGAAGCACTCCAGTACCGACCCAAGCAAAACTAAAAATTTACCATATGTTCGCGATCGTGGTTATGTGGTAAAAATTAAAAAGCCCCGCTATCGCGAGGCGAGTCCGAAGGGCTTCTAAAATTAATTGTCAGATCTGCATCATAGGACTAGAGGGACGCAACATTTCAAATGACAAATAACAATATGCCCCCAAACTTGCTAATGCCAAAATTCCTATAAAAACCACCATTTTGTTTCCTCCTTTTTCAAAAAACTTTTTCTTTTTCTTCTCTTTTACTTTCTACCACTTCCTCACACCAAAATCAAGCTTCTGCATTGTGATATAATCAGTGCGGTCGGCGTGAACTGTATCACAAACAAAAAACACTGAAACTTAATTCAGTATTTAATTCAGTAGCAACTCTAACACCTAAACCCCTAAAAGGGGTTTTTAGCTCCGCGGACTTCAAAATGAACATGACACCCCGTTGATTTTCCTGTACTTCCCATGTAACCAATCACTTGCCCTTTCACAACATGCCAACCACTGCTAACAATATTCTTGCTAGTATGAGCGTATAGTGTTTGGGTTCCATTTGAATGGCTTATTACAATGTAATTTCCATAACCTCCATTCCAACCATAAGAACGGCTAATTATAACGTCCCCTGAAGCTGAAGCAAGTATAGGCGCCCCGCAATAAGAAGCCAGGTCAACAGCATTGTATCCGTGAAGGCCTTGGGACTTTACTCCGCCTTGTATCGGTCTTAAATAATAACCAACATAACTAGGCCCACTAGTCCCTCTTATTGTCGTGTTTGCATAAACAGGCGCTGGTGTGTATGGAGACTCGCCATCAGGAATGATAATCTCATCCCCCGCAGATAATTTCATGTTAACAGACAAATCGTTGAATCTTATTATTTCCCCCTCGTCTCCTTTGTATTTCTTGGCGATAGAACTTATGGTATCTCCTTTTTGAACCGTATAACGCAAGCCTGTCACAGGCAGAATAATGAGGACCTGTCCCGTCTGAATAAGATCCCCCCTATTGATATCGTTCGCCCAAACAATAGTGTTAACACTAACACCAAACATTTGAGCTATTTGTGATAAATTATCTCCCTCGCGAACCACATAAACACTAATGCGATCGGAATTGGAAACACTATCGTTGATATCGGCGATGCTACCCAGGGGGCCAATGTCAGGAAGAAGAGCGCTCTGGTTAACTATACTAATCCCCCCTCCGCCGGAACCTGCCACCGGATTAGGATTTTGCACGGCTTGCAATAATATCGCCGTCTGTGAATTCAGGTCCACATTCACCTGAACTTCCTTCTCAACCGCGAAGTCAATTCCAAACGCTTTACCCAAAAAAGAATAAAATCCCGCATTGGTCAGACGGGGAAAAACACCAAAAGCACCCACTAATACAAGGGTGAAAACAATGTATGTTTTAGCGCTCCAAACAACTTTCAGAAAATCTACCTTTTTACGCTTGCTACCATTATTTTCGCTAGGAGCTTTTAATTTTTCTATAATAAGCCTTTCTTTTATCCTTATTTTAAGCCATTTTATCCAAATAAACTCGATTTACAGGATACGCTTTATGCTACTCCAAACCAATAAAAAGTCAACGAAGTTGTCCACATGGTAGTTTTGTACTAGTCTAATCCTATGGACCCCGTTAGAAATCCAAACTGTGTATTTTTAACTGAGGATATATTATTATGAGTTGTAATTGTTTAGATATTATTAGGGTAATTAACGGAAATCTTTGATTTCCTATTTCCAACGGGATGGACCTACTCAGAGAACTGAACGATCCGCAAAAAAAAGCTGTCTTACATAAAGACGGACCCCTGTTGGTAGTGGCAGGGGCCGGCGCCGGAAAAACAAAAGTCATAACGCACAGAATCGCTTATTTAATACAAGAAGGAGTGAGGCCGGAGCAAATATTGGCGGTAACTTTTACCAACAAGGCCGCCAACGAAATGAAGGAAAGAATAACTCAACTATTGAGGTTGAACCTCGATAGTAAAACCGCCGAGGTTCAACCTCGACTCCCCGCGATTGGAACTTTTCATTCAACATGCAACCGCATACTTAGACAAAACGGCCACGCAATAAATTTGCCGAACAATTTTTCCATTTTGGACAAAGAGGATTCTCTGAAAATAATAAAAAACTGCTTAAAAGAAATGGCTATAAATCCAAAACAGTTTCAGCCGTCAAAGATTCAAAATATTATTTCGCGCGAAAAATCAAACTTGGTAAAATTGGAAGAATACACCGAAAAAGCTGATCAAAATTTCTTTCCCCAAACCGTCGCCACAATCTGGCAAGGATATGAAAGCAAATTAACCGAACACAAAGCGGTTGACTTTGACGACCTCATTGCAAAAACCGTTTTTTTGTTCCAAGACAGACCGGATATTTTAAAAAAATATCAAAAAAAATGGCAATATATTCTAATAGACGAATACCAAGATACGAACCGCGCCCAATATATGCTCTCAATATTATTAGCTAAAGAGCACAAAAACATTTGCGCCGTGGGGGACGAAGACCAATCTATCTATCGTTTCAGGGGAGCCGATTTTGGAAATATTTTGCGATTTGAAAAAGACTGGCCCAATGTTAAAACAGTCATGCTGGAACAGAACTATCGTTCCACGCAAAAAATACTGGAAGCCGCGAATGCCGTAATCGGCCAAAACAAAATGCGCAAGCCAAAAAATCTTTTCTCGCAACTTGAACAAGGAGAAAAGCTAACATTATTTGACGCGCTCAACGAAAAAGAAGAGGCCGAATTTGTGGCCATTACCTCAAAAAACCTTATTTCTGGCGGGTTAAAGCCGTTTGAAATAGCCGTTTTTTACCGCGCCAATTTTCAGTCAAGAGTATTGGAAGAATCTTTTCTTGAACAAGAAGTCCCCTACCAAATCATAGGAACCAGATTTTTTGAAAGAAAAGAGGTAAAAGATATTATTTCTTACCTAAAGGTGGCGCTAAATCCAAACGACCTCTTAAGTCTCAAGAGAATAATCAACGAACCCCCGAGAGGGCTTGGGAAGACAACTCTAGAAAATCATTTTTCGGACAAGAAAATCACAGCGGACAAAAAAATAAAAATGAAACAATTTTTTGACTTTCTAAACACCATCAAGAAAGTTGCCCACGAAGAGACTCTTCCCAAAACACTCAATTTTATAATCAAAAAAAGCGGATATTACACCTACCTGAATAACGGCTCTGAAGAAGGTATGATGCGCCTGGACAATCTCAAAGAATTGTTGGGGTTGAGTTTGAAATACGAAAAATTCGAACCGCCCGTGGGAGCGGAAAAATTTCTTGAAGACACGGCCCTTATGACAGAACAAGACTATGATACCAACAAAAACGCCGACGAAAAGAAAGGCAAGGTGCGGTTAATGACGGTACACGCAGCCAAAGGTTTGGAATTTCCCTGCGCCTTCATAACGGGACTTGAGGAAGGACTTTTTCCTTTTTCCAGATTCGGAGGGCCGGAGGAAAACGAAGAGGAAAGAAGACTTTTTTACGTCGCCCTTACCAGAGCCAAACAAAAACTTTTTCTGTCATTTTCTTGTAGCAGAAGTTTTTTCGGCAGCAGACAGATTAACAAGCCTTCCCGTTTTATAAATGAAATTCCGCCAGAACTGTTCGGAGAAGATTTTCTCAACTCAGGCAGAGAACTGCCAACAACAAACTATCTGGACATGTAACATGATTAAACTCGGACAACATTTTTTAAAAAGCAAAAGGGTCGTGGACGAAATAATTGCCACTGCCAACATAGAGAGCAGTGATACCATTCTGGAAATAGGACCTGGTAAAGGCATCCTAACGGAAGCCCTTCTTGAACAGGGTTGCAAAGTAATCGCCGTTGAAAAAGATTTTGAACTTGTTAAATTCCTGCGCGAAAAATTCAAAAACAATAAAAACTTAAACCTGATTCATGATGATATATTGAAAATTGAAAATTGGAATTTGATTGAAAATTGTAAATTGAAAATTAAAAATTTTAAACTTGTCGCTAACATCCCCTACTACATAACGGGCGCTATTTTAAAAAAATTTTTGTCGGCCAAAAAACAACCTTCGTTGATGGTTCTTATGGTTCAGAAAGAAGTCGCGGAGAGAATAATTGCAAAAGATAAAAGGGAAAGCATTTTGTCTATAAGCGTGAAGGCATATGGACGGCCCAAAATTATAAAAAAAGTTCCAGCCGGCTGTTTCTCTCCCCCGCCAAAAGTGGATTCAGTAATACTAAAAATAGACAACATCTCAAAAGATTTTTTTGTGGGACATCCGATGTCCCACAGAATTGAAGAAGAGAAGTTTTTTGAAATGATAAAAAAAGGATTTTCTCAAAAGAGAAAGATGCTGAAAAATAATTTGGATATTAGCCCGGACATACTGGAAAAATGCGGAATCAACGCAAAAGCCCGCGCGCAGGAGTTGTCACTGGAGGATTGGAAAAAAATTTACAATCATCTAAACTAATCAACCCCCAGAACAAGCGCACCCGCAAATTCCAGTTCCAGCAGACGTAAACCCATCCCAAATAGCCGCGGCTCTTGGGCAAACGGAATTAAGACACCCATCACTTTGGTCGCAATTTTCTTTGGAACAATCAGCCACCCATCTTCTGTAATACCCCTCTTGTTTCCAGCCACAATTGCAACAATACGCCCAACCATTAAAACCGATCTCCTTCAAACAACCCTGCCCCGGCGGAGAAGACCTGTAACAATCAGGTGTGGTAACTTCCCCCACGGCTTGCACAGCGGAAACAAAAAAGTATATTATTTTGCCCAAAAATGTATCGGGCAAACTTTTGGCGGATATTTTATTCATAATTTCCCTCTCTATAATTTCTCTCTCCATAAAAGGTCTCTCAAATTTATTCAACTCAATTAATTCTTTTATTCCATTTCTGGCCAGTTGCCTAATTTCTTCGTCAACATGTCCTTCATATATCATAAAATCAACAAATTTTGTAAAAATTGGATATGTGTCCTGCTCTGTTTTCACATCAACAACTTCGTCCTCATTTAAATACCCCTCCTCCAACATTATTTGTTGCAAACTGTTCACGTATTCAGCATAAGGTTCCCCATAAAATAAAGTAAAGTATTCCTCGTCAGATAATTTACTCTCTTGTTCGTCTATTTTTATTTCAGCATCCTCTTCTGTTTTTGGCATTCCTACGAAACCTTTTTTCAAATCTTCAAGAGAAATAAATACTCTTTCCTGTTCTTCAGAATTGTCTTCCGGGTCAGGCGCGTATTGGCAGTCTTTTTTGAACAATTCAAACAAATTCATAAAACTGCTTTTCTCCTCTTTTCTTTCCTGTTCTCCTGCTTCTTCTCTTTGCGTAAAAGAGTAGCTGTTTTCGGTATCCGTCTTGTCCGTTTTGTCTTTTTCTTCACTCTGTCCCGCTTGCTGAAAAAAAACAAGAAGGGCCAAGACAAAGACAGAAAAAACAGCAAGCGCGAGTTTTATATTCTTCCCCATGAGCATAGATATCATGTGTAAAGTATAAACGATATTCCCCAAAGTTTCTTCAATAAGTTATCCACAATTCAGGCAAAACAACAATGCCCCAAAAATCCGCAAAAATGCTATAATAACGGGATGAGGAATAAAAAGGGACCCCTCTCTTTTTTGGTAGTTCTGCTCTTTATGGGTGCTCTTTTGTTGTTTTCAAATTACTCAAATAGAGAGAAGGATGCAGTTGCGAACCTGGAGACTCAAACTCCTTCATCAATCATGCTTGCGAAAACCGACACGAAAGACAGCGATAACGATGGCCTAAAAGACTGGGAAGAAGTTCTATGGAAAACAGACCCTCAAAACCATGACACAGACGAAGACGGGACATCCGACGGAGAAGAAATCAAAAACAACAGAGACCCTCTCGTCAAGGCGCCTGATGATGTTTTAACAGAAAAAATATTTAAAAAGGAAGAAGAAAACACAAAGCCAGAGGCACTAACAGCAACTGTTGGAAAACAAATTATTACAGATTTATTGATGAAAAAAGACAAGGAAGAAATACTTTTATCCGCGTATTCATCTTTGGAATCAATACCAAAACAAGAAAATAATTATAATGCCACCTCTATACAAAAAATAGAGAGGGCCACACAAGAAGAAATAAAAAATTATGGAAATAGTTTTGGGACAATCATAAAAAAATACTTTGACTCAATAGAACAAAGTGAAGTTAAAATTGTAGAAGAATTTTTAAAAAATGGGAATCTTAAGGACGAAGAAATAAAAAATTTAGAAAAAATATCTTTAGCGTATAAAAACACCGCTCTGGACGCGTCAAAAATAAAAGTCCCTTCGGAAACAGCCAATGAGCACCTGAATGTCTTAAATTTTTTTGATAAAATATCTGAAAATATACAAAACATACGGAATTCAGGCGCAGACCCCATACTAAGAATGTTGGAAATAAATAACTACCAACAAAATGCTTCGGAAGCAAAAAAATCCCTGGTAAATATAAATAACTATTTCTTAAGAAAACAAATAATATTTAATAAAGGAGAAAGTGGAGATATTTTCGCTTTATATGGAACATAGGAAAATAAATAACAATATGTCTTCTTCCCGCAAACACAACAAAATATTTGGATCAATTGGAATTATACTGATTCTTTTTCCTTTGGTGTTTTTTGTCCAACCCCAAAAAACTGAAGCCGTTGTTCCAACCAATGATGCCGAACTTAACTGGACCATGGACGAATTCGTTTATGGAAAAGAATTTGTCGCCGACGGAGTATTTTGGATGATAGCAAGAGGTCTCATACATGGGATATCCCAAAATATTGTTGAATGGATACAAAATGATTTTGAGGGAGGTCCGGGGTTTATAACAAACCTTGGCGGTTTTATGACGGATTTTGCGGATAACGCAACCGGCATAATGATGCATGAATATCTAAGCGACACAGTTTATTCGGCGCTTTGTA
>Ga0180009_10001203_pt1 | contig 32307 bp, 26 predicted proteins | sample OS_PC_MetaG_FD_123537 | JGI IMG/M metagenome (GOLD analysis project Ga0180009, IMG submission 123537) | Groundwater microbial communities from the Aspo Hard Rock Laboratory (HRL) deep subsurface site, Sweden - OS_PC_MetaG | ecosystem: Environmental > Aquatic > Deep subsurface > Groundwater...
ATGAACGGGCGGAGACTCAGGCTCCCCCACGGGCTTGTCGGCCCAAGGGAACATCGGTCTTCCGCCCGTTGCCGCACCCCCAACTCTAGCAGATGCGGATGCGGTCAAGTTACAAGGGAAGCGTCCGGCGTCTTCTTTGCCAGACTAAAACCACACTGGAGACCACCCGATGGCCAATTCCCATCGTGGCGAGATCGACGCCGTCATCGGCGGCGAGCGCCAGACGCTTTGCCTGACGCTCGGGGCGCTGGCCGAACTCGAAACACGGCTTCAGGCCGGCGATCTCGTCGGGCTGGCGGAACGGTTCGAGGTGGGCAGGGTGTCCGCTTCCGACCTGATCGCGCTGATCGGCGCCGGCTTGCGCGGCGGCGGCAATGAAATTTCCGACGACGAACTGGCGCGGCTGACCGTCGAGGGCGGGCTGACCGGCGCGGCGAAAATCGCCGCCGAGCTGTTGCGCGCCACTTTCGGGGAGGCCGGAACGTGACGCCCTTTCCCTGGGGCGAGGCGATGCGGCTGGGGCTCGGTGTGCTGCGGCTGCCGCCGGACGCCTTCTGGCGCATGACGCCGCGCGAGCTGGCGGCGGCGGCTTCGGCTCTTGGCGGCGCACGAGCCGGCACGGCGCCGAACCGGGGGCAGTTCGAGGCGCTGAGTCGACGTTTTCCCGACAAGGAGGCCGACAATGGCTGACGACACCAAGGCGCTGTTCGCCGAATTGCGCGACGAGATGAGCGACACCGAAGTCGAGATGCAGCGGCTCGAGGGGCTGGCGGACGGGTTCGGGCGCGCGCTGAGCAATGGCCTTGGCAAGGCGATCACCGACGGGCGCTCGTTCCGCTCGGTGCTCGGCGACATCGCCCAGAGCTTTGCCGACATCGCCCTCAAGGCGGCGCTCTCGCCGGTCGAGACGCTGGCCGCGGGCCTCATCGAGAGCCTGTTCACCTCCGTGCAGCCCTTCGCCAAGGGCGGCGTCATCGCGACGCCGAGCTATTTCCCGTTGTCCGGCGGGCTGGGCCTTGCCGGCGAGGCGGGGCCGGAAGCGATCCTGCCGCTGACGCGCGGCAGCGACGGACGGCTCGGCGTCGCGAGCAATGCGGCGCAGCCGATTTCCATTGCGCTCAATGTGACGGCGAACGACGCGAGAAGCTTTGTCGGCGCCGAGGCCGAGATGAGCGCCATGCTGCTCAGGGCCGTGCGGCGCGGCACGAGGGCGAGCTGATGGCCTTTCACCAGATCCGCTTTCCGCTCGACATCGCCCTCAACGCGCGCGGCGGGCCGGAGCGGCTGACCGATATCGCGGTGCTGAGTTCGGGCCACGAGGAGCGCAACCAGCGCTGGGCCCATGCGCGCCGGCGCTACAATGCCGGCTATGGCATCAAGTCGCGCGCGGACGTGCTGGCGGTCGTCGCCTTCTTCGAGGAGCGGCGCGGCCGGTTTCATGCCTTCCTGTGGCGCGACGGGCTCGACCATTCCTCCAATGGCGGCACCGGCACGCCGACCCCGCTCGACCAGGAGATCGGTATCGGCGACGGAACAACGAAAACGTTCCAGCTCGTCAAGCGCTACGGCGGCGGCTTCGATCCCTACGACAGGCCGATCACCAAGCCGGTGGCGGCGAGCGTGACGCTTGCCGTCGATGGCGCAACGCTTGCCGGCGGACAGTTCTCCGCCAATGAGCTGACCGGGCTGGTGACGCTTCAGAGCGCGCCGGCCGCGGGCGCCATCGTCACCGCCGGGTTCCTCTTCGACGTGCCGGTCAGGTTCGACACCGACCGGCTGGAGGTCGACTTGTCCGGCTTCGATGCCGCCGAGGTGACGTCCATCCCCCTGATCGAGGTGCGCGCATGAGAAAGCTTGCCCCGGATTTCGCCGCCCATCTCGCAAGCGGCGCGACGACGCTATGCACCTGCTGGCGGCTGGCGCGGACCGACGGGATTGTGCTCGGCTTCACCGATCACGATGCGGCGCTGGCTTTTGCCGGCACCGACTACCTGCCGGCTTCGGGCGGCGACGGTTCCGAGCAGGCGCAAAAGCTCGGCGGTGCCACCGACACGTCCGAACTCGTCGCACTCATCACCAGCACGGCCATCACCGACCAGGACATCCGCCTCGGCCGCTATGGCGGCGCCATTGTCGAGACCTTCAGGGTCAACTGGCGCGACGTGGCGCAAAGGCATCTGATGCGGCGCGACCGCATCGGCGAGATCGTGCTCGAGGACAAAGCCTTCCGCGCCGAACTGCGCTCGGCCCAGGCGGCGCTCAATTGCAAGCAGGGCCGGATCTATCAGGCGCTGTGCGGCACAAGCCTCGGCAGCGCCGCATGCGGCATCGCTCTCGATAATCCGGCCTATCGGGCCAGCGGCTCGGTGCTCGGCATTGCGGGAACGAGCCGGCTGAGGGTCGCCGGGCTGTCCGGCTTCGATGCCGGCTGGTTCGCCTTCGGCCGGCTCGCCTGGTCTTCGGGCATCAAGCACGGCCTCATCGACACGATCGCCGCCCATGGGCGCGACGCGAATGGCGACTGGCTCGAACTCGACGGCGAGGTCGGCGACTGGGTCGCGCCGGGCGACGGGTTCGTGGCAACGGCGGGCTGCGACCGGCTGTTTTCGACCTGCCGGGAACGCTTCGGCAATACCGTCAATTTCCGCGGCTTTCCGCATGTGCCGGGCAGCGATTTCGTTCTCACCTATCCCAAACAGGGAGAGGCGCTTGACGGCGCGCCTCTCATCAAATGACGATCGCGGAGCGGGCCGAAGCGGAAGCGCGGCGCTGGCTCGGCACGCCCTACCGGCACCAGGCCTCGGTTCGCGGCGCCGGCTGCGATTGCCTCGGGCTGTTGCGCGGCGTCTGGCGCGGCCTTTATGGCGGCGAACCGCAAAAGGTGCCGCCCTATGCCGCCGACATGCGCCGCGACGCCGAGCCCGGGCTTCTGCTCAGGGCGGCGGAAACGCATCTTGTGCGCGTGACGCGGCCGATCCTTTCTGGCGACGTGCTGCTCTTTCGCATCGGCCGCAACCTGCCGCCGCGCCATTGCGCCATCGCCACGGCCGGGCGCGGCCTGATCCATGCCCAGGAACGGCTCGGCGTCATCGAGGCGCCGTTCTCGCTCGCCTGGCAGCGCCGGCTCGCCGGGGTTTTTGCCTTTCCGGACTCATAGAACTTTCCCATTTGTTGGTCGCTGAAGCCCGTTTCACCTCTCCCTTTGGGGGAGAGGTCGACGCGAAGCGGCGGGTGAGGGGGCCTATATGCGCTATCGCAGAGGCCCCCTCACCCGGACCTCCGCTGCGCTGCGGTCCGACCTCTCCCCCTAAGGGAGAGGTAAGGGGTGTCGGCGTTTTCAGGATTGTTTCCCTTCTCTCTGCACTCGAACCGTGAGGACGCCTGATGGCCACCCTTGCCCTTTCCCTTGCCGGTTCCGCCATTGGCGGCGCCATCGGCGGACCGTTCGGCGCTACCGTCGGCCGGGCGCTCGGCGCCCTGGCCGGCAGTGCCGTCGACGCGGCCCTGTTCGCCGAGGACGGGCCGGAAGCCGCCGGTCGCGACATCCGCCTGACCGGCTCGCGCGAGGGCGGGGCCGTGCCACGCATCTATGGCTGGAACCGGCTATCCGGCAACATCATCTGGGCAACGGCGCTCGAGCGGCATTCGGGCACCGCGTCCGGCGCCAAGGGCTTCGGCTCCACAACCGGCGAGGACGTGATCACCGCCAATTTCGCCGTGGCGCTCGGCGAGGGCGAGGTGCCGGTCATGGGCCGCATCTGGGCCGATGGGCAAGTGCTCGACACCGACGGGCTCAACATCCGCTTTTATTCCGGCAGCGCCGCGCAGGAGCCGGACGAACTGATCCTTGCCAAGCAGGGCGAGGGCAAGGCGCCGGCCTATCGCGGCACCTCATATCTCGTCTTCGAGGCGCTGCCGCTCAGTGAATTCGGCAACCGCATTCCGTCGATTTCGGTGGAAGTGTGCCGGCCGGCCGGCGAGCTCGAAAAGGCGATAAATGCGGTGACGCTCATCCCCGGTTCGACCGAGTTCGGCTACGATCCGGTGCCGCGCCTGAGGCTCGTTTCGCCCGGCGTGACCGCGCCGGAGAATGCCCATGCCGTGCCGGGCCTGAGCGACTGGACCGTCTCGCTCGACCAGTTGCAGTCCATCTGCCCCAATCTCAAGCATGTGGCGCTGGTCGTTGCGTGGTTCGGCGACGATCTGCGTTGCGGCACCTGCACCATCGCGCCGCGCGTCGAAAGCGCCGACCGCGCGGTCGCCGGCACGAACTGGCAGGTCAGCGGCATCGGGCGCGAAGCGGCGCGCATCGTGTCGGTTGCCGAGGGCGGCCCGGCCTTCGGCGGCACGCCTTCCGATGCCTCGGTGCTGGCGGCAATCGCCGATCTCAAGGCGCGCGGACTGTCGGTGACGCTCTATCCGTTCGTCCTGATGGACGTGCCGGCAGGCAATTCCTTGACCGATCCCCATACAGGCGCGGCGGGCCAGCCGGCCTATCCCTGGCGCGGGCGCATCACCTCATCGCTGGCGCCGGGCGTTTCCGGCTCTCCTGACCAGACGGCGGCAGCGGCGATTGAGGTCGCCGCGTTTGTCGGCAGTGCCGGGGCGGGGGACTTCGCTGCCGCATCGGGGACGGTCGTCTATACCGGGCCGGCGGAGTGGCGCTATCGCCGCATGGTCTTGCACTACGCCCATCTTTGCGCGCTGGCGGGCGGGGTCGATGCCTTCCTGATCGGCTCGGAAATGCGCGGGCTGACGACACTGCGCGACGGCGCGGCCAACTTTCCCTTCGTCGACGCGCTCGCTACGCTGGCGGCGGACGTGCGCGCGGTGCTCGGGCCGGCAACCAAGCTCACCTATGCCGCCGACTGGTCGGAATATCACGGCTACCAGCCGGAAGAGGCGCCGGGCGACAAGCTCTTCCATCTCGATCCGCTCTGGGCTTCGGCCGCGATCGACGCCGTCGGCATCGACAATTACATGCCCATCGCCGACTGGCGCGACGGCGAAACCCATGCCGACGCGGCGGCCGGCACCATCAACGATCTCGACTATCTTGACGCCAATATCGCCGGCGGCGAGGGCTTCGACTGGTACTACGCCTCAGAAGCCGACCGGCTGGCGCAAAATCGCACGCCGATCGCCGACGGCGCTCATGGCGAGGACTGGGTCTGGCGAGTGAAGGACCTCGCCAACTGGTGGCGCCACGCCCATCACGACCGCGTCGGCGGCGTGCGCGCCACAACGCCGACGGACTGGGTGCCCGGGAGCAAGCCGATCTGGCTGACCGAACTGGGCTGCGGCGCCGTCGACAAGGGCGCCAATCTGCCAAGCGCCTTCGCCGATGCCAAGTCGTCGGAGCATGCACTTCCGCATTTTTCCAGCGGCGCGCCGGATGCGCTGATGCAGCGCCAGTTTTTGAGGGCCCATCTCGGACACTGGCGACCCGACGGGTCGCGTTTCGCCGAGGCCAACAATCCGGCTTCGGCGCAGTATGACGGGCGCATGCTCGACCCCGAACGGATCTATTTGTGGACCTGGGACGCGCGGCCCTTTCCGGCCTTTCCCAGCCGTTCCGACATCTGGGCCGACGCGCCCAATCATGCGACCGGCCACTGGCTGACCGGACGGCTGGGGAGCGCCGCAAATGACGAGCTGATCGCCACGATGGCGGCGGACTACGGCGTTTGCTTCGCCGAAATCGCGACGGGCGGACCGGCGATCGCCGGCCTTGCGGTCGACGGCGTCTCAAGCCTCAGGGACAGAATCGATCCGATCCTTGTCGCGACGCGGACGCTCCTGATCGATACGCCGGATGGCCTCGTCTGCCGCATCGAGGGCGACGGCGGCGTTGCCGACATCGAGGACGGCGATCTCGTTTATCTCGACAGCGCCCTGTCGCGCGAGAAATGGCCGATGGACGCGGAGGTGCCGGCGCTCCTGGCCTTTGGCTTTGCCGATATCGGACGCGACTACCTGACGGCCAGCGTCACCGCCTTTGCCGCCGATGGCAGCGTCGGCGAAAGCGTTTCGACCGAAATGGTACTCGACGGGGCGGCCGCGCGGCGCATGGCCGAGAACGCCTTGGTCGCGGCACGCCAGAGCGCGCGCAGCATGGAATTCGCCCTGCCCCCCTCGCGGCTCGCGCTCGAACCGGGCGATCGCGTCCGCATCGCCGGCCGCACGGATGCGGCCCTGACTCTTGCCGAACTGCGCGACGGCGTGACCCGGCGGGTTTCGGCCCGGCCGCAGCGAAAGGACAAGGCGACGGCGCTGCTGTTGGACGGCCGCGCCATGGTGGCGACGCAGGTCGCCGGGTCGGCCCTGCCGGTCGTGGCGCTTGCCCATCTGCCGGCCGATCCGGCCATCGGCGGCGCATCGCGCCTGGTGGCCGGCGCCTTCGCCCGACCCTGGCCGGGCGATTGCGTGCTTGCCGACCCGCTGACCGGCGGCGAGGTGCTGCGCCTGACACGGCCCGCCGTGATCGGCGAACTGGTGGCCGGCCTTTTGCCGGCGGCCGCGGACCTGTGGGACGAGACCAGCCGGCTCGACCTCGTGCTCTATGACGGGCACCTGTCGTCCGAGAGCCGGGGGGCGGTGCTCGGCGGCGCCAACCGCCTGCTGGTTTTGAGGGACGACGGCACGACCGAACTGATCGGCTTCGCCGAGGCGGAGCTTGTGTCCGGCGCGACCTACCGGCTGACCGGGCTGCTGCGCGGCCTCATCGGCACCGGCGACGGCGCCGGACCGGCCAGCATCGGCAACAGGGTCATGCTGGTCACCGACGCCCTGGCATCGGCAGGACTCGGCGACGACAGGCTCGGCACGAACGCGAGTTTTACCCTGTTCGCCGGCCCGCGCGACTTTGCCGGGCAAGCGGTTTCGGCGAGCTTTGCTGCCGAACTGGCGCGGCCGCTGGCGCCGACGCATCTGACGGCGCGGCGGGTCGAGTCCGGCGACGTGGTTCTTGGCTGGGTGCGACGCTCGCGCCTCGGCGGCGCCGGTTGGGCACTGGCCGACATGCCGCTCGACGCGGCGCCGGAACGCTATCGCGTCGCCATCCGCGACGGCGACGCGACGGTGCGCACGCTGACGGTTTCCACGCCTGAAACGGTCTACAGCTCGGCCGAGCAGACAGCCGATTTCGGCGCTCCGCCAGCGGGCTTCACCTACACCATCGCCCAGATCAGCGCCGCCCACGGCGCCGGCCGGGCCGCGACCGGAGTTTTTCATGACTGACACGCCACGCCTCGGCCTGCCGCTGATCGACGGCGAACAGGCCCTCAAGCACATCACCCATAACGAGGCGCTCGGCCGGCTCGACGCGGCGGTGCAGCTCACCCTCGAGGGGATCGGTGCCACGACGCCGCCCGGCGCGCCCGTTGCCGGCGAGGTCTGGGCGCTCGGGACGGGCGCGACCGGCGAGTGGAGCGGCGAGGACGGCGCCCTGGCACTTTATACCGAGAGCGGCTGGCGCTTCGTTGCGCCGGCGGAAGGCTGGCGGGCCTGGAACAAGGCGGACGCGGCGCTCCACGTCCATGTCTCCGGCGCCTGGGTCGGTTTCGCCGGCCTCATTGCGGTGCTGCAGGATCTTGACTGGCTCGGCATCAATACCAGCGGCGACGCCACCAACCGGCTGGCATTGAGAAGCAACGCCGCGCTGATGACGGCGCTCGCGGCGGCCGATGGCGGCAGCGGCGACATGCGGCTCGTCGTCAACAAGGAAACCGCCGGCGACACGGCCTCGCTGATCTTCCAGACCGGCTATTCGGCCCGGGCCGAGTTCGGCCTTGCCGGGGTGGACGATTTCGCGATCAAGACCAGCGCCGACGGCAGCAATTTCCATGCGGCGCTGACCGTTTCGGCGGCGAGCGGCTTTGTCCGCTTCAATGGTTTGGTCGGTGCCGAAGTGTCGTTCCCTTCCATCGCCTCCGGGGTTCTGGCCGTTTCGACCAGTTTCGCCGTGCCGGTGCCGCAGTCCGGGACGGCCGACGATGTCGACTCCATATCCGGCGGCGCCGACGGGGCGCTGCTGATCGTCACCGGAACAGCCGGCAACAGCCTGACCTTCCGGGACGGAGTGGGCAATCTCAAGCTCGGCGGCAACCGCGTGCTCAATGCTTTCGAGGATGCCCTGATGCTGGTCCGGCGCGGCTCGGACTGGATCGAACTGAGCTTCGCCAACAACGGCTGAGGCCTTGCCGCGCACTACCTCTCCCTTGGGGGAGAGGTCGGACTGTAGCAAAGCGAAGGTCCGGGTGAGGGGGCCTTTGCTCAGCGTTCGCGGCAAGGCCCCCTCACCCGCCGCTTCGCGCCGACCTCTCCCCCAAAGGGAGAGGTGAATGAAGCACCCGACGTTTCAGTGCTCAAGCAAGCAGGGAGTCCATCCATGGCCAAAGCCAATTTCGAGGCCTGCCTTGCCGTCGTTTTGGCGCATGAAGGCGGCTATGCCGATCATCCGGACGATCCCGGCGGCGCCACCAATCGCGGCATCACGCGGCGGACGCTGGCCGAATGGCGCGGCGTCTCGCCCTGGTGGGCGCTCGACAAGAGCGCGGTCAAGGCGCTGGGGCTCGAGGAGACGCGGGCGATCTACCGCGCCCGCTACTGGGACACCGTCGCCGGCGACGACCTGCCAATGGGCGTCGATCTCGCCGTGTTCGATTTCGCCGTCAATTCCGGGCCGGCGCGGGCGGTGCGGCTGCTGCAGGCCGAACTCGGCATCGCCGAGGACGGCATTGCCGGTCCCGTCACGCGCGCCGCCGCGCGCGCCGCCGCGACAGCCGGCCACGCCAAGGCACTGGTTGCCGGCCTCTCGGACCGCCGCCTCGCCTTCGTGAAATCGCTTTCGGCCTTCCCGACCTTCGGCCGCGGCTGGACGCGCCGCGTCGACGACACGAGGACCCGGGCGCTCGCCATGTGCCCGCGCGCAACTGCCACTTCCCCAACCAAAGGACCACGCGAAATGGACATATTTTCCGGCTACAAGACCTATATCGTCGGGGCGCTGATGCTGATCACCGCCATCGCCCAGATGGCGGGCGTCGACCTGCCCGGCGTCGAGGGCCAGTCGGCCATGCAGCTTCTGATGGAGGGCCTCGCCGTGGTCTTCCTGCGCAAGGGCATCAAGACGGACGCGGCGGCCTGATTCATTCAGGACTATTCATGTCCCGTTCAGATGGTGGCGGCTAGTCTCGCCACCATGACACGCAAAGCCTTCCTCTCCGCCCTGCTCGCCACCACCGCCCTGACCCTGACCGGCTTTCCGGCCCAGGCCCAGGGCGCCTGCCTGTCGCAGATCGAAATACAGAGCCTTTCGGATTCGGGTCAGATAATGCCCTTCCCGGAGGTTCGCGCCCTATTGTCCGGCAAGGCGCTGTCGTTCGACGTGTGCGAGGAAGGCGGCCGGCTCGTCTACAAGATCAATGTCGACGAGGGCGGCCAGGCCCGCATCATTTCCTTGGACGCCCGCACCGGCCGGCCCTAGATTCCGCCGGGGAGGCCAAGATGCGCATTCTGGTTGTCGAGGACGACGAAAACCTCAATCGTCAGATCAAGGAAACGCTGGAAGAAAACGGCTATGTCGTCGACGTGGCTTTCGACGGCGAGGAAGGCCATTTTCTCGGTGACACCGAACCCTATGACGCGGTGGTGCTCGATATCGGCCTGCCGCAGATGGACGGGCTCAGCGTACTCGAAGCCTGGCGCCGCGACGGCAGGACCATGCCGGTGCTGCTCTTGACCGCTCGCGACCGCTGGAGCGACAAGGTGCAGGGCATCGATGCCGGCGCCGACGACTACGTCGCCAAGCCCTTCCATATGGAAGAGGTGCTGGCGCGCCTCAGGGCACTGGTCCGCCGCGCCGCCGGCCATGCCTCAAACGAGATCACCGCCGGCAAGGTCCGGCTCGACGCCAAGTCCGGCAAGGTCACGATCGACGGCAAGTCGGTGCGCCTGACGTCGCACGAATTCCGGCTTTTGAGCTATCTCATGCTGCACAAAGGCAAGGTCGTCTCGCGCACCGAACTGACCGAGCACATGTACGACCAGGATTTCGACAGGGATTCCAACACGATCGAAGTCTTCGTCGGCCGGCTGAGGAAGAAGCTGCCGGACGATTGCATCACAACGGTGCGCGGGCTCGGCTACCAGATCAAAGCGGACTAGGCCGCAAAGGGATGCGCCGCGGTTCCATCGCCCTCAACGTTTTCGTCTTTTCGGCATTGTGGCTCGTCGCGGCCCTGGCGGCGACGGCCTTTCTTCTGGGCGAGCTCTATTTGCGCGCGCTCGACGCCTCGCTCGGCGAGACGCTCAACTTCCAGATCGAATCGCTGGTCAACGTCGCGCTCGACCAGGGTCCCGGCGGCGCCCAGGGCGTCGCGCTCGGCGATCCGCGCTTCCAGCGTCCGGGCTCGGGCTGGTATTGGCAAATCGCCGAAGCCGAGAGCGGCGTGCCGGTGGCCTTCTCGACATCGCTGGTTGGCTCGCGCCTGCCCGAGAACGGCGGGGTGCCGACGCTCGGCGGACGCGTGACCGCGACCGTCACCGACGATTACGGCATCCTGGTCCGGATCACGACCCGCCGCCTCGCCCTTTCCGACACGCAATACGATTTCACCGTCACCGGCAATCTCGACGAAATCTACGAGCTCGTCGACGATTTCCGCGGCCAGGCCATCACCGTGCTCGGCGCGGTCGGCGCCATGCTGGCAGTGATGAGCGCCCTGGTCGCACGCTTCGCCCTCAGGCCGGTCACCCGGCTCAGACAGGCGCTCGAAGACGTGCGCGAAGGCGAAACGCAGTCCGTCTCCGGCGCCTATCCCGCCGAACTGGCGCCGCTGGCCGACGAGATCAACCAATTGCTGCACTCGAACGCCGAGATCATCGAACGGGCCCGCAACCAGGTCGGCAATCTCGCCCATGGCCTCAAGACGCCACTTGCGGTTCTGCGCAACGAGGCCGAAGGCGAGCGCACGGCGCTGGCGCGAATCGTCGCCGACCAAACGACCAAGATGAGCGAGATCGTTTCGACCTATCTCGACCGCGCCCGGCTGGCGGCGCGCACCGCAATCGTCGGCAAGCGCGCCGACACCGCCATGGTGCTGACGCGCCTTGTCCGGGTGATGACCAAAATCCATCCGGACCGCAAAGTCGTGCTGACGCTGCCCGACCGACAGGTGCCGTGGTTCCGTGGCGAGGAAGCCGACCTCGAGGAAATGACCGGCAATCTCATCGACAACGCCTGCAAATGGGCGCGGTCCGAGGTCCGGGTCCTGGCGCGGACCGCGACTGGCGGCACGGGCCTTGAAATCCGCATCGAGGACGACGGGCCGGGGCTGGGCGAGACCGAACGCGCCGCCGTCAAGAAACGCGGCGTCCGGCTCGACGAAAAAACTCCGGGCTCCGGGCTCGGGCTTGATATTGTCATGGAGCTTGCGAAGGTATATGGCGGCGCGCTCGACCTCGAACGCGCCGCGAGCGGCGGACTGAGCGCGGTGCTGACCCTGCCGGCGGCGCGGCAGCGCTGAACAAATTTCGACTCAATTGGCGCGCATATCTGGGTTACAGGGAGTTGCGCATGAAGCTTTGGCGTTTCGGACTTGCCGCCGTGCTGCTTTTGTCTCTGGCCGCGTGCTCGAGCACGCGACCGGGCTATAGCGTCGCGCCGATGGCACTGGCGCCGGAGCCTGCCGCGACCACGGCCGCCGCGCTCGAGGCCACCGAGATTGCCGATTTCGTCGAGGCCCAGGCGCTCGCGGTGCTGTCCGAGAAGGAACGCATCGAGGCGGCGAGCGCCCAGTTCTACGCGCTGCAGTTCGGCCGTCCGGGCGCCCCACGCCTCTGGCAGGGCGACAAGGGTGCCTCGGGCCAGATCAGCGTCGGGCCCTATGTGCGGGTGAACGAGCGCGACTGCCGCGAGTTCACCCACGAGGTCGAGACCTCCGCCGGCAAGTACACCCGTTCCGGACTTGCCTGCCGGTTCGAAGGCGGCAATTGGGAGACCGTCGGCGACGCCTGAGCCCGGCGCCGACGCACGGGGCGAAAATCGCCCGACCAGAAGCCTTTGTTTACCAACGGCGGCTAAATTGTCGTCATGCGACATGTCCATGATGCCAAATCGAAATCGCGGTCGATCTGATGGCCTCCCCAACCGGCGCGACCAGCGCGAAAAAAACCGGCGGTGAGGCGCCGAAACGCGGGCTTCGGCGCGACGAACTGGCGCTGTCCGGCGCCGGCCAGGCCCTTATTGCCGCGCTCGAGCCGGTGATCGTCGACGAGCCGCTGCATTTTATCTTCGACACCTCGGTCAGCCGCAAGCACCTCATCCGGTTCTGGACCTGGGTGGCCCGCGACGTCATGCCGGACATCGAGATGAAGTTCGACGGCTTTGTCGAGGCGGGCAACGCCCCCGACGCGGCCATCGAACTCTGCCTGCCCGAAATCCTGTCCGCGACGCGCACGGCCCTTTCCGAGGTGGTCGATTTCGACGCCAACCGGCGCCTGACGGTGCAACTGGGCGGCGAAGAGGTGCGCGACCGCGTCGATGTCATCCTGCTGGCTCTGCGCTCGCGTTCGCTGATCAACAAGGCCCGCGGCTTCGGCAAGGCCGCCGCCGGCATTGCCGACGATGCCTCGCTCGGCGTGGCGCTGCAATCGCTGCCGCTCAAGGACCAGGCGCTGTGTGCCCTGTTGATGCACACCATCGTCGGCCAGATCGCCGCGCCGAGCCGACTGGTATCGGCCGCCTCGCATGTCGCCGGCAGGGCGACCGAGGACGCGATTCGCGGCGCCGGCTTCGGTCCCCTGGGCGATGCCATTCTCGCCCATGCCCAGCACCAGCTCACCGCCCTCGCGCCCGCCCTTGTCGGCCTGGGCGATTTCGACGCCGCCTGCCGTGCCCTCGACCGCTTCCACAAGCTTTCCCGCGCCATTGGCAGCTATCTCGAGCTCGGGCGCAATTCGCGCTGGTCGACGATCGTGGCCGAGCTGACCAAGCAGGCCTCGCTCCGGCTCGAACCGCGCCTCAGGGAAATCAGCGGCGACATTGCCCAGTCCATGCGCCGCGCCCGCGACAGCCAGGGCAATGACCGCGTCGATACCGACCGGCTGCTGGCCGCGCTCAACGGCATGTACCTGTTGTCCTCGGTCAGGGAGGCGCGCGAAAGCCTCGCCCTCAACGCCCTGTTCGAGCAGATCTGGAACGAGACCGGCCAGTCGATCGAAATCCTCGTCAAGCGCACGCTCGAGGAGTTCCGTGTCGATCCCGGCAACCAGGCCGTGGGCAAGCGGCTCGACACCGGCATCAAGATGGCCGAAATCCGCTTCAACTCCGAATATGCCGAGGTGTTGAGCCGGGCACGCGACAAGTTCAGCCGCCGCGCCGCCGGCTAAACGCTTCGGAATTCTCCGCAAGCAATGCGTTTTTCTACCTTTCCCTTCGAAGCCGGGGCCATTGCATTTGGCCGTGCAGCCCCCTCATCCGGCGCTTCGCGCCCTTGCTCGCTAAAATCACTCCACAGGAGTGATTTCTTGACGCGGACAAGTCTCCCGCAAGGGGAGAAGGGTAGAGTGCGGCAAGGTCTGTCGTCGTTCCCCTCTCCCTTTGTGAGAGGGAAGCAGCGCCACCGCTTCGGTCGATAGATTTCCAGGCCAGCTCAGGCAGGTTTCCGGCGACGTCATGCGCATATCGTCGGGCGATCAGCCGATGATCCGTGCCGCGATCGGCCGCGCGCCGTCGCGCACCGAGACCTGCACGAGGCCCTCGGCCTGACGGCGGCCGAGCACGGCCGTGCCGCCAGCCTCGGTGGCCGCGATGACGACGCCGATGGCCTGTTCCGGCCGCGATCGGCCTGACTCGACGAATACCAATAGGCCGGGCGTCAGTCGGCGCTCGTCCTCGGCGGCGAGTTGCACACGCACCACCGGCTCGGCGAAGCGGCCGGCCAGATAGGCGGGAATGCCGGCGCCGCCCGCCATGCCGCCCTGCGCCGGTTCGGCGGCGGCGAGTGTTTGCGGGCTGACCAGCTTCTCGCTGGCGAGCGCCGCGAAATGCGCGGCGGGCACGAGCCCGGCATGGGTGAGCCCGACCAGCGCTTCCAGATCGAGCGCGCCCGTCGCGTCGCGGGCCGGAATGGCGATGCCGGCGGCACGCGGCGCGCCGGGCATGGACGCCATGACGTGCCCGGACGAGAAAAAGGCGGGTTCGCCGGCGCTCGGCCGGGGCCGCAAGGGTTCGGCGTCGGGACTTTCGATATAGTCGGCCAGCCGGTTTTCCGCGATCGGGTCGGCCGGATCGCCGAACAGGTGGGCAATGGCCTGCGCGCCGCTCCTGCGGCAACCGTCATTGGTTAAAAGTCCGGTGACGCTGCCGGCGAGGGCAATGCCGGCGGCAGCCTGGTCGCCGATGGCGCGGGCGCCGAACCCATCCCAATCGAGGGCGCCGCCGAAACGCGCCCAAAGTGTCAGGCGCGGCCGCCAGCCATCCGAATGCACCACCGAGCCGGCATCGAAGACGGCGCGCCCCTCCTGGCTCCTTTCATGGACCGCAAGCGTGGTTTCGACGGCAAGCCCGCTACCGCGGCGCTGCACCCGCGCGATGCGCGTGCCGAATTGCTGCGGCACGCCCGACGCCTTGGCGAAATCGACGAAACGCGAATAGGGCGAGATGCGGCTGTCGATGAGCCGAACCAGCGCCGCACCCGATTCCTTGGCCAGCATTGCGAGGTGGTAGAGCACGTTGGTGCCGCCCGAAAACAGGGTCGGGGCCTGCGGCCAGACACCATAGGCGCCGGCGAGATAAAAGGACTCGGCCAGTCCGGCGACGCCGGGCAGCCTGTTGCCGGGATAGACCGGAAGCCGGTCGGCGCAGCCCGTCGCCAGCACAATGTGCAACGCGACGATGCGTCCGACGGACGGGGCGAGGTTGCGGTTCTGGTCATCGACGGCGATGGTGGTCACGCCCTCGGGACCGGCATCGACGGCGCTTGTGAGCAAGCGGACCTCGATCTCTTGCCGCTCGGCAATCTCGCGCGCCAGCGCGGCGACGGTTTCGAGGACCGGCTCCTCGCCCTCCTTGGTGCCGAAGAGCGGCGCATCGCCGCCGAGCCGTCCGCGTTGCTCGACGAGGATGACGCGCTCGCCCCTTTTGGCGGCGGCAAGCGCCGCCGTCATGCCAGCGAGCCCGCCGCCGACGACGAGCACGTCGGCCGCCGATATCCTCAGCGTCGCACGATCGGCGAGATCGGCGACCGGAAAGGCCGCGAAATCCACGGCGAGCGTCTGAAGATGGCCGCTGCCCATGCGGGCGACGACCCGGCGCACACCGCGCCTTCCACCTCCGACCGAAACCAGATCGATACCCTCGCGCACCGGACACAGCGCCATCGGCACGCCGCCGCTATTCACATCGGAGGCATTGCGCACATGCGGCGCGAATCCCGGTCTGAGGTGCAGCATGGCGCCCTTGTGGCTGCCGGCCCCGGCAATGCCGGCCCCGAGCGCCGCGCTCAGCACGGTGTCGCCGGCATAGGCCCTGATCTCGATGCCGTCGAGCCTGAAATTGAGGCGCCTGGAACGGTCGATCGCCGAGATACCGAGCCCGTGCGCCGGACTGAGAAAACGCTGGCTCATGGCGCGCCACCCCCGACACATCCGATTTCGGCCACGGCGGCGCGCTTTTTTCCGGCGGTCCGGGCCTCGAACCAGCCGGCCTGCGCCGAATTCGACGCGCCGGCCAGATGCCCGGCGAGGGCCGGCGCCAGCACGCCGCCGCCGACGCCGAAACCGGTGGCGACCATCGCCGCCTTGCCGGCGACCGGCGCAACGACGGGGGCGCCGTCCGAACTCAACAGAACGGGGAAGCGCTGGCGCGCGATCACCCGAGCCGTCGTGCCGGGCGGCAGCATTTCGCCGAGCCATGTGCCGGCGTCTTCCGGCTTTTGCGAGGGCGCCAGCGCCTCGAGCCGGCCGTCGGCGCGGCCGACGACGAATCCGTTGGTCTCGGCGTCGACAATGAGCTTGTCGGCGAGCTCGGGGACCGGCTCGGTCAGCATCGCCGTCCGCCAGCCCGCAACGACGCCGTCCGGCAGCGTTCCGAGGCAGGACGCAGAGGCGCCGTCGGTGACAAGGATCCTGCCGGCGCTGACAAAGTCGTGACCGGCGGCGAAACGGACGATGTCGTGACCGACCTGCAGGTCTTCGACCGCAGCAAAGACACGCACCTCCGCCGCGGCGAGCCAATCCGGCAAACCGGCGTGGAAGGCGGATGGACGAAGCGCCAGGATGCCCTCGGCGACAAAGCCCCGGGGGCCGCTGCCAAGCGGCGGCAGCGTCGTCGGCACGCCCATCCCCATCAGCATCTGCCGGACATGGCCAGTCGCCGCGCGCCCCTCGGCGCCGCGCGCGACGAATACGACGTCGCGCCGCTCGAACACCGAAGGCGGCAGAAACTTGCGCAGATCGGCGACGGCCGATGCGACGAGCCGCAGGGTCTCGGGCCGGCTGAACGGTCCGACAGCAAGGGTAATGTCGCGCAAGACCTGCAGCGGGGCCGGCAATTGCCCGATCAGGCAGACGTGCTTTTGGTGCCGGCGCGCCAGCGTCAGCGCCAGAAGCGCGGCGAAAGCAGACGTGCCGGTGATGGCGATGTCGAACTTGTGATCTGTCAAGGCCGCGTTTCCTTCCGCCGACGAACCGGGGGTTTGGCGACCGGAATTCCGGCCAAGGCGTCGGAGGTGTTTGGCATCTGCTTCAATTTTCGCCTGATTCGGGTATTAGGAGCGCTGGCGAAGGCCCGGATACGGCGGATCGGAAAAAAACTCATGCTGGTATGGACACTTGTCATCGCAGTGACCGTGATTGCGTGCGGTGCCCTGTTTTATGCGGCGCGTGCCGGGGCGGTCAACGCGGCGTCTGAAGATGCCCACGACGCCGAACGCGTCCACCAGCAGAACCTGCTCGTGGAAATCGACCGCGCCGAGGCCGACGGACGATTCTCGCCCGAGGATGCCGAAGCGGCGCGCGCCGAGCTGGCGCGCGACGCGCTGCGGCTCAAGCAGGCGAAGCGCAAGTCGCGCGCCGAGCGTGGCTTTCCCACCGGCATCGCCGGCATTGCCGCGATGGCCGTCGCCGTGATCGGTATCGGCACCTATTATGTCATCGGCAATCCCGACATGCCCGGCATGCCGCTCGAGGCCCGGACCATGGGCCTTTCCATGCCGTCCGAAGTGGCCGATGCCGTGGCAAAGGTCGAGGCGCAGCTCGAACGGACGCCCGACGACGTGCGCGGCTGGCAGGTGCTCGGGCCGGTCTATATGCGCGCCGGGCGCTATGACGAAGCGGTCGGCGCCTATCGGCGAGTCATCGCCCTCATCGGCGAATCGCCCGATACGGCGACCGATCTCGCCGAGGCCCTGTCGCTCGCCAACAATGGCGTTCCCGACGACGAGGCGGTGCGATTGCTCGAACAGGCGGCCGCTGCCGATCCCGAACACGTGCGATCGCACTTCTATCTGGCGAGCGAGGCGATGCGGCGCAATGAGTTCGCCCGGGCGGCGGAACTGTGGAACACGGTCATTGCCCTCAGCGACGGCAGCGAGCCCTGGCGTGCCGCGGCGGAGCAGTCGCTGAGCCTTGCCGAAGCCGGCACGGCGACCGAAGGCGATTCCGAGGCCCAGAGCGAGATGATCGCCGGCATGGTCGAGGGTCTTGCCAGCCGGCTCGACGCCGATGGCGGCACGATTGACGAGTGGACACAGCTCGTTCGCGCCTTCATCGTGCTCGGCGAAGGCGAGCGGGCGCAAAAGGCCTATGACGAGGCCAGGGAAGCCTATCCCGATGGCGCCGACCGCACCGCGCTCGATGCGCTCGCACAACAGAACGGACTGGAGTAGGCCGGAACGATGAAGCTGACCCGCAAACACAAACGCTTAGGCATCATCGCCGGTCTCGGTGTCGTGCTCGCCATCGCGGCCGGGCTCATTCTTTATGCTCTCAACGACCAGATCGTCTTTTTCTATTCGCCCGCCGATCTCAGGGAAAAGAACGTCGCGATCGGCCAGCCGATCCGCGTCGGCGGTCTCGTCGAAACCGGCTCGTGGCTGCGCGAGGGCGAACACAACAGCTTCGTCATCAGCGATGGCGCCGAGGTGACGAAAGTGACCTATACCGGCATCCTGCCGGACCTGTTCCGCGAGGGGCAGGGGGTGATCGCCGAGGGCGCGCTTCTGGCCGATGGTTCGTTCGCCGCCACCTCGGTTCTGGCCAAGCACGACGAAAACTACATGCCCAAGGAAGTCGCCGACGCCATCAAGGCGCGCGGCGAATGGCGCGATCCGGTGGAGAACTAGCGCGGCATGGCAATCGAACTCGGACATTTCGCCCTCGTTCTGGCCGTGGCCATGGCCCTGGTCACGGCAGGGCTCGGCCTCACGCTCTGGCGCGGCGCGGCCTGGGTCACCGGCTTTGCCCGGCAGGCGGCGATCCTGCAATTCGTCCTGGTCGGCATCGCCTTCGCGGCGCTGATCCAGGCTTTCGCGGTCTCGGATTTCTCGCTGGCGCTGGCCTTCGAGAATTCCCATTCCGACCAGCCGCTCATCTACAAGATCACCTCGACCTGGGGAAACCACGAGGGATCGATCCTCTTGTGGGTGTTCATCCTCACCCTGTTCGGCGGGGCCGTCGCCGCCTTCGGCCGCAACCTGCCGCGCGACCTCTTGACCCTCGCCCTCGCCATGCAGTCGCTGCTGGTCGCCGCTTTCGGCGGCTTCGCGCTGTTCACCTCCAACCCCTTCGCCCGGCTCAATCCGGTGCCGATCGAGGGGCGCGACCTCAACCCGATCCTGCAGGATATCGGCCTCGCCATCCATCCGCCGCTGCTCTATGTCGGCTATGTCGGCTTTTCGGTGTGCTTTTCCTTCGCGGTGGCGGCGCTGATCTCGGGCCGCATCGATGCGGCCTGGGCGCGCTGGGTCAGGCCGTGGACGCTGGCCTCGTGGCTGTTCCTGACCCTCGGCATCGCCATGGGCTCGTACTGGGCCTATTACGAACTCGGCTGGGGCGGCTGGTGGTTCTGGGACCCGGTCGAGAACGCCAGCTTCATGCCCTGGCTGGCCGGCACGGCGCTGCTGCACTCGGCCCTCGTCATGGAAAAGCGCGGCGCCCTCAAGATCTGGACGATCTTTCTGGCCATCATCACCTTTTCGCTCAGTCTTTTGGGCACCTTCCTCGTCCGTTCGGGCATCCTCACCTCGGTGCATTCCTTCGCTTCGGACCCGACGCGGGGCATTGTCATCCTGTCGCTTTTGGCGGCGGTGATCGGCGGCGCCTTCGTGCTCTTCGCCTGGCGGGCGCCGGCGCTGAGCACGGGCGGGTTGTTCGCGCCGGTCAGCCGCGAGGGGGCGCTGGTGCTCAACAACCTGTTCCTGGCGACGGCGACGGCCGCGGTGCTGGTCGGCACGCTCTATCCGCTAGTCCTCGATGCCGCGACCGGCATGCGCATCTCGGTCGGCGCGCCGTTCTTCAACCTGACCTTTTCGATCCTGATGACGCCGCTGCTCGTCGTCATGCCCTTCGGGCCGTTCCTCGCCTGGAAGCGCGGCGATCTTCTCGCCGTGACCGGTCGGCTCGCCGCCGCCGTGGCAGTGGCGCTGGCGGCGACCGTGATCGCCTTCCTTCTTTCCGGCTTCGAGGTGCCGCTCGCCGCACTCGGCTTCTTCCTCGGTTTCTGGGTGATGATCGGCGCTCTTGCCGACCTCGCCGACCGCGTCCGCGCCGGGCGCATTCCGCCGGGCGACAGTTTTCGGCGGCTTGCCGGCCTGCCGCGCAGCGCCTGGTCGACCGCCATCGCCCATTTCGGCCTCGGCATGAGCGTCATCGGCATCGTCTGCGCCTCGAGCTTTTCGACCGAGAACATCACCACCCTGCACCGGGGGGAAGCGACGAGCCTTTCCGGCTATTCGGTGACGCTCGCCAGCGAGCAAAGCCTCGCCGGCCCCAATTACGACGCCGACCGCATCACGCTTTCGGTGACCGCGCCGGGCGGCATGACGCGCGACGTTTCTTCCGAAAAGCGCGTCTACCGCGCCTCGAGCCAGCCGACCACCGAAGCCGGCATCCTGACCTATGGCCTGAGCCAGCTTTATATCGCCGTCGGCGATCCGTCCGATGGCGGCCATGTCGTCAGGATCTGGTACAAGCCCTTCGTGTTGCTGATCTGGCTCGGCGCCGTGGTCATGGCCATGGCCGGCGCCCTGTCCCTGACCGACCGGCGCCTGCGGATCGGCGCGCCGGCGCGGAAAAGGCACACGGCGGGGGCGGTCGAATGAAGCGGTTGCTCACCGCCCTTGTGGTGCTTTGCGCCCTCGTCCAGCCGGCCTTTGCCGTCAATCCGGACGAGCAGCTCGACGATCCGGTTCTCGAGGAAAGGGCGCGTGACATCTCCCAGGGATTGCGGTGCCTGGTCTGCCAGAACGAGAGCATCGACGATTCCAATGCCGACCTCGCCCGCGACCTGAGGCTTTTGGTGCGCGAGCGGCTCGTCGCCGGCGACAGCAATCCCGAGGTCGAGCAATATCTCGTCGACCGCTACGGCGAATTCGTGCTGCTGGCGCCGCGCTTCGCCTGGCACACGCTGGTCCTGTGGCTGGCGACGCCGCTGGTTTTTCTCGTCGGGCTGGTCGTGCTGGTGCTCAACATGCGGCGCCCCGCCAATCTGCCGGGCACGGCGCTGAACAAGGAGGAGGAAAAGGCGCTGTCGGAGCTGAGGGGCGGGGGCAAAAAATAGCCAACGCCAATTCCAGATCGTCCTTGCCAGCACCCGAAGAGCGCGCGGCAATCCAGAAGGCAGCGGATGCCGGCGATTTCGGCCTTCTGGATTGCTTCGGCGCGAGCGCCTCGCAATGACGACCGAGGGCAAGCATGTCCGTGTCGGGCGGTTCGCTCCGTGAGCTTCGATCCGAGCCTGCTGCTGCCGCCGGGCCTCGACATCCCGATTGCGCTCGGTCTGGTCGCCCTGAGCTTTGTCACCTCCGCCATCACCGCCGCCTTCGCGCTGGGCGGCGGCATGCTGCTGCTCTCGGTCATGGTGATCGTCCTGCCGGTCTCGGCCATCGTACCGGTGCATGGTCTCGTCCAGCTCGGCTCCAATGCCGGCCGCGCCATGCTTCGCCGGCACCAGGTCGACTGGTCAGTTGCCCTGCCGATGATCGTGGGCGCCGTTCCCGGTGCGCTCGTCGGCGGCCAGTTCGTCTCCCTCCTGCCCGAAAACGTCTTCGCCCTCGCCATTGGCCTGTTCATCCTCGTGACGAGCTGGGTCCGGATGCCCCGCCGCGCCGTTCACGGCCCCGCGGCGCTGATCGGCATCGGAACGCTGATCGGCGCGATCGGCATGATTGTTTCCGCCACCGGCCCGCTGACGGCGCTGTTCCTCACGCAAAATCCCGACCGGCGGGTGATCGTGGCCACCCATGCCGCGATCATGACGGGGCAGCACCTGTCCAAGATCGCCGTTTTCGCCGCTCTCGGTTTTGTGATCGGACCCTGGCTGCCGCTCGCAGCGGCAATGATTGTGGCGGGGCTTTTCGGCACCTGGAGCGGCAGCCATCTGCTCGAGCGCCTGCCCGAAAGGGTCTTTCGCCTCGGTCTCAAGGGGCTTCTGACGCTGATCGCGCTCGATCTCGTGCGGCGCGGCCTGTTCGGCTGAGCGCGCCGCCAGGCGTCCCGGCGACAAAATCCCGACAATTGTGACGGCACGCGCCCCAATCTGGCCAGAAACATTACAGGGAATTAATGATCGTGAAAGACACCGGAAAGGCCGCGCGTCGCATAAACCCGATCCGACTGCACGCGCAGCCATTCATGGAGAGAAATTCAATGCACACGCACGTTCTGACAGGAGCGCGCCGCTGGTTGGGAGCCTCGGCCCTGGCGCTCATCGTCGCCGTTCCGACCGTTATCGGTGTGAACGCGATCAGCCATTCCGCGCTGGCGCAGACCGCGACCACCACCAATGTTGCACAGATCAAGGTCGCCCCCAACGCGCCGGCCAGCTTTGCCGATCTCGTCGAAGCGGTAAAGCCGGCCGTCGTCTCCATCTCGGTCGAGGGCGAGCAATCCGTTCCCAACACGTTCCGTGGCAATGGCGAGGATTTCTATTTCAACTTCCCCGACCTGCCCGAGGACAGCCCGTTCCGGCGCTTCTTCGACCAGTTCGAGGAATTCGGACCGAACGGCCGCAACAACAACAATGACGACCAGCAGCGTCCGCAGACCCGCCGCTTCGAAGCGGCCGGTTCCGGCTTCATCATCTCGGCCGACGGCTATGTGGTGACCAACAATCACGTCGTCTCCGAAGGCGACAAGATCACCGTCCTCATGGACAATGGTGACGAGTTGCGCGCCGAACTGATCGGCACCGATCCGCGCACCGACCTGGCGCTCCTCAAGATCAAGGACGCCAGCGACCTGCCCTTCGTGACCTTCGCCAAGACCGAAGCCCGCGTCGGTGACTGGGTCGTTGCGGTCGGCAATCCGTTCGGCCTTGGCGGTACCGTCACCGCCGGCATCATCTCGGCCCGCGGCCGCGATATCTCGGGTTCGGCCACCGGCGATTTCCTGCAGATCGACGCCGCCATCAACCGCGGCAATTCCGGCGGCCCGGCCTTCAACCTGCAAGGCGAGGTCGTGGGCGTCAACACCGCCATCTTCTCGCCCAATGGCGGCAGCGTCGGCATCGGGTTCGCCATTCCGGCCGAGATCGTCCAGCAGATCGTCGAGGACCTCAAGGACGACGGGACCGTCACCCGCGGCTTCCTCGGCGTCAACATCCAGGATGTCACCCGTGACATCGCCCTGAGTGTCGGCCTGCCGACGCCGCGCGGCGCCGTGGTCACCGAGCCGCGCGAAGGCGCACCGGCGGCCAGGGCCGGCATCAAGTCCGGCGACATCATCGTCGAGGTCGACGGCGAGGCGATCGACAACGCCCTGGCACTGTCGCGCGTCATCGCTGGCAAGGCGCCGGGTTCCAAGGTCAGCATCGGGCTATGGCGCGAGGGCGCCCGCAAGGACGTCATCGTCACCCTCGATACGCTCGACGAGACAGAAGTCGCCGAAGCCCCGCCTGCCCCGACACCGCCCCAGGACATCCCCGCTCCGGTCGAGTCGAGCGTCGGCATTGCCTTGCTGCCGAATGCCGACGGTGACGGCCTGGTCATCGAAAGCGTAAACGAGAACGCCATCGCCGCCTCCAAGGGCCTGATCGCCGGCGATATCGTCCTCGAAGCCGACTACAAGGCGCTCGCAAGTGTCGACGATTTCGAAAAGGCGCTGTCCGGGGTCCGCGATTCCGGCCGGGAGACGGTTCTGCTCAAGACCTCGCGCGACGGTTCCATCCGCTTCGTCGGCCTGCCGCTGAACGAGGGCTGAGTTCCCCCTGCTGTTTTCCCCCGGCGGCGCAGGCTGCCGGGGGAAATCAATTGAGCCGGCCAAAGGAGCCGGGTACGTATATACGACATGAAAATCCTTCTGGTGGAAGACGATCGCGAGGCTGCAACCTATCTCATCCAGGCGCTGGATGAGGTCGGACACGTCACCCATCACGCCACCGACGGCGAGACCGGCTATGCCATGGCTTCGGGCATGGACTACGACGTGATGATCATCGACCGCATGCTGCCGCGCCGCGACGGGCTGTCGATCATCGAATCCCTAAGGGCCGAAGGCGACGCCACCCCGGTTCTGATCCTGTCCGCCCTCGGCGAGGTCGACGACCGCGTCACGGGCCTGAGGGCCGGCGGCGACGACTACCTGACCAAGCCCTATGCCTTTTCCGAGCTGCTCGCCCGCGTCGAGGTGCTGGCGCGGCGCTCGAGCCCCACCGAGGCCCAGACCGTCTACCAAGTCGGCGAGCTGACGCTCGAACGGCTGTCGCGCAAGGTCGAGCGCGGCGGCGAGACGATCCTTTTGCAGCCGCGCGAATTCCGCCTGCTCGAATACCTGATGAAGCATGCCGGCCAGGTGGTGACCCGCACCATGCTGCTCGAGAATGTCTGGGACTATCACTTCGATCCGCAGACCAACGTGATCGATGTGCATATGTCGCGCCTCAGAGGCAAGATCGACAAGGGCTACGCCACCCCGCTCCTGCATACCATCCGCGGCGCCGGATACATGATCCGTGCCTGACAAGGCGCGCGCCCCGACGGCATCCGGTCCGGCGGCGGAAAATGGGCCGCGACGCCGGTTTTCGCGCCTGGCCTATTTGTGGCGCACCACGACCGTCCGGCTGACCGGGCTGTTCATCCTCATCTTCGTGGTCGCCTCCATCGTCCTGCTCGCCTTCATGGCCTATCAGTCGGCCATTGTGCTGCAGCGCCAGCAGGCGGCGGATGTCGACAGCGAGATCGCCGAGCTGATGCGCATCGAGGAGCGCCAGGGCCCGCGCGCCATGGCCCTCGCCGTGCAGCGCTACTCAAACCGGCCCGGTCCCGGCATCTATTTCCTCGGCGACGACCTCGGCAATCGCCTGGTCGGCAATATCGACGACATCCCCGACGAGGTCCTGACCAACGAGGGCTTCTTCACCTTCGACTACAACCGCGACCCCGGCGCCGAACCGGAAGACAACGAGCGACCGGAAGCCCAGGGCTTTGCCGCCGCCCGTTCGGTCGTGATGCAAAGCGGCCTCAGGCTGATCGTCGGGCGCGACGTCGTCGAGCGGCGCGGTTTTTCCGCCATTGTCTTCCAGGGCTTCGGTGTCGGCGTGCTGGGCATCGTGCTTTTGTCGGTGCTGGCCGGCGCGCTGACGGCCCAGCGCGTCCTCAAGCGCATCGATTCGATTTCCGGCACCTCGGCCAAAATCATGTCCGGCGCCTTGTCCGAACGCGTGCCGATCACGCGGCGCCATGACGAGTTCGACGAACTCGCCAAGGATCTCAACGCCATGCTCGATCGCATCGAGCAACTCATGCAGGGATTGAAGGAAGTGACCGACAATGTCGCGCACGACCTCAAGACGCCACTGACGCGCCTCAGGAACAAGGCGGAGTCGGCCTTGAGGGAAGGGCGCACGCCCGAACAGTTGCGCGAGGCGCTCGAAACCACGATCGCCGAATCCGACCAGCTCATCCGCACCTTCAACGCCCTTCTGATGATTGCGCGCGTCGAAGCCGGCACGCCGTCCGGGGCTTTCGAAAAGACCGACATCTCGGCCATCGCCGAGGACGTGGCCGAGCTCTATCAGCCGGTGGCCGAGGATGCCGGGCTGGCGCTCATACTCGACATCGCGCCGGACGTGAGCCTTCTCGCCAATCGCGAACTCATCGGCCAGGCGCTTGTGAACCTTTTGGAGAACGCCATAAAATATGCTGCCCGCGACGACGGAAAGGGTACGATCATCCTGTCGGTCAAGCGGATTGGCCAGCGCATTCGCGTCGCCGTCGCCGACAATGGTCCCGGTGTTCCGGAGGGAGATCGCGCGCATGTCGTCGAACGCTTCGTCAGGCTCGAAAAGAGCCGGACCGAGCCGGGCTCGGGCCTCGGGCTGTCGCTCGTGTCGGCGGTGGCGCACCTGCACCACGGTACCCTTTTGCTCGAGGACAACGAGCCGGGCCTGCGCGCCGTCGTCGACCTGCCGGCCCGCATCGGCTAGGCGCATCGCGGCGGCGGGGAGGCGTGCCGCATGAGCCTTGGCGAAGAGCTGTGGCCGATCCCGACCTTTGCCGAAGGGACCATGCCGCTGCCGGGCTTCGATCCGATGGTCGGGTTCGACCCGGACCGCCACGGTCGCATACTCGCACATCGCGACGTGCTGGGTTCGCTGCTGTCGACCTCGCCCTATCTCAGCGGGCTGGCCTTTGCCGAGGCGGACTGGCTCGACGCCATTCTGGCGCTCGGTGCCGACGAGGCCTTTGCCGGGCTGATCGAGGGCGTCGAGGACAGCCATACGCTGCCGCCCGACGATCTGGCGCCCGTGCTCAGGCAGGCCAAGGCCCGCATGGCGCTCCTTGCCGGCCTCGCCGAACTCGGCACCGCCTGGACGACCGAACGGGCGACACGCGCCATGTCCGGCTTCGCCGATGCCGCCCTCAAGGCCGGGCTCGGTTCGCTGATGATCGAAGCGGAAAAGGCCGGCAGGATCGCCTTGCCGGAACTGTGCCATCCCGCCGAGCATTGCGGGCTGGCGCTGTTCGCGCTCGGCAAGCTCGGCGGCGAGGAGCTCAACTATTCCTCCGATATCGACATCGTCGCCTTTTTCGACCATGAGGCGACGGAACTGAGCGAGCCGTCCGAGGCCGGCAGGTTCTATGTCAAGCTGGTGCAACGGCTCGTCGCCATGATCGACACCGGCCCGAACATGGTGTTCCGCATGGACCTGCGCCTCAGGCCCGATCCGGGATCGACTCCCGTCGCGATCAGCACCAGCGCGGCCCTGCAATACTACGAATCGCGCGGGCAGAACTGGGAGCGCGCCGCCTGGATCAAGGCCCGCGTCGCCGCCGGCGACCGCCAGGTGGGCGAAACCTTTCTGGTCGACCTGGCGCCATACATCTGGCGCAAGCATCTCGATTACGCCACCATCGCCGACGTGCAGGCGATGAAACGCCAGATCAACATCGCCCGCCGCATCGGCGACGAGGAGGTGGCCGGCCACAACGTCAAGCTCGGCCGCGGCGGCATTCGCGAGATCGAGTTCTTCGCCCAGACCCAGCAGCTGATCGCCGGCGGCCGCAACGGCGACCTGCGCTGCCGCTCGACCGCCGAGGCGCTGCGCCGGCTCGCTGTCCATGGCTGGATATCCGAGGAGGCCGCCCTCGATCTGGCCGCGTCCTACTGGTTCCTGCGCGCCGTCGAGAACCGGCTGCAGATGCGGCGCAACGAACAGACCCATTCCGTCCTGGACGATCGCGACGAGGAAGCGGTCATCGCCGGCATGATGGGGGCGGAAAGCCTTACCGCCTTCCGCCGCGACTATCGTTATTCGACCGCGCTCGTCCGGGCGCGCTATGCCGAGCTGTTCGTTGAGGCCAAGAGCCTTTCCGCCGCGAGCGGCAATCTCGTCTTCACCGGCTCCGAGGACGATCCCGGCACCATGCAGGCGCTCGGCCACATGGGCTTTTCCGATCCGCGCCTCGTCATCGAGACGGTGCGAAAATGGCATTCGGGCCGCTATGCCGCGACCCGCGCCGCCGCCGCCCGCGCCAAGCTGACCGACTTGCTGCCGGACCTGCTTAAGACCTTCGCCGAGGCCGGCAATGCCGACGCCGCCCTTTCGCGCTTCGATGCGTTCCTTGCGCGCCTGCCGACCGGGGTGCAGCTGTTCGCGCTATTGCAGGCGCATGACCAGCTCAGGCGCCTGCTCGTCGATTTCATGGCCTCGGCGCCGCGCCTCAGCGAAGCCGTCATCCACCGCGCCCACATCATGGACGGGCTCATTGATCCGTCCTTTTCCCACGAGGTCAATCTCAGGGCGGCGCTGATCGCCAAGGTGAATGCCTTCCTCGCCGACGCCAGGAGCTACGAGGAGGTGCTCGACAGGGCCCACATGATCGGCCAGGAACAGATATTCCTCGTCTCGGCGGGCCTGTTGTCAGGTTCGGTCGAGGCCGGCAATGCCGGGCGCCAGTTCACCGCGCTGGCCGAAACGCTGCTGCAACGGCTGCTGGCGGCGGTGCGCGACGAGTTCGCCAGCCGCTATGGCGAGGTGCCGGGCGCCCGCATTGCCCTTCTGGCTTTCGGCAAGATGGCGAGCGGCGAAATGACGGCGACCTCCGATCTCGACTTCATTCTCTTGTATTCCACCCCGCAAGGGATCGAGGAATCGAACGGCGTGAGGCCACTGGCGCCGTCGCATTATTTTGCCCGGCTCACCCAGCGCCTCATCGCGGCGCTGGCGGCGCCGACCGCCGCCGGCCTGCTCTACGAGGCAGATATGCGCCTCAGGCCCTCGGGCAATGCCGGGCCGCTCGCCACCTCGTTTTCCGGCTTCACCACCTATCAGTCGCGCGACGCCTGGACCTGGGAACACCTGGCGCTGACCCGCGCCCGGGTGGTCTGCGCCGACGCGGGGTTCGAAGACGAGATCGACGCGGCCATCGCCGAGATCCTTTCGGCGCCGCGCGACCGCGGCAAGCTCGTTGCCGACGTGATCGACATGCGCGCGCGCCTGCTGCGCGACCGCAAGCCCCGCCATCCGTTCGATCTCAAGCTCGCCGATGGCGGGCTGATGGAACTTGACTTCATCGCCCAGTCGGCCCAGCTCATCGGCTACACTCAGATCGGCCTGCGCCACGAGCCGGCGCCAGCGATCTATGCCCGCATGAGCGAACTGGGCTGGCTGCCCGAGGCCGAGCGGTTGTCGCAGATCCATCTCGCCTTTTCGACGATTCTTCAGGCCATGAGCGCCTGCCTGGTCGAACCGTTCAATGAGGCGAACTGGACCGATGCCTTCCGCGACCTGCTGGCGCGCATGTGCGCCGCCCCGGATTTCGCCTTCCTCGCGGCCGATGTCGAACAGATGAAGCGCGAAGTCGCCGCCGCCGCCGCGGCGTGGTACGCGCGGGCGCCTTGGGTCTAGGGCGCGCCGCCGGCCGTCAGGCGACCTGGCGGATGCGGCCGTTGGCGACGCGGGTCGGCTTTGTCGGCAGAACCACCGCCACGGTCGTGCCAATGCCGGGGCTCGAACTGACCTGCAACTGTCCGCCGCTCAGTTCGGCGATGGCCCGCGCGATGGCGATGCCGTTGCCGTTGCTCTCGGAACCGAGCGCGAAAGAGGTGTTCAGAATCGTCAGCGTGTCCGGCGCGATGCCAATTCCGGTATCGGTGAATTCGAGGACAATGCCGTCGTCCGTCGGCCAGGCGGCGATGGTCAGGCTACCACCCGACGGCGTGAACTTGAGGCTGTTGTCGACGATGTTACCGATGAGGCGCTTGAGGCAGAGCCGGTCGCCGGTCAGCAGACGGTCGTCGCCGCGTTCGACGATGAGCCGGACGCCGGCCCGCTGCGCCTGTTCGGCATAGCGCCCCTCGGTCCAGTCGAGCAGCTCGGCCATGCGGATCGGCTCCTTGGCCAGAACGCGGTGTCCGGACTCGAACTCGGCCAGTTCGAGCATGTTGGCCAGCATGTCGAGCAGCGCCTCGCCGGATTGCTTGATATTGGCGGCGTAACCGAGATAGCGCCCGTCGCCCAGCGGGCCGTAGCTCTGGTGGCGCAAAAGGTCGGCGAAGCCGATGATGTGGTTGAGCGGGGTACGGATCGAATGGCTCAACTGCCCGAGGAACAGCGTCTTGGAGCGGCTGGCGGCATCGCCGCGCACCCGCTGGTTCTGCACCTCGTCGGCCATCTCGCCGATGCGGGTACGCAGGCGGGCCACTTCGGCGCGCAGCCGGGCCCGGTCGCTGACATCGGTCAGGCGGGTGACGAGCAATCCGTCCTCGGTCAGGGTTTCGTACATGTCCCAGATCTCGTCGCCCGGCAGGACGAGACGAAGGCGGCGCTCGGTGCGGGCCGAGGAGACAAGGGTGAGATCGCCGGCCTTGCGCAGCCCGTCGAGGAAGCGGCCATAGGCAAGGCCCTGCCGGATCAGCGCCGGCGCCAGCGGCGCCGACTTGTGCAGGGCATCGCTGGCCGCCGCCAGCATATGCCTTCCATCCCAGACGATGACGCCGTCGGTGGTGATAGCGAGCGCCGCATTGAGGGCTTGGGCGCGATGCTGCTCGCCGGCGCGCGACGACCGGCGCACCGCCCAGACGGCGCAAAAGCCGGCAAGCGCCAGCGCCAGCAGAGCGCGAAGACCGACCGGCACGAGAATGGCGGTCTGGGAAAGGCCCGTCGTCGCCGCGCCGAGCGGGCCGACAATGCTCTGCGTGGCGGTGACGTCGGATACCAGAGGCAGCGGCCCCGGTCCGGCCTGGGCGAACAGCGCGGCGCCGTCGCGATCGGTCACGGCGATGGAAATCTCCGGCCCGAGCGCCCGCGCCACCGGCGCCATGACTGCCGCCGCCGTGTCGGCATCGGCCGTCGCCAGCGCCGCCGACACAAGCCGTGTCGCCAGCCCGGCGCGCTCGACCGCCGACAGCTCGGCAATCAGTGTGTCGGTCGCGACGAAGGCGGCGCAAAGGCCGGCAATCAGCGCCACGGCCAGGCGAGCCGAGTGCGGAAGATGGAATTTTGGAAGCAGTTTCAGGCGCTTTTCGGGTACGGGCGGGTCATTGCGCCTCGAATGGGGAAGATCGGGGGTCGACAAACCGTCTTCCGCGCCGGAAATGTCCGCCGTGCTCATGCCGCCCCGCCTCTTCGCCTGATCAAATCAGTTCTTTTCGGTAGTGCTAGAACGTTGAATCAACTGAGCGACTCTTGTCCATAGGCAAATATTGCCTATCACCAGCCGAAAGAGGAAATCGCGAGTCGACAGAATCACTTGACGGCAAGACTGATTCTATTGCGACAAAATGCGTGTCAGGATGTCGGACATATTTCTCGACATCTCGCGCGCCTTGAGTGATTCGAGCGCGGCCGTCGCCAGCTTCTGTCGTTCCGGTTCGTAAAGACGGAAGGAGCGGAAGGCCGTCAGGAGCCGCGCCGCGAGCTGCGGATTGACCGCGTCGAGGTCGCCGCATACCGACGCCACGAAGGCGAAGCCTTCTCCGTCCGGCCTGGCGAACTGCGCCGGGTTGCCTGTGGCGAACCCGCCGATCAGCGCCCGCACCCGGTTGGGATTGGTGCGCGGAAACCCGGGATCATTGAACACGTCGCGCACGCGGCCGAGCGTTTCCGGTCCGGGTCGGGCACTGACCAGCTGCAGCCACTTGTCGAGCAGCAGCGAGTTGCCGGCATAGGCGTCGTGGAATGCCGCTACAAGCGCATCGGCCTCGGGATGCGCGGTGGCGACGGCGATTTCCAGCGCCGCCATGCGGTCGGTCATGTTGTCGGCATCGCGGTAATGGGCCGAAACCATGGCCGGGTCGGCATCGGCCCGGGCGATGAGCGCGAGGCACTGGTTCCTGAAGCTGCGCGCCTGTGTCGACGCGGCGTCGAGCGAATAGGGCGTCGCGCGCGCGGCAAGGCTGAAATAGGCGTCGACCAGCGGCGTGAAGAGCTCTTCGCCCAGCCGGGTCAGCAGCCAGCGCCGCGCCTTCAGGACCGCCTCGGGGTCGACGTTCTCGGCGAGGGACTGCGCCACCGACGCCTCGCTCGGCAGGGTCAGCGCCAGCGCCTTGTAGGCGTCGTCGAGGCTCTTGTCGGCGATAAGGGCGCCATAGGCGGCGGCCAGCCGGTTCGTCGTTCCCGCCTCGGTCAGCGTGCCGCCGGCCCGTGCTCCGCAGACCATGAGCCGCAGCGCGATGTCCTGCAGCGCCTGCCAGCGGTTGAACGGGTCGGAATCGCTTCGGGCGAGGAACAGGCGGTCGTCGTCGCCGAGGTCCGTCAAAAGCTTGACCGGCGCCGAAAACTGGCGGAACAGCGACGGCACCGGCGGCGCCGAGACGCCGGTGAACTCGATATCGGCAACCGGCTGGTCGAAAACGATCAGATCGCCATGGATCGCCGCGCCGGTCGCGGACGCGTAGTCGAGGTCCTGGCCATTGGGGCCGACAAGGCCGAACTTGACCGGCAGCACCATGGGCTGCTTTTCCGGCTGGCCGGGCGTGGGCCCGGTGTTCTGCGTCAGCGTCAGCCGGTAGGTTCGGCTTTCGGCGTCGTAGGCGCCGGTCGCCGTTACCTCCGGCGTGCCGGCCTGCCGGTACCATTCGAGAAAATGGTCGAGATCGGCATCGTGCGCATCCGCGAAGGCGCCGAGCCAGTCCTCTATGGTCGCCGCCGTGCCGTCGTGCTTTTGGAAATAGGTCTCGAAGCCCTTGCGAAAGCCGGCATCGCCGTAAAGGGTCGCCAGCATGCGGACGATTTCGGCACCCTTCTCGTAGACGGTCGCCGTATAGAAATTCTCGATTTCGCGGAAGGAGTCCGGCCGGGCCGGATGGGCGAGCGGCCCGGCATCCTCGGGGAACTGCGTGGCGCGCAGGGTGCGCACGTCCTCGATGCGCTTGACGGCGCGCGAGCGCATGTCGCTCGAAAACTCCTGGTCGCGATAGACCGTCAACCCTTCCTTCAGGCAGAGCTGGAACCAGTCGCGGCAGGTGATGCGGTTGCCGGTCCAGTTGTGGAAATATTCGTGGGCGATGACGCGTTCGATATTGGCGTAGTCGGCATCGGTTGCCGTTTCCGGATCGGCCAGCACGTAGCGGTCGTTGAAGATGTTGAGACCCTTGTTCTCCATGGCGCCGAAATTGAAATCGGAGACGGCCACGACGTTGAAC
>Ga0180009_10001204_pt1 | contig 32300 bp, 27 predicted proteins | sample OS_PC_MetaG_FD_123537 | JGI IMG/M metagenome (GOLD analysis project Ga0180009, IMG submission 123537) | Groundwater microbial communities from the Aspo Hard Rock Laboratory (HRL) deep subsurface site, Sweden - OS_PC_MetaG | ecosystem: Environmental > Aquatic > Deep subsurface > Groundwater...
ACGGAAGTTAAGCCTCTCAGCGCCGATGGTACTGCCAGGGAAGCTTGGTGGGAGAGTAGGTCGCCGCCGATTCACTTTTTGTTGTAAAACCCTTCCCCTCAAAAGGAAGGGTTTTTTTTTGCCCGATTTGTGGGTATGGTTTTGGCTCGGTTCAATGTGCTGGTCTTTTGCGTGGAGGAAGGTATATGCAGTATTCTTCTGTTGTGGGTCTTGTCTTGGCGGCCGGGAAGGGCACCCGGATGAAATCGGAAATTCCGAAGGTGCTGCATGAGGTGTTTTTTTCCCCGATGATTCACCACGTATTGGCTGCCGTTCACCCCCTCGCGCTTGGTAGAAATTTCGTTGTCACCGGTCATCAGCACCAACTGGTTGAAGAATCACTGCGCGGACACCCCGTATCATTTGTTCATCAGTCACAGCAGCTTGGAACCGGCCATGCTGTCCTGGCATGCGAAGGCGAGTTGCGCTCGCATACCGGTCCGGTTCTTATTCTCTGCGGCGATACTCCCCTGATAAAAACAGAGACGCTTCAGCAATTCCTGCGCGTTCATCTGGAGAGTGCTTCGCTTGTTACGGTAATGACGACCACCGTTGCCGAGCCGCATAACTATGGAAGGATTGTCTCCGATGAGCACGGAAACATTGCGGGCATTGTGGAAGAAAAAGATGCGACCGCAGCTCAAAAGGAAATCAGGGAAATCAACGCTGGTATTTACTGTGTTGACGCGCGATTTCTGTTTGAGGCGCTCCACAGAGTTGGGACAGACAACATGCAAGGCGAGGTGTATCTTACTGATATTGTAGCAATTGCAGTGGGCGACGGGATTCATGTGCATAAATTTTGTTGCCAGGACAGTGAGGAAATTTTGGGGGTCAACTCACGGCGTGAACTGGTTCAGGCCCATTCTGTCTTGCAGCGGCGGTATATTTCGCTGCTCATGGATTCCGGAGTAACTATCATCCAGCCGGAATCCGTAACCATAGAGAAAACCGTAACCATTCGAAATGATACCGTTATATATCCAAACACCTCACTCACCGGGGTCTGTAAGATCGGTTCGGGAGTGCGCGTTGATTCCTTTGTGAAAATACACGCCTGCACGGTTGGAGATTTTGTGCGCATTGGCTCTTTCACCCATTTGCAGCAGACCCATATCCCTTCCTGGAGTACTGTCGCACCCCATACAGTCGACATCCGAATGGGGTGAGGCGCGGAGATGCTTGTGTCACCCGGATTGAGTCTTTCTTTTCCGGATAAATGGCTTGACTTTCTTTTTTCCGAAAGAGTAAATTTCATATTCTTCCAGCAGTTGTCAGAGGAAGATGCTTTCGTCGTTTTGCTCGCGGTCCTGAAACTGGAGCGTGGGCTTTTCTGATTGTAAATACTATTCATCCCGGATGATTCCGGGAGAAGAGGAGTTCTGTATGGAATATGAAGAAGATTTGAAAAAACTTGAGAGTAATGTCGAGAAAATGTTGAGCAGCCTCGATTCAGCTCAGGGAGACAAGGTGAAACTCCAGGCCGATATTGCCAGGTTGGAGCTCGATAAGAAGGATCTTGAGGAACAGGTCAAGCGTTTGAAGGAAGAAAAAAAGAATATCCATCAACGGGTTTCCGGTCTGCTTGGCTCCATTGAAAAGTGGGAAAAATCCGCACCCCTTGAACTCGGGGCGCTCTCTTCGGCAAACGGTATTGGCAAGGACCCTGCTGAACCAGTACAAGGTGTTCTGATTGGCAACTGATTGTGAAAACATCTTCTGATTACCATCGAACTTCAGCCAGCACCCGGGTGTTATGCGTTAACTATTCGATCCTGCGTGTTTTGTGTCAAAAATTTACTTTGCGGAACGTCATTTCGTCTTCCGCCGGAATGACGAAAATAAACCGGCTGAAGATTAGTGGTAATCAGAAAATATATTGCTTTCAGGGAGTTATTCTGTTAACCCTTTCAATGGTGGTGCCTAGTGGAACGATTGGTCACCTTTAAAGTGCTTGGCCAGGAGTATCCGCTCTATACCGATGCCCCGGAAAAAGATGTGCAAGAAATTCTTTCTTTGGTGAAGACCCAACTAGAGAATGCCGGACAAGCCTCGCAGCATGTATTGCCGGCGAATAAGCTGGGGATTTTAACCAGCTTGAACATCGCAAGTAAATATGTGAAAATGAAAAGGGAATACGAAGAATACAAACACCGGGTTGAGGAAAAAATAAGTTTTCTCAGCGAGAGAATAGAGAAGAATTTTTAAATGGTGCAGAGGTTTCCCCTGCCTTGTTAGTGATCTGGGAGAGTGTCTCGAGCCAACATTGATTTTGAGGGCGACTTTGCTGTTTCTGGAAAGGAATCCATTCCGGTGGAATTCCTTCAAGGGAACTCAGGTACCGCCCACCTAACGTAGTTAGGTTCGATGTCACTTCCTGACACTTCAATGGCGGGGGATTTGTTTGTTGCCGATACTGCCTTTCCTTGATAGGGATGGCATTTAGATAATAGTCTGTGGCGAAGGTCTTGGGGTAGAACGAACAGCAATAATGTTCTATCCGTCAAGAGGATGCAAAAGCGATAGCGGGTACCGTTTTTTTTCAACGTGGGAATGGTACATGGATTTGTGGTTCAGGTCACTTGTTGGCATCATACGACAGAATATTCTCCGTTGATTATGGGGATATCATATCGATATTTGTAAAAAAAATAGTCGTTTGAGGAGTTGTCTCAAGACAAGAGCGTTCCCTGAAGCACCTTTCCTTTCCGCTGTTGTTTCCTCCTGATCCCCTTCCTGCATATACATACGGGATGGCGGCATTTGTGCAGACCTGACCGTACTGTGTTTAACATTGATTTCCATACCTTTTAGGCATGATCACGGCATATTCCCCGCAGGGAATTGTGCGTGTTTTTTAGATAAATTCGACATGAGGTTGTCTTCGTGACTGTACAGATACTATTAGCAATTGTACTTGGCGTATGCAGTGGAGTGGCCCTCGGCTTTCTGGTGCGTAAGAAATTCCTTGAAGATCGAACGGAGAACTTAGAGGCGCAAGGGCGCAAACTTATAGAAAATGCTTTGGCAGAAGCAGAGCAAATTAAAAAAGAAGCTGTCCTGCAAAGCAAGGATGAAGCTTTTGCCCTGAAGCAGGACGCTGAACGGGAAATCAAGGTACTGAAGAAGGATGTTCTTGAGGAAGAGAAGAAATTCATCCAGAAACTTGAGCAGATTGAACGGAAAATGGATTTTCTGGACAAGCGGGAGATGGATTTTCTGAAAAAAGAACAGACGTTTGCCCGGGAGGAAGAAGCTCTGTCCCGTCGTCAAAAAGAGATCGATCTGGTTATCGAAGAGCAGCGTGTTCAGCTTGAAAAAATTTCCGGGATATCCCGCGAAGAAGCGAAAAAACAACTTACGGACAGCATTGAAAGTGAAGCCCGGATGGAAGCCGCCAAGATGGTGGTTAAAATTGAAAATGAAATGAAGTTGCAGGCCGATAAAAAGGCAAAGGACATCATCGCTCTGGCCATTTCTCGATACGCCGGTGATTATGTCGCTGAAAAAACCGTTTCCGTCGTGCCGTTGCCGAACGAAGAGATGAAGGGCAGGATCATCGGCCGTGAAGGCCGAAATATCCGGGCGATTGAAGCCGCAACCGGAATAGATATCATAATTGACGATACTCCCGAAGCGGTCATCCTCTCAGGATTCAATCCTGTTCGGAGAGAAGTTGCCCGCCAATCCCTCGAAAGGCTGATAACCGATGGCCGTATTCATCCCGCCAGAATCGAGGAGATTGTGGAGAAGGTGAGCGAGGAGCTTGAAGTGACCATGCGGGAGGCCGGGGAGCAGGCAACCTTTGATGTGGGCGCCCATGGCGTGAATCCCGAATTGATCAAGCTGTTGGGTCGGCTCAAGTACCGAACCAGCTATGGTCAGAATGTCTTGCAGCATTCATTGGAAGTCGCCTTTCTCTGCGGCGTCATGGCGGCGGAGCTCGGCATCGATGTGAAACGCGCAAAGCGGGCCGGATTGTTGCATGATATCGGCAAGGCTGTTGATCATGAGATCGAAGGATCGCACGCCAGCATTGGTGCTGATCTGGCTAAAAAATATGGTGAATCATCGGTTATCGTGCATGCCATTGCCGCCCACCATGAAGATGTTGCGCCCGATGGAGTGCTGGATGTTCTCGTGCAATCCGCCGATGCCCTGTCAGGAGCTCGTCCGGGGGCGCGGAAGGAAATGCTGGAGTCGTATGTCAAGCGGCTTGAGGATCTTGAAAAGATTGCCAATTCCTTTAGGGGGGTCGAGAAGTCCTATGCCATTCAAGCCGGCCGCGAGGTTCGCATTATAGTCAACAGCGGGGTGGTCAGCGATACAGAGGCAATGATCGTCAGCAAGGATATCGTCAAGAAGATCGAGCAGGAGTTGACCTATCCCGGGCAGATTCGCGTAACCGTGATTCGGGAAACCAGGGCTGTGGAATACGCTAAATAATAATTTTCTGAAATGCTGATGGAATCCGTGTTTGTCTGGATCCCATCAGCATTTTTTTTTTGCATGAGCATCAATGAATGGCCACCCCATGAAAACATCAATTGAAAAACAGGTTGAGCTGATAGAGCGCGGTGCTGTCAACGTGATTTCCCGGTCAGATCTTGTGAAAAAACTGGAGAAGTCGGCAACGACCGGGGTGCCGTTAAAGATCAAGGCAGGTTTTGATCCGACCGCTCCGGATCTCCATTTGGGCCATACCGTCCTTATCCAGAAGTTGAAACATTTTCAGGATCTCGGGCATGAGATCAATTTTCTGATCGGCGACTTTACCGGCATGATTGGCGATCCGACCGGCAAATCGGAAACCAGGAAACCTTTGACCATCGAGCAGGTGGAGAAAAACGCCGAGAGCTACAAAGAGCAGATTTTTAAAATTCTCGATCCGGAGAAAACGAAGGTTGTCTTCAACAGCACCTGGCTGAATACCCTTACGTCCAGGGATTTCATCATGCTCGCCTCGCAACTCACCGTGGCGCGCATGCTGGAGCGGGAGGATTTTAAGGTTCGTTTTGAAAACGAGCGGCCCATCAGCATCCACGAATTTCTCTACCCGCTTATCCAGGGCTACGATTCCGTTGCGCTCAAAGCGGATGTGGAGATAGGCGGCACCGATCAGTTGTTCAATCTCCTCATGGGTCGCGATTTGCAGCGGGTCTGGGGACAGGAGCCGCAGGTGGTCATCACCATGCCTTTGCTCGAAGGACTCGATGGGGTCAACAAAATGAGCAAATCGTTGGGCAATTATATCGGCATTACCGAGTCTGCCGACAATATCTACGGCAAGACCCTCTCGGTTTCCGATGAGTTGATGTTCCGTTATTATGAGTTGCTGAGCGATCTTTGCTCCGATGACATAGCCAGGCTGAAAAGCGAAATGGCATCAGGCAAGGCGCATCCCAAGGTTGTTAAACAACAGCTTGCCCGGGAATTGACCGCCCGTTTTCATGGGGCGGACATGGCCCGCCAGGCCGAGGAAAATTTCGAGCGGGTTTTCAGCCAGCACGAACTGCCGGAGGATATGCCGGAACTTATTCTGCCTGCTTCTCCGGACGGTGTTTGGCTGCCCAAGCTCCTGGTGGATACGGCAATGGTCAAAGGCAGCGGCGAGGGGCGCCGTATGATCCAGCAGGGCGCGGTGACGATGAACGGCGAGAAGGTGAGCGATGTCGAGATGGTGGTCAAGACCGAGGGCGAGATATTGCTGAAGGTTGGCAAACGCAGGTTTTGCCGGGTGATTTTTGTGTAAAACCCAATGAATCGTTTTTTCTGAAGAAACGGGATCTTGCCAGTTGTTCTCTTGAAGAGATACAAAAAGACATCCTCTCTATTTTAGCACACGAGAGGATGTCTTTTTTTTAGGCTCTGTCATTGTGAAGCGCTATTTCTCCTGGACCAGGAGAAAAAATTCTATCAGCCACACTTGCTTTCGTCTTTCGGATCATAGGTGGTGGCCCCAAATCGCCAGAGAAAATCGTTTAACACCAACAATTCTTGCATTGTTATTCCGTTCCATGCACCTTGTTTGGCGCAGGCTGGGTATTTTTGATAAAAAACCCGGTCCCAGGCGTTGGGAACCTTCGACTCGGTATGCAGGAATGGCGCACCCTTGTCGTTGGTGCGGGTGTGACAGCTCTTGCATCTTTCCACGAAAAGTTGTCGTCCCTTTCCATACCACATACTATCCCCTCCGAGAATGCGGCAACTGTCGGTCCCCTTGTCATAACGCTTGAGATCTTTTGCCTCGGCTGGCAATGAAAAAGCGGCAAAAAAAACTGAGACCATTAAGATGCTGAGAAAGAGCTGTCGGTGTGGCATGGTGTTTTCTCCTTTTCCCCAAAAAAAGTAGTTATTCTTTCCTTCCTTCTCTAAAGTATAGACAGAGGTGTCTGGTCTTGAACAGTGTCGTTAGCGACAATGAAGAGGCGAAATCCGTCAGCGTCTTGTCTTTGCCTGGGACGCTGTTGTACGATGCGGACGTGAGACGAGCTACGATGAGCGACAATCGCAGATTGCGGGGGGAGGGGGTATGAAGAAGGTTACAATCTTGGCCGTGGATGGGGCCTCGGCGACAACGATTACCGGCCCCATGGATGTGTTCACCAATGCCGGAGTGTTATGGAATCGTATCTTTGGACAGAGTGTTTTCCCATTCTTTGAGGTGGAGGTTGCGACCATCTCCGGAAAACCGATTATCTGTAATAATAACCTGTCGTTACAGCCGCATGCCTCTATCCGGGAGATCACGCAGACAGATCTTATCATTATCCCGGCGGTGTTCCATATCGAAAATTCCTTGGTCAGAATCGGTAATACGGTGATTCCCTGGCTGATTGGCCACTATGAGCAGGGTGCCCACCTGGCCAGCATATGTACCGGTTCCTTTGTCCTTGCCCTGACTCGCCTGCTCAACGGCAAGGAGGCCACAACCCATTGGGCGGTGGCGGAAGAGTTTCGCCAGCTCTATCCTGAGGTGATCCTCAAGCCGGAAAAGCTCATAACCGATGCCGGTGATATTTTTTGTTCGGGGTCCTTCAGCAGTTGCATTGACCTTGCCATATATCTGGTGGAGAAGTACTGCGGTCATCAAGTGGCGGTTGAATGCAGCAAAGCCCTGGCGCATGATATGGGAAGATGTTCCCAGGCACCCTACACCCCCTTTCGTTTTCAGCGCAACCACAAGGATGATGCCGTCTTGCGTTGCCAGCATTTTCTTGAAGAGCAGTTTTCCGAAGAGATCGACATTGAAGTGTTGGCTGGGCGCAACGGCATGGGCCGGCGTACCATGGAGCGCCGTTTTAAGGCGGCCACCGGCGATACGTTGCTGTGTTACCTGCAGCGGGTGCGGGTGGAGGAGGCTAAAAAGATTCTGGAGTCGGGCAGAGAAACCTTTGACGAAATCAGTTACAAGGTGGGCTACGAGGACAGCAGCTTTTTTAGGCGTGTTTTTAGAAAATATACCGGCCTGAATCCCACCGAGTATCGCGGCAAGTTTCAGCGACTGGTGGATATGCCTGATACGTGAGCGGCGCGCTTTCCGGAAAGGGTCATCCCGGGGGGTGTCCAACATAACAAGGCGTCAAGCCGACGCCTTGTTATGTGTATGCTCAATGGAATCTTATCTGCCCCATTTCTGTTGGATTCTCCGTATTGCCTCCTGCACATTTTCTCGCGAGCCAAAGGCCGAGAGCCGGAAATACCCCTCGCCACTGGGTCCAAAACCGCTGCCCGGCGTCCCAACCACATGGCACTCGTTGAGCAGCTTGTCGAAGAAATCCCAACTCTTCATGCCTTCCGGTGTTTTGAGCCAGATATAGGGTGCATTGACCCCGCCGTAGCAAGTGATGCCGGCGGAGGAGAGCCCTTCCCTGATCAGGCGGGCGTTTTCCATGTAAAAAGAGATGGTTTCTTGTACCTGAGCCCAGCCCTCGTCGGAGTAAACCGCGGCTGCCGCCCGCTGCACCGGGTAAGAGACGCCGTTGAACTTGGTGCATTGCCTCCGGTTCCATAACCGGTTCAAGGCGATCTTTTCACCGCTCGTTGTCGTGGCCGTGAGTTGTACCGGCACCACGGTCAGGCCGCAGCGTACCCCGGTAAAGCCAGCGGTTTTGGAAAAGGAGCGGAATTCGATGGCACAGGTTTTCGCCCCCTCGATCTCGTAGATGGAATGGGGTATGCCCGGCTCGGTGATGTAGGCTTCGTAGGCTGCGTCAAAAAAGATGATCGAGCCCTGGGCATTGGCATAGTCTACCCACGCCTTCAGCTCTGCCCTGGTGGCCACCATACCGGTGGGGTTGTTGGGGTAGCAGAGATAGATGATGTCAACTTTTTCCTTGGGGATAGCCGGGGTAAAGTTGTTTGCCTCGGTGCAGGGCAGATAGACCAGCCCCTCGTAGTAGCCTTTTTCGTTGGCCTCGCCGGTACGGCCGATCATGACATTGGTGTCGTTATAGACCGGATACACCGGGTCGCAGATGGCAACCTTGTTTGTCAGGGCAAGGATGTCCAGGATATTGGCGCTGTCGCATTTGGATCCGTCGGAGATGAAAACCTCCGAGGGCAAGAGATCCACACCCAGCGGTTGGTATGATTTTTCGATGATGATTGTGCTCAGCCAGTCGTATCCCTGCTCCGGCCCATAGCCGTGGAAGGATTCCCCCCGGGCCAGGTCGTCAACCCCGTCATGGAAAGCCTTGATCACTGCCGGGGCAAGGGGTTGGGTCACATCGCCGATGCCAAGGCGGATTACCTTAGCATCGGGATTGGCGTCGGTAAAGGCTTTTACCCTGCGGCCGATTTCCGGAAAGAGGTAGCCCGCTTTAAGTTTGAGATAGTTTTCATTTATTAAGGTCATTGTTCCTCCTGCGTAAAAAAGCTTAACTCTTCAGCTTGATTCCGTAATGGAGCGATAATTACGGAATGTAACTCGTTAGCAGCGCCGCTTCACTGCTGCCGCAGAGGCTAGTAAGAGGTCTGCGAAGTGTGCTATTGCACATGAGCAGGCCGATGCCAACGCAGATGTGGTGCCGCTAACTGCTAACTAGTTATAAAAAAATCCTGCCTTGCTAGGCAAGGCAGGATTCCCAAACAGGACTTGGTCAAGCCATGTTTTACTTCTTTTCCGGCTCCAGAGCCTTGGCCCGGCCTTCCAGGAACTTCCAGGATTTTTCCACGTCCTTCTGGCTCAGTGCCATGAGTTCGTCTGCATGCTCCGGATTCATCATCTTGAGCGCCCGGTAGCGGTTCTCGTTCAAGGCGTATTCCTCAAAGGGAATGGACGGCGCTTTGCTGTCGATGGTCAAGGGGTTCTTGCCCTGCTCCTCCAGCTCCGGGTTGTAGCGGTACAGGGGCCAGTGGCCGCAGGCTACCGCTTTCTTCTGCTGGTCAAAGCCCTTGGCCATGTTGATGCCGTGGTTGATGCAGTGAGCGTAGGCGATGATCAAAGAGGGGCCTTCGTACGCCTCGGCCTCGGCAAAGGCCTTGACCACCTGGCTCGGGTTGGCGCCCAGGGCAATCTTGGCCACATAGACGTTGCCGTAGGTGGAGAAGATCATGCCGATGTCCTTCTTCGGCATCTTCTTGCCGCCTGCTGCAAACTGCGCCGTTGCTGCACGCGGGGTGGACTTGGACATCTGGCCGCCGGTGTTGGAGTACACCTCGGTATCCATGATCAGAACATTGACGTTCTCGCCGGAGGCAAGCACATGGTCCAGACCGCCGTAGCCGATATCATAGGCCCAACCGTCGCCGCCGAAGATCCAGACTGATTTTTTCACCAGGTAGTCCGCAATGGGCAGAAGCCGTTTAGCTATTACCGATGTGCTCTTGCCAAGGGTTTCCTTCAGTTTGGCAACCCTGCCGCGTTGGGCTTCGATCTCGTCCTGGGTTTTCTGGGAAGCAGAGGTCATCTCGTCAGCCATTTTCTTGGTGATGAGTTTTTCTCCCACGGCCTTGGCCAGCAACTCGGCAGCCTGGGCCGCGAATTTGTTTGCGGTGTTGCGCATGCCAAGACCGAATTCGGCGTTGTCCTCGAACAGGGAGTTGGCCCAGGTCGGGCCGCGGCCATCGGCCCGCTTGCAATACGGGGTGGTTGGCAGGTTGCCGCTGTAGATTGAGGAGCAGCCCGTGGCATTGGCAATCATCATCCGGTCGCCGAACATCTGGGTGGCCAGCTTGATGTAGGGGGTTTCGCCGCAACCGGCGCAAGCGCCGGAGAACTCGAACAAGGGGCGGAGCAACTGGCTGCCCTTGACGGTGGAAGGATCGATTTCCTTATTGGCGACCTCGGGCAGGCTCAGGAAGTACTTAACATTGGGAATTTCCTGGGTGCGAACCGCCTCGTTGTTTTCGATCATCTTCAGGGCCTTTTCCTTGGCCGGGCAGGCGTCGACACAGAGGGTGCAGCCGCAGCAGTCTTCGGTGAAGACCTGAATGAGGGTTTTGCTTCCCTTGAACTGGGCGCCGACAGCATCGACACTCTTCATGCTCTTGGGCAGTTTCTTGAGCTCGCTATCCTTGACGATCTTCATCCGGATGGCGGCATGGGGGCAGACCAGGGAGCAGCGGCCGCACTGGATGCAGTTTTTGGGCAGCCACTCGGGCACATGCACCGCAATGTTGCGCTTCTCGTACTGGGTGGTGGCAGTGGGCCAGGTCCCGTCGCAGGGCATCTGGGAGACCTTGACCTGGTCGCCCTTGCCTTCGATCATCTTGGCAGTGACTTCCTTGACAAAGGCCGGGGCGTCGGCGGGAACAACGGGCGGTTTCTCGTGGCCGCCCGCGGTTTTGGGGATCTTGATCTCAACGATGTTGTTCACTGCCGTATCAACCGCGGCGTAGTTCATGTTGACGACCTTGTCGCCCTTCTTACCGTAGGTCTTCTTGATCGCGTCCTTGATGGACTTGATCGCCTCATCCTTGGTGAGGATGCCGGAGAGCAGGAAGAAGGCGGTCTGCATGATCATGTTGATCCTGGCGCCCAGGCCGATGGCCTCGGCCAGGGTGATGGCGTCGATGATGTAGAATTTGGCCTTTTTCTCCATCAGATCCTTCTGGACCGAGGAGGGCAACTGCTTCCAGACCTGATCCTTGTTGAAGGTGGTGGTCAAAAGGAAGGTGCCGCCGGTTTCCAGGTTGCCGACCATGTCGTACTTGTCAAGGAAGGTGAAGTTGTGGCAGGCCACGAAGTTCGCCTTGTTGATGAGATACGGGGCAACGATCTTGTTTTTGCCGAAACGCAGATGGCTGGTGGTGATGGAGCCGGATTTCTTGGAGTCGTAAACAAAATAGCCCTGGGCGTTGTTCGGGGTCTCGGTGCCGATGATCTTGATGGTGTTCTTGTTGGCGCCAACGGTGCCGTCGGCGCCCAGGCCGTAGAACATGGCGCGGGTGACATCCTTGCCCTCGATGTTGAAGGAGGGGTTGTACTTGAGGCTGGTGCGGGCGACATCGTCGTCCGGGCCGACGCAGAAGTGGGTCTTTGCCTTCTTGGCCGCCATGTTGTCGAAAACCGCCTTGACCATGGCCGGGGTGAACTCGGCGGAGCCGAGGCCGTAACGGCCGCCCAGGATGATCGGGGATTTCTTGAGGGTGCCTGCCTCAACCGCCTCGCCGACTGCGGCGCGGATGTCGAGGTACAGGGGCTCGCCGGCGGAACCCGGCTCCTTGGTGCGGTCGAGTACGGTGATGCGCTTGACTTTCTTGGGCAACGCCTTTACCAGGGCGGCAGAGTCGAAGGGGCGGAACAAGCGGACGATGACCAGGCCGACCTTCTTGCCCTTTTTGGCCAGATGTTCGATGGTGGCGGCCACGGTCTCGGCGCCGGAACCCATCATGATGACGACATCCTCGGCATCCGGGGCGCCGTAGTAATCAAAGAGATGGTATTTGCGGCCGGTGAGCTTGGCAAACTTGTCCATGGTCTTCTGGACGATGGTCGGGGTAGCGCTGTAGAACTTGTTCACGGTCTCGCGGCCGGTGAAGTACACGTCGGGGTTCTGGGCGGTGCCGCGGATTCTGGGCCGGTCCGGAGTGAGGCCGCGTTCGCGGTGGGCGGCGATCAGATCCTCGTCGATCATCTTGCGCATGTCGTCGAAGGTGAGCTGCTCGATCTTCTGGATCTCGTGGGAGGTCCGGAAGCCGTCGAAGAAGTGCATGAAGGGAATGCGGCTTTGCAGGGCGGCCTGGGTGGCGATCAGCGCCATGTCCTGACATTCCTGAACGTTCTGGGAGCAGAGCATGGCCCATCCGGTCTGGCGGGCGGCCATGACATCGCCGTGGTCGCCGAAGATGGACAAGCCCTGGCAGGCAACGGAACGGGCGGTGATATGGAAAACGGTCGGGGTCAACTCGCCGGCCAATTTGTACATGTTGGGGAGCATCAGGAAGAGCCCCTGGGAGGCGGTGAAGGTGGTGCAGAGCGCGCCGGTGGTCAGGCTGCCGTGCAGGGCGCCGGCCACGCCGCCCTCTGACTGCATCTGGGTCACAACCGGAATGGAGCCCCAGATGTTTTCCTGCTTGGAGGCTGCCTTGGTGTCGGATTCCGCTGCCATGGGGGTGGAGGGGGTAATGGGGTAGATCGTGATGATCTCGCTGGTGGCGTAGGCCACATGGGTACATGCCTGATTACCATCAATGGTGACCATTTTCCGGGACATAGACTCATCTCCTTCCATTCTGATTGGGTTGATAGTGGGTAAACTGTACAGGACCGCATCCGTTGTGCGCGGGGCAGGGTGAGCGCGGTCAAAATAATATCTTCTGTCGGCAGGAGAAAAGCCAGACGGCGGAGAGCTCTTTACGTATAAATACGAGGAGTTAAAAGCAGCCAGTCAAGTGCTATTCTTACTGAATTTAACAATCTAAACGAAGTTTTAAAGAATATCCAGTTTTTTCACCCAAAAGGCATAAGTTTCGTTTATACCCCTCAAAAGGGCATAAAATCCGGCAAGCTGCTCAACTCAGCGTTATTTTACCTGCTGGTTTTGCGTGGTTTTCATGATCAATTCCTGAGATTTGAGCAGAACCTTGGTGTCGGGCGGAACGGACTGGGTGAGCCAGGTATTGCCGCCGATGACCGATCGTGCGCCGATGACGGTGTCGCCGCCAAGAATGGTGCTGCCAGCATAGACGGTGACATCGTCCTCAATGGTGGGGTGGCGTTTGCTGCTCCGGTCCAGGGCGCCGGATTCGTCCCGGCGGAAGGAGAGGGCGCCCAGGGTGACGCCCTGATAGAGCTTGACTCGCTGGCCGATGGTGCTGGTCTGGCCGATAACCACGCCGGTGCCGTGGTCGATGAAAAACGAACCGCCTATGGTGGCGCCCGGGTGGATGTCGATGCCGGTAATGGTATGGGCGTGCTCACTCATGATGCGGGGCAGGATCGGAACCCCGAGGGTATAGAGTTCGTGGGCAACCCGGTAGACCATAATGGCGTAAATGCCGGGATAGCTGAAGATGATTTCATCAAAACTGCCGGCGGCAGGATCGCCTTCGTAGGCAGCGCGCACGTCTGTGGCCAGAATTGCCCGCAAGTCGGGCAGCGAGTTGACGAACTTGAAAGCGTTTTCCTTGCCTGCGTCCTCGCAGTGCTGGCAGCTTGTGTCGTGGCGGAGGCACTCGTGCCGGATGGCGTTGGTGATCTCGCGGGTCAGTTTTTCATAGAGTCCGGAGATTTCCAATCCCAACTGGTATTTGAGGCTGACCCTGTCGATGCCTTGGTTGCGGAAGTAACCGGGGAAGAGGATGTCACGGCAGGATTCGAGGATATCGATGACATGTTGGCGGCTGGGCAGGGGTTCTGCTTCCACATGCTCAAAACAGGTATTGTTGTAGCAGGTGTCCACTACCTGATCGACTATGTGCGGAAGTCGGCTCCTGAAGTCGGAGGTGACCGGATGCTCCTTAGGGCAGGCCTCATTCTGGGCATGGGGGATTTGTTTTGTCTTGGGCATGGCGTGTCCTCCGGATCGTTGCCAATAGCAAAAAAATTCAACAGCGGAACATGGAGTAAGACAGTAACAACGATTTGTGGTTCCCTCAAGATTTCCTTGAAAGTTTCCGGTGTTTCTGCGGGAGAGAGGGATGGATGTTCAGGCTGCTGGTGTGTTTTGGGAGAGAACAAACAACAGGCTCGCCGCTGCCAAAATTATGCAGGCGCCAAGAAAAGAGGCGGGCAGGCCAAGAGAGGCGGCAAGAAGGCCACCTATCAGGGGGCCAAGGCTGTGTCCCATATCCATGATGGAGCCAAGAATACCCATGGCGGAACCCTGTGCGCCGTTTTTGCTCAAATCCGCGATATGGGCGGCGCTGGCCGAGGTGACCACCGAGATGGTCAACCCCAAGAGGATGCTCAAGGCGAGCAGGGGTACAAAGGAACCGGCCAGTGCGAAAAAAGCGATGCAGATGCCTGCGGCAACCGCACCGAATAAGATTTGCCCTGGTCTGCCGTGGCGATCGGAGAAGCGACCCAGGACAGGTTTTGCCAAGGCGATGGTGAGGATCTGGGAGGAAAGGCACAGGCCGACCTGATACGGGTTGAGTCCCGCCGAGAGAGCGTGGGCCGGGAGAAAGGTTTCAAATGTGCCGTAAGCGAAGAGGATGGCCGCTTCCACGCCGCAGGTCAGCATGATGGCCCGGTTTCTCAAAATTTCTTTGATGCTCTCGCGCCAATGAGGGTGAGGGACAGGACTTTTCTGGCGTTCTGTGTTGAGGTCGGGAAGAAAAAATACGCTACAGAAAACGGCAAGCCCGGCGGCCCCGCAAATAAAGTAGAGGATGTGGAAGCCGGTTGTTTGCTGAGTCGTGTAAAAGCCGAGAATCGCACCACCCATGGCCGGAGCCAAAAAACGGCCCAAAAGGGTGGCGGTGGAAAACCAGCCCATCTTTTCACCCCTCCCTTTTTGGAAAAGATCCGAGACCATGGCCATGGCCACTGGCACGAAGATGGCAGTGGCCAGTCCATGGTAGAAGCGGACCAAGGCCAGCTGCCATACTTCCCGGACCGTCAGATAGAGAAAAGGGGCGGTGGCGAATACAAGGGCAGAAAAAAGGAGCATGTGTTTGCGGCCGATCCTGTCCGAGAGGATGCCTGCCGGAAAGCTGAACAGGATGCCTGTGCAGGCGGAGATCGAGGCAATCAGGCCGATTGCGGCAGGCCCACCGCCGAGGTGGCTGACAAACAGGGGAAGCGCCGGGCTCTTGGAGATGGTGCTGCTGAAGATGGCCAGCAGCCCCACCCCGCAGAGCAATTTGAATGGGGAAACGGTCATTTGCCTATTTTCTGTCCTTGTGGGTGGGGCATTTCTCGTTCTGGTCACTAAAAGCGGTGCAGGCAAAATCATCCTCCACCGAGTCCAAAATGGATTCTTTCCCGCTTGGGGCGGCATTTTTGGCCGCAACGCCTGCCTCTTTAGTGCTACAGAGTGGGCATGGTACGCCTTCTTCCGCGAAAGCGGAGCAGGCCAGGGTGTTTTCGATCTCTTCCGTTGTGGTGCATTTCTTGTCGGTCATGGTTTCTCTCCAGAGTTGGGTTGTATGTTTGCCTGTGCGCCTTACCTGACACTGGAATTAAGGGTTTCTCCGTGCTTGGTCCAGGCCTTGAGACCGCCATCGAGATAGGCAACAGCAAGGCCTTTTTCCCGAAGCGTGTTCGTTACCGACTGGCTCACCGAACCGCCCCGGGCGCAGTAGATAACGGTCTGGGTATCTTTCGCTATCTCTCCGGCCCACTGCTGCACCTGCTCAGGGTCGCGCCAAACCGCGCCTGGGATCATATCCGGTGCAGTCTCGCGGTCTGCCTTGCGGCGAACATCCAGCAGGGTGATTGCGTCCTTGGCCAGCATCCCTTTGAGTCGTGGCGCATCGATGATCCGCCCGTTGATCAGTCCTTGGATTTCTTCGTGGTATCCCAGGTAACGGCGCAGGGTGATCTCGTTCTTGCCGTATTTGGGATATTCGTTGAGAATCTCGACAAAGCGGGCCTCCGCTTCGGCCTCTTCCTTGATTTCCACAATGCCGTCGTGGATGATGTCCACCAGCCGGTCGGCGTAGATGATGATCCGTTCCTCCAATCGGTTCAGGGTGTAGTCCTTGACCGGCAGCCCTAACTCCACTGCCTCCGGCTCGGTCAAGCCGCCCCGGATGTGTTTTTCCATGATCACGGTGACCGCCTGGGGCAACCCCAGCTTGGCGCCCAGCTCCGCGCCGATCCTGCCGTGGCTGATCTCGTGGGTCACGGTCTTGCCCAGATCGTGGAACAGCGCGCCCCGGCCAACCAGTTCCAGATCCAGCGTGGCCCCGGTGCGTCGGGCGATCTCCAATGCCTTGTTTGCAACCTTCAGGGAGTGGTTCAGGTCGGCTTCGGTCATCCCTGCGGTGCGGAGAGTCTCGATATCCTTTTGCGCGATGCGGTAGTCCATGCTTATTCCTCCTTTGCCGCGATGCCGAAGTAGCTCTGGGCCTCGGCCATGACGTCCTTGTATTGGTGCCTGATCTTCTTGAACTTCTTCTCCATGTCCTCGCGCAGGTGCTCGATGTACTCCCGCACCCCTTCTTCGCCGAACTGCGCGGCGATCTGTGGCCCGAAATCCCAGATGCGGGTAAAGTCGTGGCGCTCGTTCTTGTTGTCCGCGTCGTCGATCCAGCGGTGCAGGTCAGCGTAGTCCTTGCCGGTTCTTTTCAGGCTGGTTTCAAAATGGTTTTCGGTTGGGGGCATGGTGTTTCCTCCTCGGCTGTTATTTTTTGTTTGTAAAAAAAGCCAGCAGGGAGTCCAGTACGGTGCTGGCCCGGTCGATGCGTTCCAGGTCGTCCTCGGTGGTGGCGGTGATGCCGTCGAGAAGCGCTTGGATTCCCGGGGTTTCCGGGAGAGCGAAAGCCGACTCCTTGAGGTCGATGTCGTGGATGATCCTGGTCACCTGGGTCAGGGCCTGGTCGGTGAGGCCAAATCGCTCCACCATCACCTCAAAGGAGCATTTGTCCATGACGTGGGTGTATTCCGCCTCGGCCATGTCAAAGCGGATTTCATTCGGGCCAGGGGAGTATCGGCCGCTGTCCACGAATTTAAAGCGGGCCTCCGGGTCGGCGTAGCGCCGGACCAGCCAGGCGCAGGCGATTCGGTCCACATAGAGATTTTTTCTGGTCACCCAGGTTTTGCCGGTCAGACCGGCAACCCCGCCGCCTTTGCCAGAAGCGGTCTGTTCCGGTGTCCGGGACTCGATGAGGGTGGTTTCGAGACCGCGAAGCGCTGTCTCGGCCTGGAGCTGCTCCGAGGCCTTGAAAAAATCGATCCGCACCACCTCGGTGAACTGCTTCCGTAGTTTTTCCAGTCGGCTTTTGAATTCGAGAAGGCAGTCGGTTGCGGATTCCTCTGCCTTGCAACGCCAATCCTTCTGCAAGGCCTGGGCCTCGGCGAGAATCCTTGCGTAATCTCCGCCTCTGGCGGCGTGGAACAGGCCGATAACCTGCTGATCGCTCAACCCTTCGAGAAAACGGGCTTCGATCATTGTTGCCTCGCCGCCACCGTCGGTAATCTCCTTGACGATCCAGGTCAAATCCTCAAGGGCCTGTTCCTGCCGGGGCATGGCGTACACCGACTGCTTGATCGCCACCGCGCCAAGCTGTTGCAGCCGGCGCCATATCTTGGCCCGAAAATAGGCGGGTTTCGCGGGTATCTGGTGGATGAGTAGCAGCCAGTCCATGATGTACTCCTTGTGTTATGTCAACTGTTATTATGATAGTATAGCATGTGTTTTATGTTGTCAAGCGCCGGGCAATTTTTTTTGAGGGAAGGGCCGAGCATCGGGTATAGTGGCGCCATGATCCAGGCAACCTCCCAGCAAGATTCGGCTCCTGTTTTTCCTGCCAGTCAGACCGTTGTTTCCGTCACCGGCCTCACCAAACGGTTCGGCGGGCGGCTCGCTGTGGACAATATCTCCTTTGCCATCCAGCGGGGCCAGTGTGTTGGCTTTCTTGGCCCCAACGGAGCAGGTAAAACCACCTGCATCAATATGCTCCTCGGTCTGGTGGAAAAAAGCGCGGGCGAGATCCGGATTTTTGATCTGGAGGCGCCGCGCTTCCACCGGCAAATCAAGGCCCGCATCGGGGTGGTGCCCCAGGCGGACAGCCTTGATCCGGACTTGAGCGTGGAAGAGAACCTGCGTACCTATGCCGGGTATTTCCGGATCCCGCGCCGTCTTGTCCGGGCGCGGGTTGAAGAGTTGCTGCATTTTTTTGCCCTGCACAACCGGCGCGACGAGATCATCGAGCATCTCTCCGGGGGCCAGCGGCGGCGGCTGCTTCTGGCCCGCGCCCTGATCAACGAGCCCCATCTTCTAATCCTCGACGAGCCCACCATCGGACTCGACCCCCAGGCCCGGCATCTGATCTGGGAGCGCCTTGCCATCCTCCAGGCCCAGGGTACCACCATGCTCCTGACCAGCCATTATCTCGAGGAGGTTTCCCGGTTGAGCCAGCAGGTGCTGATTCTGGACCATGGCCAGGTGGTGGTCCAGGGCGAACCGCAACAGCTCATCACGGATATGGTCGGGTTGGAGGTGTTTGAGGTGGATGGCACGGCTGCCGAGCTCGACGCGCTGGCAGCATCTTTTAAGGAGTGCAATGCCACGCAGGAAAGGGTGGGGGACAAGCTCTATGTCTATGCCCGGGAGGATTGTTCCCGCCTGGTGAAGGTGCTGGGTGAAGCAGGCAGTTGGGTGCGGCGTCCGGCCAACCTGGAGGACCTATTTATTCAGCTCACCGGCAGGTCGTTGAGAGAGTCATGAACGGATTTTCCTTTTGGACAATCTGGCTGCGCAACGGGCGGGTCTGGAAAAAGCACATCCTGGCCACCCTGATCGGCAATCTGGGGCAGCCCCTGCTCTTCCTCCTGGCCATGGGCTACGGCCTCGGCCGGGACATGGCGGCGGTGGAGGGCTTGACCTATTTGCAGTTCATCGCGCCTGGGCTGGCGGCCTCAGCAGTGATGTACAGCGCCGCCCTTGAAACAACCTATGGTTCCTATACCCGGCTCACCGTGCAGAAGACCTACGAGGCTATTCTGATGACCCCCCTCGGGGTTGCGGATCTGGTCCTGGGGGAGATTGTCTGGGGGGCGAGCAAGGGGATGCTGGCCGGGGTCATCATGCTTGCGGCCCTGCCCCTTTTCGGCGTGATTCCTTCTCCGTGGGTCGTTGCCCTGCTGCCGGTGCTGTTTCTCTCCGGCATGTTCTTCTCCGCCTGCGGCCTGATCATGACGGCGCTGGCGAAGAATTACGATTTCTTCAACTACTTCACCTCGCTGGTCATCACTCCGCTCTTCCTCTTCTCCGGGATCTTCTTCCCTGTGCAGACCATGGCCCCGCCGGTGCGGGGGATTCTGGAAATCCTGCCTCTCACCCCCATCGTCAGCCTGTCCCGCATCCTCTGCTACGGACGCTTCGGCGAGCCGATCCTCATGAAAATCGTCGGCTCTCTTCTGGCCACCGGCTGTGCAGTGTGGCTGGCCGGGTATCTCTTGAGGCGGCGTTTGATTCAATAACCGGAGCGGGTGTGTCCGGAAGCATCATCCGATAGATGTTGTTCGATAAAACTCCGGATTTTTTGCGGGGTGAGGATGAGGCCGGTGAGGGTCCGGCTGCCGATTCTGATCGCGGGCACGGTTGTGATGCCGGCCTGGCGGGCCCGGGTGAGGTTGGTAGCGACCTCGATGGTTTCAAGCTCGAGGCGCGGTGCGTCGGCAACGATCTTTTTCAGGATGCGGCTTACATAGAGGCAGCGCGGGCAGAGGATGGTGCGGTAGAATTCTATCTTCACGGTTTTGGCCGGCTGTTCGTGGCGGTCAGCGTTCGATGAGGGTTTTGAGATAGCTCTGTTCATCCTGGGCCGGGATGAAAACCTCCAGGTTGTTGTTCCAGCGGCTTACATAATGCTGGGTGAGCAGGATGCGCATGGCGTTCTTGAGCTGGATTGGCGTGGTGTACTCCTGGATTAAATATTCGCCGTAGCTGTTTTCCGTAACCATGGTCGATTTCAGCGTTTTCGATCCCTTTACCGGTTCCTTTTCGAAATTGACGATGGCCAGCGCCCGGAGCACCTTTTCCCGCTTGAGCAGGTTTGCCGGGGAGATGCGGGAAAAATGGATAATGGGAAAGGTCTTTATCAGCAGTTCGGTGAGCTTCTGGATATCCACCAGGTCGATGGGCAGGAAATTCTTTGTCAGATGGAGCTGGGTTTTGGCGGCAAGAATGCCGTTGACCAGGAGCCAGACAATGAGCCGGACCAGATTGTCTTCCCGCTTGATCACCGAATCCACATTGCTTTTCACCGTTTCGTGGTCGAGCTGCCCCTGAAAGGCATAGTAGTAAAAAACCCCCTCGTATTTGGTGATATGGATGGTGATATGCTCCTGCGCCATGAGATGGCGGGAAACACTGCGGATATAGTCGATCTTGTCGGGCTTTTGCTCATAAAAGGTGAAAAGCTTGCGGCCAAGGATGGAGATGTCCCGCTCGGTAATGGTCAGGCCGGTGTCCGCCCCGAAACTTTTAAAGATCCAGCGCAGCCTTTTGTAGGTTTCGATGAGGTAATCGTGGACCTTGGCGCCAAAGGCGATGAGTTCCTTGTACTTCCAGTTGCGGAATCGCAGGAAATGGCTGAAATTTTCCGGGAGAAGGTGCCAGGCCTGCATCATGTCCATGGTTGCCTTCAGGTGGCTGGTCTGGCCGAACTTGGTGTTTTTTTGTGATTCAAATCCCTCAAGGGTTTTGAGAAACATGCATTCCTGGATCAGGGAAGCGCGCTTCTGTTCGGCTTTCTCCTGGGTGTAAAAGGCGATGATGTCTCGGGCCAGCAGGATGTACGGGTCAATCTCGGCCAGATCCATGGCGCCCTGTTCGGTTCCGGCCAGTTTTTCCGGATAGGTCACCAGGCATTTTACCCGATCCGAGAAGAGGGGAAGGGTTGTGGTTTCCCCGCGCAGGAGCAGTTCGAGATAGGCAAATTTGATCACCGACTTGAACGGGCTGTCCAGCGCCTTGTTCATCTGCCAGAGGCAGGCTCCGAAGATTTCCGCCTTGGGGATGTCGGAGAGATAGCCGAGATCGACGAAATCGTTGGCGCGGATCTTGTTGCGTGAGACGAGATTCTGGACAAAGGTCCGGTATTCGCCTTCGGTAAGGCCCGGCGGAATGAACCACCAGAGGAGCATTTTTCCGGCCACCAGAATATGGGTCCGGAAAAGCTCATCCTTGAGCAGGAGCTTGATGGAGGAGCCTGCGGATTCCTCGTCTGTCTCGGCTTCGAAGTTGTTTTCCCGGGTCTGGTCTATGTCCATGAGAAAGAAGTGGACTTCCGAGCCCCGTTTCTCGGCCCATTCTTCGATGGCCTTGCACTTCTCCTGCAAAAGCCGCAACCCTTGTTCCCCGAGATCTCCCTTGCGGATGCTGACCCAGTAATCGCAGTCGGAAATCGCCGATTGGGCGATGGTGCCGATGCTGCCGATGGTTTTCAGGGAATGGATGCAGGGTTTATCGGTAAAGGGGGAAGGCCTATCCGTGCGCATGGCGGAAGAATTGGGGAAATAGCGGCGAAAAAGTTCGTGGGGAAATTCTTCCGCCGGGTTGAAGAGGTGGATGCCGTAGGGGCAGTTCGCGTCATCGATAAACCCGGGGAGGTCAGGATAGTTGCTGTGGAGCAAATAAGGAAGAACCTTGAGCAGGAGATTGCCCTGGTGCGGGTTGAAAAGCATCGCCTTGGCTTTCCGTTCCTCATTGTATTGGAGGTAGCGGGTTACCTTTTGTTGAAAGGAGCTCGCGGCGGGTTCCGGTTTGGTCTCCATGGGGCGGTCGATTCCTTTTAAGGGCGGCAAGAGAGTATCTCTGTATTCCTGGCCACTGTTTTGGTGCGCGGGATCTCGTTTGGGTCATCCGGCGGATGGCCTTGTTGCCTTACGGAGCGAGGGCTGCAACGTCTTAGGTCGCTTGGCGTATGGCCTCATGCAGTCGAACCGCCTGCACTGTTTTGCCGACGTCATGCACGCGCAGGATATCCGCTCCCTGCGCGGCGCAGTAGGAAGAAATCAGCGCCGTGGCGAGATCGCGGTCCCGGGTTTCAAGGCCAAGCAGCCTCCCGATGAAACTCTTGCGGGAATGTCCGACGAGGAGCGGGCATGCCAGCTTTTTGAACGCCTGTAAATGTTTGAGAATTGTCAGGTTATGCTCTATAGTTTTGCCGAACCCCAGTCCGGGGTCAACAATAATCTGCTCCCGGTCAAGCCCCTGTTGTGTTGCCCAGGATATGCGCTCAGCCAGAAAATCCATGATCTCCCCGACAACATCATCGTACACCGGTTCGTCCTGCATGTCTTTGGGAGTTTTGCGCATATGCATGAGGATGACCGGCGCCTCAAGGTCAATGGCGACCCGGACCATTTCCGGGTCGAAGCGCAGGCCGCTCACGTCATTGATGATATCCGCCCCTGTTGTCAGGGCCTGGCGGGCTACCTCCGCCTTGGTCGTATCAATGGAAATCGGGATGCTGCGATGCAGTTCGCGGATGCAGGCAATGGCGGGAAGAACCCGGCGCAGCTCATCGTGTTCCGACACTGCTTCCGCATAGGGGCGGGTTGATTCGCCGCCGACATCAATGAGGTCAACCCCGCTCTCCAGCATGGACTTGACCTGGGAGGAGAGGGCTTCTGCCCGGGTAAAGCGGCCGCCATCGGAAAAAGAATCCGGGGTGACGTTGAGAATGCCCATGACCAGCGGACGGAGGCCAAAGGCTATGGGTGCGTGTTTGGTTTGTATCTGCAAGGGGTGTCCTGTAAAAGGGTGAGCCCTTTGGGCGGGTGGACCGCCAAAGGGCTCAAGGTGCTGGAAGGTGCAAGCAGAAGCATCGGTTGTCCGGCGGGTTTATTGCTCCGCTGGAGTCTCCGCCGGGGCTGCTGTTTTGCTGTCGCGTCCCATGAGTGCCTCGATATCTTCAAGGCCGAGGGTTTCCTTTTCAAGGAGCGCCTGGGCAATGGCTCGCAACACCGCAATGTTTTCCGAAAGCAGTTGGTGGACCTTTTCGTTGGCCTTCAGGACAATGGACTTGACCTCGTCGTCGATCCGGACGGCGGTTGATTCGCTGTAGTCGCGGTGCTGGGCGATTTCCCGGCCCAGGAAGATCTGTTCTTCCTTCTTGCCGTAAGACAGGGGGCCCATCTCTTCGCTCATGCCCCATTCGCAGACCATTTTCCGGGCCAACTGGGTGCAGCGCTCGATGTCATTGCCGCTGCCCGTGGTGATTTCGCCGAAGATCAGCTCCTCCGCCACCCTGCCGCTGAGCAGGATGCAGAGATTGTTTTGGAGAAAAGACCGGGCATAGGTGTGTTTCTCGTCCACCGGCAGCTGCTGGGTAAGTCCCAGGGCGCGGCCCCGGGGGATGATGGTCACCTTGTGGATGGGATCGGTGCCGGGCAGCAGCATGGCCACCAGGGCGTGTCCTGCCTCGTGGTAGGCGGTGATTTCCTTTTCCTTTTCGGTGATGATCATGCTGCGGCGTTCTGCCCCCATCATTACCTTGTCCTTGGCCTGCTCCATGTGGACCATGGTGATCTTTTCCGCATCGGCACGGGCTGCAAGCAGCGCGGCCTCGTTCACCATGTTCTCCAGATCGGCTCCGGAAAAGCCGGGGGTGCCGCGGGCGATGACCTCCCAGTTGATGTCTTCCGAGATAGCCTTTTTCTGGCCGTGGACTTCGAGGATTTTTTCCCGTCCCTTCACGTCCGGCACCGGCACCACCACCTGGCGATCGAAGCGGCCGGGCCTCAGCAGGGCAGGGTCGAGCACATCGGGACGGTTGGTGGCGGAGATGATGATGACTCCTTCGTTGGATTCAAAGCCGTCCATCTCGACCAGCAACTGGTTTAAGGTCTGTTCGCGCTCATCGTGGCCGCCGCCCAATCCTGCGCCACGGTGGCGGCCCACTGCGTCGATCTCGTCGATGAAGATGATGCAGGGCGCGTTTTTCTTGCCCTGGATGAAGAGATCCCGCACCCGGCTTGCACCCACGCCAACGAACATCTCGACAAAATCGGAGCCGCTGATGGAAAAGAAGGGGACCTCTGCCTCGCCGGCAACGGCTTTGGCCAGAAGGGTTTTGCCGGTGCCCGGCGAACCGGCGAGCAAGACGCCCTTGGGGATGCGACCGCCCAACCGGGTGAATTTCTTGGGATCTCTCAGGAAATCGATGATCTCGGAAAGCTCTTCCTTGGCCTCTTCAATGCCAGCGACATCGGCAAAGGTTACCTTGGTCTGGTCCTTGTCCAGGAGGCGGGCCCGGCTTTTGCCGAAGCTCATGGCCTTGCCGCCGCCGCCCTGCATCTGGCGCATGAAGAAGATCCAGACGCCGATGAGGAGCAGCATGGGGAACCAGGAGATCAGGACGGTGACGTACCAGGGGGACTCTTCCTTCTGTTTGACCAGGATATTGACCTTGGCCTTGCGCAGGTGGGGAATGAGCTCCGAGTCGGCGGGGGGGGTGATGACCTTGAAATCCTTGCCGTTGCTGCCCTTGCCGGTAACCGCATCTCCCTGGATGTCCACAGAGGAAATCTGCCCGGATTCAACGCTGGTCAGGAAATCGCTGTAGCTCATTTCCACCACGGAGGTCTGTGGTTTGTTGAACAGGTTGAAGAGCAGAATCATGGTGAGGCCGATTACCAGCCACATGGACAAGTTTTTATAAAAGCTATTCAAGCAGAACCTCCCTCATTGTGTGCAAATCGCAGGGAGACTCCTGCGAAACATGTCAGATATTGTGTGTTCAGCCGCATTATCCGGTTATGGAGCCGTGCGGAGTGTTACTGTCTCACCATAAGGCAGACGCCGGAGAAAGTCCAGAGGAGGGGCTGCGGCGAACCACTCTTTTTTGCGCGGCAGGCGGGTTATTCGAAATATTCCTGCACCGATTTGGCCTCTATGGATTCCTGCTGCATGGTGCCGATGGCCTTGACCATGGATTCCGCCCCGGCAATGGTGGTGGTGTAGGGAAGGTGGTAGTTCAGGGCCGCCCGCCGGATGGTGTAGGCGTCCTCCGTGGTTCTGGTGCCCAGCGAGGTGTTGACGATCCACTGGATCTGCTTGTCCTGGATTTTGTCGAGGATGTGCGGCCTGCCCTCGGAAATCTTGTGGACGCTGGTGCAGGCAACCCCGTTTTCCGCCAAAATCTTGGCAGTGCCCCGGGTGGCGAGGATATTGAAGCCCAGGGCGATGATCTTCTTGGCAATGGGCACGATGGCGGGTTTGTCGCTGTGCCGCATGCTCAAAAGAACATTGCCCTCGGTGGGGATCTTCTGGCCCGCGGCAAGCTGCGACTTGGCAAAGGCCAGACCGAGGCAGACATCCATGCCCATGACCTCGCCGGTGGATTTCATCTCCGGACCCAGCAGGGTGTCCACGTTGTCAAAGCGGTCAAAGGGGAAGACCGCCTCCTTGACCGCATAGTGCGCAACCTTGACCTCTTCGGTGAGGCCCAGCTCCGGCAAGGTTTTGCCCATCATCACCTTAGTGGCCAGCTTGGCAAGGGGAACGCCGGTCGCCTTGCTGACAAAGGGGATGGTCCGCGAGGCGCGGGGGTTGACTTCGAGGATGTAGAGCACATTCGCCTTGACCGCAAACTGGATGTTCATGAGCCCCTTGACCTTGAGCTCGGCGGCCATGGCCCGGGTCGCGCTCTTGATGGTCTCGATCATCTCCTTGGAGATGGAATGCGGCGGCAGCACGCAGGCGGAGTCGCCGGAATGGATGCCCGCTTCCTCGATGTGCTGCATGATTCCGCCGATGATGGTGTTTTCCCCGTCGGAGATGGCATCCACATCGATCTCCACCGCGTCTTTAAGAAATTTGTCGATCAGGATGGGGCGGTCGGGCGAGACGTCGATGGCCGAATGCATATAGGCGGCCAGGTCTTTTTCGTTGTAGACGATGCGCATGGCGCGGCCGCCCAGGACGTATGAGGGGCGAACCACCACAGGGTAGCCGATCTTGGCGGCGATGACCAGGGCTTCGTCAGCGGTCTGGGCCGTGCCGTTCTCCGGCTGCAACAGGTTCAATTTGTGCAAAAACTGCTGGAACCGCTTGCGGTCTTCCGCCCGGTCGATTGAATCCGGAGAGGTGCCGAGGATGGGCACCCCGGCCTTGGCCAAGGGCACGGCCAGGTTCAGGGGGGTCTGCCCGCCGAACTGAACGATGACCCCGTCGGGCTTCTCCGTTTTGATGATATGGAGCACATCTTCCCGGGTCAGCGGCTCGAAGTACAGCTTGTCCGAGGTATCGTAATCGGTGGAGACGGTTTCCGGGTTGGAGTTGACCATGATGGACTCGATGCACATCTCCTTGAGAGCAAAGGCGGCATGGACGCAGCAGTAGTCGAATTCGATGCCCTGGCCGATCCGGTTGGGGCCGCCGCCCAGGATCATGACCTTGCGCCCTGTGCTTTCGCGGGCCTCGTTTTCCACCTCGTAGGTGGAATAATAGTAGGGGGTGTACGCCTCGAACTCGGCGGCGCAGGTGTCGACCAGCTTGTACACCGGCTGCACCGCAAGCTTTTCCCGCAGCTCCCAGACATCCTCTTCCGAGGTGCCGGTGAGGAAGGCGATCTGGCGGTCGGAGTAGCCGAACTGCTTGACCTCCTGCAGAAAATCTTGGTCCAACCCGTTGAAGCCCATCTCCCGGATGCGGGATTCCATTTCGACAATCTGCTTGAAGTTGTGCAGAAACCAGGGGTCGATGAAGGAGATCTCGTAGATTCTTTCAACGCTCATGCCCCGGCGCAAGGCCTCGAACACCTGGAAAAACCGTTTGGAGTTCGGCTTGCGCAACCCGTTTTCAAGATCCTGCTGGTCCATGGACTCCAGGTTGAATTTGGGGTCCGCGCCAAAGCCGCTCACCCCGATTTCCAGGGAGCGCATCCCCTTCTGGAAGGCTTCTTTAAAGGTGCGGCCAAAGGCCATGGTCTCGCCCACCGACTTCATGGCCGTGGTGAGAAAATCGTCGGCCTCGGGGAATTTCTCAAAGGTAAAGCGGGGGATCTTGACCACGCAGTAATCGATGGTGGGCTCAAAGGCCGCCATGGTTTCCCGGGTGATGTCGTTGGGGATTTCGTCCAGGGTGTAGCCCACGGCCAGCTTGGCCGCGATCTTGGCGATGGGGAAGCCGGTTGCCTTGGAGGCCAGGGCCGAGCTCCGCGATACCCGGGGGTTCATCTCGATGATCATCAGCTCGCCGTCTTTGGGATTGACGGCAAACTGGACGTTGGAGCCGCCGGTTTCCACCCCGATCTCCCGCATGATGGCGATGGCGGCATTGCGCATCTCCTGGTATTCGCGGTCGGTCAGGGTCTGGGCCGGGGCCACGGTGATGGAGTCTCCGGTATGCACGCCCATGGCGTCAACGTTTTCAATGGAGCAGATGATCACCACGTTGTCGGCCTTGTCGCGCATCACCTCAAGCTCATACTCCTTCCAGCCGAGCAGGCTCCGTTCCAGCATGACCTCGGAGTTCATGCTCAGGTCGAGGCCGGCCTTGCAGAATTCGTCGAGCTCCTGGGAGTTGTAGGCGATGCCGCCGCCGGTGCCGCCCAAGGTAAAGCTGGGACGGACAATGATGGGGAAGCCGATCTGCTCGCTGGCGGCCTTGGTCTCTTCAATGGTGTGGATGATGGCGCTTTCCGGCACCTTGAGGCCGATTTTGCGCATGGCATCCCGGAAGGAGTCTCTCCCTTCCGCTTTTTTGATCACCGCGATATTGGCCCCGAGCAGTTCCACCCCGTATTTGTCCAGCACGCCCAGTTCTGCGACCTTGATGGCGGTGTTGAGGGCGGTCTGTCCGCCCAGGGTGGGCAGGAGCGCGTCCGGGCGCTCCCGTTCGATGATCTTGGCGACCATCTCCGGGGTGATGGGCTCGATATAGGTCCGGTCGGCGATCTCGGGATCGGTCATGATGGTGGCGGGATTGGAGTTGATGAGGATGACTTCGTAGCCTTCCTCTTTCAGGGCCTTCACCGCCTGGGTGCCGGAATAGTCGAACTCGCAGGCCTGGCTGATGATGATGGGGCCGGAGCCGATAATCAGAATCTTTGTAATGTCGGTTCTTTTAGGCATCGGATTTCTTACCTGCTAGTGGTTATGTCAATTTAGGAGCCGTTGCGAAAGATCGGTTCCTTTCCTTGCGGCTCTTTATGCCGTTGTTGCAACGGCGAATGATCGTTTGTTGTTTGCCGGGTTGTGCCTGCGGCTACGGCTGCATCATGTCGATGAATCTGTCAAAAAGATACAGCGAGTCATGCGGGCCAGGGGCGTTTTCCGGATGGTACTGCACGGAGAATATCGGATATTTCCGGTGGCGCATGCCTTCGACGCTTTTGTCGTTGAGATTGATATGGGTCAGCTCAATATCATCCGGATTCAGGGTGGTTGAATCAACGCAGAAGCCGTGATTTTGCGAGGTTATTTCAATTTTGCCGGTGAGGAGATCCTTGACCGGCTGGTTGACGCCGCGATGGCCGAATTTGAGTTTGTAGGTGGTGCCGCCGTAGGCGAGGCCGAGAAGCTGGTTGCCCAGGCAGATGCCGAAAATGGGCGTTTTGCCGAAAAGCGCCCGGATATTATCGACAATCCCCGGAATGCCGGCGGGATCGCCGGGGCCATTGGAAAGAAAGACCCCGTCCGGCTTCATGGCCAGGATTTCGTCGGCGGTGGCGGTGCAGGGAACCACCTGCACGGAGCAGTTCCGCTCGGCCAGGAGTCTGAGCTGATTGTATTTCAGGCCGAAATCATAGGCGACAACCTTGTATTTGCCGGGCGCGGCTGTACTGAAATTGCTGCCTGGGGCAGGTTGGTTGTCCCGCCAGCCATAGGGCTCGGCGCAGGTCACTTCCCGGACCAGATCGCGGCCGACAAGGCCGGGGGAGTTCTTGGCCTTCCGGATCAGGGATTTTGGGTCGAGATCCTCGGTGGAGACAATGCCCTTCAAGGCCCCGGCATTACGGATGTGCCGGGTCAGCGCCCGGGTGTCGATGCCCTCGACTCCGAGGATGTTGTCCTTTTTGAGGAAATCGGCCAGCGTGCCGGTTGCGCGGAAATTGCTGGGGATGGCATTGTATTCCTTGATGAGGAACGCCTCGACCTGCACCCGGTCCGATTCCATGTCCTCGGGATTGACGCCGTAGTTGCCGATGAGCGGGTAGGTCATGGTGACGATCTGGCCCTTGTAGGACGGATCGGTGAGCAACTCCTGATAACCGCTCATTCCGGTGTTGAATACGATTTCGCCGCTGGTCTCTCCGGAGCCGGTGAAGGATCTTCCTTCAAAAATAGTGCCGTCTTCAAGGGCGATAAGTGCTTTCATAGAAATTCCCTAACCTCTAAGTTGTCGAATGTGCGCACGATGAATGCGTCACGGAATGCAGATCCTCTTTAATGAGCGCCACCTGCTTTTTGGCCGAACCCTGTTGTCTGCCCGCGACCTTGAGGGCGCCTCGCCCCGCCACGGCATATTCTTCAGGCTTTTCAATAAAGTAGAGCAGCAGGCGGGTGAGTTCCCGAGGGTTTTTTACGCAGAACCCGGCGTTTTCCGCCTCAAGCAATGCCTTGGCATCGGAAAAATCCGCCATGTGGGGGCCGTAAAAGACCGGGGTTCCCCAGGCCGCGGCCTCGAGCACATTGTGGCCGCCGCGATCCACCAGGCTGCCGCCGCAGAAAACATAGGTGGCCACAGAATAGAGGCCTGCCAGTTCACCCATGGTGTCGACCAGCACCACATCCGTGCTGCGGCCTTGCTCCTGAACCTGACGCAACCGCATGGTGGCAATCCCCTGGTCGGCAAAAAGCTTTTCGATCTCGGTGAGACGCCGCAGATGCCGGGGGGCAATCACCCAGACCAGGTCGGGGAGGCGCTGCTGCAGGGAGCGAAACACTTCGATCAGCATCGCTTCCTCGCCGGTGTGGGTGCTGCCGGTAACCAGCACCGGTTGCTGCGGATGGACATTCAGCATCAGCCGGTAGCGTCCGGCCATGTTCGGCTCTGCCCGCATTATGGTCTGATCGTATTTTGCGTTGCCCAGGATCCGTATGCTGGCAGGGTCTGCGCCCAAGGCCCGAAATCGCTTGGCGTCATCACCTTGGATAACGGAAATCTTGGTGAAGCAGGAGAGCAGATCTTGCATGAAGCTTTTTATCTTTCTGTACCCGGCAAACGAATTTTTCGAGAGGCGGCCGTTCAGGAGAAACAGCTTGGCTCCGTGGTGTTGCGCCTGCCGGATGATGTTCGGCCAGAGTTCGGTTTCCAGGCAGACATATATAGTAGGCCGGATTGTTTCCAGGGTCCGGTTGACAATGCCGATGAGGTCAAGCGGAGCGAAAAAACAGGGCACATCCTCGGGCAGTACCTGGGCTGCCACGGCAAGGCCGTGCCGATTTCCGGTGGAGACAACGATGGAGGCCTCGGGCAACTGTCTTTTGAATTCGGCGATCAGCACCTTGGCAACCTGAATCTCTCCGACAGAGGCCGCGTGCAGCCAGATGCGGACGGGTTTCTCTTCGTCAAGTTGCACATCTTCCACATGGCCGAGGCGTTGCCTCAAACCCTGGCGATGTTTGCCCGAAAAACCTAGAAACACACAGGCAAAAGGGGAAATGACAATGAAAAAGAGCCAGCCGAAGAGTTGATACAGAGTATATAGCAAGGAGTAATGGGCCCTTTCTGTGCGAGAAAATATGCCGGTTGCAGACCTCAGATAAAAATCAAAGTATTAAAACTGATTGGGGCTTTTTCGTCAATAAGAATTACAGGGCCGGGACGCTGTGGAATCGTGGGAGGGTTGTCCTTGCCTGCCAAAAGGGGTGGTTAAAAAATGCCGGCAATGGTTCCTTGGCAGTGGTTGCATTTTCCTTTGGTCATCTGTTGCTGTTTTACCGCAAAGCCGGACCGTTCGATGATCAGCTTTCCGCAGTTCGGGCAGAGGGTGTTTTCGCCGGTGTCGCCGGGGATATTGCCGACATAGACATAGCGCAACCCCTCGGCCAGACCGATCTCCCTGGCGCGGACCAGGGTGTGGTGCGGGGTGGGGGGGCGGTCGGTCATCTTGTAGGTGGGCCAGAAGCGGGTGACATGCCAGGGGATGTCGGCGGAAAGGCTTTTGATGAAACGGGCGATGTCGGTGAGTTCCCCATCCGAATCGTTCCAGCCCGGAATCACCAGGGTGGTGACCTCCACCCAAACCCCCAGTTCCTGCATGAGTCGGATCGTGTCCAGGACCGGTTGCAGCCTGGCGCCGCACACCTCCTTGTAGAAGGTGTCGGTGAAAGCCTTGAGGTCGATGTTGTTGGCGTCCAGGTACGGAGCCAGTTCCCGGGTGGCTTCCGGGCCGGTGTAGCCGTTGCTGACAAAGATGTTCTTTAGTCCTGCTTCCTGCGCCAGCTTGGCGGTATCGAGGGCGAACTCGTAGAAGATGGTGGGCTCCACGTAAGTATAGCTGATGGACCGGCAGCCGGCCCGCTGCGCCGCTGCCACCACTTCCGCCGGGGTGCGCAGGGCGCCGGCAATCTCTCCGCCATGGAGGGAGGGATACTGGGAGATCTCGTAATTCTGGCAGTGTTTGCAGTGGAAGTTGCAGCCCACCGTGGCAATGGAATAGGAGAGGGAGCCGGGCAGCAGGTGAAAGATGGGTTTTTTTTCGATGGGGTCGATGTTTTCACTGATCAGGCGGCCGTAGTTGAGGCTGTAAAGGATCCCGCCCTGATTTTCCCGGACCCTGCAGATCCCGCGGCCTCCTTCGCCGATCAGGCAATGGTGATGGCAGAGCAGGCAGCGGACCTGCCCGGGGGTGTCGGGGGCTTGTTTGTAAAAGAGCGCTTCGTGCATGGTCACCCTCCCAGGCAATGGGCCTGTATGTGCGAGACGTATATATAATAGTATTAATTCACAAACCAGGGGAGGCGGTCAATAAGAAAATATCCAATTTATTTCAATGGATTACCGTGCTTTTTAATGCGTAGCGAATAAAAAGTAAAAAATAGGGTTGACGTGGGGGGACGGATCGACTAATTTGCCGCTCTCCGCAACGACGGAGGCCGAGACTGACTTCGGGTCAGCCACCTTGGCGCAGCGATCATTGAAAACTGAATAGTGAGCAAAGTAGAAGATGGGCCCCAAGAAACCGGAGCTTTAAGCTTCGGGAGTTTTTATTGCATTAAAGAGATCAGAATCTCTGTTGAAGAATAA